>Ga0335083_10011528_pt1 | contig 10613 bp, 12 predicted proteins | sample Lox_Sample_42_FD_206716 | JGI IMG/M metagenome (GOLD analysis project Ga0335083, IMG submission 206716) | Soil microbial communities from Loxahatchee National Wildlife Refuge, Florida, United States - Lox_Sample_4.2 | ecosystem: Environmental > Terrestrial > Soil > Wetlands | place: USA... | reverse complement strand
GACGCCAAGCGCAAGCAGGCGCAGGCGAGCGAGGATGCCAAGCAGATCCTGGCGACAGCCCATGCCGAGGCCCAGCGCCTCGCGGCGGAACTGGCGGCCGAAGCGCAAGCCACCTCCCTGCGCCGCGAGCGCATGGCGGTGGAGCGGATCGAGGCTGCCGAAGCCGCCGCCGTGAAAGAGGTCCGCACCGCGGCCATCGATATCGCCACGGCGGCCTCCGCCGCCATCCTGCGCGATACGGTGAGCAACGATACGGATGCCTCGCTGATCGACCATGCGATTACCGCTCTGCCCACGGCGTTGCGCGGCTGATCCGCTGGTTTTTGGATTGAAACAAAAAAGGCCGGCCCGGGTCTTCCGGGCCGGCCTTTTTATTTGCCTCTCTCCCCCGGCGCGCGGGCGAGCAGCACCATGCGCACCAGCTCCGGCAGGCTGCCGGCCCCCATCTTGGCCATAAGATTGGCGCGGTGAATCTCCACCGTGCGGGCGCTGATATTGAGGTCATAGGCGATGGTCTTGTTGGGCAGGCCGCTGATCAGCCCGTCCAGCACTTCGCGCTCGCGCCGGGTGAGGCGCTGCAGCTTGGCCTGCACCTCATTGTTGCTGTTCTGCTGCAAGGACTCATGGGCGTAGCGGGCCAAAGCCTCCCGCACGGCGGCCAGCAAGGTTCCGTCCGAGAAGGGTTTTTCGATGAAATCGACCGCCCCGGCCTTCATGGCCTGCACGGCCAGCGGCACGTCGCCATGGCCGGTCATCACGACAACCGGCAGGAATATGCGCCGGCTCACCAGTTCGCGCTGCAAATCCAGCCCTGACATGCCGGGCATCCGCACATCGGTGATGATGCAGCCGGGCTGCACGGAGGACAGGCTTTCAAGAAAGGCGGAAGCCGATTCATAGGCCTGGACGGCGACGCCGGAGCTGACGAGCAGAAAGGCCAGGGCGTGGCGCACCGCCTCGTCGTCATCGATCAAATGCACCATTGGGGCGGTCAATGGCGGTGCTCCTCCAGCAGGGCGCCGCGCAGCGTGAAGGCGAAGATGGTGCCGCCGCCATGGCGCGCCTCCGCCCAGAGCTTACCGCCATGGGCCTCGATGATGGTGCGCGAGACGGAGAGCCCCACCCCCATTCCGTAGGCCTTGGTGCTGATGAAGGGCTGGAACAATTGCGCCGCGACATCAGGGGCGATGCCGGGGCCGGTATCGGCCACATTGATGCGGACCATGGCATCGGGGAGGGGAGCGGTGGAGATGAGCAGCTCGCGCTTCTCGCTTCCCTGCATTGCCTCCAAGGCGTTGCGGATCAGGTTCACCAGCACCTGCTGCACCTGCACCTTGTCGGCGATCACGCTTGGGCAATCCGGGCTGAAAGAGAAGCTCACCCGCAGGCCACTTTCCCGGGCGCCGATGAGGGCCAGGGCGCTGGCCTCCTCGATCAGCTTGGGCAGGTTCTCCATGCGCCGTTCAGTCTCGCCGCGCGAGACGAATTCCCGCAGGCGCCGGATGATCTGCCCGGCCCGCAGCGCCTGATCCGCGGCGCGCTCGATCCCATCGCGCAAGATCGCCGGATCGGCATCGGCGCCGCGCTCCAGCAGCCGCCGGCAGCCATTCATATAGGTGGCGATGGCGGTGAGCGGCTGGTTCAGCTCATGCGCCAGGGTTGAGGCCATCTCCCCCATGGCGGTGAAGCGCGACATGTGCGCCAGCTCCGATTGCAGCTCATGCAGCCTGGCCTGGGTCTCCTGGCGCTCCGTCAGGTCGCGCACGAAGCCGGTGAAGGCGCGGCGGTTGCGCATCACCGTTTCGCCGATATACAGCTCCATCGGGAAGGTGGAACCATTCTTGCGCAAGCCCATAACCACGCGCGAGGCGCCGATGATGCGCTTCTCCTTGGTGTTGAGATAGCGGGCGAGATAATGGTCATGCTGCTCCCGGTAGGGAGAGGGCATCAGCAGGCTGACATTTTTGCCCGCGACCTCCGCCGCGCTGTAGCCAAACAGGCGCTCGGCGGTGGAGGAGAAGGATTGGATGCTGCCCGCCTCATCGATGACCACCATGGCATCAGGCACGGTGTCGAGGATGGAGCGCAGATGCGCCTCACGATCCAGCCAGTCCGCTTGCGTATGGCCAGCCTCATCTTCCGCCGCTGATGAACCGACGGGCTTGCCCGGGCTGCTGTTCTGCATGGTCCCCCGCGGTTATTAGTGTTACAGGGCATCCTAGCCTGCTGCCGAAAAAATACAATTGGATAGTGAAACGTTGCCTGCTGGGGGGCTGCCGCGTGGCGCGCGCGGGTCACGGTTTGGGCTGAGCCAGGCCCGGCTTACTCAAAACGGATGCGCGCCGGATCAAATGCATTTGATCTAAGTGAAAGGCTTGCAATGAATCGCCCAAACAAGGGCTTGAGCGCAACTTTTGGTTGAAAGAAAGGTTCAACCTGCTCGCAGTGCGATCTGGCTCTTTGCCAAGAGGTTGCTTCACGCCCTCGGTTGGCGCGCCATGGCGCGCCAACCCGCAAGCGATCACGCTTTAGCTTGCCAGATGGGCGAGGAAATGCCGCTCCGCCCGGCGGAACATAAAGATCAGGCCGAAGGAGATGCAAAGATAGATCACCGCCGCCAGCCCGAACGAATCGAATGGCGCGTAGGTGGCGATATAGGCGTCATTGGTGATCTTCAGAATGTCCGGCACGGTGGCGGTGAAGGCCAAGGTGGTGGCGTGCAGCATCAGGATCACCTCGTTGCTGTACATGGGCAAGGCCCGGCGCAGCGCCGAGGGGATGATGATGCGCCGGTAGAGCGTGAATTGCGACATGCCATAGGCGCGCCCGGCCTCGACCTCGCCATGCGAGGTGTCGCGGATCGCCCCGTAGAAAATCTCCGTCGTGTAGGCGCCGGTGTTCAGCGCGAAGGAGAGCAGGGTGCAATCGATCGCCGAGCGGAAGAAATCGGCCAGCATCGGCGTCTCGCGGACGAAATGCAGCCCGTACACGCCGGTGTAGATCAGCAGCAGTTGCACATAGAGCGGCGTGCCGCGGAAGATGAAGCCATAGATCCAGACCGGCCCCCAGATGAGCGGGTTTTTGGAATTGCGCGCGATGGCCAGCGGCAAGGCGAGGCAGAAGCCGATGGCGCAGGAGAGAACGAGCAGCCACAGCGTCATCGCCACGCCGGTGATGTGGTAGCCGTCGGAATAGAGCAGCGCCTGCCAGTAATGCTGGACAATATAAATCATAGCACTGCCTTGCGGACGCCGATCATGTATTTGCGTTCCAGATACAGCAGCACGCCGTTCGAGATGATTGTGAGCATCAGATAGACCGCGCCGGCAATGCAGATGAAGAAGAAGGTGCGGTAGGTGGCTTCGCCCGCGGCCTGGGCGGCCTTCACCACGTCGGACAGGCCGATGATCGAGACCAGCGCCGTGGCCTTCAAAATCACCTGCCAGTTATTGCCAAGCCCGGGCAGGGCATAGCGCATCATCTGCGGAAACAGCACGCGGCGGAAGACGAGAAAGGGCTTCATGCCAAAGGCGCGGGCGGCTTCAAGCTGGCCTTTCGGCACGGCGATGAAGGCGCCGCGGAAGGTCTCGGTGAAATACGCGCCATAGATGAAGCCCAGCGTGATGACGCCGCTGGTGAAGGGGTCGAGGTTGAACTCGAAATCGATGCTGTTCTGGAGATTGTCCAGCCAGTCGGTGAAATCATTGATCCAGATCTGCAACGAGTAGAAGATCAGCAGCATCAGCACCAGGTCGGGCACGCCGCGGATGATGGTGGTGTTGAGCGTGGCGGCGCCGCGCGCGGCGCGGTTCCTGGAGAGTTTCGCCGAGGCGCCAATCAGCCCGATGACGAAGGAGACGATAAGAGAGAGGACGGAAAGCTCCACCGTCGTGACCGTACCGGCGAAGATTTGCGGCCCATAGCCGGCGAGATTAAACATTCTGTGTCCCTGTCTGGCGCGCGCCAAGCTCCGATTGAACCAACCTTTGTTCAATCAACAAGCCGAATCGCCCGCCTCAGCCACGGTAGATACCGGCCCCGGCGCGAGAGCGCCAGGGCCGGCTGGTCAGGCGATCAGGGCGCCTGCTTGGCGGCTTCGGCGTTGTAGATGCTGAAGGTGAAATATTTCGCCTGCAGCTTGTCGTAGGTGCCGTTCTTGTGGAGCTGGGCGATCGCCTCGTCGATCTTCTTCAGCAGCTCCGGCTCGTCATTGCGCACGCCGATGGCGACATAGGAGCCGAGCACGTCCTTCGGGTCATCCGTCACGTTGCCGGCGAAGCCGTAACCGGCGCCCTTCGGCGTCTTCAGGAAGCCGTAATCAGCCTCGACGGAATCCTGCAGGGAGGCGTCAAGCCGGCCGGAGAGCAGGTCGGCATAGACCTGGTCCTGGCCCTGATAGGACACGACATTGACGCCGTTGGGCTGCCAATAGGTCTTGGCATAGGCTTCCTGGATGGTGCCGGCCTCGACGCCGACGGTCTTGCCCTTCAGGCTGGCGGCGGTGGGGGTCAGGCCGGAGCCATTCTTGGTGACCATGCTGGTCGGCTCGTCATACATCTCGGAGGAGAAGCTGATCTGCTTGGCGCGCTCGGGCGTTACCGTCATGGAGGACAGGATGGCGTCGAACTTGCGGGCCTGCAGGGCCGGGATGATGCCGTCGAAAGACTGGCTGACGAACACGCATTTCACCTTCAGCTCGGCGCAGATGGCCTTGCCGAGATCAATGTCGAAGCCCTGGAAGGCCCCGGAGGGAGACAGGCTCTCGAACGGTGGATAGGTGGCGTCCACCCCGAACTTGATTTCCTTGAACTGTTTGGCCGAGGCAGCCACTGGCATCGCCATGCCGAGCATGCAGACCGCGGCAAGGGCCGGTGCGAAGATTTTTTTCATATTGCATCCCATGTTGAAACAGCCCGTCCCAGCCGCCTGCCGGGACGTGGATTGAAAGACATTACCCGATTAAAATCGTGGCGCAACGCCAGATTTAGCCGATCAAAACGCCGTGAAATTGCGCTGCATCAAGGCGGAACAGGGGAGGGCGGATAGATTCGGGCCGATGTCTGCCTGTTCAGGCGGCAGGGAGGCAGCATATGAGAGGGGGCCCCTATGGCCGCGATCCGGCCGGTTGTTCTGGTTTATTCCGATGACGAGCCGATCGGCCATGCCCTGCGCTTTGTGCTGCGCATGGAAGGGGTGGATGTGCAGCTTTGCCCGGATGCGGGGGCGCTGCTTGCCTCTCCCGCGCTGGCGCAGGCGCATTGCCTGGTGCTGAAGGATAACCTGCCCGTGCTGGATGGCTGCGCGCTGCTGCGCGCGGCGCGCGAGAAGGGGGCGGACGCGCCCGCCATCCTGCTCGTCAGCCGCCAGACCCTGGCCGTGACAGCCCGCGCCGCCGAAGCCGGGATGTGGATCGTGCTTGAAAGGCCGATTCTGGATAATCGCCTGGTCGATGCGATCATGAGTTGCCTGCCGGGGCGCGACGCGGCGCTCATACGTACAAATACGTAAGGATAAATCCGGATACCGGTCCCCCCCGCCGTGACGCTACCTAGGCGCAGCATTTGGTGATGGGGGTTGGCGATGTCAGCAACAGCGATGCTTCGTACCGGGGGGGGCGGGACCAAGGCGGTTCCTTCGGTCGTGCTGAAGCCGGCGCCGGCGGAGATCCAGCTGCTTCTGCGGTTCGCGCCGGATGAGCACATCTTTGCCGAGGGCGACGAGGTGAGCGGCATGTACCGCGTGGTCAGTGGCATGGTGCGAGGCTGCAAATTCCTGGCGGATGGCCGCCGTCATATTGATGCCTTTTATAAGCCGGGCGATGTGTTTGGCTTTGAGCTGGGGCGCGAGCATCAGCTTTCGGCCGAGGCGGTTACCGCCTGCACGCTGGAGAAGCTGCGCCACCCGGGGCTGGAGGCTGATTGCGCCGCGGCCGCCCAGCTTTACGGCTACGCCATGCGCTCTTTGGCCCAGGCCCAGGCGCATTCACGATTGCTGGGGCGCGGCAGCGCCTGTCAGAAGCTGGCGAGTTTCCTGCTCGAGTTGCTGGCCGCCAAGCCGGGAGACGTGATGGAACTGCCGATGGCCCGGCATGACATCGCCGATTATCTGGGGCTGACCATCGAAACCGTGTCGCGCACCATGGCGCAGTTCGAGAAGGATGGGCTGCTGGAGCTGATCATGGCCCGCCGCATCCACGTGCTGAACAGGAAGGGGCTCGCCGCGCTTTGCGGCTGAAGCGCTCTGGACGCCTGGGATGATATAATATATCATTCTGTCCGACGCTTCAGGGAGTTGGGTGGGATGATGTTTCGCCGTTTGGGGTTGGGTGCTGCTGTGGCGCTGGCCGGCCATATGTCCATGGCGCAGCCGGTGCTGCATGCGGTGGGGCTGGAAAACCAGTACGCCGACGTGCTGGCGCAGATCGGCGGACCTTATGTGGCGGTGAGCGCCGTCCAGTCCGACCCGAATACCGATCCGCATGAATTCGAGGTGACGCCCAGCGTGGTGAAGGCGTTTCAGGGCGCGGATCTCGTGGTGGAGAATGGGCTGGGCTATGATTCCTGGGCCAACCAGATGCTGGAGGGGAGCCACGCCAAAGTGCTGAGCGCGCAGGCGCTGCTGAATTTGCCGGACAGCACGCCCAACCCGCATCTCTGGTACCGCACGGATACGATGCCGGCCGTGGCCGCCGCCGCCGCCGCGCTGTTCGAGGCGAAGGACCCGGCGCATAAGGCCGCGTACGAGGCCAATCTGGCGAAATTCGATGCCTCCCTGGCGCCCTGGAAGCAGGAAATCGCTGAGGTGAAGGCTGAATTCGCCGGGGCACCGGTTGCGGTGACGGAGCCTGTGGCGGATTATCTGCTGCAGGAAACCGGCATGAAGATCATGACACCGTTCTCCTTCGAACTTTCGATCATGAACGATACCGACCCCTCCCCGCAGGATGTGGCGGCGGAAGAGGCGCTGCTGAGCGGGCGCAAGGTGCGGGTGTTCGCCTATAACGAGCAGGTGACGGACCCGCAGACCCAGGCGCTGCTGGCCCTGGCGAAGCAGCATGATGTGCGGATTATGCCCGTGTATGAGTTGATGCCGGCCAATGCCAGCCATTATCAGGACTGGATGATGCAGGCGACGGACGCATTGAAACAGGCATTGGCAGCCAGCAAGCCGTGAACGGAACGGCCCTTGAAGTTGCCGGCCTGTCCGTCGCGCAAGGCGGGCAGGATGTGCTGCGGCAGATCGGGTTCGATCTGCCGCGGGGTGCATTTTGCGGGCTGATCGGCGCCAATGGCGCGGGCAAGACCACGCTGCTGCGCGCCCTTCTGGGGCTGCTGCCCTCGCAAGGGCGCATCCGTGCCGGCGGGCGCATCGGCTATGTGCCGCAGAAGCTCCAGTTCGAGCCGGATTTGCCGGTGCGGGCGCGGGATTTCGTGGCGCTGGGGCTGGATGGGCATAAATTCGGCCTCAGCCTTCCCTCCCGCGGGCGGGCGGCGAAGGTGGAGGAGGCGCTGCGCGCGGTGGAGGCGGAAGGCTTCGCGGCGCAGCGCATCGGCCGCTTGTCAGGCGGGCAGCAGCAGCGTGTGCTGATTGCCCACGCGCTGGTGCGCGCACCCGAGCTGCTGCTGCTGGACGAGCCCTTGGCCAATCTCGACATCAAGGCGGCGGCGGAGATTGTCGCGTTGCTCAAGCGCCTGTGCCGAGAGCGCGGGGTGACGGTGCTGCTCTCGGCCCATGACATGAACCCGCTGCTGCCGGTGATGGACCAGATTCTTTATTTGGCGGATGGCAAGGCGCTGTGCGGCCCGGTGCATGAGGTGGTGCGCACCGAGGTGCTCTCGGCACTTTATGGTTATCATATCGATGTCATCCGCGTGCATGGGCGGATTCTCGTGGTGGCTGGCGGCAATGGGCATGATCACGCCCATGATGTTGAGCATGTGGCGGCCATTCCGTGATGATGGCCTTCCTGCAAAGCGGGCCGGTGCAGACCGCGCTGCTGCTGAGCGGCGCGGCGGCTTTGCTGTGCGGCGCGCTGGGGCTGTTCACGGTGCTGCGCGGCCAGGCCTTCGCGGGGCATGCGCTGGCGGATGTGAGCAGCGCGGGCGGGGCGGGGGGGCTGCTGTTCGGGCTGTCGCCGCTGCTGGGGTTTCTGGTTTTCGGACTCATGGGCGTCGGGGCGCTGGAGATCCTGCAAACGCGCCGCACCGCCGCGCGGGATGAGGCGGCGGGCATATTGCTGGGGGCCGGGCTGGGGCTGACGGCGTTGCTGCTGCATTTATGCCTGGCCGGTCATGGCGCCTCGGGTGCCGCGCAGGCGGTGATGTTCGGGGCGATGTTTTCCGCCCCGCCGGGTGAGGCGCTATGGGCCTGCCTGCTGGCGGGGTTGAGCTTGCTGGTGCTGGCGTTCATCGCCCGGCCCTTGCTGCTGGCCTCGCTGGACCAGGAGCTGGCGCTTGTGTCCGGCGCGCCCGTGCGCGGGCTTGGCATATTGTTTCTGCTGCTCCTGGCGCTGGGGGTCACGCTGGCGGCGATGACCGTGGGCGCCATTCTGGCCACGGCCTTGCTCATCGGCCCGGCGGCCACGGCGCTGCGCCTGGTGCGCGGGCCTGTCATGGCGGCAGCTTTTTCCGCGGCGCTGGGGCTGGCCGCCTGCTGGGGCGGGATTGTGCTGGCCTACGCCTCTTATGGCTGGATGCCAGGGCGAACCTGGCCGGTGAGCTTCTTCATCGTGGCGTTGCTTCTGGGCTTCTACGCCGCCGCCAGGCTGGGGCGGCGGGCATGAGCTATGTCATGGAAGTCTGGCTGGCCGCCAGCCTCGTGGCGCTGGCGGCGGGGGCGGCGGGGTTCTTCGTGGTGATGCGCCGGGCCGGGTTCGCGGCCCACGCCTTGCCCATGGCGGCGTTTCCCGGCGCGGCGGCGGCGTCTTTGTTCGGCTTTCCGCTTTGGGCCGGGCTGGCGGGGTTTGCCTTGGGCGGCGCTGGCGTTCTGGCCCTGGTGCAGCGCACCGCAAGGCGCGATGCCGCCACCGCCCTGCTGCTGGCCGCCTTGCTGGCGGTGGGGGCGCTGTTTCTTTCGCTCTCGGGCCATTATGCCGGTTCGGTCTATGGGCTGCTGTTCGGGCAGGTCTTTGCGCTGGGGGTTGGCGACCTGCCCATGCTGGGGCTCATCGGGGTTTGTGTTCCGCTTTTGCTGTGGCTGGGGCTGCGGCCTTTGAGCCTCTCGGCCTTGTCGCCGGATTTGATGCAGGTGCAGGGCGGGCGGCCTTGGGTGGCCGAGTTGCTGTTTCTGGCGCTGCTGGCGCTGGCGGCGGGGTTTGCCGTGCCGGTGACGGGTGCGCTTCTGGTGTTCAGCCTGATGCTGGGGCCGGGGGCGGCGGCGGCGCGTTTATCCAACCGCCCCGGCGCGGGGCTGGTTCTGGCCATGGCGCTGGCGCTGGGCTTGGCCTGGGCGGCGCTGGGGCTGGCTTATGTGAGTGACTGGCCGGTGGGATTCTTCACCGGCGTTGGCGCGGCGCTGGTCTATCTGCTCGCGCGGCTCAAGCCGCTTTAGCGGCGCAGGCAGCGCACACCCCGTCCACCTCCACCACCGCGCGGCTGGGGATAAAGCCGTGTTTGGCGGCGGCCTTGGCCAGCGCCTCGGAAACGTCGTGATCCTCGATCTCGATCACGCTGCCGCAGCTTTTGCAGATCAGGAATTGCGCGTCCGCGTGGTCATGGTCTGATTCAGCGCAGGGCACAAAGGCGTTCAGCCGCTCGATCTTATGGATGAGCTTGTTGTCCAGCAGGAATTCCAGGGAGCGGTAGATGGTGGGCGGCACGGCGGATTTGCGGATGGGCTTCAACTGGTCGAGCAGCTGGTAAGCCGTGACAGGTGTATCCGCCTGCAAGATCAGCTCCAGCACCTCGCGTCGCAGGGCGGTGAGCTGCGCGCCGTTCTGGGCGCAGCTTGTTTCCGCCGCCCGCAACTGGGCGGCGATATCGCGGTCAGGGTGGGCGGCATCGTGCGGCATGGGGCTGAATGTAGGCGATCCATGCCGCAACGGCGAGGGGGTTAGTGCGGCATCCCGTCCGGCAGGATGGTCTTGATGATCGTCGCGTCCAGCGCCTCGAACCCGGCATAATCGATGGTCGCGTAGAGATCCTTGCGGGTCAGCATTGACTCCACGCAATTCTGCGCGCCGCCGTCCCGGGCGATGGCTTTGTAAAGCCTCTCCTGCGCCAGGGCGGCCACGCGCAGCGAGGTAACGGGCCAGATCACCATTTTATAGCCGAAATCCTCGAACTGCGCCTTGGTGTAGAACGGCGTTTTGCCGAACTCTGTCATGTTGGCCAGGAGGGGCACGCCGGGCATGCGGGCGGAAAATTCGCGGAACATCGCCTCGGTGTTCAGCGCCTCGGGAAAGATCGCATCCGCCCCCGCCTCCATATAGAGTTTCGCGCGCGCCACGGCGCCTTCCATCCCCTCGGAGGCGGCGGCATCGGTACGGGCGATGATGTAGAGGTGGCGGCGTGCATGGCGCGCGGCGGCCAGCTTTGCGGCCATGTCCTGCGCGGGGGCGAGCTTCTTGTCGTTCAGATGCCCGCATTTCTTCGGCAGGATCTGGTCTTCCAGAT
>Ga0335083_10011527_pt1 | contig 10613 bp, 7 predicted proteins | sample Lox_Sample_42_FD_206716 | JGI IMG/M metagenome (GOLD analysis project Ga0335083, IMG submission 206716) | Soil microbial communities from Loxahatchee National Wildlife Refuge, Florida, United States - Lox_Sample_4.2 | ecosystem: Environmental > Terrestrial > Soil > Wetlands | place: USA: Florida... | reverse complement strand
GCACCACTTTGTGGAACACCAAGGGGCCTTCGTGAAGATTCTCGAGCTTCTTGACGAGCGACTCGGCTCGAGTCACCGCATACAAGTCGGTGCCGGAATGCGAGAGGACGAGCTCAGAGAGCTCTCTCGCGCCGAGAGACTCAGCGTGTTGACCGACTGGTGTATTGGCTGCCATGACCCACCTGCCTTGTCGGTGGGTGTGCATCCCACCGGCGCCGGACGCTGCGCGGTAGGGGTCATCAGCCTTGATAGCAGTTCGAGGGGAACCCCATCCCCTGTATCGACGGACCCTAAACTAAGCCTCCTCCGCCAGCGCGTCAACGCCGCGACCGCCCCCTGAATATGGCTACGGCTCCCTGCCAAAAACCCTGGGGAAATCTCGAGTTATGTTGCCACAAGGCGTTTCGCTTGGTGCGAGGACCTGCGCCATCCGCGCGTCCTCATTCCCCGGATGAAACGCCGCGCACGCGAGCCTCGATGGATAAGATGGCCTCATTCGCCAATTTGATACGCGCCATTCCGGCTGAAACCTGCTCGACCCCCTGACGGCGCGCCGTCGTGGCGCCCTCGATGGCTGACTCGATTCCCGCGAGCGTCGCTTGAATCCGCCGCACCATTCGACCTCGCGCGTCCTGCGCGCTCTTTTGTACGCGCTGCTCAAAGTCGTAGCGCAGCCGCCCCGCTTGCACCTCGACGAGCTCGAGGGCTTGAGCTCGCCAGCGGCGGAGGATCAATTTGCCAGCCAGGAACCTCGGCAGGATCGCCACCAGGGACGAGGTCAATGTCGCAAGCCCCGGGGGCTCGTACCAGAACTTGTAGTAGAAGCCGGACTCCGGACTCCAGCGCGAGTCGTCCGGCACCGCCTCGAACTGCACCGCAAACAACTCGCTCGAGTAGCGCACGAGCTCGTCCACGCTCGACTGCATCTCAGCCCAGAATCGGCCGCAGAGCTTCTCAAAGGCCGCCGAGGCCGCGACGTCCTCGCGCGCAAGCCATCCGTCATACGCCGAGCGGATCTCCTTCTTGCTGCGCTGCTCGAGCAGCGCGTCGAGTTTTCGTGCCGACAGGGCGCGCGACTCTGCAGACCACCACTCCTGCACCAAGGCGCAAATCCGCGCGCGCTCTCCGAGCTTGAACTTCTCAAGCGCCGGCTCGATCTCATCCTTAACGAGCGCCCGAGCGCCGGAGTCCATGAGTACCTGATAGTCGCCCAGAGCGCGCTCGAATTCCCGCTTCTTCGCCTCGTAGGCCGCGAGCTTGTCCTCGATCTCAGAGAGCGGCGTAGTCAGTATCTTCGCCTCGAGCTCGAGCGCAAACCGCGCTTGCGCCAGGATTCGCAGCAGACTTCCCGCTACCGAGTGGATCCAGACCGCCCGCCGTTCATGGGTCATGAACTGATGCAGCGCACGCTCGAAATCCGGAAAGCCGCTCTCCTCTGAGCTCTTGCCGTCAGCCAAGTGGCTATCCAGCGCAAGCCGCGCCGATACGGCGAAGATCGGCACCTCCATCTCAAGTGCCGATTGGACGGCCTCGCGCGCGAATCTGACGGCCTCTGCCAGCTCAACTTTCCGGACGTAGTCGATCTTGTTCAGCAGACAAAAGACCTTGCCCGCATACTGGCGAATGCTGGCGAGGAACTCGAGCTCCGCGCGGCTCACCGGCTGATCGACGGATGCGATGAGGAGTACGGCATCGGCCTTTGGCAGGTACTGTTGGGTGACATCGGTGTTGTGCTGGTAAACGGAGCCAATGCCGGGCGTGTCGATGAGTTGCACGCCGTCCGCAAGCCAGGCAGACGGATGTTCGATGATGACCTGCCGCACTCCCTTGGCGTTCTTCGGATTACCACGCTCCGTCACAAACTCCGCCAGGTTCTCGAGGGGGAGCTCGTGCGTGCGGCCGTCGAGAAACTCCACCTGCCCACGCCGAGCAGTACCCGATCGAATCAGCGTCACGACGGAGGTGAGCGGAATCACGCCGACGGGAAGTAGCGCATCCCCGAGAAGGCTGTTGATGACGCTGCTCTTGCCGCGCTTGAACTGACCCGCGACCACAAGATTGAAGGACTGCTCGGCTAACTTTCGGTCGAGCCAGGCGATGGCCTCGCCGTCGATTCCTCGAAGCACGGCAGCATCGTGAAGTGCTTGCGCGAGCTGTACGCGCCTCGAGTTGGCAGCGTGAGCCAACGAATCGGGGCTTCGCCGATCCTCTGTCGCCGCGTGGGCCATGTCAGTGCGTGACCGCAGTGGGCTGCTCGAGGGTCCTGACCCTTCTCAAGGCCCGCTCGGGACCGAGCTCCGATTTGGAACGCATACGACACCCTCACGCGTCCGACACATCCGGTCGCGTCCATGACGACATACGGTAGGAGTCATCAGCTCGAGGGCGGTTTGCGGGGGACTCCATCCCCAATCGCTCGGACGGGCCTGAGGCTATCGGAGCTCGCTGGATGCGTCAATTGTTCGAGTTCTCAGCCGCTGCGATAATTGATCCAACACTCAAATGCCGAATCACACTCCGATTGTCAGCGTCTGCAACCTCGATCGTAGCGCGGAGTGATCAGGAGCGAGCTGAACGGAATATCTGGTGAATGCGCGAGGCGGCGAAGTCTGAAATGATAAAGTCCCGAGATAAAGTCCCGAGCGACCTCGCCGCCTGTGGTCGGCCGTTTCACTCAAACACTGTTGGCTTCTTAAGCAGCGCTGCCTGCAATGGTTGCTAAATGGGAGGGTTCGATGACAAGGCGATCTCTGGTCATCGGCCCTCATCTGCTGTTGAGCGTTCTGTCCCTCGTCTGTACTACGGCGCTATCCCAGGTCGCGCCAGTCTCACAGGCCCCGGTCACGAGGATAATCGACGAATCGGCGCCATCGCCTCCCGCGCCTCTTTCGCAGAGTGACAAAGAAGATCCCGGGTCCCTGGGATCAGACTTCAAGACGTACTTCACCGCGCCGCTGCGCTGGAATGCCACCGAGTGGGCGTGGTTCGGCGGCAGCGTAGCAGCCATTGGGCTCGCGCATCGCTACGATACACAGGTTCGGACTCACTTTCTCAAGCTTGACCCGACCGCCACGAGCTCGAATGACCTGCAAGACGCCATCCCCACCGCGGCCGTTTTTGCGGCAACGTGCCTGTACGCCAATGTAATCGACGACGCCTCCGGCCGCCGCGAGTCGTGGGCTATGTTCGAAGCAGCAGGTCTCAGCACGATCACCGCGTACGCAATCAAGTATACGACCCGCCGCGAGAGGCCCAATCAGACGAGTGACCCCAACCAATGGGGAAAGAGCGGTGGTGACGGCTTCCCGTCTGAGCATTCGACGATCGCCTTCGCAGTTGGCACGGTGCTAGCGGAGTCCGGTAATGATGAATACCGCTGGATCCGGCGGCTACTCGGCTATGGCCTGGGGGCGGCGACCAGTTACGAGCGCCTGAAACACAATACCCATTGGCTCTCCGACGTCGTTGCTGGGTCGGCGCTGGGGATCGCGAGCGCTCACTTCGCCATGCATCACCAGGAGATCGACGAGGCGAATGGGGTAAGACTCGAGCCAGTCGCAGGGGGCGTGTTACTGACCTACCGAATCACGTTACCGTGAGGGTTCAACGTTCGGGACTGTTCGCACCCCTCGGAGACTGTCGGCACGAGCTGCTCATTCCCGCCGCTGCATGGAATGGCGCGAGTAATCTTGCGTCGCCCCAGCCCATTGACTACGCTACCCCTAAGGAGATGGCTTCCTCCTAGAACCGCCTTCCGGGCTGATGACGCCTACCTCACTCGTCGGACCAGGACGAGGGGGGCGGGTGTCGAACACTGTCAGCCCTTCCCACCGCCCGGTCCGCGACTGAGCTGCGATCTCTTCAGACTTGGAGGCAGCGGTGCGGTGCAGTCAGTGGTCTGGGGATTCGCCGGGCGGCTAGGGACCGGGCATGCTGTACCGGATCCTTGCCAATCTTCTGCAGGTCCTCGTCGTCCTGCTGCTCTCCCCGCTGGCTGCCGGAGTGCTCAATCGGCTGAAGGAGATCGTGCAGTCCAAGCGCGGTCCGAGCATTTTCCAGCCCTACCGCGATCTGTGGAAGCTGTTTCACAAGGATCAGGTGCTGTCGGAGCGCAGCTCATGGGTGTTCCGGGCCACTCCTTACGTGGTCTTCATCACCCCGATATTCGTCACGCTGTTGATCCCGGTGCTGACCGCCCATCCGCTTTTCCTGGCTTTCATGGCCGACATGGTCGGGGTGGGGTTTGTCTTGGCGCTGGCGGGTTTTTTCGCCGCGCTCGGTGCCGTCGACACCGCTAACCCCTACGGGCCGATGGGCGCGAGCCGGACGCGAATGGTGGGGTTTCTCGCGGAGCCTGTCTTCGTCATCGTGTTCTTCACCGTGTCGTTCGTTGCGGGCTCGACGATTCCCTACATCGTGCAAAAGCACTGGATCGCATCCCCGGCCTCCTTCCTCGAGCCCTCCCACGTGCTGCTGCTCGCCGCGTTCTTCATGTTGATTCTGGCTGAGGCGGGCCGAATACCCGTCGACAGCGCCAGCGGGCATTTCGAGCTCGCGATGATCGAGGAGTCGAAGTCTCTCGAGTACTCCGGTTCGGGAGCTGCGCTCATGAAATGGGGCGGGCACATGAAGCTGCTGGTGCTCATGTGTGTGTACCTCAACGTCCTGGTGACTCCATGGGGGCTGGCAGCCGAGCAGCGGCTACCGCAGGTACTGCTGGCAATCCCACTCGTGGCAGCTAAGGTCCTGCTCTTCGTGCTGGCGCTCGTCATCATCGAGTCTTCGCTCGCGAAGCTGCGGCTGTTTCGGATCAGTGAGTTCCTCGGCGCCGCCTTCATCACCTGCGTGGCCGCCATGGTCGCACGGCTCTTCACCGCCTAAAGCGTTGCCCATGACCGACTCGACCTTCACCGCCGCTCTCGATGCCCTCAACGCCCTCGCCTGCGGGCTTTTCCTTCTCGCGGCATTTGCCATTGTCGCGACACGCCAGACGCGCGGTTGCCTGCTGCTCTTCATCGGACAGTCGCTGCTGCTCGCGGCCTCCGCCTTTGTGCTCGGCGCGAAATATCAGTCCCTCCATCTCATGGCGGTGGGCGCGGTCAACCTCATCTCCAAGCCGATCGTCATTCCCTGGATCCTCAGGCGCACACTGTCCGCCGAGGTCTACGCTCGGCGTGAGATCGATCAGGTTCTCAATATTCCCACCTCGCTCCTTATCGCATTGGCGCTTGCCATCCTTGCGTACTTTCTGACGCTGCCGATACTCGGCGCGGTGGCGCCTCAGTTCCGCAGCGCCAACGTCCCCATCGGGTTCGCAGGACTTCTGCTCGGTGCCTATACGCTCACCGTCCGCCGGGAAGCGGTACCGATGCTCATCGGAATACTTGCGATGGAGAATGGCGCGTTCTTCGCCGGCATCGCGCTGTCGCGCAATCTGCCCCTCATCGTCGAGTTGGCGATCGCTTCCGACGGACTCGTGCTGGTCTTCGTTACCGGGGTGCTGGTGCGCGCCATTCAGCAGCACATCGGCTCGACCCGCGTCGGCGAGCTCGTCTCACTCCGGGAGGAATCGGCGCAGCTGGGGGCTGCCGTCGAGGAAATCCCATGACCCTCATCGCGCTCCTGCTCTTGCCGCTGATCGCCGCGGGCCTGAGCGCCCTTCCGCGGCTGCGCGCGCTCTCGCCCGCCGTCACGGCGGCGAGTTGCGCGGCGGTGCTCATTCTCGCCTCTGAGACAGCGCTGCGGATCGTCGCGGGTGCTCCCGCCGTCTCCTTCCGTGGCTGGCTGTCCGTCGACGGACTCGGTGCTCTGATCGTCTGGCTCGTGTCACTCGTAGGCACGACGGCCGCGGTGTACTCCTGGGGTTACATGAGGAAAACCAGCTCTCATCAACTCACTCGGCTGCGCCTCTACTACGCGAATTACAACCTGTTCGTGTTTGCGATGCTCGCGATCCCAATGGTCGTCGAGCCGACGCTGGTGTGGATTTTCGTGGAATTGACAACCCTCACCTCGGCCCTCCTCGTCAGCTTTGAGAGCACCCGGGCGGCGCTCGAGGCAGCCTGGAAGTACGTCGCGCTCTCGCTCATGGGCGCGGCAATCGCGCTGCTGGGCTTCCTGGTGCTTTTTGCCGCACTTCAGGCGGCGGGTGGAGAGCCCTACACCTGGGAGGGGCTGGCGAGGGCGGCACCGCGCATGCCTCCGGTGCTGCTCAAGACCGCCTTCGTGCTCATCCTCGCCGGCCTCGGCACGAAGGTCGGGCTCGTTCCCCTCCACACCTGGCTGCCGGATGCACACAGCCAGGCGCCTTCGCCCGTCTGTGCGCTGCTCTCGGGCATCGAGACGACGAGCGTCTTGTACGTGATCCTGCGTCTGCTGCCTGTGCTGGACGCCTCACCGTTCTCCGGCGTCCGCGACGGCGTGGTGATTTTCGGCCTGATTTCCGTGGGTGTTGCCGCGTTCCTGCTGCTACAGGTCCGCGACTACAAGCGTCTCTTCGCCTTCTCCACCGTCGAGCACATGGGAATCATCCTGGTCGCGGCGGGACTCGCCAGCGAGGCCGCGCACTATGGGGCCATGTACCAGATTTTGAGCCATACGGTCACCAAGTCTTTTTGTTTCTTTGCCGCCGGCGCTGCGGTACTGACCGTCACGACGCGAGACATCCCCGCTGTGCGGGGGCTGGTGCGCATCTCTCCCGCTACTGCGGCGAGTCTCCTCCTCGGAGGGCTGGCCATCGCGGGGGCCCCGCCGCTCTCGGTCTTTGTCAGTGAGTTCCTCATTCTCAAGGCGGGACTTGCCGAGGGGCGCTATGTCGTCGTGGGGCTGCTCACCTTGTTCATCGCGATCGCCTTCTTCGGCGTCTTGCTCCACATCAATCGCATGGTGTTCGGGCGCCGCGCCGACGACTCGGCGTCTTCGAGCACGGGATCGCCCGCGGGTGCGGTCGCGCACGCCAGAGAAGGTGCCGGCGTGCTGCCGCTCAGCTGCAGGCTGATCTTGCTCTTGGGTGGCGCGCTCGTCGTGGTGCTGGGGGTGTACCTGCCGAGCCCGCTGCACGAGCTCCTGCGCCTCGCTTCGCACGGTTTGCAGCGTTAGTCCTCCCATGGAAGCACGGACCGCCACCGCCCGCGTACCGCAAGAGTACTTCGAGCACATTGACGTGCTGCAGGAAGGCCAGCGGTCACGCTGCGAGATCCGCAGCCGGGCGGGACAGCTCCCTGAGCTCTGTCGCTGGGTGCGCAAGCGGGGCTTTGTATTCGTAGGCTTGATCGTCGAGCAGGAGCCCGAGCAGTGGCTGCTTCGATATGTCTTCTACCCGAGCCGGCGAGAGGGCGACGAAGGCGAGGCTTCGTGGGTGCATGTGATCAGCAGCCAACCCCTCCCGCAAACTACCTTCCCAAGCACGCTCGAGGTCATCCCTGGCATCGATTGGCATGAGCGTGAGGCCGAGGATCTCTTCGAGCTGAAGTTCGAGGGACATCCCAAGCTCGGGGATTTCGTGCTGCACGATGACGCCTGGCAGGAGGGCCTCGCGCCGATGCGCAAGGAGTTTGACGCCCACAGGCCCATCGGTCACCGGACCGCGGACCCCAACTGGCGGCCGCAGCGCATCGTGCATGCAGCCGGTGCCTTCGCCATGCCGATCGGCCCGATCTATAGCGGCGTCGCCGAGTCCGCGCACTTCATTCTCGAGACGGTCGGCGAGGACGTCATCCGGGCCCTGCCGCGCTTCTTCTACAAGCACCGGGCGGTCGAGAAGATCGCCGAGGGTCGCTGGCCCGAGGAGGTCATGCTGCTCGCCGAGCGCTTCAACGGGATCAGCGCCTTCGCCCACGGTCTCGCCTGTGCGCAGGCATTGGAGGCGATCGGTAACATCGACGTTCCGCCTCGGGCCGAAGCGCTTCGCGCCTGGCTCGCCGAGCTCGAGCGCCTGCGCCATCACGTCGGCTTGATTCACGACATCTGCGAGTCCACTGCCCTCACCGTGGCGGCAAGTCAGGCGGCCATGCTGGAAGAGGAGCTGCTGCGGCTGTGCGGATCCCTGACCGGTCACCGCTATCTCTTCGGGCTCATCGCGTGCGGGGGACTGACCCGCGACTTCAAGGAGGCGGAGCTCAAGTCGGCGGTCGAGCGGGCACGCGAGGTCCTCGAAAGGCTCTCTCGGCTCGAATCAAACCTGATCCGCACCGGCAGTTTCCTCGATCGACTTGAGGAAGTGGGGATTGTCACGGAGAAGGAAGCCCGCGCATACGGCCTGGTCGGCCCGATTGCGCGGGCCTCGGGGCTCGCCCGCGATCTGCGGCGCGTGCAGCCTTATCTGAACTACGCGCAGTACGCGTTCGATGTACCAACCGAGAGCGAAGGCGACGGCTACGCGCGATTGCGCGTGCTCTTTGCGGAAGCGCGTGCCGCGACGGGCATCATCGGCCAGGCGCTGGACCGCTTGCCGCAGGGGCCTGTGCGGACCGAGCGTGTCCCCGGGGGCCCCGGTGCCGCATTGGGTTGGGCCGAAGCCCCGCTTGGGGCCGCGTTTCACTGGGTCCGCCTGGACGATGAGGGGCGGGTGAGCCGCTATCGGATCATTCCGCCCTCTTTCGTCAACTGGCACGCCTTTTATTTGGCCGCGGAGGCTTTCGCGTTTCAGGACTTCCCGATCATCCTGGCGAGTTTTGGACTTTCGGTCTCGGAGAACGATCGCTAGGGCCCTCGAGGCCCGTGCGAATTATCGCGGACGCAAGTCATGGCAAATTGGGTTTATAGCGGACTGCGCATCGGGGTTAAGAGCACCCACTATCCGCGCGCGGCGGAGGAGACGCCCGGAGTCAGTCCCGGGTTGCCCATGGGTCGGCCGCTTCGTAGCGGCGAGCTCGGTGAGGTCGTTGACCGCTGCCCCACCGGCGCGCTCAAGCGCGGCGAGCAACGCATCGTCGTCGACCATCGCCGATGTGTTCACTGCTTTCAATGTGTGCGCGGGACACCCGATCCACTGCGCTGGCAGGAAGGCTACGAATGGGCCCGACGGGCAACTCCGGGGGAAGCCCCGGCCTCCGCGGCACTCGGAGAGCCGCTCGCCGCGCCGTTCTCGCGCTCGCTGCACGTGCGCGTGGTCGACGCCGGCGACTGCGGTGCGTGCCTTCGGGAAGTGAAGCAGCTGAGCAATCCTTACTACAACCTCCATCGGCTCGGGTTCTTCATCACCCCGACGCCGCGGCAGGCTGATGTTCTCCTGGTTGTCGGGCCGGGAAGCGACCAGATGCGCTCGGCTCTCGAGAAGGCGTACGCCGCGATGCCTGCGCCCCGCCGCGTGCTCGCGGTGGGGGCCTGCGCACTCTCGGGAGGGGTGTTCGGGCCGAGCTTCATGTGCAGTGATGGGGTGGGGTCGATCGTTCCCGTCGATGTCGAAGTGCCCGGCCATCCGCCACCCCCGTTGGCCATCCTTCATGGCCTGCTGGTGCTTGCCGGACGAGCGAAGGAAATGTCCACGGGGGAGACGCGACCGTGATCGAGGGTGCGGCGCTTGCGGTCCTGTTCGCTCTCTGCGCCGCCGGCGCGCTGTCGGCGATCACGGCGCCGCAGAGACACAACCCGGTTCTGCTCGCTGCCATTGCGACGCCGGCGGCGCTGGCCGCCTGTGTTGCGGGCGGGCACGCACTGTTTACCACTCAGCCGTTCGCCGCTGAGTTATGGGCGCTCCCCATCGGAGGTGCCGTCCGGATCGGACTCGATCGACTGTCGGGCCTGTTTCTGCTCGTCGTCGGAGGAATCTTCGTAGCGACGTCGGTTTTCTCCGTGGGCTACCTCCGTCGCTATCTCGGTCACTACAGCCTGCGCGCGTTCAGCGTCCTCTATTTCGGCCTGCTGGCCTCGATCGCCGCGGTCATCGTGGCGCGCGACGTGTTCACGTTCCTGCTCACCTGGGAGCTCATGTCGATCACCAGCTACCTGCTCGTCAATTTCGAGCACAAGCGCGAGGAAAATGTTCGCGCCGGGTACCTGATGCTCGCCATGGGGGAAGGTGGCACGTTGGCGGCCGCCCTTGCGCTCTTGCTCCTCGCCAACGCCGCGGGAGCCTTGGATTTCCCGGCGCTGAAGGCCGCCGCTGCGAGTCTCTCCCCGGCGCTGCGCTGGAGCGTGTTCCTCCTCTCCTTCTTCGGATTCGGAGTGAAGGCGGGCCTCGTGCCGTTCAACTCGTGGCTGCCGCGAGCACACCCGGTGGCGCCTGCGAACGTCTCGGCTCTTCTCTCCGGCGTGATCCTCAACCTCGGCATCTACGGGATCGTGCGAGTGAATCTCGATCTGCTTCCGCCGAGCGAACTGGGCACCGGCGTTGTCACCCTGGTGATCGGCACCATCTCCGCCTTCGTCGGCATCCTCTATGCGACGACCGAGAACGATACCAAGGGGATGCTGGCCCACAGCTCGATCGAGAACATGGGCATCATTACGGCGGGGCTGGGTGCCGGATTCATTTTTCTTGCTGCCGGGCACCCTGCGCTTGCCGCCATGGCCTTTGTGGCCGCCCTCTATCACCTCTGTAACCACTCGACCTACAAGGCCCTGCTCTTTCTCGGTGCGGGAACGGTCGACTATCGCGCGGGAACGCGTGACCT
>Ga0335083_10011526_pt1 | contig 10616 bp, 9 predicted proteins | sample Lox_Sample_42_FD_206716 | JGI IMG/M metagenome (GOLD analysis project Ga0335083, IMG submission 206716) | Soil microbial communities from Loxahatchee National Wildlife Refuge, Florida, United States - Lox_Sample_4.2 | ecosystem: Environmental > Terrestrial > Soil > Wetlands | place: USA: Florida... | reverse complement strand
CTCGTTCCACACCGCCACCGTGCCGGAGTCGATCAGCCACTTCCAGCGCCTGAACTCGGCGACCATCCAGGGGGTGTTCGGCGGCACGCAGGGCGAGGCCCTGCAGACGCTGCACCAGATCGCCGCCGAGACCCTGCCGCAGGGCTACACTGTCGACTACGCCGGCGAGTCGCGGCAGTTCAAGCAGGAGACCGGCGGCTTCATGGCGACGCTGGGCTTCGCCATCATCATCATCTTCCTGGTGCTGGCGGCACAGTTCGAGAGCTTCCGCGACCCGCTGGTCGTCATGATGTCGGTACCGATGGCGATCTTCGGGGCGGTGGTGTTCCTGTTCCTCGGCCTGGCAAGCCTCAACGTGTACACGCAGGTGGGGCTGGTGACGCTGGTCGGCCTGATCGCCAAGCACGGCATCCTCATCGTGCAGTTCGCCAACGAGCAGCAGCGCGCGGGCAAGAGCAAGCTGCAGGCGATCGAGGAGGCCGCCACCATCCGCCTGCGCCCGATCCTCATGACCTCTGCCTCCATGGTGGTGGGCGTGGTGCCGCTGCTGATCGCCACGGGCGCCGGCGCCATGGGCCGCTACGCGATGGGGCTGGTGATCTTCACCGGCATCTCGATCGGCACGCTGTTCACGCTGTTCGTCGTGCCGGCGATGTACATGTTCCTCGGCGCCGAACACCACGCAGCGCGGGCAGCGGCAGACCCGGTGCCGGCAGCCCACTGAGTCGGGCGGCTGCCCGCGCTGCCCCCCGGGGTGGCGGCGCGGCGCCGCGGCTGGAACAGTGCATCGATGCAGGGAGCACTCCCGGCGCCGCCGGGCGATGCCTCCATCCGGCAGCTGCTCGCCGAGGTGCACCTGCAGGGACTGCTCGACCAGAGCGTCGACCGCATCCGGCACAGCATCCGCGCCGCCACGGCGAACGCCTGGCAGGGCAAGCCGCTCAATGACCGCCAGCGCGCGGTGATCGAGGAGATGAGCGACCGGAAGGCGGACCTGCTCCGCAGGGAGCTCAACTGGTCCGAGCTCGTGCCCGCGCACCTCGAGGTCTACCGCGAGAACTTCACGCAGCAGGACATCGACGCGACGATCGCGTTCTACCGCTCGCCGGTGGGGCAGAAGATGATCGCCAGGCAGCCGCAGATCATGCGGCAGATGGGCGAGTTCACCCTGGGGCGGATGACCGACCCGGTGCCGCAGTTGCAGGCATGGACCGGGAGACTGCCGAGAAGCTCAAGGCCGCGGCGGACGACGGCGGCAAGGCCGCAGACCGGCCCGCGGCTCACTGACCGACGCGCGCACCTGCAGAACGGCCAGGGCGCGTCAGTTCGCAGCCCGAAGAAACCACCGGGCCGCCCTCGAGTCTAGCGGCCCCTGCCGGGGCGGCGGCCTCCGGGCGGCCGCCCGCGCCGCGCGCGGCCGCCGCTCGCCTGCCGCGCGGCCTGCACCGCGCCGCGTCCCCAGAGTGCGAGCTCGCCCGGCTCCTCCAGCACGTCGGCGGGCACCGCGAAGTAGCTCATGCTGACTTCGGGGCGGTCCGGATAAGGCCGGAACGGCTCCATGCCGCGCGCCACGTAACCGGGGCGGCTGCGCTCGTCCGTGCGCAGGTAGAGCGTGTCGCCGCTCACGATCCCAAAGAACAGATCCTCGCAGTACAGGCCCGCGGCCCCGAACATGCGGCGGGCACGCACCGCGCCCAGGGGAGCGAGCTGCTCGAGCACGTAGTCAAGGTAGCCGCGGCTGAGCGGCATGCCGCTCAGTCGTCGCTGATGTTGCGGAAGTCGACGCCGAGGGAGCGCAGCTTGCGGTACAGGTGCGTTCGCTCCATGCCGACGCGCTTGGCGAGCTGCCCGACCTTCCCGGAACACAGCATGAGCTGCTGCTGCAGGTAGGCGCGCTCGAACTGCTCGCGCGCCTCGCGCAACGGCAGCGCCAGCAGGTCCTGCTTCACCAGCGGCTCGTCCGGCGGAGTCTGCACCGCGAGCTCGCGCTCGATCTCCTCCAGCCGGATCTCCTCGGCCCCTCCGTGGATCAGCAGCCGGTGCACCAGGTGCCGCAGCTCGCGCACGTTGTCGGGCCAGGGGTAGTTGCGCAGCCGGTTCTGCGCCGCGACGCTGAAGCGGCGGACCGGCAGGCTCTCGGCGTCCACCATGCGGTCCACCTGGTGGCGCAGCAGGTCGGGCACGTCCTCGGCGTAGTCGCGCAGAGGCGGGACGCGCACGATGAGCACGTTCAGGTGGGCAAGCAGGTCGCGGCGCAGCATCTCGCTCCCGGCGCGCTGCTCGATGCCCGGTTGCGCCGAGGACAAGAGGCGGGCACGGAACTGCAGCGGCTCGCGGCCGCCGATGCGGGTGAACTGCCCGGACTCGAACACGCCCACCAGCAGGCGCTGCGCGCTCGGCGGCAGGTCCTCGACGTCGTGGATGAACAGCGTCCCGCCGCCGGCCTCCTCGAGGGCGCCGGCGCTGCGCGTGCCGTCAGGCTCCTCACGCCCGAAAAGGCGTACCTCGGCGTCGGCCTCGCGCAGGCTGCTCGCGAACAGCGGCACGAACGGCGCGCTGGCGCGCGGGCTCTGCTCGTGCAGGTAGCGCGCGAACGCCTCGCGGCCCGAGCCCGGCTCGCCGATCAGCAGCACCGGCGAGGGGTTGGTGGCAATCTGCTGCAGCTCGGCGCGCAGCTGCTGCATGACGCGGCTCTTGCCGACCGGGATGGCGAGCGGCGCCGCCAGCAGCTTGCCGGACTGGCGGTGGCGGCGACCGGCATCCAGCGCCCGCTCGACGGTGCGCAGGAGCTTGGTGAGCGAGAGCGGCTTCTCGACGAAGTCGAAGGCGCCGAGGCGCGTCGCCTCGACCGCGGTCTCGACGGTGGCGTGCCCGGACATCATGACCACCGGGCAGCCGTCGGCGGCGCCGGCGGACCACTCGCGCAGCAGTGTGATGCCGTCGACGTCGGGCATCCAGATGTCGAGCAGCACCAGGTCCGGCACCTGGCGGGCACGCGAGGCGCGTGCCTGGGCGGCGTTGGCGGCGACGTCGACCTCGTAGCCCTCCTCGGAGAGGATCTCCTTGAGCAGGCCGCGGATGTCGGCCTCGTCGTCGACTACGAGAATGTGTGGACTCGTCATGCGCGTTCCCTCCTCAACTGCTCGCGGCGTTCGCGCGCGCTGCCGCTCGCCGCGCGCGTGCTGTCCCTGACGGGCAGCACCACGCGGACGCGTGCGCCACCTTCGGGCCGGTTGTCGGCGTCGATCCGGCCGCCGTGTTCTTCGATGATCTTCTTCACGATCGCAAGCCCGAGCCCGGTGCCCTTGGGCTTGCTGGTGACGTACGGATCAAACACCCGCCCCAGCAGTTCCCGCTGGAAGCCCGGGCCATTGTCACACACGACGATGGCGGCATACTCGCTCTCGCCGGCCGCCTCCAGCTTCGTCGTGATCTCGAGCTTGGGAGAACCAACGCCATCAAGCGCTTCCAGCGCGTTGGTTACAAGGTTGTTGAGGATCTGGCGCACCCGGCCGCGGTCGGCCTCGATGGCCTCGATGCGCGGGTCCAGGTCCAGCTCGATCTGCGCCCGCGGGTCCTGCGAGCGGTACAGGTCGGCGACCTCGGACACCAGCTGGTTCAGGCTGAAGCGCGTCACGTGCATCTCCGGGGCGCGCGCGTACTCGGAGAAGGCGTTGACCATCTGCTGCATGGTCTCGACCTGCTGCACGATGGTGCGCGTGCCGCGCTCGAGGATGTCGGCGTCGCGCTCGCTCATGCCCGCCAGCAGCCGCCGCCGCAGCCGCTCGGCCGACAGCTGGATCGGGGTCAGCGGGTTCTTGATCTCGTGCGCCAGGCGCCGGGCGACCTCGCCCCAGGCGGCATCGCGCTGCGCCTGCAGCAGCGTCGTGATGTCGTCGAAGACGATGACGAAACCGGCACCGGAGTCCTCGCCCGGCAGCGGGGTACAGGCACACATGAGCGTGCGGCGCCCCCCGGTGCCGTCGAGGTCGAGCTGTTCGCGCCACTCCTCGCGGCCGGCCGCGAAGCGCACCGCGAGCGCGGCCACGAACTGCCCGAGGCGCTCATGCCCCGCGGCCAGCTCGGGCAGCGACTTGCCGGCGGCGGCGGACAGGTCGGCGCCGAGGATCGCGCCGGCGGCCTCGTTGGCGGTGCGCAGCGTCATGGAGCGGTCGATGGCAAGCACACCCGTGGACAGGCGCGCCAGGATGATGGCGAGTCGCGTGCGCTCGCGCTCCACCGCCTGCTGACTGCGCGTGGCCTCGGCGCGCGCCCGTCGCAGGCGCTTGGTCATGTCGTTGAAGGAGTGCACCAGGAAGCCCATCTCGTCGCGCGAGGGCAGCGGCAGGCGCGTAGCGAAGTCGCCCTTGCCGACCGCGCGCGTGCCCTCGATGAGGTCTTGCACCGGGCGCACCAGGCGCTGCGCGGAGTAGATCGCCAGATAGATCGCCGCCAGCATGGTGAGCAGCACCACCAGCGTCAGCGTCAGGCGGAAGCTGTACTTCAGGGGCTCGCGCATGGCCGCGAGGTTGCCGTACTCGTTGTAGGAGCTCTGCACCGCCTCCGACAGCGCGGCCAGCTGCTCGGGTACGGCGTACAGCGCCATGATGTAGCGCGGGTCGCGCGAGCCGGCGCCGCGCGGCAGCACTGCGGCGGTGCGGATCAGGTAGCGGCCGCCACTCTGCGGCTCGAGGCTCACGTACGGCAGCCGCTGCTCCACCTGGCGCAGCAGGTCGGGCGGCGGCTGCGAGGGCGTCTCGAACGGGTTCTCGAGGCTCGACGCCAGGATGCGGCCATGGGCCCCGAACAAGGTGATCTCGAGCGCGGAGTCGGAACGGCGCTCGGCATCGAGCCGCGGCTGGATGCCGGCCGGCTCGGTGCTGCCCAGGGAATCGGCGAGCGCGACGGTGCGCTCGGAGTACTCGCGCATGCGCAGCTCGAGCGCGGCCCGCGACAGCCCGAGGGCGTCATTCAGCCCCTCCTTCACCTCGACCTTGAACCAGCTGTCGATGCCCTGGTTGATGAACTCGAGCGAGGACATGTAGACGATCAGGAGCGGGGCGATCACCAGCACGCCGAACACCGTCACGGTGCGCGCAGTCAGGCGCGAGCCCGGCACGTGCGCCCGGTAGTCGCGCACCAGGCGCCACAGCCGCCGCGCCAGCAGCACGCTGAGTGCCACCACGCCGCAGGCATCCACCAGGAGTATCCACAGCTGCAGGCGGCCGAACTCGGCGGAGTTCTGCACGCTCTTGGCGAGCAGCAGGAACGCCCCCAGGCCGATTGCGCTCCACAGCAGCACCTGGCCGGCCGCCAGCCAGCGCAGGCCGCGCGGCGCTCGCTCCTTCAGACCGGGAGTGACCACGTGTACCACTCCGAGACCCGCGCCCAGTCATCCGTCCAGAACAGGATCGCGCGCATGGCCGTCGGCAGGTGGCCGCGGCGCACGCCGGCGCGCACGCTGATGTTGTAGTTGCCGCCGTTCAGCTGCGGCTCGACCAGGATCGGCCAGGCGTCCACGTGCCCGAGGGACAGGAGCGCCTCGTCGAGGGTCGCGAACGTGGTCTGGTCGCCGCTCTTCGGGTCGCGCACCACGTAGCGGTCGCTGACGGCGTGGTAGGTCAGCTCGCGCCGCAGCGTGAGGTCGACGATGCCGGCGTTGAACCAGAAGCGCCGGTCCCGGTCGATGCGCACGTCGATGTCGAAGGTCAGCGTGATGCCGTCGCGCAGGGCGTCGCGGATCGCCGGGCTCTCGGGGTACTCGATGCGCGCGTACAGGAGAAACACCCCCTTGTCGATGTTCACGTAGGCCGAGCGCACCTCGAGCACGCCCTCCAGGGCGTTGCCCCGGGCAAAGCCCGGGAACACGAATGCGAAGGCGCACAGAAGTGCGAGCAGCCTGCCCCGGGTCAAACCAGTCGTCCTTGTTGGATCGCCGCGTAGATCGATGCCTGTGCCAGCAGGCTCTCAGGTTCCGGCCGTTGTGTTTTCGAGACAAGCATAATAGAAGCCGTCGGTCCCCGCCTCTGCGCCGGGCAGGAGCTGCGTGCCGATGCTGCGGGCGATCCCCCCGGGCGCGAGCTCCCCGCCGCGCGGCGCCTCGGCGACGCGCAGGTGCGGCAGCTCTTCCAGGAGGCCGGCCATCACCTGTTCGTTCTCCGCCGGCAGCAGCGAGCAGGTCGAATAGACCAGCCGGCCCCCCGGGGCGAGCCTGACGGCGGCGTTGCGCAGGATTGCTGCCTGGGTGGCGGCAAAGGCGGCGGTATCACAGCTGCGCCGGAGCAGCTTGATGTCGGGATGGCGCCGGATGACCCCGGTGGAGGAGCACGGGGCATCCACCAGGATGCGGTCGAATGGCGCCTCCCCGGCCAGCGCCTGCGGGTCGCGCAGGTCGGCGACCTTCAGCTGGGCGCTGCGTCCGAGCCGGCGCAGGTTCTCCTCCACGAGCGCCAGGCGCTCCCCACTGACATCGGCCGCGACCACCTCGAGCGCGCCACCGCCCTCCTCCAGCAGGTGTCCGGTCTTGCCCCCGGGCGCGGCACAGGCATCGAGCACGCGCTGGCCCGGCTTCGCCCTGAGCAGCGTTGCGGCAAGCTGGGCGCCGGCGTCCTGTACGGAGAGCAGGCCTTGCGCGAAGCCCGGGATGTCCGATACGGCCCTCGGGTGCTCCAAAACGATCGCCGATTTGATCCATTGGACCTCCCGTGCATCAATTCCCTCCGCGGCCAGGCTCCCGAGGCAGGCGGCGCGGGTCGTGCGCGAGAGGTCCACGCGCAGCACCATCGGCGGGTGGGCATTGTCGGCCTCGAGGATCGATTCGACCTGCCCGGGCCAGTGACGCGCAAGCTCTGCGGCCAGCCACGCCGGGTGGGCGGTGCGGCCGGCCGGTTCGGCATCGACCCGGGCGAGCAGCCTCCCGCGCTCGGTGACAAAGCGCCGGAGCACGGCGTTCACCAGTCCCGACGCGGCGGCCTTCTTGAGGATGCGGCTCGCATCGACCGCGCCATGGACGGTCGCCTCCGGTGCGTGCCGGGAATACACGATCTGGTGCGCGGCGCAGGCCAGCAGCGCGCGGACCGGGCCGTCGAGGTCGCGGGGTCGGGACAGCAGGGGCTGGAGCGCGGGCATGAGGCGCAGATACCAGCGGACGGTGCCGGAGGCCACGGCACGCACCGCGGCGCGCTGCGCGCCGGCCGCCCCCCTTTCGAGCACGCCGTCCAGGGAACGACCGCGCGAGAGGACCTCGTCGACCACCCGCGCCGCGCCGGCCAGGGCCGGCGCGCCGGGCGCGAAAGGTGTCCTAGCCAAGTACTTCCCCCGGAAGGTCGCGACTGTGGGAAAAATCCCGCGCGGATACCGGCCGCCGCCCGGGTTCCTGGACCTCGGTCACCTCCAGCACCCCGCTTCCGCATGAAACCGCGAAGAAGTCATCATGAATGCCGAGGATCGTGCCGTTTCCGCCCCTTTTCGTGCCCGGGTGTCGCCAGTTCGGGTCCGCGGCGACCCGCGCGCGCAGGATCCGGAGCTGCGCCCCGCCAAACACGGTCTCCGCGATGGGCCAGGGATTGAAGGCCCGCACCCGGCGGTCGATGTCGAGCGCGGCGCAGGACCAGTCGATGCGAGCTTCCGCCTTGGTGATCTTGTCTGCGTAGGTGACCCCGTCGGCGGACTGGGGGCGGGCCTGGAGGGCGTTGTGCGCCACCTGGTCGAGCGCGGCAACGATCGCCTCGGCTCCGAGGGCGGCGAGCACATCGTGCAGCGAGCCGCCGGTCTCCTGGGGCGTGAGCCGGTAGGGGCGCTCGAGCAGCACCGCACCGGTATCCAGCCCCGCGTCCATCTGCATGATGCTGATGCCGCTCATCGCATCGCCGGCGAGGATCGCGCGCTGGATCGGCGCCGCGCCGCGCCAGCGTGGCAGGAGCGAGGCGTGGATGTTGAGGCAGCCCAAGCGCGGCAGGGCGAGCACGGACCTCGGCAGCAACAGGCCGTAGGCCACCACCACCAGGACCTCGGGTTGCCACGCCGCGAGCACGGCCTGGGCCTCGGGATCCTTGAGCGTGAGCGGCTGTGCGAGGGCGAAGCCGTGGGCGAGGGCCGCCTGCTTTACCGGACTTGCGCCGAGCCGCCGCCCGCGACCCTGGGCGCGGTCGGGCCGCGTGAGCACCCCGACGATCTCGTGGCGCTGCGCCAGGGCCGCCAGCGCCGGGAGCGCGAATGCGGGCGTGCCGGCGAAGGCGACGCGCAAGGGATCAGTACGCGCGCCGCGCGCCGCCAAGCGCGGGGGGCGCCTGCGCCGCGCGCTCCTTGCGGTCCTTGTCGAGCTTCTTGCGGATGCGTTCGCGCTTGAGGTCGGAGAGATAGTCGACGAACAGCTTGCCCTCGAGATGGTCCATCTCGTGCTGCACGCACACAGCCATCATCTCCTCGAAGTCCCGCTCGTGGGTCTGCCCGTCGCGGTCCTGCCAGCGCAGGCGGATCTTCGCCGCGCGCTGCACCTCGTCGAAGACGTTGGGGACCGAGAGGCAGCCCTCCTCGCCCCTGGCATCGCCCTCGCGGCTGAGGATCTGCGGGTTGATGATCACGAACGGCTCGTTCCGCTGGTCCGAGATGTCGATGACGATGACCCGCTGGTGCACGTCGACCTGGCTGGCCGCCAGTCCGATGCCGGGGGCCTTGTACATGGTCTCCAGCATGTCCTCGATCAGCACGCCGAGCTCGGCGTCAAAGCGGGTCACCGGCTGGGCGCGGGTGCGCAGCCGGGGGTCGGGAAACTCGAGGATGGTTCGTAGGGCCATGGCCTTGTCTATATAGGGACTGCGCCACCCGTGATCCAGCGCACAAAGTTGACATTAATTCGTATGCCGGCGGGCGCCGTGCCAGTATAACGAACTAGAATTCCCGCGCAGGTCGTGTGGTCCGCCTCGCGCAATGAGGAGTGGAGGATGGTCTCAAATCAAGTACTTGGGGCTCGCATCGCTGCGGGCATCCTGATCGTGTCCCTGGGCGTCGCCGGGTGCTCGCACACGCGGCACAACGAGGCAGAATCCGCCCCGCCGCCCGCCACCGTGAGCTCCCCGAGCGCCGCGCAGGCGAGCGCCGCGGCTCCCGAGATGACGGCCACCGAGGCCGCCATCGCCCGCGGCAGCGCCCCTGCGCCGAGCAGTGCGCCGGTCTCCTCTGCCGCGCCGGTGGTGAACGCCAACGCGCCGCTGCACTACACCGTCAAGCGGGGCGACACCCTGTGGGGCATCGCCTCGATGTACCTGAAGGACCCGTGGCTGTGGCCGGAAGTCTGGGTCATCAATCCGCAGATCCCGAACCCGCACCTTATCTATCCGGGTGACCAGCTGGCCCTCGCCTATGGCGCCGACGGGCGCCCGCACGTGAGCGTCAGCCAGGCCGGCGCCGTGCGCCTCGACCCGCGGCTGCGCTCCACCCCGCTGGAGAATGCCGTCCCGACGATTCCGTACGCCTCGATCGCCGCCTTCCTCTCGCGCCCGAGCCTGATGAGCGACGACGAGGTGAAGAACGCCCCCTACGTGCTCGCGATGCGCGACCTGCACGTGGCGGCCGGCGCCCCGAACGAGATCTACATCCGCAACCTGTCCGGCGGCGAGAACTCCCGCTACGCGGTCATGCACGTGGCCGGCCCGCTGCGCGACCCGGACGACAACAAGCTGCTCGGCTACGAGGCCATCTACACCGCCACCGCGCTGGTGCAGCGCCCGGGCGACCCGGCCAAGGCGGTACTGATCGACTCCGCCCGCGAGACGCTGCGCGGCGATCGCCTGCTGACCGCCGAGAGGAACGAGACCCCGGTGACCTTCGTGCCGCACGCCCCGCCGGCGGACACGCACGGCCGGATCCTGGACGTGGTCGGCGGCACCGACCTCGTGGGCCTCTACCAGGTCATCGTGATCAACCGCGGCAAGAGCCAGGGCATCGATCCCGGCACGGTGCTGGCGATCGACTCGGCTGGTGACGTGGTCCCGGACATCTTCGCCGGCGGCCGCAACATCGGCTCGACCGAGAGCACCACCTTCGCGCACAAGGTGCAGCTGCCCGATGAGCGCACCGGCACCGCGCTGGTGTTCAAGGTCTACGACCGCGCCGCCTTCGCCCTCATCATCGGCGCCACCGACATCATCCAGATCGGGGACGCGGTGCGCACGCCCTAGGGACGGCACGCCCCCCGGGGGCCCGGAACAACGCCGCGGCGCTCGACTGCTAGCGCCGCGGCGTTTTCGTCTGTGCCGCCGCCGCGGATTTCCCGAAGCCCGCTAACGACTTACGGCGGCCGCGCCGCCGGCCGCGGCGGCCCGGTCATTGGACAACCCCGCGGAAATGCTGTTAGATGCCCCGGCGTTTTGCCGCCCGCGACCGTCTCTAAATCCCTTTCGCGCGCACGGGCGAACTTCCTGGCAATGATGACTGGCAGCGTTCTCGACATCCTGATCTACGTCTTCGACCGGTACATGCTCACCGAGGATCCGGACGTCCCCGAGCGTGAGCGGCTGGCGCACGACCTCGAGCGCGCCGGCTTCGCGCCGCTCAACGTGGAGCGGGCGCTCGACTGGCTGACCGACCTCGCCTTCGGCAACCGTGAGGCACAGGGC
>Ga0335083_10011525_pt1 | contig 10616 bp, 10 predicted proteins | sample Lox_Sample_42_FD_206716 | JGI IMG/M metagenome (GOLD analysis project Ga0335083, IMG submission 206716) | Soil microbial communities from Loxahatchee National Wildlife Refuge, Florida, United States - Lox_Sample_4.2 | ecosystem: Environmental > Terrestrial > Soil > Wetlands | place: USA... | reverse complement strand
TCGCCGTGATCGTCGGCCATTCCGAGCGGCGTGCCGATCATCATGAGACCGACGCGCAAGTGCGGGCCAAAGCCCTTGCGGCGCGGCGGGCGGGACTTGCTGCCATTGTCTGCATCGGCGAGCAGCGCGCCGAGCGGGAGGCCGGCAACACGCTCGCCGTCCTTGGCCGCCAGCTCGACGGCTCGCTGCCGGACAGCGCCGCGGCGGCCGACCTTGTCATCGCCTATGAGCCGGTCTGGGCTATCGGAACCGGCCTTACGCCGACGCCGGCCAACGTCGCCGAGGCTCATGGCTTCATCCGCGGAAAGCTCGCAAGCCGTTACGGCGCGGCAGGCGCCGGGATGCGCATCCTCTATGGCGGTTCGGTCAAGCCGGAAAATGCCGCGGAACTGCTGGCGGTCGCAAACGTCAACGGCGCTTTGGTCGGCGGCGCCAGCCTGAAGGCTGCGGATTTCCTCGCTATTGCCGGGGTTTATCGATGACCCTCGCGGGGTGGAAAAAAGCAAAATCCTCGTGTAGAGAGCGCGGCGAAACCCTATATGACCGGCAGGGCGCGGGGCCCGCGCGTGCCGTTTGCCCCGGATCGCTTCGTTTGAGTGGAATTCAAGGCCGATGCAGCAAGTCGTGATCGTCATCCATCTAATGCTGGTGATCGCTCTTATTGGCGTCGTACTGCTGCAGCGTTCGGAGGGCGGCGGCCTCGGCATTGGCTCGACGGGCGGCTTCATGACCAGCCGTGGCACCGCCAACGTGCTTACCCGCGCGACGGCGATCTTGGCTGGGCTGTTTTTCGCCACCAGTCTCATCCTCTCGATCCTCGCCGGCTACAACCGCAAACCTACATCGATCCTCGGCGGTCCAAGCACGCCGTTGCAAAGTGCTCCAAGCGGCGGTCCACCGCCTTTGAATTCAGGACAGGGCGGCCTGCTCAAGCAACTGCAGCAAGGTGCGCCGACCGCGCCGACGGCTCCGACGCCCGCGGTGCCGAGCGGGCCACAGGTGCCACAGTCGAAGTGAGGAAAATCAAGCGAAGGGCCGGGATCACCGGCCCTTCAACTTTAGAGAAGAACGTTAAAAGGGCGATGGAACGCTTTGCGATGACATGGTCTTTTCGAGCTAAGCATAGCTGCACACAAGCTTTGCGGCTTTGCCGCTCGTCGAATCGATTCGGGGACGTTAAAGGTTAGGTCCCATGGCGCGGTACATTTTCATCACCGGCGGCGTGGTGTCTTCCCTTGGCAAAGGTCTCGCGTCGGCGGCGCTCGGCGCGCTCCTGCAGGGGCGCGGCTATAAGGTCCGCCTGCGCAAACTCGATCCTTATCTAAACGTCGATCCGGGCACGATGTCGCCCTACCAGCATGGCGAAGTCTTCGTCACCGACGACGGCGCCGAAACCGATCTCGACCTCGGCCACTACGAGCGCTTCACCGGGCGGCCGGCGAGCCGCCAGGACAACATCACCACCGGCCGCATCTATCAGGACATCCTCACGCGGGAGCGGCGCGGCGACTATCTTGGTGCCACCATCCAGGTTATTCCGCACGTCACCAATGCCATCAAGGATTTCATCCGCGAGGGCAATGACGGCTTCGATTTCGTGCTGTGCGAGATCGGCGGCACCGTCGGCGACATCGAAGGCTTGCCGTATTTCGAAGCGATCCGCCAGCTGGGCAACGAGTTGCCGCGCCGCCACGCGATCTACATTCATCTTACGCTGCTGCCCTACATTCCCAGCGCGGGCGAACTGAAAACAAAGCCGACGCAGCACTCGGTCAAGGAGTTGCGCTCGATCGGCATTCAGCCGGACATCCTGCTCTGCCGTACCGACCGGCCGATTCCCGAAGGCGAGCGGCGCAAGCTCGCATTGTTCTGTAACGTGCGCGAAGCCGCCGTGATCGAGGCGCGCGATGTCGACAACATCTACGCCGTCCCGGAAGCATATTCGGCGCACGGGCTCGATGCGCAGGTGCTCGAAGCCTTCGGCGTCGAGCCGCGACAATTGCCGGATCTCGAGAAGTGGCGGCTCATCAACGAGCGCATTCGCAATCCGGAAGGCGACGTCACCATCGCCATTGTCGGCAAATACACCGGCATGAAGGATGCCTACAAATCGCTGATTGAGGCGCTCTCCCACGGCGGCATCGCCAACAAGGTGAAGGTGAAGCTCGACTGGATCGAATCGGAAGTCTTCGAGAACGAAGACCCGACGCCGTTTCTCGAAAACGTTAACGGCATTCTGGTGCCCGGCGGCTTCGGTCAGCGCGGCGCTGAAGGAAAAATCCGCGCCGCGCAGTTCGCGCGCGAGCGCCAAGTGCCGTATTTCGGCATCTGCTTCGGCATGCAAATGGCCTGCATCGAAGCGGCGCGCAATTTGTGCGGCATCGAAGACGCGAACTCGACCGAGTTTGGTCCCACCAGAGAACCGGTCGTCGGCCTCATGACCGAATGGCTCAAGGGCAACGACCTGGAGCGGCGCACGGCAAGCGGCGACCTGGGCGGCACCATGCGGCTCGGCGCCTATCCGGCGATGCTTTCGCGCGGCAGTCGCGTCGCTGAAATCTACGGTTCAACAGAAATCTCCGAACGCCACCGCCACCGCTATGAAGTCAACACCACCTATAAGGGCCGCCTGGAGCAGCGCGGCATGCGCTTTTCCGGCATGTCGCCCGACGGCATTTTGCCTGAGATCGTCGAATACGAAGACCATCCTTGGTTCATCGGCGTGCAGTTCCATCCTGAGCTGAAATCGCGCCCGTTCGAGCCGCACCCGTTGTTCGCCTCGTTCATCGGCGCCGCAGTCGACCAGAGTCGCCTGGTGTAGCTGCCGGCACAGACTTCATGGCTCGCGGTCTCGACCACATCGTCCATGCCGTGCGCGACCTCGACGCGGCGGCGGCGCTCTATCGAGGGCTCGGCTTCAATGTCGGTGCGCGCAACCGGCATCCATGGGGCACGCACAACCACATCGTGCAATTTCCCGGTTTCTTCATCGAGCTGTTGACGCTTGCCGAGCCCGACAAGCTTGGCAGCGACGGCTTCTCAAAAATGTTCGGTGTCTATAACGGCGAGTTTCTCAAGCGCGGGGAGGGTCTGTCGCTATTGATCCTGGAGTCGCGCGGTATCGAAGCCGACGAAGCCTCCTTTCGCACCACCGGCATTGCGGCAACGGAGGTGATGCGCTTTGATCGCGAGGGTAAGCGACCAGACGGCGGCGCCGTGAAGGTCGGCTTCTCGCTTGTCTTTGCCGAAGACGAGGCCGCGCCCGACATCAATTTTGCGGTTTGCCAGCAGCACTATCCTGAGAATTTCTGGAATCCGTCGTTCCAAAAGCACGCCAACAGCGTGGTCGGCGCCGCGGGCGTCATCGTCGTCGCGAGTGAGCCCGAGCGGCACCTCGCATTCATGCGCAGCTTTTCGGGGGCGCCTGCCGTGCCTGGCGCCGACGGCTTTGCCGTCGCCACACCGCGCGGCACCGTCGAAGTGACGACGCCGTTAGCCTTCAAGCGTCGCTTTGGTGTGGCGCCGCCGGATATGTCGCGTGGTCCGCGGCTTGCTGCGATCCGCTTTGCCACTGCCGATGCAAGCTTGTTGCAGGCCGCACCCGAGTTTGCCGGCCTCGCCGGAGTCTATGCGGGAAATGCCGCCATCATCGAGGCTGCCGATGCGATGGGTGCGGTGTTGGTGTTCGAGCCGCGTGCTCAGTCAGCCATCAGGTGAATGGCGTCGGCGGCGATTTCAACCTCGATTGCAGTTCCCGTTGCGAACGCGCCTACGTCGCGCGTCATGACATGTGCCTTGAGTGCGAAACCGCAGTCGAGCGTTACAGTCGCAAGGGGACCAAGTGCACGCACGGACTCGACACGTGCCGCGAGGTGGTTGATCCGCGGTGCTGCGGTCGCAGCTGCGTTCCCTGGCGGACGAGCAATCACCGCGTCCGCCGGGATCGCCACCCAAACTTTGTCGCCGAGGCCAGCGGGTGCGAAGGCGCTTAGGCGCTTATCGGCGACGGCAAGCGTCGCGTAGCCGGCGCTGCGCTCGTCAATGCGACCGGCGAAAATGTTCTCGACCCCGACAAATTTGGCGACGAAGACATTTGCGGGCTTACGAAACACCTCGTCCACCGTGGCGGCTTGCACGGTCGAGCCGCCGCGCAGCACAATGATCTTGTCGGCAAGCGCCATCGCATCCTCATGGTCGTGGGTGACAAAAATTGCGGGGATCGACAGCCCGCGCAAGAACGACAAGAGTTCGTCGCGTAACGCATTGCTGGTATGGCGGTCGAGAGCAGAAAAGGGCTCGTCGAACAAAAACACATCTGGAGCGGCGGCAAGCGCGCGGGCGAAGGCTACTCGCTGTTTCTCGCCGGGGCTTAAGCTTTGCGGCATGCGCCGCGCAAGTTGGGTGATGCCGAAACGCTCAAGCAGTTTGCCGACTTTGCCGAACGGCAGTACGGCCGGTTTGCCGCTGGGCGCTCCGCGCAGGCCGATCGCCACGTTCTGTTCCACGGTCATGTGTGGAAATAGGCCGAAATTTTGCACCAGGAAGGCAACGTTGCGCCGCTCCGGCGGCAGCGCGGTGACATTGCGCCCGGCGATGACGATGCGGCCGGCGCGAGGAGCATGGAAACCGGCGACGGTCTCCAGCGTCACGGACTTGCCGGAGCCGTTCGGTCCGAGAATGACCAGGATCTCGCCGGCGTTGAGGGCAAAATCGAGCCGGTCTAACTGAAATTCGCCGATCGTAAGCGATAGCTGCTCGACGGCGACCGCCGATGCGTTCATCGGTTGTCCCTGGTCATCTCGCGTCCGTGCGCAAAATAGCGCAGCAGCACGAACAATGTGAGCGAGACAATCAGCAGCAACACCGCGGCGCCGGCGGCCTCGGTGAGGCTGAAGCGCAGGAACAGCTCGTAGATCTTCACCGGCGCCGTCTCCGGGTAATAGACGAGAATTACCACGGCGCCGAATTCGCTGATCGAACGCGCATAGGTGAGCGTCACCCCGGTCATGATCCCGCGGCGCGCGAGCGGCAGCGTTACCCGCATGAACGTGCGCCAAGGCCCAAGGCCCAACGTGCGTGCGATCTTTTCCAGCCGCGGGTCGACGCCCTCAAAGCCGATGCGCGCGGCGTTGACCGTGTAGGGTGCCGAAACAAAAAGCATGGCTACCACGATGCCGGCGAGGGTGCCCCAGAATTTCAGGCCGATCAGCGACTGCAGCGGCTCGCCGAGCACGCCCTGACGGCCGAACACCATAAGCAGTGCAATACCGGCAACGGTGTGCGGCACAGCGAGAGGCAAGTCGACGATCGCCGCGACCACGGCCTTGCCGGCAAAAGAAGAGCGCGCGAGTACGTAGGCCAGCGGCACGCCGATCAAACTGGCGAACAGCGCGGAAAGAAATGCCGCCTCGAGACTCAGCGCGATCGAATTGCGCACATCGGCCATGCGCAGGACCTCGGCAAGGCTTGCGCTCGCTTGCCCGGTCAAGGCGACGAGCGGGATCACCACGAAGGCAAGCAGTACGCTGCCGAGAAACCAGCAAAGCAGGAATACGCTGCGCGGATAGCTGGGCGCGGCGTCGCGCCGCCACCAACTGTTTCGCTCCTCGACTGCCATGCTTTCAGCCGTTCAAGAACCCGGCCATGGTTTGACCATCGCCTTCAGCACGGCGGGCATGCTGTCGGGATTAACCGCGTAGGCGGGACTGAATTCGCCGAAGCCGTTCTTCTTCATCACGCTCTGACCTTCCGGACCGAGCAGGAAGGCGACGAATTTTTCGGCGAGGTCAGCATTCTTCGTACCTTCGACGATGGTGATGGCATAGACGATCGGTTTGCCGGTCAGCGTGCCGTTCTTCGTCGTCACAGTGCCTTGCGCGTAATACGAAGATTCCGCGGGATCGCTGAGGTTGATCTTGCTCGGCAAGTCAAGGAACTTCAGATGATGCTGCAAGGCATCGGAGCGGTAGATCGCCAGATAGTCGATCTGTCCGAGTTGCAGCGCCGAGATCAACGAGGTTTCGGTGTCGCGCATGTTGGCGAGCGGCGCGTTGGCGAGCACGCTCTTCTCGATGGCGGGGTCGTTGTAGAATTTGTTCGCCAGATTGAGCATCTGCACGGTCTGGTAGCCGGAGGGATCGGTGTCCGGATTGGAGCGGCCGATCTCGACGCCCTTTTGCGCCAAAACCTTGTACCAGTTTTTGTCGTTGATCTCCTTGGCGCCCTTGCTCTTGTCGGTATAAACGAAAGTAATGGCGTTGCGCGCGATGCCCACGTACCACTTGGCGTGTTCCGGTTTGCCGTTGCCGCCGAACATGTATTTCGGGATGACGCTGTAGTCGGCGACCGCCAGCAGATCGGCCTCCTGGTGCAAGTCGGTAATCTGCTTCGCCATCTTGACGCTGCCGCCGAATTGCGCGTGCACCGTCACGTTCGGGTATTTTTTTTCGAACATCGTGGCGATTTCCTTGAACGGCAGCGCGAGCGTGCCGGCGGCGAAGATCGTCAGTGTCGTCGGCTCGGCTGCCCGCGCCGAGAAACCCGCCGGTCCCAGCGCGCAGATAAGTCCAAGCGCCAGGGAGTAAAGTCTGATCGCGGATTGCATGTGCCACTCCTGTTCTTAATCGCCGCTTATTATGCAATCCACGAAGGGCTACTCAACGCTGGCAAGCGGCTTCTGAAAAATATAGGGATAGGCTATGGCGCAGGCGACGGGGCGTTGACCGCGTCAGGCCGCCGCTCCATGGTCGCTCCGCGCCGAGGGCATTGCGTGAATAAACCAGTCTCTCCGAACACAGTCGTTACCATCGGTACCGTACGTTTCGGCAATGACTTGCCGCTGGCGCTGATTGCCGGCCCCTGCGCATTGGAGAGCCGCGCGCACGCACTGGAGATGGCGACAGCGCTTAAGGAGACGGCCGCCAAGGCAGGCGTCGGCCTCGTTTACAAGACCTCGTTTGACAAGGCGAACCGTACGTCCGTTACGAGCGCACGCGGCATCGGCCTCGACCGGGCCCTGCCGATCTTCGCCGAGATCCGCGAGAAAACAGGCGTGCCGGTGCTCACCGACGTGCACGAAGTGGAGCAGTGCGCCCGCGTTGCGCAGGCGGTGGACGTTTTGCAAATCCCGGCGTTTCTATCGCGGCAGACCGATCTCCTCATCGCCGCGGCCAAGACCGGCAAGCCGGTCAACGTCAAAAAGGGTCAGTTCCTCGCGCCATGGGACATGAAGAATGTCGTCGAGAAGGTGACCGGCGCGGGCAACGCCAATGTGCTGGTCACTGAACGCGGGGTCTCCTTCGGTTACAATACGCTCGTCTCCGATATGCGCGCGCTGCCGATCCTCAGAAGCATCGGTGCGCCGGTTATTTTCGATGCTACCCATTCGGTGCAGCAGCCTGGCGGGCAAGGCGATAAGTCGGGCGGCGATCGCGAATTCGTGCCGGTGCTGGCGCGCGCGGCGGTCGCGATCGGCGTCGCTGGCGTCTTCATCGAGACGCATCAGGACCCCGACAAGGCGCCCTCAGATGGACCGAACATGCTGCCACTGAAGTCGATGGAGCCGCTGCTGCGGGACCTCGTCGCCTTCGACCGGCTGGCCAAGCGTTGAGCGCGATTCCGCGTCGATGACCCGCACGCTCAACGTCATCGCCATTGTCGTCTTTGCCAGCGCGTTGTTCGTTCGCTCGACCGATCCGGTTATTCCGCTCATCGCCGACGGGCTGCATGTCAAGCCGGCGACCGCCGCGCTGTTGTCCACCGCCTTCACGCTGCCTTACGCGCTGATCCAGCCGCTGCTCGGCGCGCTCGCCGACATGTTCAGCAAGGCGCGGCTCATCTTGCTGTTCATGGGCCTGGTGACTGTGGCGACCTTTGTCTGTGCGTTCGCGCCGGACTTCACCTTCCTTTTTGTCGCGCGCATGGCCGCCGGCGCCGCGGCCGGCGGCTTGGTGCCGATCGCCTTTGCGCTGGTCGGCGATCTCGTCCCCATTGCCGAGCGGCAGGTAGCAATGGGGCGTGTGCTGTTCGCGGTGATGACCGGCAATCTGCTGGGCGCCACCTGCGCCGGCATCGTCGGCGATCTGCTCGGCTGGCGCGGCGTGTTCGTTGTCATCGCTTCGCTCGGCGCCTTGGTCACGGTGGTTGCTGCGCCGGGTTTTGGCAATACCGGTGCGTTCAAAGGAAGCTACAATTTCTCTAACACGCTGCCGAACTACCGTGCGATCTTCAAAAATCCGCAGGCCAAGATCTGCTTCGGTGCAGTATTCCTCGAAGCTGTGTTCATGTACGGGTGCTTCCCTTACATCGCCACGATGCTGCGTCAGGCCGGGGAGACGCGCGCTTCAATCGCCGGCATCGTCATTGCGGGCTTCGGCATCGGTGGTGCGCTTTACGGCGTGTTGGTGTCGCGCTTGCTGCCGATTCTTGGCGAAGCGCGCATGATGCGGGCGGGGGGCACGGCGCTCGGTTTCTGTCTGGTGGTAATCGCGGCGCGTCTCGTCTGGCCGCTCGAATTTTTGAATTTTGTGCTGCTCGGGTTCGGCTTCTATATGCTGCACGCCGTCGTGCAAATCTATGCAAGCGAACTGGTGCCGACCGCGCGCGGTTCGGCTATGGCGCTGCACGGCTTTTTCTTCTTTCTCGGCCAGGCGGCTGGACCGATCGTCTACGGGGCCGGACTATCCACCACGGGTCTCGATCCGGTGCTGCTGTTCGGAGCGGTGGTGTTGCTCGGCACCGGACTTGTCTGTGCGCAGTTGCTGCGCCGTCCGCAACCGGTCTGATCAGCCCCGCCCGCGATAGGGCGCGACGCCCTGATCCGGCAGCCAGATACCGGCCGGCAGCTTGCCTTGCTGCCAGAACACGTCAATCGGCATACCGCCACGCGGATACCAGTAACCGCCGATGCGCAACCATTTGGGTTTGATGAACGCGGACAGTTTCTTGCCGATGGCGACGGTCGCTTCCTCGTGGAAGGCGCTATGATTGCGGAAGCTTGCGAGGTAAAGCTTGAGGGACTTCGACTCGACAAGGAAACGCGCCGGCACGTAGTCGATAACCAGGTGCGCAAAATCGGGCTGCCCGGTGATGGGGCAAAGGCAGGTGTACTCCGGCGCGGTGAAGCGGACGACATAGTTGGTCTCGGCGTGCGGGTTAGGCACACGGTCGAGCTGTGCATCCCTCGGTGAGGCGGGAATGCGCGTCGGGCGGCCGAGCTGCAGCGTCTTTTTTCCCATCCGTGGAGTATTGGCCTGCTTTCTTTGGCGATGACAAGAGCCATCGCGGCCTGTAGAAACCCCCGCAAATCCAGGACCGCCCATGACCGCCATCACCGATATTATCGGCCGCGAAATCCTCGACAGCCGCGGCAATCCGACCGTCGAAGTCGACGTCATTTTGGAAGACGGCTCCAAAGGCCGGGCCGCCGTGCCTTCCGGCGCCTCGACCGGTGCGCACGAGGCAGTCGAGCTGCGCGACGGCGATGCCAAACGCTATTTGGGCAAGGGCGTGTGCAAGGCGGTCGATGCGGTCAATACCGAGCTCTTCGATGCGCTCGGCGGCATGGACGCGGAAGCGCAGGCCAAGATCGACGAGACCATGATCGCGCTCGACGGCACGCCAAATAAGGGTCGCCTCGGCGCCAACGCCATCCTCGGCGTTTCGCTCGCCTGCGCCAAGGCCGCAGCGATCGCCAAGCGTGAGCCGCTGTACCGCTACGTCGGCGGCACCTCCGCGCGTGTACTGCCGGTGCCGATGATGAACATTATTAACGGCGGCGCCCACGCCGACAATCCAATCGACTTCCAAGAATTTATGATCATGCCGCTCGGCGCGCCGACCTTCGCTGAGGCTCTGCGCATGGGCGTCGAGGTATTCCAAACGTTGAAGAAGGCGCTGCGCGATGCCGGTCACAATACCAATGTTGGCGACGAGGGTGGCTTTGCGCCCAATCTGAAATCGGCAGAGGAGGCGCTGACCTTCGTTGTGCGCGCGATCGAGAACGTGGGCTATAGACCGGGCGCGGATGTTGCCATCGCCCTCGATCCGGCATCGACGGAATTCTTCAAGGACGGCAAATACGTTTATGAAGGCGAAGGCAAGGCGCGCACAGCCCAGCAGCAGGTCGAGTACCTTGCCGAGCTCATCGGTGCCTATCCGATCGTGTCGATCGAGGACGGCATGGCGGAAGACGACTGGGATGGCTGGAAGCTGGCGACGCAAAAGCTCGGCGGAAAATGCCAGCTCGTCGGCGACGATGTGTTCGTCACCAATGTTGCGCGGCTTGCCAAGGGTATTACGAACGGCATAGCCAACTCGATCCTCATCAAGGTCAACCAGATCGGCACGCTCACCGAGACGCTCGCCGCGGTCGAGATGGCGCACAAGGCCGGGTACACCGCGGTGATGTCGCATCGCTCCGGCGAAACGGAAGATTCCACCATTGCCGATCTCGCGGTGGCGACAAATTGCGGGCAGATCAAAACCGGGTCCCTTGCGCGCTCCGACCGTACCGCCAAATACAATCAACTTTTGCGCATCGAGGAAGAGCTTGGGCCGCAGGGGAAATATGCGGGTCGTGATGCGCTGAAGGCACGGCGCTGACGCGCGCTTGATTT
>Ga0335083_10011524_pt1 | contig 10617 bp, 10 predicted proteins | sample Lox_Sample_42_FD_206716 | JGI IMG/M metagenome (GOLD analysis project Ga0335083, IMG submission 206716) | Soil microbial communities from Loxahatchee National Wildlife Refuge, Florida, United States - Lox_Sample_4.2 | ecosystem: Environmental > Terrestrial > Soil > Wetlands | place: USA... | reverse complement strand
GACGCTGCTCGCAAAATGACCGGGCATTCCGCGCGGCGCCGGGCACCATCAACTATAATCATTCGTTCATGGCCCCCATCGACCGCAAGCCGGACGGCTCGAGCTACCGCTGGGCGATCTGCTCGCTGCTCTTTTTCGCGACCGTCATTGCCTATATCGATCGCGGAATCTTCGGATACCTGAAGGACACTCTGCAACCCATCATCGGCTGGGATGAACGCGGCTATAGCTACATCGTGGCCTCTTTCAAGATCGCCTACGGCATTGGACTGTGTGTCGCTGGTTGGTTCACCGACCGGCTCGGCACTCGCAAGGGATTCGCGATCGCCATCGTTCTTTGGAGCATCGCCGCCATGTCGCCCGGCCTGGCGACTTCCACGGTCACCTTCTGCATCGCCATGTTTTTCCTTGGGCTGGGCGAGGCCGCCAATTTCCCGGCCTGCATCAAGACTGTGGCCGAATGGTTCCCGCGTAAGGAGCGCGCCCTTTCGACCGGCGTCTTCAACTCCGGCGCGAATGTCGGTAACATGCTGGTGCCGGTCCTGGTGCCCGTCCTGGTGGGTGCGTTTACTTGGCGCGGAGCCTTTACCGTCGCTGGCGCGACGGGCTTTATCTGGTTGGCCGGCTGGCTGCTTCTCTACTCCAAACCGGAAGAGAGCCGGCGCGTGTCGCGCGCCGAACTGGAACATATTCAAAGCGACCCGCCCGACACCGTGGCGCAACTTCCCTGGGCGCGCCTGTTTCCGTGCAAGGAAACCTGGGCCTTCGCCATCGCCAAATTGATGAGCGACCCCGTGTGGTGGTTCTACACTTTCTGGCTCCCCGGCTACTGGCAGAAAACCTTCAACCTCACGCTCGAAACTAACCGTCTTCCGGTCATGGTGGCGTTCGGAGTCTCCATTCTGGGCAGCATCTACGGCGGATATCTTTCCGGTTTTCTCCTCAAACGCGGCAAAAGCCTAAACGTCGCCCGCAAGACCGCTCTGGCTATTTGCGCGTTCGCCATTCTTCCGATCATCTTTGTTCCGTTTATCCACAATCTTTGGGCCGTTGTCGGTCTGGTGTCCCTGGCGATGGCGGCCCATCAAGGCTGGTCGGCGAATCTCTTCACCGTGCCTTCCGACCTGTTTCCGAAAGCCGCAGTGGCGTCGGTGGTCGGCATCGGAGGCATGATCGGGGCCGGCGGCGGCGCAGTCTTCGACATCTTCGTCGGCTACATCGTCACCCTGACCCACAGCTACGTGCCGGTTTTCGCGGTCTGCGGCGCGATGTACTTCGTGGGCCTCGGGGTGATCCACCTGATTACGCCGAAATACACGCCCGCGAAAGTCTGACTCAGTTCACAATCTCGAAAGGCAATTCGGATAGCGCCGGCGGCTCCCGCTTGGCGCCGATCACGCCGAAACTCCCCAGAGTGCTCTCGAAGGGCCGCCCCATGCGATTTCCCGAGATGTCTTCGATGTCCCGGCTGATGGTCACTTTTCCCGCCCCCGGTTTCCAGGGATCGTCCGGCGTGAAACGCCATTCGGTTTCGTTGTTATCGACCGCGGTCCGGCCCGTGACGTCCTTCACCCACAGGCTTCGAAGCGCCAGCGCGTAATCCAGCGGCTTGGGGAAGGTCACAATCAGCGGATCGCGCGTTCCAGCCTTGGGAAGCGTGATCCGCCACTGGCGGGCATCGATGACGGTGCGCACTTCGGCCGCGACCCGGAAGGATTTGCGAAATCCCTCGACCAGCGGCTGCCCGAGGTCGTCCAGCCACTCGCGGTCGATTTCGATTGCGTAGCTCTTGCCTTCCTCGAGGATCGGGCCCAGCTCATTTCGCGGCGCCAGGTCTCGCTTAACCCGTCCGGGATCGAACAGGACCGTCAGCCGTTTCGCCTCACGATCCCACAATTCCTGTTCGAGCAGCGCGTGCTCCATCAGGCGGCCCTGGCTATCCAGCAGGTGAATGTGATCCCACGCGTCGCCGCGGCGCATGGGACCGGAAAAGCACACGTACATGCGCAGAGCGTTGGCCGGAATATCACTGGCAGAAGGATAGATCCTCTCCACGCGCGTCGACGGCACACCGTCCGGCTTTGGGGTGTGGAACTCGCTCACGTATGGCACTGGGTTGCCCGGCTCCGTGAACCTGGCGAGCAGCCGCAGCCCCGGGCCGAGCGGCCATTTGGGGCGGAATGTCAGGACGCCATCTTCCACCGAGTACGTGCCCAGCAAGGGCGGCGCGTCGTCGGAATCACCGGCGATCACGCGAAAAACCGACCCCCAGCCGGCGGCCGGCGGATTCTCCGCTTTCCACCCCGCGACCCGGAAGATGCTGCCGTCAAAGCGTATGGAAGGGCTGGCCAAGGCTATGCCGGTAGCGAGCAGGACTAAGCCGACGAGGCAGACGTGGCGCACGCAGTCCAGCGTCCTGCGCCGGCGCTCCGGACGGCGTTCCGGGGTCCGCGACGAACTTTGATCTGTCTTCGCACTGCGCCTCGCGAGCGGCCACGCCGGCGGGAGAGCCGGCGCAGCACGCTGCAAGCGTGCGCCGCAAAAACCGCCGATTCCCTTGCAGATCCTCACGGGTCGGGGCTACGGCAACGGAATGGTGCGCAGATTCATGGCGCCGTTGTGGTTTTCGAGAATCAGCGCGCTGCCGTCATCGAACTGGTTGAGATGCTGCACGCCTTGCAGATCGGCGATGGTCTCGTACGGAACGCCGGCCGGTTCGGTGTGCGCTGTAATCGGCTTGTAGGTTTCGAGATTATCCGCCGGCAGCTTCATCACCCCGCGCGAACTGTTGGCCATGAGGATGAAATGCCTGCCGGATTTCTCGTACACGATCATATCCAGCGGACGGTTGCCCGCGCCCAGTTCGGCGATCGTCGTCCCATGCACTTGCGCGCCCGGCTTCAATTCCGACACCGGGATCTTCACCAGCGGTGTGCAGGTGTATGCCGCCAGGATCTGCTTTTGATGATCGATTTCGTATGGCACGAATGTCCGCACCGGAGCCGCGGTTTCGTAGCGGCCATGCGAGCCGTGGAAAATCTGAATGCCGGCGCCCCGGGTGGCCTCCGTGAACGGGAAGGGGATAGAACGCAGCGTGGACGAAAACTCCTCGTTCGACAGCCCGGCAACCAAAACGTTGCCATCCACGTACGCCATCGAGGTGATGGTCTCCACCTGGCGGCCATTCGCGGCCGGCGAGGGCGGGTCGGCGAACCGGACCGAGGCGTGCGGGATATCGTCGAGTGACACTTCGGAGATCTTGCCGGCCGGCGTCACGCGAAACAGCACCGGAACGGCGTCCGTGCCCCGGCCGCGCGAGACGGAAATATAGACATTCTTGGAGATCGGATTCACCGCCGTATCGTTGATCAGGAGCTGGTCAGGGGCGATGCCGATCATCGCGGCGATCTTAATATTGATTCCTTCGACGGAAAGCGATCCGGCCGACTTCACCGGCGTGCGATCCTGCACGTCGAGAGCATAGACCGCCGCTCCCGGTGTGTCGCCGACGAAGAGGATTCCATCCGGTCCAAATGCCAGCGCGCCGGCGGCTTTGAGATCCGCTTTGCCGGCCTGCAGGTTGTGCGGCGCGGCAGCCAGCACAAGCGCGGCGAGAGTCAGAAGAGCACACAAGCGCAGAAGGGTCCGAGCGTTCATGATTTCCCTCCAGGGTCCCTAAGTTTGGACCCATGCTATCACATCGGGTTTCCAGGGGGCTTTTGTGCCGTAGCCAGGATAATTTCCGCAGCCTCTCCTGCATCCGAGGCGCAGTAATCCGCGGCACATTGCTGTTCCGCTCCGTATCCCGTGCGCACCAGAACCGTTCGCGCGCCGACGCGATGTCCGCACTCGATATCTGCGGCCTTGTCGCCGACCATCCAGCAACTCTTCAGGTCGAGGGCCAGATCGCGGGCGGCCTCCAGTAGCATCCCCGGCTCCGGCTTGCGGCAAACCGAGGGCGCGCCGGGCGCGTCCGGGCAATAATACGAGGCGTCGATGCGGCCGGCGCCGATCTGCCGCAGGAACTCCGCATGCACGGCCTGATACTGCTCGTCAGTGAACAGCCCTCTTCCGATGCCGCTCTGATTGGTCACCACCACGATGGCGAACCTCGCCGCGCGAAGATCATCCAGCGCCGCCGCAACTCCAGGGAACACCTTCACCAGCGCCGGATCGGAGCAGTAATTCACTTCCTCCATCAGTGTGCCATCGCGGTCGAAGAAAACGGCGCGCCGTGCGTTCATGAGGACGCCAGCGCCGACAGCAATTCCGCCATGGTCACGGTGGCGGTGCCCAGTTTGCCCACCACGATGCCGCTGGCGACGTTCGCCAACTCGGCGGCCTCCTGCGCCGTGGCCCCGGCGCAGAGAGCAAGCGTAAGCACGGCGATGGCCGTATCGCCCGCGCCTGAAACATCGAACACGTCCTTGGCGCGGGTCGGCGTATGGTAGGGTGGCTGGCCGGTTTCGAACAGCAGCATGCCTTGCTCGCCCAGCGTGATCAGGAGATTCTCCGTCTGCCAGATTTCCAACAGCCGCTCGGCCGCCTCAATTACCGATTGGATGCGTCGCGCCGGATCGACGCTGTCGGGAGGCCGTATTCCGGCGGCGGAATAGGCCTCGGCGCGGTTGGGCTTGATGGCCGTGGCGCCGTGCCACGCCAGCGACGTATGCGGATGCGGATCGACGGTCAGAACTTTACGATGGCCGCGCGTCATGGCGCAGATGGCGTCGGCCAGCCGCTGGTCGAGAAATCCTTTTCCATAATCGGCCACGATCACGCCATCGAGCGAGGGAAGCGCGCGCTCGATCTGTTCGATGGCCAGATCCGTTTGCGCCGGCGTGAGGGCGGTGCGGCGCTCGCGATCGACGCGCACCACCTGCTGGTTGCGGGCGATCACGCGCGTCTTCACGGTAGTCGTCCGGCCCGGGTCGCGCTGCACCAGGCTGGAGTCGATGCCGCCGCGAGCGATCAGGTCGAGCAGGCGGTCGCTCGCACTGTCGACGCCGATGATTCCAAGGAGCGATGTGGCCGCGGCGAACTCGCGGACATTCCGCGCGGCGTTGGCGGCGCCGCCGGGATAGTAGGTTTCCGAGACGACATCCACGACCGGAACCGGCGCTTCCGGGGAAATGCGCGAGACCTGACCCCAGAGGAACTCGTCGAGCATGAGGTCGCCGATCACCAGGATGCGTTGGGCGGCGAATTTAGCGGCGATCTGACCGAGGCGCGAACTATCCATCAGGACCGAACCGCAATCATAGCATCCACGCCATGCGGCCGGTCTCGCGCGGACTCAGGCGTTGATGTCTTCTTTGTTCTCGACACGCTTCTCGAGAGCCCGCAGCGAGGCCTTATTGACTTCCGGACACCCCTCCACGGCCGCCTGTATTTCTTTCAGCGCTCCAGCATAATCTCCGGCCGCGACATCCAGCCTGGTTTTGGCCAGGTGGCTCACCCAGTGGTCCGGATACTTCGTCACCACCATCTTGTACATCTCCATCGCCTCCGCTTTCTTCCCCTGGAGGTGCAACTGACGGCCGGCCGAATATAGTTGGATCGCGTCAGCCTTTTGCAGGGCCTTGGTGTGAGCGGCCGCGGCATCCGCCTGACGATTCATCGCCGCCAGAATCTGCGATTTGGTGGTCTCGTTTTCAAAACGGTCTTCGATTTCGATGGACCGGCTGGCCCAACGCAGACCTTCGTCCAGATTGGCTTTGTTCTGCGCGCACCAATCGGCGGCGTCGTTCCAACCCTCCCAGGTGTATTGCGCGGTGTTGCGCAGCTCGTTGCGGATGTTGGCGATGGTCGTCTCCCGGTCGACGGCGATTTGGATGGGGACGGCGAGCTTTTCCCAACGCAGGGTCAGGACCGCGGAATCGGGCTTGACGTCGTCGAATTCGTAGGTCATGGCTTCGTGCATGTCGCCCGTCGCGGGTTTGACCGTTACGCGAAGAGCGTCTTCCTTCGAGTCGTAGCTGAAACTTCCCCAGGACGTCGAATTCTTCGAGAAGATGATGGTCCAGGAATCGGCCGTCGGAATCATGTGTAACCCGTATTGTCCTTTGGGCAACACCTGGCCTTCGATGACCACGGGGTCTCCGAACTCGATCACGGTGTTCTCATTGGCCCCGGCACGCCAAACCTGGCCGTACGGGACGATGCCGCCGAAGATCTTGCGGCCGTCCACCAGCGGGCGATGATAGGTGACGGTCACGTCGGTCAGCGCGATACGCTGCGAGACCGAGGCTCGCTGACTTTGACGCGGCAGGGACATGACCAGCGATTGCGCGCCGGCCGGCATTGCCGCCAGCACGACCCCTAAAACAGAAGTTAAGCGGAACGATTGAATAGTCTGCATGTTTGTTTTAACCCCTGCCGCTATTCGACGCACCACTCGGGGTTCCGTGAGCGGATGGCTGGTATAATCCGGGACAATGTCGACTGCGGCCGCTCTGATTCGGAGTGCGCGCGACTCCGACGTGCCGGCGATCAGCGAGATCTACGGACACTATGTTCGGACATCGAGCGCCACATTCGAGACGGCCCCCCCGAGTGCCGGCGAAATGGAGCGGCGCCGGCAGGATGTGCTGGCGCATGGCCTGCCGTATCTGGTGGCCGAAGTCGACGGCGCCGTGGCCGGGTTTGCCTACGCGGGACCGTACCGCGCCCGTCCGGCCTACCGTTTCACCGCGGAAGATTCGGTGTATATCCGGCCGGATCAAGCCGGCAAGGGTCTCGGACGTCTCCTGCTGGCGGAAGTCATCGCGGCTTGCCGAGGCGCGGGCCGGACACAGTTGATCGCTGTCATTGGCGATTCCGGCAATCGCGCGTCCATCGCGCTTCATGAAAAGCTGGGATTCCGGCACGTAGGAATCCTGCAGAGGGTTGGCTACAAATTCGATACCTGGGTGGATACCGTTCTCATGCAGCGGGATTTAACCTGAAGCGCCGCCCCTGTTCGGGTGCCCAAGTCAGCTGTTGTTCAAACTTGTAACATCGATCGGCCGCTCCCGAACACCGGCACGGGCGCCTGCACGCAGGAATGCGAGCGCCATAGCTATCGGCAGATGCGGACGATTTCGGCCGCGATTCCTCCCAGCGGCAGCACGCGATCCACGGCCTTCTGTTTGATGGCTTCGGCCGGCATACCGAACACGACGCAGGTGGCTTCGTCCTGCGCGACATTATAGGCCCCGGCCTCTTTCATTTCCGCCATTCCTTTCGCGCCATCGTCGCCCATCCCGGTCATGATGACGCCCATGGCGTTCCTGCCGGCGTAGCGGGCGGCTGAGCGGAAGAGGACGTCCACGCTCGGCCGGTGGCGGCTGACCAGCGGGCCATCCTTGACCTCGACGTAGTATCGCGCGCCGGCTCGCTTGAGCAGGAGGTGCTTGTTGCCCGGAGCAATCAGCGCCTGACCGCGCAGCACCGAATCGTTGTTGCAGGCCTCTTTGACCGTGAGGCGGCAGATGGAGTCGAGACGTTTGGCAAACTGCAAAGTGAACTGCTCCGGCATATGCTGCACGATGACGATGCCAGGGGCATCCACCGGCATCGCTTCCAACAGCTCTCGTAAAGCTTCCGTACCGCCCGTGGACGCGCCGATCACGACCACTTTTTCGGTGGTTTCGATCATGGCGTTGGAGGGCGGTTTCGATAGCACCGCATCGGCGGTCAGTTTCGGGCGGACCGTCATAGGAGGCCGGGAACGGCTCTGGAGCCGCGCCCGTGCGGCGGACTTCACGGCGTCGCAGATGCGGATTCGCGATTCCTCGAGGAATTCCCGTGTACCCAACTTCGGCTTGGTGATGATTTCCACCGCGCCTTTTTCCAGCGCAGCCAGCGCGGTTTCCGACCCATTGGCCGCCAGCGAGGAACAAATCACCACAGGGATGGGCCGCTGCGCCATGATTCTTTCGAGAAACGTGAGGCCGTCCATGCGCGGCATTTCGATATCCAGCGTGATGACGTCGGGGACGCGTAGTTTGATTCGCTCGACCGCGACATAGGGATCGCCGGCGACACCCATTACTTCGATTTGCGGGTCGCTCTCCAGGACCTCCTTCAAGGTCTGACGCACGGTGGCCGAATCGTCGACGATCAAGACCTGAAGTTTCTTTGATGGCGTCATAGGGTTCACGATTTTCGGTAGATGGCGGGGCCGACAGCATTCACCGGAACATCCAGCCCCGCGAGCGATTCCGAGTGGCCAACGAACAGATAACCCGCAGGGCGAAGATTGCGGCACATCCGCCTGATGACCTGTTCCTGCGTCTTGCGGTCGAAGTAGATCATTACGTTGCGAAAAAAGATGGCGTCCAACATACCGCCGGTGCTGTATTCAGAATCCATGAAATTGAGGCGCTCGAAGGTGACTCGCTGCCGCAGTCCGGGAACGATTCGCACCAGCTTCTGACCGGAATCCTTGCTGCGCATGAGGTAGCGCGCGCGCAGTGGCGCCGGTACGGGAACAATCAGACTCTCGTCGTAGATGGCGGCGCGGGCTCGATCCAGAACTCTGGTGGAAATGTCGGTTGCGAAGATGGAGAAATCGAAGCCGCGGGTGGCGGCCGCGAATTCGCTCAGTACCATGGCCAGGGTGTAGGGCTCTTCTCCCGACGAACAACCAGCTGACCATACACGGAACGTCCGGCCGCCTTCAAATACCGGCAGCACTACGGACGACAGGTACTGGAAATGCGAAGGCTCGCGGAAGAAATCGGTTTTGTTGGTGGTGATTGCGTTGATGAAGTGGATCTGTTCCTCAGACGCCTGCGCCGAGTTGAAAAAGTATTCGGCATACCGCTCCACCGAATCGAATCCCAGCTCGCGGGTACGGCGGAGCAGCCTGCTTTGGACCATTGGCAGCTTGGCGTCGGGCATCTTGATGCCCAGTTCCCGCGTAGCGAACCGGGCCAGTTTGGCGAAGTTTTCCGGGGACAGATTGGTGATTTCGGCGGCAGAATCAGAGGGCATCCGATTCACTTATCGGATGAGTGGGGATTTTGCTTTAGGTAGGACAGACGGTCGGTTTGTGCCGGCTTTCGGAGTCCGGCAGGAAATCAGGAAGGACAGACGGCCAAGGCGACCGTCTGTCCTCTGGGTGGAGAGAAGGCGGCGGGTAGGAATCTACTGTTTGGGCGTACGGATGGTGAAGTCCACTCTGGCCGAAGAGGTGGTGTTTCCGTCGAACGACCAGACCAACGCCCGATGCCCGTCCACCGTCCGCGTCCCGGTATTATTGGCCTCGATCACACTCATGCCGGGTTGCAGCACCACGGCCCAGTTCAGCGACCAACCGGGCAGGTCGGCCAGATCCTTGGGAACGCTAAACGCGAAATGGCAGTCCGCGTAGCCCGGCTGCGCCGAGTTTTCGCAGCGAGAAGTGTCGTAGAAGTGCTCCATGTTGGCCGAACCGGAGTCGTCTTCGAGATAGATATTGTCGCTGTCGGAGCGGGTTGTGGGATGCGACCATTCCCGGAGATCGCTCTGGATCTTCGCGAACTTGTTGGGATCCATTTGTGAATAGGCGATCCGGCTGATGGCGATACGGTACGATCCGCCGTCGGGCTGGCCATAATAATGCATCACGTGCACGCCCTGGACCTCAAAGCATCCGCTCAGGATGAGCGAGGCGGCGAGCAGAACCAAAAGACTTAGCTTTCTCATTGAAACGTTCCTCCGTTCGTTTTGATATGCGCAGGCTCGCGGAAAAAAGGGCGGAAAACTTCTACGGTCTGACTGGATCGGCACAAAGCCTGTCGCTCCTCGAGCTATGAAGCGGGAACGCGTCCGTATCCAGCTCACCATTCGGTGATGCATCGAGGAGAGCCGGCTGCCGTGTGTTCGTAGACAGCCCGCTCACAAAAACCCAGAGGAGCTTGTTGACAGAGTCCGGGTTCTCCGTCGCACCCGAAATGCAAGCCGGTCATGTGCAAAATCACGGGCCCCCTGCTACTCGTGAGTCGGACTCCGTAGGGGCGAAACCGGCACTCGCGACGGCCGCTCGACTATCGACTGAGGACTCAATGTTGCACATCTGAAACGACCTTAGGCATCGGGAGCGCCAAACGGATGCCGGCGCCATCGGCCTCGTTAGGATCGCCGAATGCATGAGTTCGGTCCAGGACCAAACGGGCTCGATCCAAATCTGAAAAATCGACTGCGGCCGTGTACTTCTGCGCGAAATCGATCACCCGAACAAGAGCGCCCGTGACAACGTTCTGCGAGAGCGCCTTCAAAGCCATCAGATAGTTATTGCGGTAGACCGTCGGATCTCTGGCATCATCGCGCAATCGCTGAAGCGCAGGTTCGCCACTGTGGCGCAGTAGTTCGTCGAGCCGCTCTTCAATCTCGGGCTTCGACAAAGTCCTGGCGACGGCTTCCCTCGCGCGCGATAAACGCATGTTCTCCAGAAAGGCTCGCGCAGGCGAGGCGATTCGGAGTCCACTACACGATGAGGGCGGCGGCGGCGACGACGGGGGGCCAGGCAAAAAATGGCCCCTTGCCCGTGGCGGAGCGCTACTGCCTTAGTTCTCTCCGCCCCCGCGGCCACCGGCGGCCGCCGCCGGCACCGAGGCCGGATCCATCACCGTGAAATAGGTCACGCCGGAA
>Ga0335083_10011523_pt1 | contig 10617 bp, 8 predicted proteins | sample Lox_Sample_42_FD_206716 | JGI IMG/M metagenome (GOLD analysis project Ga0335083, IMG submission 206716) | Soil microbial communities from Loxahatchee National Wildlife Refuge, Florida, United States - Lox_Sample_4.2 | ecosystem: Environmental > Terrestrial > Soil > Wetlands | place: USA: Florida... | reverse complement strand
CGATCGCGCGCGCCTACGAAGACGTCGGCATGCGCTGCATGCTGGCGCCGATGGTGGCCGACATCTCCTTCTTCCAGGCCATCCCCGGCCTGATGGATCGCTTGTCTCCCGGCCTGCGCAAGGAGGTCGAGCGCTTCCAGCTCGCGCCGTGGAAAGCGACGACAGCGCAGATGAAGAAGGCGCTTCAGAAGTGGCGCTTCGACAAGGTCCAGCTCGCGCTGGCGCCGACCATCCCGCATCATTGCAGCGATGCCTTTCTCGCCTCCTGCCGCGACCTCGCGAAGGACTATGACGTCGGCATCCACACCCATGTCGCCGAATCCAAGGTCCAGGTCGTGGCGGGCTACCAGCGCTACGGCACGACGCTCGCCGCCCACATGGACAAGATGGGCCTCGTGAGCGACCGCTTCACCGTCGCGCACGGCGTCTGGCTCGACGACGACGACATGAAGCGGCTGGGCGACAAGGGCGCCTCGGTGGCGCACAACCCCGGCTCCAACATGCGGCTGGGCAGTGGCCTCGCCGACGTGCGCGGCATGCTGAACGCCAAGGTCAATGTCGGCATCGGCACCGACGGGGCGAGCTGCGCGGACAATCAGAACGTCTACGAGGCGATGCGCCTCGCTTCGCTCGCCTCCAAGGTCCAGGGACCCGACTGGCAGCAATGGCTCGGCACCGACGAGACCTTGCGCGCCGCCACCGAGGGCAGCGCACGCGCCCTCGGCTGGTCGAAGCAGATCGGCAAGATCGAGAAGGGCTACAAGGCCGACATCGTCTTCCTCGACCTGCACCATGTGAACTGGATTCCGATGAACGATCCGGTGAACCAGATCGTGCACACCGAGGATGGCAGCGGCGTGCATTCGGTGATGATCGGCGGCCGCATGATCGTCGAGAACCGCAAGCTCCTGACCGTCGATCTCGCGAAGCTCGCGGCTGAGGCCGCCGCCTCACAGGAGCGGCGTGCCGAGCTCACCGGCGAAGCGAAGAAGCTCTACGAGCGGCTGGAGAAGGTGGTGGGCACGTTCTGCCCCGGGCTGGCGAAGGAGCCGCTGCACATCCATCGCTACGGCTCGGCGCATCACATGCACTAAAGCGCGATAGCTTTTGCTTTATCCGTCGGCCCGGCTCCCTTAGCGAAGCGACGCCAGGGACGGGCCGACAGCCGATTCCAAGGGAAAGCTATCGCGCTCGAATCGTCCGCGACAGTCTCAGCCTGCAAAAGCCCAGGCACGGAATCAATAGGTTTGTTTTTGCGCGCCGCCGAGCGTTTGTTCTCCACTGCGGAGGACGGGCGATGCGGGGATCCTTGGGAGAGAAGATCGGCGGAGGCGAGTCGGCGGACATCCACGCCTGGGCGCCCGGTCAGGCCGTGAAGCTGTTCAAGGCCGGCGTCGAGCAGCGAATGTGCCGGCACGAGGCGCGAATGACCCGCGCCGCCTTCGCCGCCGGCCTCCCGGCACCGGAGGTGTTCGACGAGGTGGTTCTGGACGGGCGCTTCGGCTTCGTGCTGTCGCGCTTCGAGGGGCAGACCCTGCTACAGCTCCTGCAGGCCGGTGCCCTCACGCGTGATCAGGCGACCACGATCCTCGCGAATCTTCTCCTCTCCGTTCACAAGACGCCGCCACCGCTGGATGTCATTTCCCAGCGAGACTTGATGCACGCCTTGCTGAGGTCCTCCGGCAATCTTCTGCCGAAGCATCTCGCCCCGGGCGTCTTTGCCCTGCTCGAGCGCCTCCCACCGGAAGACGGGCTCTGCCATGGCGACCTCAGCGTCAACAACGTGATCATGACGGCGGAGGGCCCGAGACTGATCGACTGGACCTGGGCAAGACGCTCGGGTGTCGCTCTTGACCTCGCACACAGCCACGTCGTCTTGTGCGAGCTCATCCCGGACGGCATCGATCCGGAGCGGCCGCGCGCCCTCGATGCGGCCGTGCAGGCCGAGTATGCACGGCTGGCTGGCCTGTCTCCCGCGGCGCTGACCGCGGCGATGGAGCCCTACCTGCCCATCGTCCGCGCCTTCTTCCTTCTCGTCTGGGCGGGTAGTCCGGCCTTGAGGGAAAGACTGGTCCAGCGCCTCGAAGTTCAAATGAGGTAACGCAGGCAGCCCGCCTCTTCGAGCGCCGGATCGAGACGCTTTCGCACGTCGGCCGGCAGTGTCGCGAGTTTCTTGCGCAGCGCGTCGTAGCATTTGCCCTGGTAGCGGAACGGCGCCTGCGCGTAGCGCCGGCCCAGCAAGTCGAGCGCGACCTCTTCCTGCCCGTCCTGCAAAGCCTTCAGGTTGGCGGCGAGGAACGGCAGGTAGGTCTCGCCGCAATGCTTGAGAAGCGTCTTCAGCGTGTCGGGGAGTTCGTCCGGATCGCTCCAGCTTCCCTCGACGCCCGAGGCATCGTCGAGCCGCAACAGCCAGCAATAGACGTCGACGGCGCGCTCGCGCATTTCGGCCATCGGCGTCGGATCGACCGACAGGATCTGGAGCTGGCCGTAGAGGCCGAAATCGGCCAGCGACGGCCGCGAGCCGAACAGGAACGGCGTCTTGCGCACATGCCGGTCGAGCGTGTCGAGGATCAGCCGGTAGCTCTCCTCGATGATCGGCCGGTTCTGCTCCGTGCAGCCCACCATCGCCATGCGTCCGACCTGGCGGTCGTTGAAGGCCTGCATGGCGGCGCGCCGGGCGGGCTCCGGCATCACCGGATCGCGCGAGGTGACGACCCAGGCCTGCGCGAACTTTCGGTCGGCCTCGTAGTACCAGCGGTAATGGAACATGGCCTTGGTGACCCATTCGTCGCCAAAGTCCTCCAGGAGATCGCTGAGATAGGCCTGCACCGGATCGTCCGGAACGATCGAGCGCTGGCCCGGATGCTCGCGCTCCAGCGCGTGAGCGAGCGGCGTCGAATCGTTCATCACGCGGCCGTCGGGAAAGATCAGAACCGGGATCACCGGCGGCAGGTTGGCCGCGACGGCGATGGCGCGCGGATCGCCGATACCGTTCCACACGAACGGCAAGCGGCGATAGCGCAGGATCGCCCGCATCTTCACCGAATAGGGCGATGGGCCGATGCCATGGAGAGTGTAGGTCATGGCAGACATCTCATCGGACCGCGGTCCTTTAGTGAGCCGAGCCCTCGAGCGCCTTGACGATGTTCTCGCACATCACCTTGGCGTCGGCGAAGAGCATCATCGTGTTGTCGCGGAAGAAGAGCTCGTTCTCGACGCCGGCATAGCCCGAGGACATGCCGCGCTTCACGAACAGCACGGTCTGTGCCTTCTCGACCTCGAGGATGGGCATGCCGTAGATCGCGCTCTTGGGGTCGGTTTTGGCCGCCGGATTGGTGACGTCGTTGGCGCCGATCACGAAGGCGACGTCCGTCGCCGCGAAGTCTCGGTTGATGTCGTCGAGCTCGAAGACCTCGTCGTAGGGCACGTTGGCTTCGGCCAGCAGCACGTTCATGTGGCCCGGCATGCGGCCTGCCACCGGATGGATGGCATAGCGCACCTGCACGCCGTGCTTCTTCAGGATGTCGGCCATCTCGCGCAGCGCATGCTGGGCCTGCGCGACGGCCATGCCGTAGCCCGGCACGATGATCACGCTCGACGCGTTCTGCATCAGGAAGGCCGCATCCTCGGCCGAGCCCGCCTTGACAGGTCGGTTGTCCTTGACCGCGCCGGCCGCCGCCGCGCCGCCGGAATCGGTGCCGAAGCCGCCCAGGATCACGTTGAAGATCGAGCGGTTCATGCCCTTGCACATGATGTAGCTCAGGATCGCGCCCGAGCTGCCGACCAGCGCGCCGGTCACGATCAGCGCCGTGTTGCCGAGCGTGAAGCCGATGCCCGCCGCCGCCCAACCCGAGTAGGAGTTCAGCATCGACACGACCACCGGCATGTCGGCGCCGCCGATCGGCAGGATCAGCAGGAAGCCGACCGTCAGCGACAGCACGATCAGCAGGATGAAGGTGATCGGATGGCCGTGCAGGGCGAACCACACGAGCAGCGCCAGCAAGAGAAGGCCGATCAGCGCGTTCAGCGGATGCTGGCCCTTGAAGATCAGCGGCGCGCCCGAGACCAGGCCCTGCAGCTTGGCGAAGGCCACGATCGAGCCTGTGAAGGTGATGGCGCCGATGATGGTGCCGAGCCCCATCTCGATCAGGCTCTGCGTGTGGATGTGGCCGGGCGAGCCGATGCCGAAGGCTTCCGGCGACACGAAGGCCGCGCCCGCAACGAACACGGCGGCGAGACCGACCAGCGAGTGGAAAGCCGCGACCAGCTGGGGCAGTGCCGTCATCTGGATACGCAGCGCCACGACCGTGCCGACCGCGCCGCCGACCAGGAGGCCGCCGACGATGAGATAGGGCGAAACGACGCCCGGCGTGGCGACGGTCACGCCGATCGCGACGATCATGCCGACGATGCCGTAGAGGTTGCCGCCGCGCGCGGTCACAGGCGAGGAAAGCCCGCGCAGCGCCATGATGAAGCAGATGGCGGCGATCAGATAGCCGTAGGCGGCGAGTTCCTGGGTCATGGTCTACTTCTTCGCCGCCGGAGTCTTCTTCTTGAACATCGACAGCATGCGATGCGTGACGATGAAGCCGCCGAAGATGTTGACCGCAGCCAGCGCCACGGCGATGGCGCCGAAGAGTTGCGCGGCACCGAGGCCCCTGAGCCCCGCCGCCAGCAGCGCGCCCACGATGATCACGGACGAGACGGCGTTGGTGACCGCCATCAGCGGCGAATGCAGCGCGGGCGTCACCCGCCAGACCACGTAGTAGCCCACGAAGCAGGCCAGCGCGAAGATGGTGAGCAGCGAGACGAACGGCATGTGGCCGTCGGGCACGTTCAGCGTGTTCTGCGCCGACATGTCGAGGATCTGCTGCGCCATCGCCTTGACGCTGTTGGCGAGGTCCTGCGCCTGGGTCGCGAGTTTAGCGGCTTCGCCCGCCAGCTTGTCGTCCATGACTGTTTCCTAGCTCTGGGTCTGCGTCAGCGAGGGATGCACGATCTGGCCGTTCTGCGTCACCAGCGTGCCCTTCACGACCTCGTCGTTGGTGTCGACCTTCAGCGCCTTGGTCTCCTTGTCGACCATGGGCGTGATGAAGTTCAGGAGGTTGCGCGAGAACAGCGAGGAGGAGTCCGTCGGCAGCTCGGCCGGCAGGTTGGCCGGGCCGACGATCTTCACGCCGTATTTCTCGACCACCTTGCCGTATTCGGAGATCGGGCAGTTGCCGCCCTGCTCCACCGCCATGTCGACGATCACCGAGCCCGGCTTCATGGTCTTCACCATGTCCTCGGTGACCAGCACCGGCGCCTTGCGGCCGGGGATCAGCGCCGTCGTGACCACGATGTCCTGCAGCTTGATATGATCGGCCACGAGCGCGGCCTGCTTGGCCTGGTACTCCGCGCTCATCTGCTTGGCATAGCCGCCCGCGGTCTCGGCGGCCTTGAACTCCTCGTCCTCGACGGCGACGAACTTGCCGCCCAGCGACTGGACCTGCTCCTTGGTCGCAGGCCGCACGTCCGTCGCGGTGACGATGGCGCCGAGACGCCGTGCCGTCGCGATGGCCTGCAGGCCCGCCACGCCCACGCCCATGATGAAGGCGCGCGCCGGGGCGAGCGTGCCGCCGGGCGTCATCATCTGCGGGAAGATGCGGCCGAAATTATCGGCCGCCAGCAGGACCGCCTTGTAGCCCGCGAGATTGGCCTGCGAGGACAGGATATCCATCGACTGAGCGCGCGTGATGCGCGGGATCAGCTCGAGCGCGAAGGCCGTGACCCCCCTCTCCGCCAGCGCCTGCACCAGCTCCTTGTTGGTGAGCGCGCCCAAGGGCGACATCAGCGTCTGGCCCTGTCTCAGCAGGCCGAGCTCGTCGACGCCTTCGGCCGCCGACATCGGCCGCTGGATCTTGAACACGATGTCGCCCGCCGCCGCCGCCGAAGCCGCATCCGGCACGATATTTGCGCCGGCATCGGTATAGGCCTGGTCGGTATAAGACGCGGCGGCGCCGGCGCCCGCCTCGATGGTGACTTCAGCGCCGAGCGCCTTCAGCTTCTTGACGGTCTCGGGTGTCGCGGCCACCCGGGTTTCGTGCGGCCGACGTTCTTTGAGGATGGCGATTTTCATGGAACGCTTGGATCGATTGGAGCGCGGAGGGGTAATTGCGCCGCACCATGCACAGCGCCCGCGCCCTTGCCAAGCCGGATTTTCGCCGCGCGACGGGCTTCGGTTTACGAGCCGTGCGAGCACATGTTAGGCGACGGTATGCCTGACCGTCCCGCCATCCTGACCGGTTTCCATTTCACAAAGCCGACGCTCGCCGCCTTCGAGGAGCGGTGCGAGATCGTGGGGCGGATGGAGAACCCCAAGCCCACCGCGGCGGACATTCCGGCCGGTGTCGCGGACAAGGTGCAGGCTATCGTCAGCACGGGCTCGGTCGGCCTCTCCGACGCCATGATGGCGGCCCTGCCCCGCCTGTCGCTCTTCTGCTGCTACGGCACAGGCTATGAGCGCGTCGATCTCGACGCGGCCCGCAAGCGAAACATCATGATCACCCACGGCGCCGATGCGAACGCCCCCGACGTGGCCGAGCTCGCCTTCGGCATCCTGCTCGCCTCGACGCGCCGCATCGTTCGCGCCGACAAGATGATCCGACGCGGCGACTGGACCAAGCGCATCCCCAACCGATTCGGCGCCATCGCCGGCATGACCGGCGGCAAGCTCGGCATCCTGGGTCTGGGCGCGATCGGCCTGGAGATCGCCAAGCGCGCCAAGGGCTTCGACCTCGAGATCGGTTATTGCAACCGCAACAAGCGGAGCGATGTCGACTTCCAGTACTTCCCCAACGTCATGGCGCTCGCGACCTGGTGCGACTACCTGGTCGTGGCGCTGCGCTCGGACGCCTCCAACCGACACATCATCAATGCCGACGTGCTGAAGGCGCTGGGCCCGCGCGGGCACGTGGTGAACATCAGCCGCGGCTGGTCGGTCGACGAAGCAGCCGTTGCCCATGCCCTGCGCAACAACGTCATCGAGGGCGCGGCGCTCGACGTCTATGACGAGGAGCCCTACACCGGCACCGAGCTGCTCGAATTGGACAATCTGGTGATGACCCCGCACTTCGGCGGCGGCACGGAACACGCGCAACGGCGCATGACACAGCTGGTCTGCCGCAATCTCGACGCCCACTTCGCGGGCCAGCCCGTCGTCTCGCCGGTGCCGGAACTCCGGGACCTGGCGGGGGTCGTCAAGCCCCGCGGAAAATAATTTACCTAGGCCATGCGGGGACTGGCGGTCCCCCGGGCGCATTCCCACCTAGCCTCTCGCTCGAGGGTTGAAACCCTCAAAAGGGGGCTATCCATGGCTAGTACGGTTCTGCTTGGCATCGCGCTTGGCGCGGTGGTGCTTTTGCTCGTCCTGATCTACGCGTCAGGATGGGTCCGCTATGTCGGCAACAACGAAGTCGCGATCGTCGAGAAGCTGTGGGCCAGCAGGGGCTCCGTGGCCGGCGGCCTGATCGCATTGAACGGCGAGGCGGGTTACCAGCCCGACGTGCTGCGCGGCGGCTTCCAGTTCTTCTTCCCGTTCCAGTACCGCATCCATCGCGAGCCGCTGGTCACGATCCCGCAGGGCCAGATCGGCTACGTCTTCGCGCGCGACGGCCAGCCGCTCAATCCGACCCAGACGCTCGCGAGCAACCAGGCCGCGCTCGACTTCCTCGATGCGCGCGCCTTCCTGCTGGCGGGCGGCCAGAAGGGTCCGCAGCGCGCGATCCTGCGCGAGGGCACCTACGCCATCAACCTGGCGCAGTTCGTCGTCATCACGCGCGAGCGCATCTACGGGCTGAAGCTCGACCGCGACGACACCGCGCTGTTCTCCAAGATGGCCGAGGTGATCGGCGAGCGCGAGGGCTTCGAGGCCGTCGTCATCAAGGACGCCGAGGACATGATCGGCGTGGTCACGGTGCATGACGGCCCGGCCCTGCCGGCCGATCAGATCATCGCGCCCGCGGTCGGCGACGATCCGGCGGTATCGTCGACGTTCCACAACAGCTTCCAGGATCCGGAGAAGTTCCTGGCCGCCGGCGGCCGCCGCGGCCGGCAGCTGCAGGTGCTGGTCGAGGGCAGCTACTTCATCAACCGCCTGTTCGCGACCGTCGAGAAGGTCGGCAAGACCGTGATCGAGGTCGGCCATGTGGGCGTGGTCGTGTCCTACACCGGCGAGGCGGGTGTCGACACGTCGGGCGCCGACTATCGCCACGGCGAGCTGGTCGAGCGCGGCTCGCGCGGCGTGTGGGCGACCCCGCTGCTGCCGGGCAAGTACGCCTTCAACACCTATGCCGGCAAGATCCTGATGGTGCCCACGACCAACTTCATCCTGAAGTGGGACCAGTCGAATGTCGGCCCGCACAAGTTCGACGAGAACCTGTCGGAAGTGTCGCTGATCACCAAGGACGCGTTCGAGCCGATCCTGCCGCTCTCGGTGGTCGTGCACATCGACTACACCAAGGCGCCGCTGGTCGTGCAGCGCTTCGGCGACATCAAGCGCCTGGTCGAGCAGACGCTCGACCCCATGGTCTCGGCCTACTTCAAGAACGTGGCGCAGAAGCGCACGCTGATCGAGCTGCTGCAGGAACGCAGCGACATCCAGCAGGTCTCGGGCGTCGAGATGAAGAGCAAGTTCGCGGCCTATAACCTCGAACTGCAGGAGGTGCTGATCGGCACGCCACGCGCGGCGCCGGGCAGCACGCAGATCGAGCTGATCCTGCAGCAGCTGCGTCAGCGCCAGATCGCCGACGAGCAGGTCGGCACCTATCAACGGCAGGTGCTGGCGGCGCAGAAGGAGCGCGAGCTGCGCGAGGCCGAGGCGCAGGCCAAGCAGCAGACCTCGATCACCGAATCGGTGCTGTCGATCCAGGTGCAGGAGAACCAGGGCAAGGCGAACCTCGCCCGCGCCCAGCAGGAAGCCAACCAGACCCGCACCGTGGCGCAGGCCGAGGCCGACCGCATCCGGCTGCTGGGCGAAGGCGAGGCGCGCAAGATCGTGGCGCTCGCCGCCGCCGATGCCGAGCGCGTGACCAAGGTCGGCCTCGCCGAGGCCGAGGCGATCGAGAAGCAGGCCGCCGCCTCGGGCGGTCCGCGCTACCAGCTCACGCGCCAGATCGCCGAGCGCTTCGCCGAGGCATTGGAGAAATCCAAGGTCGACATCGTGCCGCGCATCTCCGTCGCGGGTGGGGCTGAGGCGGCCAACGCGCCGGGCGGTCCGCTCCTGCAGGCGCTGATGACTCTGATGATGGCCGAGCGGGCCGAGTCGGCGGCCAATGCCAATCCGCCGCCGGCAAAAGCCGCCTAAGTCGGCGGATCGACACCGATGACGACCGCCGCGCCTGAATGGCGCGGCGGTGGTTCGCGCCAGACATCGTAGTAGGCCCGCAGCGCCGACGGATAGCGGCGCAGCGTGGTGAAGACGCTGTAGGGGTTGTCGACGTCGCGCGCTTCGAGGCCCCAGGCCTCGATGCCCTGCCGTCGGGCGAGGAAGATCGCGCGGGCGAGATGGAAGCGCTGGGAGACGATGATCAGCCGGCGCTGCCCGAAGACCTCCTGGGCGCGCACGATCGAGTCCCAGGTCCGGATGCCCGCGAAGTCGCGGTAGATCGCCGACAGCGGCACGCCGCGCTTCAGCAGGCCCTCGCGCATCGCCGTCGGCTCATCGTAGTCGTTGCGGCGGTTGTCGCCGCTCACCAGCAGGTAGCGCGCGCGACCGCTCTTCCAGAGTGCGGCGGCGGCATCGAGACGGTATTCGAAGTAGCGGTTCGGGCCGCCTTCCGGACCGATCGGCGCTGCCCCCAGCACCAGCGCGACCTTCGTCTCCGGAACGCCGGCCGGATCGTCGCGCATGTAGGGCGATGACAATTCGTCGAGACGGGCATTCGCCAAACAGGCGAGCGCGGCGAGCAGCGCTGCGCCGGAGAGGATCAGGAGGCCGATCCACATTCGACGCATCGCTCAGCCCGGCGGATCGACACCGATCGATACCCTCGGCTCATCCGTACCGGGCAGGAACCCGCGCCAGGCGTCATAGTAGGAAAGCACCGCCGCCGGATAGGGCCGTAGCCGCGAGCGCGCGTCCATCGGAATGTCGTCCTCGCTCGCCTCCAGCCCCCAGGCCTCCATGCCGAGACTGCGTGCCAGGAAGAGCGCCCGCGCCACGTGGGCGCGCTGCGAGACGACGATCATCTGCTTCAGGCCGAAAATGTCGCGCGCGCGGACAACGGAGTCCCAGGTGCGGACTCCCTTGCCATCGCGATAGATCGCGGAGGCGGGCACGCCGCGGGAGATCAGGTCCGCGCGCATGACGGCCGTTTCGTCGTAGCGCGGGCTCCGGTGGTTGCCGCTGACGATCAGGTATTTCACCTTGCCCGCCTTCCACAGCGCCGCCGCCGCCTCGAGGCGGTTGTAGAAGAACGGATTGGGGATGCGATAGGTCGGCAGCACCGGCGACGTCCCCAGGACGAGCCCGACTTCAGCCTGCGGAACCTTGTCGAGGTCGTAGGTCATGCGGTCGTCGCTCAGCACTTCCTGGAAACGCTCGGCGAGGAAGGCCAAGGCTACGCATCCCATGACGCC
>Ga0335083_10011522_pt1 | contig 10618 bp, 7 predicted proteins | sample Lox_Sample_42_FD_206716 | JGI IMG/M metagenome (GOLD analysis project Ga0335083, IMG submission 206716) | Soil microbial communities from Loxahatchee National Wildlife Refuge, Florida, United States - Lox_Sample_4.2 | ecosystem: Environmental > Terrestrial > Soil > Wetlands | place: USA: Florida... | reverse complement strand
TAGAGTGTGGGTCCGATGAACCATGCGCCGCAAAGCAGCGTCGCGCCGTAGATCCAGATCGACAGCCGCGCGGAAGCGTAATGCGGCGCGTTGACCGACGAGCTGCTGGACAGCGAAGAGGCGACCAGCATCAGGATCATGATGTGTTGAAGGAAATTGCCCGACACCCACATCACCGGGATCATTCCCGCCCACAAGACCGTGATGACGCCGGTCAGCGCGGTGAACATCTGCGCGGCCCGCGCCACGTCGCGCGGCACGGGCGCCGGCGGATGTTTCACGCTGCCGCGGCCGAGGGTCTCCGCGCCCACGCAGACGGTGGTGACCACAAGCCACCACGCGAGCATCCGCGGCCAGGACACCAGACCGATATTGTAGAGCACGATGATCGCGCCGACCGCGGGCAGGATGAAGGCGTAATTGGCGCTCGACTCCCGCACCAGCAGGATCTGATCGGCGACGAGGCGGGCCTCGGCCTCGGTGTGGGGCGCGAGTGAGGCGCGATAGGCTTCGCGCGCCGCTTGCCCGCGCGCCTTGACGCGTGCGGCGAGCTGCACCGCGGGCGCCGCCGCGGGGACCGACCCGGCCTGGTGTTCGATTTGAGATCCCATCCGTTCCGCTTCGTGCACGCGGTTACCGCAGCCCAGCCGGCAGCATGAGGCCAAGTCGTTAATCGGGCTTTGAGGGGAATGGTAAAACCTCGGTTCATCCCATGGACGAGGCCGGGCGCAGGCGTTAGCGTTAAGTCATCGCCATTCTCATCGAGGGACAGTCCATGCCGATCGGTGTCGTCGCCACGCTCAAGGTCCAGCCCGGAAAGGCTGAGGAATTCGAAGCCACCTTCCGCGAACTCGCGCCGCAGGTGCGCTCCAAGGAGCCGGGAAACAAGCTTTACCAGTGTTACAAGTCGCGCAAGGACGCGAACACCTATGTCGTGATGGAAGTGTACGAGTCGCAGGCCGCGATCGACGCCCATCGCGAGGCGCCGCACGTCAAGGCGTTGTTCCCCAAGCTCGGCGCCTGTATGGCCGGCGCCCCCGACATCCACCTGATGGACCCGATCTGATGGACCTCTCCTTCTCCCCGGAAGACCTCGCCTTCCGCGACGAGGTGCGCCGCTTCATCGCCGAGAATTACACCGAGGAGATGCGCGCGATGAACGCGCAATCCAAGAACGGCTATCTCGACAAGGAACACATGCTTCAGTGGCAGCGCGCGCTCTACCGCAAGGGCTGGGCCGCGCCGAATTGGCCGGCCGAATATGGCGGGCCGGGCTGGACGCACGCGCAGAGATACGTTTTCGAGACCGAATTGGCGGCCGCCGGAACGCCGCTGATGTCGCCCATGGGCCTCAAGATGGTCGGGCCCGTGATCATGGCGTTCGGCACCGACGCGCAGAAGAGACAGCATCTTCCGGCGATCTTGGCCAGCGAAGTGTGGTGGTGCCAGGGCTATTCCGAGCCCGGCTCCGGCTCCGACCTCGCCAGCCTGCAGATGAAATGCGAGGACAAGGGCGATCATTTCCTTCTGAACGGTTCGAAGATATGGACCACGCAGGCGCAATGGGCGGACTGGATGTTCAATCTGGTGCGCACCACCCCGAGCGCAAAGCCGCAGGAAGGCATCAGCTTTATTCTGGTCGACATGAAGACGCCGGGGATCAAGGTCGAATCCATCGTCACGCTCGATCTGCCGGTGGACGGCCAGCAGGAGATCAATCAGGTCTTCTACGACGACGTGAAGGTGCCCAAGGATAATCTGATCGGCGAAGCCGACAAGGGCTGGACCTACGCCAAATACCTCTTGTCGTTCGAGCGCGGCAATTCCTATGCGCCGGGCTTGAAGCGGGCGCTGGCGAAGGTGCGCCGGCTGGCCGGGGCGACCGATGCCGCCGGCGCGCGGCTGATCGACGATTCCGCCTTCGCCGCGCGGCTTTCCGCGCTCGAGATCGAATTGTCGTCGATGGAGTTCTATGAGCTCAAGCTGTTCTCGGCCATGAGCACGGGTCAGCGCCTGGGCGCGGAATCCTCGATGTTGAAATGCAAGGGCACCGAGATCCAGCAGGCGATTTCCGAGGTGGCGCTGGAGACCGTGGGCTATTACGCCATGCCGTTCATCCAGGACACCTGGGCGAAGATCAACGAGCCGCGGCCCGGCCCGGACTATGCCGCGCCGATCGCGCCGTACTATTTCAACCTGCGCAAGGCCTCGATCTACGCCGGCTCCAACGAAATCCAGCGCAATATCATGGCGAAGGCAGTGCTGGGGCTTTAGGCCGCCCTGGCCGCCACGCGCGCGGGCGGGAAGAACGCGGTGACGGTGGTGCCTTTGCCGGGCGCGCTGTCGATGGCGATGTCGCCGCCGTGCAACCGCACCAGCGAGCGGGTGATGGGGAGGCCGAGCCCCGTACCCTCGTGCTTGCGTGCGAGCTCCGAATCGATCTGGCCGAAGGGCGACAACGCCACCGCGATGTCGCGTTCGCTCATGCCGATGCCGGTGTCGCGAACCGCTATCGCCATGCCGCCCGCGTCGCAGGAGGCAAAGACGCTGACGCGACCGCCTTCGGGCGTGAACTTGATGGCGTTGCTGATCAGGTTGAGCAGAATCTGCTTCAGCGCGCGTCCGTCGGCCTTGAGAGCGGGCAGGCCGTCCGGCGCTTCCAACGTCAGCGTGACGCGTCCGTCTTCGGCGCGTTTGCGCAACAGGTTCGCGCATTTGGCCAGCAGCTCTTCGACCGCGATCTCCGCTTCGTTCAGGTCGAGCTTGCCCGCTTCGAGTTTGGCCAGATCGAGCACGTCGTTGATGAGATCGAGCAGGTGCTCGCCGCTCGCATGGATGTCGCGGGCATATTCGACGTAGCGCGGCGCGCCCGCCGGACCGAACATCTCCTCCTTGATCACCTCGGAAAATCCCAAGATGGCGTTCAGCGGCGTGCGCAATTCGTGGCTCATATTGGCCAGGAACTCGGTCTTGGCGCGGTTGGCGAATTCGGCCGCTTCCTTGCTTTTGACGAGCTCCTGCTCGGCCGATTTGCGCGCGGTGATGTCGGTCAGCCAGGACAGAGAGGCGGGCTTGCCGTCCCATTGCACAAGCGCGGCTTGCGTGTCGCACCACACGGTCGAGCCGTCGCGGTGGACCAGGCGCAGATCGTAATGCGGCGGCACGGGCTTGCCGGCCATGCGGTCGGTGATGCGCTTGACCACCATCGCACGGTCGTCCGGGTGGATGCGGTCGTTCAGCGTCGAGGGATCGAGGCGCGTCAGCTCGCGCGCGTCGGCATATCCCAGCATTTGGGCGAAGCCGTCGTTCATGAACAGCAATTCGTCGTTGCTGCGCACGATGATGCCTTGGCGGGAACCTTCCACCACGCGCCGCATCTGGCGCTCGGCGCGGCGTGCAAGCTCGGCGTCATCGGCGGCGAGACGCGCATGCACGCCGCATTCGGCGCCCTTTAGCGTCGCGAAGAGATTGGCGAGCTTGCCGCTCGAACGCAGCACGCGGATTTTGAGCGTGGCCTCTTCGTCTGGGTTCGCCTGCGCCCATCGGAGCGCTGCGTTCAGGAACTCCCGATCGGGGGCGTGTACGAGATCGGCAAGCTTGACGCCGGGTGTTAGCCGCCGCGCCATGCGCGCAGCCTCGCCCGTGGCGCGCACCGCGATGACGGCACCGTCGCCATCGAGCACCACGTCGGCATGCCGGCCTTCGTCCGCGGCCTGGATTTCCGTCTCAACCATTCGCCCCGTCCAGTGCCGAAAGAATAGGCAGGCGGGGTTAAGAGGGATTTACGGCGAAGAATTACCGTTCTTTCAGCGGCATCAGCCCGCCACCGGCTTGTCGCCCAGGCGCGCCATCAGGTGGCCGGCGTGGTCGTTGCCGCTGAAGAAGTGCGTCGGCTCGGCGAAATCCGCGATCTTGGCCCAGTTCTCGGCCACCGTGTCCGCGGTGGCGGCGTGTCCCAGATTGATGCCCTTGGATTCGAAGATCTGCGCCGAGGAGAACACACCCGCGCCGGCCGAGATGACGACACCGGTCGGCGCTTCGTCGCTGACCAGGAAGACGACGGCCGGGGTCACGTATTCCGGCTTGATCATTTCCAGCACGTTGGGCGGCAACAGGTTCTCGGTCATGCGCGTCGCCGCGACCGGGCAAATGGCGTTGACCTTGATGTTGTCCTTGGCGCCTTCCAGCTTCAGCGAATTCATGAAGCCGACCAGGCCGAGCTTGGCGGTGCCGTAATTGGTCTGGCCGAAATTGCCGTAGAGGCCGGTCGACGAAGTGGTCACAACGACGCGGCCATGTTGCTGGTCGCGCATGATCTGCCAGGCGGCCTTCACCGGCTTCACCGTGCCCATCACGTGCACGGCCATCACGGCTTCGAAATCCTTGAGCTCCATCTTGCCGAAGCTCTTGTCGCGCAGGATGCCGGCATTGGCGACGATGATGTCGAGGCGGCCGAACGCGTCCATCGCCTGCTCGACCAGATGCTTGGCGCCGGCGTCGTCGGCGACAGAGGCGCCGTTGGCAATGGCCTGGCCGCCGAACGCCTTGATTTCGGCCACCACGCTCTCCGCCGCGGCGGATGAGCCGCCGGTGCCGTCCACCGCCCCGCCCAGATCGTTGACCACCACCTTGGCGCCGCGCCGCGCGAGTTCGAGCGCATGGCAGCGGCCCAGGCCCCCGCCCGCGCCGGTGACGATGGCGACCTTGCCGTCGAAGCGGATGGACATATGGATTCTCCCTCTATTGCGGTGCAGCGCGAGTGATGCAGAGCGCGCGTTGGCGGTCAAGCCGCGGCGGTGCCGCGGCCGTGCCCACTCAACAGGCGCTCGCGCAGCGCCTTGTTCGCGGGCTTTTCGACGAAGCGGAACAGCACCCAACCCCATCCCGCCGCCAGGATCACGAGCGCCGCGGGCTCCATCAGGTGGATCGCGTGGGTCCATTGCGGCGCCGGGTTGGGATAGAGGCGCTGCTCGACGAAGCGCAGGAATTGCAGCCACGTGGTCTGGCCCATATAGACCGCGAACGACCACTCGCCCAGCCGCATCAAGGGCCGGCGCTGCATGAGCCAGGCGAGCCAGCCGCGATCGAAGGCGAGCGTGAAAACCAGAAGCGCCATGCCCGGCACCACCCACACATCCGCCGGATGATGCGACCAGCCGGTGTCGTAGATCGCGTAGAAGAGGGCGAACAGCGCCGCGGTTTGCGCAATGGAAAAGACGCTCCCCGGCTGCGCCGCTGCGCCGCCCGCCATCGCCTCGCGGTAGAGCATGGAAAGTCCCACGCCGATGGAGAAGTCGCCGATGCCGCGCACCACGCCCCAATCGAAGGTGATGTCGAGGCCGTGACCGACGGTGTCGGTCAGAAGGATCAGAACCGCAAAGCCGAACGCGATCATGCCGAGCGCCGTGGCCGGCCCGCGCTGCGAAATCCACGCGAAGACGGGGAAGATCAAACAGAGGAAGAATTCGACGCTGACGAACCAGGACACGCCGTTCCAGGTCAGATAGGGCAGGACATGCCACGACTGCACCAGGAACAGATTGTAGACGAAGGCCAGGAAATCCGTGCGCGGATGATATCCCGGCACGTCGTACATCGAGAGATAGCCATAGGCATGCGCCAGCGCGCGCAAGCCCACGACCATGGCGAGCATGATCAATAGCGTCGCCAGATGCAGCGGATAAAGCCGCGCCAGCCGCGCTTTCAGGAAATCGCCATAGCCCTTTCGCCGCCACAGCGCCGCGGCGCGTGCGCCATAGACGTGGATCAGGATGAAGCCCGAGAGGATGAAGAAGAACTCGACCCACAAATAGCCTTTGGCCACGAGCACGTCGAAGGGCCGCCAATGCTGATAACCGTGCCCTTCGTGATAGTGATAGAGCACGAGCAGAAGCGGCGGCAGCGCGCGGGCGCCGGTCAGCGCGCGGATTTCGGCGGGACGACTCACAAGCGCGATCCTCGCACATCCCGGCCCGCGCCGCGCGATTGCCGCTCGCGCGCCGTGCGGGCATGATCGCCGCGGGCATGGGGCGGATTCGCTCCGGCCGGAACGGATGTGGCCATGGACGGCAGCCTGTGGTTCTTTCTCGCGCTCGTGGTGCTCGCGACGCCGGTTTTGGCGATTGCTTCCTTCATTCGCACGCTTTCTCTGCAGCGTCAGATCGAGGAGATCCGTTCTGCATTGGCGGCACGGCCGGCGCAACCGGCAGCCCTGACACCAACGCCGGCGCCGCCTGCCTCTATCGCGCCTGAAGCGCCGCCGCTGACGCCGCGGCCGGTGTTCGTGGCGGCGCCGCCGGACGATCGTGCCTTCCAGCCACCGCCGCCCTGGCAGCCGCAACCGCCGGCGCCGCCGCGCGAGGACTTGGAGAACGCGCTCACCTCGCGCTGGATGGTGTGGCTCGGCGCGCTCGCCATCGCGCTGGCCGGCGTGTTCCTCGTCAAATATGCCATCGACAATCAATTGCTGACACCGGCCGCGCGCATCGTGCTGGGCCTCGTGCTGGGGATCGGCCTTGCCATCGCTGGCGAGGTGCTTCGGCGCAGGCCTTTGCAGCGCGCCATTGCCGCCGTGCGGCCGGATCATGTGCCGCCGGCATTGACCGCGTCGGGCCTGTTCGTCGCCTTTGCCAGCATCTATTCGGCCTATGGCATCTATGCGCTGATCGGGCCGCTCGCGGCATTTGCCGGCCTTGCCGTCATCGCGCTTTTGGGCGTCGGGCTGTCGCTGCTGCAAGGCCGCTTCGTGGCGCTGATGGGTTTGCTCGGTGCGTTCACCGCGCCCATCCTGGTGGAGACGCCGCATCCATCGGTGCTGGCATTGTTCGTCTATCTTCTGGTCGTCGAGTTGGCGTGCCTGGCGGTCGCGCGCTACCGGCATTGGTGGTGGTACGCGCTGGCGACGCTTGCGGGCGTGGCCGCGTGGCCGCTGTTGTGGCTCGCCGGTCCGAACGGGGACGTGTCGGACGGTCTGCCGCTGTCGCTGTTCCTGCTGGTGAGCGCCGCGGCCTTCGTCTATCTGCGCACAGGATTTCCCGCCGAGGAAGGCGAGCAAAGCTGGGTCGACGGTTTCCGCCGCATGGGCATGCCGACCAAGACCACCGCCATCGCCGAGGCCGTCATCGGCACGGTGCTGTTCTTCGTGGGCGTCGCGGCCGAATTCAGCACCGCCACGCTCGTCGTAAGCGGGCTGGTGTTCGCGCTCTATCTGTACGCAGGGCGCAGCGGCGGCTTCGTCGATATTCTAGCCGCGATCGCCGCCGTCGTCGCCATCTTCTTCGTCGCGGCCATTCCGGTGTCGGCCGCCATCGCGCCGCTGCAGCCATTGATGCATGCGCCGCTGGTTCCGGTCGAGCTTGCGAGCTTTGCTCTCACGGCGGCGCTGTTCGGCGCGCTGTTCGCGGTATCCGGATTCGTGGCGCTGTGGGGGGCGGAGAGGCCGGCGGTGTGGGCGGGCGTTTCGGCCGGAGTGCCGGTGGCGTTTCTCGCCATCGCTTATTGGCGCGTGGTCGATTTCGGCGTCGACGTCGCATGGGCCGCCGTCGCGGTCGCGCTGGCGGCGGTCATGCTGTTCGCGGCGGAGCGCGTGGAACGCTATCGCCAAGCGCGCGGTCTGGAAGTGTCGCTCGGTTTCTACGCCGCCGCGGTCGCGGCGTCGATCGGGCTCGCCGCCGCCATGACGCTGCGCGAGGCGTGGCTCAGCGTGGCGCTGGCGCTGGAATTGCCGGCGCTCGGCTTCATCGCGCGGCTCGTACCGGCGCGCGCCATCCGCGTCATCGCGGTTGCGGTGGTGGCGGTTGTGATCGCGCGCCTCATGCTGAACTACAACGTGCTGGGATATCCGCTCACCGGCGGCGTCAATTGGATCGTCTACGGCTATGGCATTCCGGCGCTGTCGTGCTTCATCGCGTCGCGGGAATTCGCGCGCGGGGGGCGCGACGTGCTGGTGACGGCGCTGGAGGCCGCGGGCCTTGCCTTCGCCGTGCTCTTGATCTCGCTGGAGATTCGCGTGTGGGCCGTGGGGTCGCTCGCGGCCGATCGCTACCCGCTGCTCGAGCAGGCGCTGCAATCCATCGCGTGGCTGTCCGTGGGCAGCGTGCTGGCGATGCAGGCGGCGCGCAGGCCCAACATCGTCGCGCGCTACGGTTCGCGGTTCCTGTTGGGGCTGGCGGCGGCGCAGATCGTGCTGCTGCAATTGCTCGCCGACAATCCGTTGTGGAGCGGGGAGGCCATCGGGGCCTATCCCGTCTTCAACGTGCTCAGCTTTGCGTATCTCGTGCCTGCGGTGTTTGCATTGGCGCTGGCGGCGCGCCTGCCAGAGAGCGAGGCGCCCTGGCCCTGGTTGCGCGGCACAGCGGCGATCCTTGGCTTCGTGCTCGTCTTCGCCGACGTTTCGCTCGAGATCCGGCGTGCCTTTCACGGCGCGGTGTTGACCACGCCGTCGCAGGGCGACGCCGAGCTCTACAGCTATTCCGCCGCCTGGTTGATCTATTCGGTTGTGCTTTTGGTGTTGGGGCTTCTCTGGCGCGTGAAGCTGGTGCGCTATGCGGCGTTGACGGTGATGATGGTCACGGTCGTCAAGGTGTTTCTGATGGACATGGGCGATCTGACGGGGCTCTATCGCGTGGCCTCCTTCCTGGGACTTGGGCTTTCGCTGGTCGGCATCGGCTATCTCTATCAACGTTTGGTGACGGCCGGACCGACGGACGGCTGAGGTTCCCCGCCGCGCGCCGACGTGACACGCTGGGCCGGCGACGAATCGGGGGGCGCCGTGCTCTACCATCTGCAATCCGCGCTGGGGCTTTGCGTCATCGTGGCGCTGGCGTGGCTGTTCTCCGAGAACCGGCGCGCCTTTCCGTTGCGGACGGTCGTGGTGGGCATGGCATTGCAGATCGCGCTTGCATTGTTGCTATTGGAATTGCCGCCGGCGCGGGCCGCCTTGTTGTCGCTCAACACGGTGGTCGACGCGCTGATGCAGGCGACGAAGGCCGGCACGTCCTTCGTCTTCGGCTATGCCGGCGGCGGCGATGCGCCATTCCCCATCACGCGGCCGGCCAATCTGACCAGCCTCGCGTTCCAGATCCTGCCGCTGGTGATCGTCATCTCCGCGCTTTCGGCGCTGCTGTGGCATTGGCGCGTGTTGAAGGCGGTGGTCGGCGCCTTCGCCTGGGCGCTGAAGCGCACCATGGGGCTTGGCGGCGCGGTGGGATTGGGCGTGGCGTCCACCATCTTCGTCGGCATGATCGAGGCGCCGTTGCTGATCCGGCCATATCTGACGCGGCTGTCGCGCGCCGAATTGTTCATCCTCTTCACCACGGGGCTTGCGAGCGTCGCGGGCACGGTGTTCGTGCTCTACGCCTCGATCCTGGAGCCGGCCGTGCCCGGCGCGCTGGGCCATGTGCTGGTCGCTTCGATCCTGTCGATGCCGGCGGCGATTTTGATCGCGCGCGTAATGATCCCCGGCGACAGCGCGACCGAGGCCAAGAGCGGCGATCCCGGACTGGAATACCGCTCGAGCATGGACGCCGTCGCGCGCGGCACCGAGGACGGATTGAAGCTATGGCTCGCCATCGTCGCGATGCTGCTTGTGGTCGTGGCGCTGGTGGCGCTGGCCGACATCGTCCTGTCCGTTCTGCCGCACGTGACGGGCGCGCCGATCACGCTGGAGCGCGTGTTCGGCTGGATTTTCGCGCCCTTCGTGTGGCTCCTGGGCATCCCCGCGGATCGGGCGGCGCAGGCCGGTGCGCTGATGGGCGAGAAGACGGTGCTGAACGAATTGATCGCCTATCTCAATCTCGCCGCGCTGCCGCCGGGTGCGCTCGATGCGCGCTCGCGGCTCATCATGCTCTACGCCCTGTGCGGTTTCGCCAATCCGGGATCGGTCGGCATCTTGATCGCGGGCATGCGATCCTTGGCGCCCGAACGCGCGAACGAGATCGCGCCGCTGGCATTGCGCGCGCTCTTGTCGGGCACCCTGGCTTCGTCCATGACCGGGGCGGTGATCGGGCTTCTGCCCCTGAGTTGAGGTTCGCGATGAGGAATACTGCCTTCGCAAATTGGCTTCTCTGGCTTGTCTTGACCGTTGTCGCGGTTGCCGTGTGCGTCGCGTTCGTGGACCGGCCGGTCGCGCACATGGCCGACCCGCAAGCTTCCTACGTGCTCGCACTCGATATCGTGCTCCTATTTCTGCCGCTGGGCGTGCTGTCGATCGTGACCGCCGGGTGCCTGACCCTCGCCGGCCGGCCGTTGCCGCGCTGGCTGGAGGTGGCGGCGATCGCGGGCTTTTCCGTCGCCGCGGCGATCACGTGCAACTTCTTCCTGTTGCAGCCCGGCATCGGCCGCATTGGAGTCTACGCCTGGATGGCGCATCCGAGCCAATACGGCTTCGTGCCGTTTCACGGCCATCGCGGCAGCGGGCTGCCCTCGGGCCATACCACGATCGCGGCGTCGTATCTTCTGGTGTTCTGGATATATTATCGCCGGTTGCGCATCCCGATCGGGATCGTCATCGCCGCGGTGATGGTGGGGCTGGTGGCCGCGGGCTGGCATTTCGTGGCCGACGTCATCGCCGGACTGTTCACCGGCGCCACGGCCGCGATTATGACCGTGGCGTTGTTCC
>Ga0335083_10011520_pt1 | contig 10618 bp, 11 predicted proteins | sample Lox_Sample_42_FD_206716 | JGI IMG/M metagenome (GOLD analysis project Ga0335083, IMG submission 206716) | Soil microbial communities from Loxahatchee National Wildlife Refuge, Florida, United States - Lox_Sample_4.2 | ecosystem: Environmental > Terrestrial > Soil > Wetlands | place: USA... | reverse complement strand
CCCACCTTCCCAGCGCGGAAAGCCGTAGCCGTTGACCAGCACGACATCGACATCCGAGGGATGGCTCGCCACTCCGTCTCCGAGCAGGAGCGCCGCTTCGTTCACCATCGCAAGCAGCGCGCGCCGCTGGATCTCGTCGCTCGTCAATGCGCGCCGCGCGATTCCCTTTTCGGCACTCGACTGCTCGATGAGCTGGCGAACGAATGGATCGGGCGTTGGCGACCTCTTATCGGGCGAATAGGTGTAGTAGCCGCTTCCGGTCTTACGCCCGAACCGGCCCAACTCGCACAGCCGGTCCGGAATGTCGACGTACCGGGCGTTCGGATCTCGGCTCGCCGCCTGGCTCTTGCGCATCCGCCATGCGATGTCGAGCCCCGACATATCAGCCACGGCAAAGGGACCCATCGCGAACCCGAATGACTCCAAGGCGGCATCGATCTGTTCCGGCAGCGCCCCTTCCTCCAACATGAATTCGCACTGACGCCGGTAAGCGGCGTAGATGCGATTGCCGATGAACCCGAACGCATTCCTGGTCAGGACGGGCAGCTTGCCCAGACGCTTTGCGACCGTGAGTGCGGTCACGAGCACGTCGGGGGCTGTCGATCGCGCGCGCACGACCTCCACCAATCGCATGACGTTCGCCGGACTGAAGAAGTGAAGTCCCACCACATCGCTCGGGCGGTCGGTCGCTTCGGCAATCGCGTCGAGGTCGAGATACGAGGTATTGGAAGCGAGTACGGCGCCAGGCCGCGCGAAGGAGTCCACGCGTCGGAACAGATCCTTCTTGACTCCGAGATCCTCGAAGACCGCCTCGATGATCAGGTCAGCCGATCGCAGACGTTCCCAGTCGACCGTAGGCGTCAAGCGCGACTTGCGCTGCGCCGCTTTTGCTTCCGGCAGCTTCCCGCTCTTCATTCGGCTGGCGTAGTACTCCTCGATACGGCTCGCGCCTCGCGCGAGGGCGTCCTTGTCCGCTTCGAGCAAGAGCACGTCGAAATCGGCGTCAAGCGCGGCAATGGCAATGCCCGATCCCATCGTACCTGCGCCGATGACGGCGATCGTCTTGACAGACCGCGGCTGCACCCCCGAGAGTTCGGGTTGTTTGGCGGCATCCCGCTCGGCGAAGAACTGGTGACGCAGGGCGAACGCTTCACGCGACGTACGCAACTGCTCAAACGCGGAGCGCTCGGCAGCCAGCGCCTGATCAATCGGCAGCGCCGTCGCGGACCTGACCGCCTCGATGGCGGCGTGCACCGCGGGCCGACCCTTTCCTTTTTTGAGGGCCGCAGCGGCAGCCGATTCAATAGGCGCCGCATGCTCCTGCGCGACCTGTATATCTCGGACACGCCGCTTGTGGCCATTCATGCCCCGTGCGTAGCTCGCGGCGGCCGTGCGCAAGTCCCCATCCACTACTGCGTCGATGATGCCGAGGGCACGTGCTGTTTCGCTTCGCACCCGTTCGCCGGTCGCGACGAGATCGATGGCGCGCGCGATACCGGTAAGTCGTGGCAAGCGCTGCGTTCCACCGGCACCGGGGATGATTCCGAGCGTTACCTCCGGCAGGCCCACCGTCGCGTCACGCGCGGCTATGCGTGCGTCGCAGCCGAGGGCAAGCTCCAGTCCTCCGCCCAGCGCCACGCCGTGGATGGCCGCGACGACCGGCTTGTCGCACGCCTCTATGGCGGCGATGACCTCGGGCAGCGAAGGCCGCTCGATAGGCGCGCCGAACTCACGCAGATCGGAACCTGCGATGAAGGTTTTGCCAGCACCGATCAGCACGACCGCCTTGATCTCCGGTCGAGCCGCAACCTCTTCGATGGCCTCGATCACGCCACGACGAACGGCAAGCGAGCCGGCATTGATGGGGGGGTTATCGATGACGACGATTGCAACATCGCCGTCGGTCTCAATAGTTGTCGGATTGGTCATGACGTTCTCGTGACGGGCGCACTCAGCGCGTTGGCGCGGCCAGGACCACGACGGCATCCGCGGCACGAACTCCCTGCCCCTCCCGCAGCACGAAGACCGGATTGATCTCTGCCTCAACCAGGCGGTCGCCGAGTTGCGCTGTCATGCGCGAGAAGGCGACGATGGTTTCTGCAAGCGCGTGCACGTCCGCCTTGGGCCGTCCGCGGAAGCCGTCGAGCAGCGGCCACGTCACGAGATCCCGTGCCATGCCGACTGCCTCGTCGTGCGTAAGGCCGCCCTCGGGCGGGAGCAGGCGCATCGTGGTGTCGTTGAAGAGTTCTGCCGTCACCCCGCCCATGCCGAGCAGGATCGCGGTGCCGAGCGAATCGCGGTGCATGCCCAGGATCAGCTCCGTGCCGCCGACAACCATCTCCTCCACCAGATAGCGCTGCGGGCGCGCCCCCGCCTTGGCCTCGACCTCGTTGCCCATCGCGACCAGACGTTCGCCAATGGTGTCAGCGGTCAGGTTGACTGCCACGCCGCCGACATCGCTCTTGTGCGTGATCTCGCTCGAAAGAATCTTGAGCACGACGCGGCCACCCAAAGCTTGTGCTGCATCGCGCGCCTCCTCGGGTGCCGCGACGATGCGTTGCTGCGGGATCGGTACGCCGAAGCGTGCGAATAGCGCTTTCGCTTGGGACTCGTCGAGTGAACCGGCAGGAAACCCGTCGGCCGCCACGCCCTTCCCGGTCGCGGCTTGCGCTTCGGGCGGTCTCCAATTCTCGACCTGCAGCATGCCTGCAAGCGCGACGGTGCAGCTCTCTGCAGTGATGAACGCCGGCACGCCGCGCTGGGTCAGTACAGTGACAACCTCCGGCGCGTGCGGGCTCACATACGCGATCACCGGCTTGTCGGACAAAGGCAAGCAGTCGCGTATTGCGTCAGCCATCAACTCGGGCGTCGCGAGGCCGGAAGAGCCGACGATGATCGTCAACGCATCGTAGGTGGGGCTCGCAAGCAGCGTCTTGATCGCGCCACGCAACAGGTCCGGTTGCAGACCGGCCAACGTCACGTCGATCGGATTGCGGTCGAGTGCCGCCTGGCTTCCGGTTTGCAACGCACGGAGTGCTGCGGCAGTCTCCGCGTCCGGCGCGGGTGCCTCGAAGCCGGCTACCCCGAGGCTGTCGGACACGAGCGTGCCCGCGCCTCCGGTCGAGGTCAGTATCGCCACGCGCTTACCGCGCAGCTTGCGGCCGGTCGCAAGCGCTGCCGGAATATCCAGAAGATCGGTGAAGGTCTGCGCCCTGATGACGCCAAGTTGCTTGAACAACGCGTCGTACATCCGATCCGAGCCCGCAAGGGCTCCGGTATGCGACACCGCGGCCTTCGCCCCTGCCTCCGAGCGCCCGATCTTGAACGCCACGATCGGCTTCCCGGCGCTCCTGGCCTTGAGCGCTGCGGCGCGAAACCGGGCGGGACTGCGCACAGCCTCGACATAGAGAGCGATGACCTTGGTGGCGTCGTCCTCCGCAAACTGCTCGATGAAGTCGGAAAGTTCGAGGTCGGCTTCGTTGCTCGTGGACACGAGCTTCGAGAGGCCGATGCCGCGCGCGGCCGCGCGGGAGAGGAGCGCTCCCAGGATACCTCCGCTCTGCGATACGACCCCAATCGACCCGGAAGGGAAGTGATCCATTTCCAACGCGCCCGTGGCTGAAAGGACAATGTTGTCCGTGAGGTTCACGAGCCCAATCGTATTGGGGCCGAGAATCCGCATCGATCCTGCGGCTTCCATGAGCTGCCTTTGGCGTCGGGCGCCTTCCTCGCCGGTTTCGGAATAGCCGCTCGCCAGAACGATGGCCGCTGCGGTGCCGCGGGCGGCGAGCTCGCGCACCGCAACGTGGGCGCGCTCGGCGCCGAGCAGCACGATGCCGACATCGGGGACCTTTGGAAGCGACGCGATGTCTGGATAGCAACGCAGATCACCGATTTGATTCACCTTCGGGTTGATCGGATAGATAGCGCCGTCAAAGCCATGTTTCACCAAATACGAAACCGGGCGCCCCGATGTCTTCGTGGGATCAGCCGATGCGCCGATGATCGCAACGCTGCGGGGACTCAAGAGCTTGGTAATCGCATTCATCTCGTCATTCCTTCGAGGCGGACTTGGCAAGGAACGCCATCACGGACTCTCGGTGTTCCGTGCTCGTGTAGCAGATTCCTTGTGCCTGACTGCCTTGCTTGAAGATCTGCTCCGCCGACGACTCGAAGCTCTGGTTGAGGATCGTCTTGCCAAGCGCGAGCGCCGTTGCAGACCCGCGGCTCAGTTCTCGAGCCCACGCTTGGGCGTCCGCGACCAACGTCTCGGCGCTGGTCTTGCGATCGGCGATCCCGAGCGCCACGGCCTCGTCTACATCGACCTTGCGGCCGGAGAAGATCAACTCCTTGGCCTTCGGCAGTCCGACGCGGCGCGGAAGGAAGTACATGCCGCCGCCGTCCGGAATGATTCCCCGGTTGATATATGACCAGGTGAAGCTCGCCCACGGGCTGGCGATGATGAAGTCGCAGGCGAGGGCGGTATCGGCACCCAGCCCCGACGCCGCGCCGTTCACCGCGGCAATCGTCGGCTTAGGCAGGGTATGCAGCAACGCCTGCGTGCGGTGAACGCGCTGCTGGCGATGCCAGCCGTTGAAAGCGATCTCACCGGTCGGTGCCTGCATGCGTCGCTCCATGCCTGCAATGTCTCCACCGGCGCAGAAGCCCTTCCCCGCACCGGTCAGCACCATTGCTCGGATAGCGTTGTCGCCAGCGACGGTCTCGAGCGCGGCGATAAACTGTGTTCGCATGTCGTCGCTCATCGCATTGCGCTTGTCGGGGCGATTGAGCGTCAGCGTGGCGATGCCATCGCTCACTTCGAGGATCACGAGGTCATTCATGGTTTGCTCTTTCATGAGAGTTCACTCCGGCTTTATGCCGTTTTCCTTGACGATCTTTCGCCAGCGCGCTTCCTCGGCACGGACGAATTCGTCGAGATCCCCCGGGGAGCCCGTGCTGACGACCAAACCCTGCGGCTCGATGCGCTTGCGGAAGTCCTCCGTGTTCGCGAGCTTTCCGATCACGGCGTTCAGCTTCGAAACGACGTCGGTGGGCGTGCCTGCGGGCGCGTAGATGCCGTACCAGCTCTCGACCTGATAGCCGGGCACCGTCTCGGCGACCGCCGGGACGTTCTTCAATGCCGGCGATCGCGCGGGCGAGGTCACGGCAATCGCGCGCAGCTTGCCGCTCTTGATGAACGGCGCGACCGCCTCGGCAGTCCCGAACAGCATGTCAACCTGCCCCCCGATGACATCGGTCATCGCGGGCGAAGCGCCCTTGTACGGCACGTGCGTGATCTTCACCTTCGCAAGGTTCGTGAACATCTCCCCGGCAAGATGCGCCGACGTACCGACGCCGTACGACGCGTAGGTGAGCTTCTCGGGACTCGCCTTCGCGGCGTTGACGATGTCCTGCACGGTCTTATACGGACTGTCGGCACGCACGACCAGAACATTCGGGCCGCGACCGATCATCGCGACCGGCGCGAAGGCCTTATCCCACGCGTAGGGCAGCTTGGGCTGCAGGCTCGGATTTACCGCGTGGGCAAACGTCGCCATCAGCAGCGTATAGCCGTCCGGTCGGCTCTTGGCCACGTTCTCCTCACCGATGATCGTGCCGGCGCCCGGCCTGTTGTCGACGATGACGGGTTGGCCCAGCTCCTTCGACAGGTCGGCGCCGACGGAGCGAGCGATGATGTCGGTACCCCCGCCCGGCGGGAAGGGCACGACAAGACGGATCGGCTTGTCGGGATACACGGCGGCGATCGACAAACGGGGCGCCACAGCCGCGGCGAGGGCCAGGGCGGTAAGAGCGCACAGTCTTCCGACGGTGCGAACGGGGATGCTTCGCATGGATTCCTCCTGGGTTGAGAGTCGACCCCATCGCCGTATCGCGTCGTTGGCCTACTCGTTGGACCGAAGCTTAGGGAACCGCGTGACGTCGGGATACCCCTGATTTCCATCCAGTGGAAATCGTGGTTCAATGGACGCGGCGGCGACCCAGACGGGGCCTATGAAGACCGACGACCGGGCCTACCCCAACCGCAATCGCTCGCTGGAGCGCGGTATCGAGCTCCTGCGCGCGTTTCGACCGGGTTCGGATCTGCATGGAACCGGCGAACTCGCAGAGCGAGCCGGGCTGCCGCTTGCAACCGTGAGTCGTCTCGCGCAGACACTCGTCGACTGCGGAATGCTCGAGCGCGATCGCCGACGGCGAGCGTATCGACTCGCGCCTGCGGTACTCTGCCTCGCCAACGCGATGCGGACCGGATCGCCCGTTCTCGCCGAGGCCGGCCCGATGATGCGCAGGGAGGCCGAGCGCCACAAGATCAATGTCGGCCTTGCGACCGCCGATCGCGACGAGATGGTCTACCTCGAATCGATCCGCTATAGCCGGCGCGTGTCGTGGCGCAACGTCGTCGCCGGGCAGCGTGTTCCAATGGAATTGACTTCGCTAGGCCGTGCTTACCTCGCGGTGGCGCCCGAATGGCGAAAGAAGGAGTTGCTCGCACGGTTCCGCGCGCGAAGAGGCGAAGGGTGGGCATCCCTCCTTCGCGATATCAACGCCGCCATCGACAGCGTACGCGAGCACGGCTACTGTTGGGCCGCATGGCAACCGGAGGTCGTCGCCATCGCAGCGCCTATCGCGGTGCCCGACTGGCCGATCTACGTCCTCAACATGAGCGTCAGTGGGACGACTCCGCCGGAGGAGTTCGTCGACGCGTTCCGCGGGCCACTCCTCGCGCTTGCGCAGCGGATTCGCATCGCGCTCGAATTGCCGTGAGAACGGCGTACGACATCTGGCAAAGTACCGCCGGTGACTTGCTCGCGGCGTTGCTCGAGCCAGAAGGCGTGGAGCTGCTGAATCGCGCCGGCCAAACCTGCGGCCAGTGCCCCGTGCTCCTCCAGAGACAAATTCTTCTTCTCCAGAACTTCCCAGCCTTCCTCTGTCCCGTACAGCGTGATCGTCGACATCCAACCGGCTTGCCGACGACTACCGGGAGCCAGCCATCAGAGTCAAGAAGCACCCCTTCATGAACCCTGAGCACCATTCATCGATTATCGGGATGGCATTCCCGTTGTTCGGATTTTCCATGAGCAGCGGTTCATAGTGCTCGGGTGCTTGTTGGAGCGTCTCGGCGATGTCGTTCTATATGGCGCATGAGGAGGCCAAGAATACGCTGCGCCTGAGCCTTGAATGTCGGGGCGTCTTTACCGCTCTCCATATCCCACACCCACCGCAGCCATTCGCTAGGCATGATGGTCTTGGGGCCGCACACGATCGCCGTCAAAAAACCGTCCAGGGTCGAGATATCCATCGATTCCTCGAGTCCCTCTGCATCCAACAGGAACTGGTCCAGTTCCTCCATTTCCTCATCGGTCAATGGGCCTGGACCGAGCATATTCATAGCGCCTTGCTGCCTTGGCATGCCTGCCGGCCACACCGCGATCGGTTTGGTCGTCCTGAGTTTTAGTGCACCGCGAGCCGCACCTGTTTGCCAATGCGGGCCAACATAGCTACCAGGGCGTCGAGCGTGAACTTATCGACTTTGTGATTGACCACATCAGAAACTCGCGGTCGCGTGACGTGAAGTACTTCTGCTGCGGCAGCCTGAGTCACGCTCGCCTCCTTCATCCATTCAGCAATCTCGTCCATGAGTTGCTGCTTCAGCCGAATCGACTCATCAATTTGTGCGTCCGCGTGCAGCAACAGTCGCTTCGCTTCCTTAGGTGCGAATCCGAGGTCGACGAAAACATTGCCACTCGCCGGGGTCCGATGACGAGATTTCGTATCGGTCTTCATCTCAATGCCTTCCTTTCTGCAATCACCGCGCGATAGCGAGCCTTCGCGATTTCGACGTCGCTTCGCGGGGTCTTGCGTGTGCTCTTCTGAAAACTGTGGAGCACGAAAATAGCCTCCTCAAACTTGGCGACATACATTACCCGGAACCAGCCGTCACGGCAGTCGATCCGAATCTCGTTAACACCCGGCCCTACTTCGGGAAACGGTCACCAATCATCGGGCGCTTCGCCCCGCTGCAATTTGCGCAGTTCATAGCCTGCCTCCCGCCGCGCCGGTTCGGGAAATTCGCGCAGATCATCAAGCGATGAACCGCGCCAATCGATGGGCTTCTCCATGCAAGTGCAATTGTATCAAATTTTATACAAGCACCGTAAGCGGCCCGCGCTAGCCAAGGCCGTGACGGAGCCGCCAGGCATGAACAGCCTGCAGCAACAGGCCCGCTTCGACGCTTTCGTGGCCGAGTTCAATAACGAGCGCCCGCACGAGGCACTGGGCATGAAAACGCCCAGCGAGCGCTACGCGCCCTCACCCGACCGTATGTTGGCTTACCCAACCTGACCTACCCGCTGCACGATCGCGATGCCCTAGTCACCGCTTGCGGGCGCATCTGCATGCACCGCAAGAGGATCAGCATCTCGTACACGCTGGCCGGCCAACGGGTCGGCATCAAGGAGGTCGACGACGGCATCTGGATCGTAAGCTTCATGCAGTACGATCTCGGCCACATCGACTTGCAACAGAAGACCCTGCAACCCCTCGACAACCCGTTCGGCCCGAGGTTTTACCTATGTCTTAGGTACGGACTGCTACCGATGTCTCCGGTCCGTACAGTGATTTATTTGGCGCGCCCGGCAGGATTCGAACCCACGACCCCCTGGTTCTTAGGGCCGGACTTAAGGCCATTAAGTATTTGTTTATTAATGCATTTATGACACGTCCGCTGCTTCCAATTTTGCTCGTCCGTACCCAAGCGCGTTCAAAAAGTCGCGCAAAAGTCGCGCGCACCTGTGGCACCTTCGCATTTCCTTTGGAAGCGCGATTGGCACATTTCAATCCGTTGCTCACTCGCTCGACTCTCGTCTCTGCCAGCTTGACCGCCGATTGAACGTCGCTAACCTCCATGGTATTCTAGTCAGAATGACTAGATTGATGGAGTGATATGGCTAAGACTTCCAAGGCGCGTGCCTCGTCGCCGCCAGGGTATTGGTTACTGCAGGACGCCAAGGCGCGATTCAGCGAATTGGTTCGTCGCGTCCGTAGCGAAGGGCCGCAGCACGTAACGATCCATGGCCGCGACGAAGTCGTAGTCATCGCTGCGGAAGAGTTCCGGCGTCTGAAGGGTGACCGCACCGGGCAGGCTCTTGTGGACGCAATTCAAGCCTCACCGCACCGTGATCTTGAAATCGAAGTCAGTCGTGCGCCGATGCCTGTGCGGAATGTAACGCCGTGACAGGTTGGTTACTTGATACGAATGTCATCTCTGAAATCCGGCGACCGCGACCCGAACCCCGTGTTGTGGCGTTCGTCACATCCCGGCCGTTGGAGGTCCTGTTCGTCAGTGTGGTCACGCTCGCGGAGATCCGGTTCGGGATCGAGCAGGTCGCCGATGTCAGTCGACGGGCGGCGCTGACGGACTGGCTCACGCACCAAGTGCGGCCGATGTTTGAGCAACGCGTGCTGCCAGTCACCGAAGACATCATGTTCAAGTGGCGCTTGCTGGTTGAGGAAGGCCGCAAGAGCGGACACACTTTTTCCCAGCCAGACCTCATCATCGCAGCAACGGCTGCCGAGCATGGGCTCACCGTGGTCACGCGTGATACCTCCGAATACGAGAAGGCGCGGGTTCCCTGGTTGAATCCGTGGAGATCATCGCCGTGACCGTAGGTCCCGGAATGACCTTTCCGTATCGTGGATGCGCGTGTTTTGGCATGGCCTTCCACTCAAGCGCCAGCCAAGGATCTAGCAGCGCCGTACTCGACGTTGCACAAAGGTCGTGCCGTACATCGTTCCCCCATAGCCCGTGGGGCCTGACGAAGTACAGTGTCCAAGCGGTCTTGGTATCACCCTCGACGTCGTAGACGAGCGCTTTGGCGGAGAACCGCTTGCGCTGCCCTTCCTGGGGACGCTTACGCCAGTTCAGGGTCAAGCCGCCCGTGTGCTTCTCGCGAACGACTGCGGCGTTCTGGTCGCCCCTCCTGGGAGCGGCAAGACAGTCATCGGCGCGTATCTGGTGGCCGCTCGCGCCTGCAACACATTGGTGCTGGTACACCGAAGACCCTTGCTCGACCAGTGGCGCACTCAACTCGCCGTGTTCCTGGGTGTCGGCCCCAAGGAGATCGGGCAGATCGGTGCCGGAAAGCGCAAACCCACCGGCAGAATCGACGTCGCGATGATTCAGAGCCTGGTGCATGGAGAGTCTGTCGCGGATCTCGTCGCCGGCTACGGGCAGGTCATCGTCGACGAGTGCCACCATCTCCCGGCGGTCTCGTTCGAGCGCGTGCTGGCGTCGGCGAAGGGACGTTACGTCGTCGGGCTGACCGCCACGCCGCAGCGCCGCGACGGCCACCATCCGATCACGCAAATGCGGCTTGGTCCGGTGCGCTTCGTGGTGAACCCAAAGTCATACGTGAGCCAGCGGCCGTTCGAGCACCGCCTCATCGCGCGCGAAACTGCCTTCTGTCTTTCGAGCAACACCGCCGTTAGAGGAATCCAAGAACTCTACGGCGTGCTGGCGCAGGACGAGTCGCGCAACGCGATGATCCTTAACGACGTCATCGGTGCCCTCGCAGATGGGCGTTCACCGATCCTCTTGACC
>Ga0335083_10011519_pt1 | contig 10619 bp, 8 predicted proteins | sample Lox_Sample_42_FD_206716 | JGI IMG/M metagenome (GOLD analysis project Ga0335083, IMG submission 206716) | Soil microbial communities from Loxahatchee National Wildlife Refuge, Florida, United States - Lox_Sample_4.2 | ecosystem: Environmental > Terrestrial > Soil > Wetlands | place: USA: Florida... | reverse complement strand
GCGATGAGCGGATGGTCGGCCAGCGTCTCCGCGTCGAGCCGCGCCACCGACGCCAGCGGGTGCGTCGGCGCGACCGCGAGCACCAGCTCGTCACGATCGAACGGCGTCACCACGACTTCCAGCGGCCGGCTCACCTCTCCGATGACCCCGAGATCCACGTCCCCCGCCAGCACCCACCGCTCGATCGCGGCGACGTCCCCCATCCTCAGGTGCAGTCCGACGTCGGCGTGCCGCGCCCGGAACTCCGCCAGCGCCCGCGGCAGCAGGTACGTCACCGCCGTCGCCCCGCCCGCCACCGCCAGGCTCCCCGCCTTCAGCTCCACCAGGTCCCGCGCCGCCTGCTCCGACTCCCCCACCAGCCGCACGATGCGCCGCGCGTAGTCCGCCAGCCGGCGCGCCGGCCGCGTGAGCACGACGCGCCGGCCCGAGCGCATCAGCAGGGGAAAGCCGTAGTGCCGCTCGATGACCCGCAGGTTCTGGGAGAACGCCGGCTGGCTGATGCCCGCCGCCCTCGCCGCCGCAGTGACCCCCCCGGCCTCGGCCAGCGCGACCAGTAGCCGCAGTCGGTCGAGCGTGATCGGCGCAGACTGGGAGAGATCCATAATGGCATCCTATCCCATTCTATGAACACATGCAACCGTCTTATGGAAGATGCGTGGGCCGGCCTACTTCGCGATGAAGCCCCTGGCCACGAGCAGCTCGGCATTGAGGATGGCCGCGCCCGCCGCGCCCCGGATGGTGTTGTGTCCGAGGACGATGAACTTCCAGCCCATCACGGCGCACGGGCGCACGCGCCCCACCAGGGATGCCATCCCGCGCTCGACGTGGATGTCGAGGCGGGGCTGCGGCCGGTCCCGCTCGTCCTTGAGCACGACCGGATGCGCCGGGGCGCTCGGGAGGCCGAGCTGCTGTGGAGGGCCGCTGAAGGTCCGGAAGGCCTCGCGCAGCTCTTCGAGCTCCGCCGGCTTCCCGAGCGTGACGGACACGGACTCGGTGTGCCCGTCCACCACCGGCACGCGCGTCGTCGTCGCGCTCACGACCATCGGATGCAGCACGACGCGCTCGCCGCTGCGCCCGCCGAGGATCTTGCGCGTCTCGCTCTCGATCTTCTCCTCCTCGCCACCGCCGATGTACGGCACCACGTTGCCGAGGATGTCGAGCGAAGGGACGCCCGGGTAGCCGGCGCCGGACACGGCCTGGAGCGTGGTGACCGCGACGGCCTTGATGCCGAAGCGGCGGTCGAGGGGCGCGAGCGCCAGCGTCAGCGTCGCCGTCGAGCAGTTGGGGTTCGTCGCGATGAACCCCTTCCACCCGCGCCGCTTGCGCTGTGACGCGATGAGGTCCGCATGGTCGGCGTTCACCTCCGGGACCAGCAGCGGGACGTCCTCGTCCATCCGGTGGTTCCTGGAGTTGCTGAGCACGGCGTATCCCGCCCTGCCGAACGCCTCCTCGATCGGCCCGGCCACCGCCGCGTCGAGCGCGGAGAAGACGATGTCGCACTCCAGCCCGGGCTCGGCCGGCCGCACGGGCAGGTCGCGCGCGGCGGCCGGGATCGGGACGTCGAGCCGCCAGGAGACCGCCTCGGCGTACGTCTTGCCCGCCGAGCGCTCCGACGCCGCGAGCGCCGCGAGCTCGAACCACGGGTGGCCGTCGAGGAGCTGCACGAAGCGCTGGCCCACCGCGCCGGTGGCGCCGATCACGCCGACCTTGAAGCGGGGGAGGCTCACCGCAGCGCCTCCTCGAGCGCCGTCGCGGCCGACGTCTTCGCGTCGCGGTATTTCACGATGACGGGAGTGTAGAGGGAGAGGCCCAATTCCGCAGCCCGCGCCCCCGCCGCGGGCCGCGAGCCCGGCACGACCACCGCGTCCTCCGGGATCTCGAGCGGCCGCTCCCCCGACCGGCGGTACACCTCGCCGCGCACCAGGTCGTAGACCGCGGTGGCGGCGGTCAGGATGGTCCCGGGCGCGAGCACGGCCCCGCGCCGCACCACCGCGCCCTCGTACACGCCGCAGCCGCCGCCCACCAGCACGTCGTCCTCGATGATCACCGGCAGGGCGCCGGCCGGCTCGAGCACGCCGCCGATCTGCGCGGCGGCCGAGAGGTGGACCCGCTTCCCCACCTGGGCGCAGGAGCCGACGAGCGCGTGGCTGTCGATCATCGTCCCCTCGTCCACGTACGCGCCGACGTTGACGAACATCGGCGGCATGCACACGACGCCGGGCGCGACGTAGGCGCCGTCCCGGATCGACGACCCGCCGGGGACCACCCGCACGGCGTCCGCCACCGTGAGCGGCTTCACCGGATAGGTGTCCTTGTCGAAGAACCGCAGCGCTCCGCCGTCCGACATGTCCGCGAGCGCGCCCATCCGGAAGCCGAGCAGGATGCCGCGCTTGACCCAGGTGTTGACCCGCCAGCCGCCCTTCTCCGGCTCGGCGGCGCGGATCTCGCCGCGCCCCAGCGCGCGCCGGAATTCCGCGAACAGCGCGCCGTCGGCGGCGGTGTACGGGCCCGCCTCCCGCGCCAGCAGCGCCTCGAGTCGCTCACGCAGCGGCATGAGCCGCCTTCCCCAGCAGCCCGAGCGGGCCGAGCACGTCCTTCAGCTTCTGGCGCGTGGTCTCCTTGACCGGGACCAGCGGCAGGCGGAACTGCTCCTCGAGCAGGCCCATCATCGCCATCGCCGCCTTGACCGGCCCCGGGCTCGACTCGATGAAGTTCGCGTCCATCAGCGGCAGGAGCCGGTAGTGCAGCGCGCGCGCCTCGTCCCACCTGCCCGCCAGCGCCAGGTCGGTCATCCGGGACATCAGGTCCGGGGTCTCGTTGGAGACCACCGAGATGATCCCGTCGGCGCCGAGGGCGATCAGCGGCAGCGTCACCGCGTCGTCCCCCGACAGCACGCGGAAGCCGTCGGGGCGGTCCTTCAAAATCGTCATGATGAGCCCGAAGTTGCCCGAGGCCTCCTTGACCGCGACGATGTTCGGGACCTCGCGCGCCAGCTTCAGCGTGGTGGCGGCCTCGATGGTGGAGCTGGTGCGGCCGGGGACGTTGTAGAGCACCACCGGGAGCGGGGCCACCGCTTCGGCGACCGCGCGGAAGTGCGCGAGCATCCCGTCCTGGGTGGGCTTGTTGTAGTAGGGCGCCACGATCAGGACGGCGTCCGCGCCGAGGGCGCGCGCCTCCCTGGCCTGGTGGATGGCGTGCGCCGTGTTGTTGCTCCCGGCGCCCGCGATGACCTTCGCCCGCCCCTTGGCCACCTGGATCGTCAACTCGATCACCCGCCGGCCTTCGGCGTCGTCCATCGTCGCGCGCTCGCCCGTGGTGCCGCACGGCACCAGCAGCTTCACGCCGCCTTTGATCTGCCGCTCCACCAGCGCCTTCATGCACGGCTCGTCCACGGCGCCGCCGGCCGTGAACGGGGTCACCAGCGCCGTCGCGCAGCCGCGCAGCCAGTCCGGTTTCGTGGTCATCCTCGGTTCTCCCTTCCTGGGCCCAGCATCTCGTCCAGCACGTCGGCGAACTCGTAGACGCCCTTGCGGCCCACGATCCACCGGGCCGCGAGCAGGGCGCCGGCGGCGAAGCCCTCGCGCGAGCGCGCCGTGTGGGTGAGCAGGATCTGGTCGGCGATCCCGTCGAAGCCCACGCGGTGCGTGCCCGGGATGTTGCCGGCGCGCGTGCTCGCGACGGAGACCCCGTCGCCGAAGACCTTCGCGACGATCTCCTTGAGCTTCAGCGCCGTGCCCGAGGGCGCGTCCTTCTTGCGGACGTGGTGCGCCTCCTCGATGAAGGCACCGTACGTCGGGTCGCGGCCCAGCTGCTGCGCCGCCGCCGCGACGATCCGGTAGAACAGGTTCACGCCGATCGAGAAGTTCGCGCCGTAGACCAGCGCCCCCTTGCCGTCGGTCACGATCCGGCGCACGGCGTCCAGCTCCTTCGCCCAGCCGGTCGTCCCTTCGACCAGCGGCACGCCGGCCTTGACCGAGGCGCGCACGTGGTCCGGCACGGCGGCGCCGACCGAGAAGTCCACCGCCACGTCGGCGCCCTTCAAGGCGGCCGCGATCTCGCCGACCGCGCGCTGCGCATCGCGATCGGTGAAGACCGCCGTGATCTCGTATCCCGCCTCGCGCGAGCGCGCCTCGACCAGGCTCCCCATCCCGCCCTGTCCGAACAGCGCCAGTTTCATGGACGAGCCTCCACCGCGCTCCGCTCGAGCAGCGCCCGGGCCAGCCTCTCGAACTCGCCGACCGCCGCGCGCAACTCGGCCTTCGGCACCTTCTCCTGCTGCGTGTGCGCCTCGAGGATCGTCCCCGGCCCCAGCACGAGCGGCGCGCCCCAGCGCGAGAGGTGCGGCGCGTCCGTGGTGTAGCGCACGACGCACGCGTCGAAGCCCGGCAGCTCCGTGAGACGCACCGGCTCGGTCACCGTGTGGACCTCGATGGACGCCCGGCCGCGCACCACCTCCTGCAGCCGCCGCAGCACCCCTGCCGACGGGATCGCCAGGCGGAAGTGCAGCTCCGTCTGCGCCGCGTCGGGCACCACGTTCGCGCGGCTGCCGCCGCCGATCGTCCCGATGTTGCAGGTCGTCACGCCGAAGAACGGATCGGCGGGCCACTCCACCGCCCTGAGGTCCGCGAGCACGTCGAGCAGGGCGAGGATCGCGGAGCTGCCGCGCTCGGGATACGCCGAGTGCGCCGCGATGCCGGCCGTCGCCAGCGAGAGCCGGAGCGAGCCCATGCACCCGGCCGCCAGCCGGTTCTCGGTCGGCTCCCCCACCACAACGTACTTCACGCCCGCGGCGGCGGCGTGCCCGTTGGCGACCTTCGCGCCGAGGCTCCCCGCCTCTTCGTCCACTACGTACAGCAACCCGATGGCCTTCTGCCCCTCCGCGCGCAGCCGCTCGGCGGCCGCGATCTGCGCCGCGACGATGCCCTTGGCGTCGCACGCGCCGCGCCCGTAGACGTGGTCGGCGTCCTCGGACGACGGCACGAACGGCGGAACGGTGTCGAGGTGCGAGGCGAAGACGACCCGGGGCGCCGCGGCCGTGCGCGCGATCACGTTGGACCGGCCGGGCGCCGCCTCCTGCAGCTCGACGCGGTAGCCGAGTCGCTCCAGCAGGGAGGCCACGAACGCGGAGATCTCTCCCTCGTCGCCGCTCACCGACGGGATGTCCACCAGCGCGCGGGTGAGCGCGCAGACCTCGACGTCGGGAGGGGCGCTCCGCTTCCGGCTCGCCGTTCCCGCCCCGGCCTTGCCCTTGGCCGCCGCCCGCCTGGCGCCCCGCGGCTCGGCCCACGCCGACGGGCCGGGCCCGACGCGCGTGCACGCGGGGGAGCCGACGCGGCCCACCTCGAACTCGATGCGCTCGCGCCGCGCGAAGTGCAGCGTCTTGGGCTGCACGACGCGCGATCCGAGCTTGAGCGCGTCGTCCCACGACAGCAGCGCGTAGCGCCGCGGCGCGCGGCCACCCGAGCCGGGGTCGTGCTCGTAGACCCCCTCCACGTCCTTGACCAAGCGGCAGCTCCTGGCGCCGAGGCGGTGGGCGAGGAACAGCGCCGTCAGGTCCGAGCCCCCGCGCCCGAACAACGCGTAGCCGCCGGCCGAGTCGCGGCCGTAGAAGCCCGCCACGACCGCGGCGCCGGAGTGCTCGAGCGAGCGGCGCACGGCGTCCGCGTTGACGGAGACCGGGTCGGCGTCGAGGAGCGGGCCCTGCGTCGTCAGGCCGATCGCGCCCGGATCGAGGAGCGCGGCTTCCACCCCGGCGGCGTCGAGCGCGAGCGCCAGCCGCGCCGCGGACGCCGATTCGCCGGTGGCCAGCAGCGAGGCGGTGGCCGCTGGCTCGGGCTCGGGCCCGAAGAAGTGCGCGTCGGCGAGCAGGCGGTCCGTGGCGCCTTTCAGGGCGGAAACGACGGCGAGCACGCGCTCGCCGCGCTGCAGGTGCCGCTGGATGCCCGCGACCGCGGCGGCGTAGTCGCGCTCGGTGCCGAGCACCGAGCTGCCGAACTTGAGCACGACGAGCGGATGGGCGGGCATGGCTCAGGGAAAAAAACAGCAAGAGCCGCCGACCCGCTACTCGGGTGGCGGCTCCGCCGTGGGAGACGGCCGCGCGCTAGTCGTTGCGCACGGTCACCGGTCCGTTGGTCGTGACCGCGCGCACCGTCGCGCCGCCCGACCCGATGTCCGTCGAGACGTGATGGAAGTCGATGTGCCCCTGGACCGTCACCGGGATGTTCAGGCTCATCGGCCCGTTCACCGTGCCGGTCTCGAGGTGCGCGGAGTAGCGGGCGGGGAGCGTGAGCACCACCGGGCCGTTCTCGGTCTCGCTGTCCAGCCCGGTCCCCTCCCAGTGGTCGCCGGACAGGCTGATCACCAGCGGGCCGTTCACGGTCCGCGCGTGGACGTCGCCGGCCACGTCGTCCAGGTGCAGCGGCCCGTTCTCGGCGCGCAGGTCCATCTTCCCCGCCACGTCGTCCACCGCGATCGGGCCGTTCACGGTCTGCGCCGTGAGGTCGGTCCGGCGGGGAACCATCACGTCGAAGCTGACGCTCCATGACCGGCGCCCGGACACGGACGGGCCATCCGCGCTGATCGTCCCACCGGAGGCGGTGACGTGGACCTGCTGCGCCAGCGCCTGCGCCTCCTCGTCGCTGCGGGCCTCGGTCTGGATCTTCGCGGTGACGTCCACGCTGTCCTTGTCCCAGCCGCTGATCCGGATGGCGCCGTTCTCGCCCGGATCCACGCGGACGGCCCCGCCCGCCTTGAAGCCGCTGTTCCGGATCTCGCAGAACCGGGAGCGGGAGTCGTCGCCCCAGTCGTGGTCGCGGCAGCTGGCCAGCCAGTCGCCGCCGTTGGCGTGGCGGCGCTGGGCCGAGAGCGGCGCGGCCGCGGAGGCGAGCAGGGACACGACGGTCAGGATCCGGAGCGCAAATGTCACGGGAAGCCCCTTGTGGACGGCTGCAGATTGGACACGCCGGGGCCGGGGAGGGTTGGAAAACGAGCCGCGCCCGGGACCCCCGGGGCGCGGCCTGGTCTGAAGACTCGAGTCTGCCAACTGGTAAGCACTGGCACCTTGCCGTCTGGCAACTTCTCTAGCTCCGCCCTTCTGCCTCCCCGACCGGCTCGACGTCCCCCGTGGGCTCCTCCTCGCCGCCTTCCTCTTCCTTGACGACGCGCGCCACGTCCACCACCACGTCGCCCTCGTCGAGGTTGATCACCTTCACGCCCTGCGTGTTCCGCCCGATCACGCTGATGTCGTTGACCGGGAGCCGGATGATCACGCCGTGCCGCGTGATGACCATCAGCTCGTCGTCGGGGATGACCTCCTTGAGCGCCACGACCTCACCCGTCTTCTCGGTGCGCTTGAGGGTGATGATCCCCTTGCCGCCCCGGAACTGCACGCGGTAATCCGACAGCTCCGAGCGCTTGCCGAGCCCGTGCTCGGCGACCACGAGCAGCGTGGCCTCCCGCTTCACCACCACCATGCCGATCACCGCGTCGCCCGACTCCAGCTCGATCCCGCGGACGCCCGTGGTGGCGCGGCCCATCTCCCGCGCGTCCTTCTCCTGGAACCGGATGCTCATCCCGTGCCGCGTGGCGAGGACGATGTCGTTGGTGCCGTCGGTGATCTGCACGTCGATCAGCTCGTCGCCCGGCTCGATGTTGATCGCGTTGATGCCGGTCGATCGCACGTTCCCGTAGGCCGAGAGCACCGTCTTCTTCACCGTGCCGCCGCGCGTCGCGAACATCAGGAACTTGTCGTCCGCGAACTCGCGCACCGGCACGAGCGCCGCGATGCGCTCGTCCGGCTTGATCGCGATGCAGTTCACCACCGGCTTGCCGCGCGCCGCCCGGCCGCCCTGCGGGATGTCCCACACCTTCAGCCAGTAGATCTGGCCGCTGGCCGTGAAGAACATCACGTAGTCGTGGGTCGAGGCGATGAACAGGTGCTCGACCCAGTCGTCCTCCTTGGTGCCCATCCCGTTGAGGCCCCGGCCGCCGCGGCGCTGGCGCCGGTACGTGGAGACGGGGATCCGCTTGATGTAGCCGGTGTGGGAGATGGTGATGACCATGTCCTCCTCGGCCACCAGGTCCTCGACCGAGAAGTTCCCCTGGTCCGCCACCACTTCGGTGCGGCGCTCGTCCCCGAACTCCTTCGCCAGCGTCTCCAGCTCGCTCTTGAGGATCCCCAGGCGCTTGGGCTTCGAAGCCAGGATGCTCTTCAGCTCCGCCACCAGCGCGCGCACCTCCTTCAGCTCCGCTTCCAGCTTCTCGATCTCGAGCCCGGTGAGCTTGGCGAGCCGCATGTCGAGGATCGCCTTGCTCTGCCGCTCGGAGAGCTTGAAGCGCGCCCGCAGCTTCTGATCCGCCTCCTCCGTGGTCTTGGAGCCGCGGATGATCTTGATGACCGCGTCGATGTTCTCGACCGCGATCTTGAGACCCTCGAGGATGTGCTGCCGCTCTTCCGCCTTCTCCAGATCGAATTTGGTCCGCCGGGTGATCACCTCGTGGCGGTGCTCGACGAAGTGCTCGAGCAGTTCCTTCAGGTTCATCACCTTCGGCTGGCCGTCGACCAACGCCAGCATGATGGCGCCGAAGGTCGTCTGCATCTGGGTGTGCTTGAACAGGTTGTTCAGCACCACCATCGGGACCGCGTCGCGCTTGAGCTCGATCACGACCCGCATGCCGTCGCGGTCCGACTCGTCCCTCAGGTCGGAGATCCCCTCGATGCGCTTGTCGCGCACCGACTCCGCGATCTGCTCCAGCAGCCGCGCCTTGTTGACCATGTACGGGATCTCGGTCACCACGATCTGGCTGCGGCCGCTCGATTCCTTCTCCTCCACCTGCGCCAGGGCGCGCACGATGATCCGGCCGCGGCCCTGCTCGTAGCAGTCGGCGATGCCCTCGCGGCCGTAGATGATGCCGCCGGTGGGGAAATCCGGACCCGTGATGAGCTTGCGCAGCTCCTTGATCTCGGCGTCCGGGTGGTCCACCAGGTGGATCGCCGCGGCCACCACCTCGCGCAGGTTGTGCGGCGGGATGTTGGTCGCCATCCCCACCGCGATCCCCGCCGAGCCGTTGACCAGGAGGTTCGGGAGCCGGGACGGAAGGACCGTCGGCTCCTTCAGCCGATCGTCGAAGTTCGGGACGAAGTCGACGGTGTCCTTGTCGATGTCCTCCAGCATCTGCAGCGCGATGCGCGTCAGCCGCGCCTCGGTGTACCGGTACGCCGCCGCCGGATCGCCGTCCACCGAGCCGAAGTTCCCCTGCCCGTCCACCAGCGGATAGCGCAGCGAGAAGTCCTGGACCATGCGGACCAGCGAGTCGTAGACCGCCGAGTCGCCGTGCGGGTGGTACTTGCCGAGCACGTCGCCGACCACCGTCGCGCTCTTCTTGTAAGGCCGGTTGGGCAACAGCCCCAGCTCGTTCATCGCATACAGGATGCGCCGGTGCACGGGCTTCAGGCCGTCCCGTACGTCGGGCAGCGCACGCTGCACGATGACGCTCATCGAGTAGTCGATGAACGACTCGCGCATCTCGTCTTCGATCAGTCTGGGGAGGATTCTCTCGCGCTGATTCGGAGCGGTCATGACCGTTCGGGTGAGGACTGCTAAATATAGACGGACTATCGAGTTAAATCAATCGAAAGCCCCTCCTCAGGAATGGGGGGTCCAGGGCCGGGAATTCGGCCTCAACCGTCCCGTTCGTGACCCGGCGACACCGGGTTTTCCTCGATCCCCAGCTCCCGCTGGACGGCGTCCGGCGCCGCCTTCTCGGGCTCCTTCGGCGCGCCTTCGCGCGCGTGGCCGCGGGCGCGCGCTGCGATGCGGCCGCTCTCGTACCAGCGGCGCGTGATCTCCCCCGCCAGTTTCGTGTTGCCGAGTCCGAAGGCGAGGGCCACCGCCAGCACGGCCGCCCCGAGGACCAGCTCGAACGCCGTCTTGACGATGTCGGCCGCCAGCCCGATCTGCTCCAGCGCCATCAGGAGCGAGATGGCGATGATGAGCGCCTTGGCCACCTTGGCCAGCGTGGGCACGCCCTCCACGCCGCCCGCCGAGGTGAGGATCAGGGCGCGGACGAACTCGCCCAGCACCAGGCCGAGGACGATGACGATGATCGCCGCGAAGATGCTCGGGACGTAGCCGACCAGGTTGGCGAAGACGTCGTTGATGTTCTGGAGGCCCAGCGCCGTCGCGGCCAGCAGGATCACGATCAGCATCACGCCCCAGAACAGGAGCTTGCCGACCACGCGGGCGGGATCGAGCCGCGTGCCGGTGCGCTCCACCGCCTCGGTGACGCCCCAGCGCTCGGCCGAGCGGTCGAACTGGACCCGGTCGAGGAACCCGTCCACCACCCGCTCGAGCAGGCGCGCGACGAGATAGCCCGCGCCGAGGATCACCAGCGCCAGGAACAGAGGCGGCAGCAACCGGCCGATCTGCACCAGCGTGTCCTTGAGCCGTACGAAGACGTCCATCGTGCTCCCTCCCGGCCTCAGGCCGAGATGTCCAGCACCAATTTGCCGAAGTGCGCGCCGGCCGCCAGTCGCTCGAAGGCCGCGCGCGCGTCCGAGAGCGGCGTTACGCCGTCCACGACGGGCTTGAGCTGCCCCGCCGCGAGCAGATGCAGGACCT
>Ga0335083_10011518_pt1 | contig 10619 bp, 9 predicted proteins | sample Lox_Sample_42_FD_206716 | JGI IMG/M metagenome (GOLD analysis project Ga0335083, IMG submission 206716) | Soil microbial communities from Loxahatchee National Wildlife Refuge, Florida, United States - Lox_Sample_4.2 | ecosystem: Environmental > Terrestrial > Soil > Wetlands | place: USA: Florida... | reverse complement strand
TGCCCGCGAGGGCGAAAAATCGGGGATTGCGGCCGGATTCGCGCTGTTTTTCCACACTTTCTCGACGTTCCTCGGCCGCCGCGGGCTTTGGCTGGAAGACCTCTTCGTCTACCCGCGATTCCGCGGCCGGGGCCTAGGCAAGCGCCTGCTCGGCGAGGTCGCCGCAACCGCGCGCGCCCGCAACTGCGGGCGGCTCGAATGGGCCGTGCTCGACTGGAACGCCCCGGCCATCGCCTTCTACGAGGGAATGGGCGCCGTGCTCATGCCCGAATGGCGCCTTGCGCGGGTGACGGGTGATGCACTCGAAATGTTCGGGAAGTCGTGACATCATTGCATCATTTCCATTATGATTTGATGTATGCGGACCACGCTAACCTTGGATGACGACGTCGCGGCGCTCCTGGACCGGCTGCGGCAGGAGCGTCAGGTGCCGTTCAAGACCGTCGTGAACGAGGCGCTGCGCGAGGGCTTGCGGCAACTGCGTGCACCGATCCGCGCGCGGACGCCCTTTACGACCCGCAGCGTGGATCTTGGCCGATGCCGCTTCGCGAACGTCGACAACATCGCGGAGGTCCTCGCGGTGGCCGAGGGGGATTCGTTCGCGTGATCCTGGTCGATGCGAACCTGCTTGTGTACGCTCACGTAAGCTCGTTTTCTCAACACGAGCGCGCCCGAGCCTGGCTCGACGCCCAGCTTGGCGGCACCAGCCCCGTGGGGCTCGCCTGGACCAGCATCGTCGCCTTTTTGCGCATCGTGACCAACCCGCGAATTTTCGAGCGGCCCGCTGCCGTTGCCGAGGCCTGGGCTCAGGTGCGGGAATGGCTGGCGGCGGAAGTTGCGTGGATACCCGCACCTACCGGGCGCCACGCTGAAGTACTGGGCGAAGTGCTGATCCAGTCCGGCGCGCAGGCGGCACTCGTCCCGGACGCCCATCTCGCCGCACTGGCCATCGAGCACGGCCTCATCCTGCAATCCGCCGACCGCGACTTCGCGCGGTTCCCGGGACTGCACTGGAAGAATCCGTTGGCCGCAACCTGATCTGCGCGTGCGTGCGCACGCAATTCCACCTGCCGAGCGCCATGCCCCTCGACTCACCCCTCCCCGCCTTCGACGTCCGGGCCGACTTCTGGTCCCTCCGCTTCGTCGAGGAGCGTTCCGAAAGCTACGCCGTGCGCAAGAACGTCGCCATGCCGTTCTCCGCGTGCACCGACCGCGGCGTGATGGCGACCGTCTATGCGGACGGCGGCTACGGCTACGCGGCGACCGGCGACACCTCGCCGGCCGGACTGGCGGCCGTCCTCGAGCGCGCCGCGCGCTGGGCGCGGCTGACGGCCCGCACGGCGCTCTTCGACTCGAGCACGCTGCCGCGGCCCGCCCCCCAGGGGCGCTACGAATCGCCGGGATACGCCGACCGCATGCCTTCGAGGCGCGAGTGGTACGACCTCCTGCACGCCGAGTCCCAAGCCGCGGGGCTCGACCCGCGCATCGTCGACTGGGAGGCCGGCGTGGAGGTGCGCACGGCCGTGCACCGCCTGGTGACCAGCTCGGGCGGCGACGTCGTCCAGCACTACCGCTTCCTGATGCCCGGTCTGTCCGTGACGGCGCACGACGACGGCGTCACCCAGACGCGCTCGCTCAACGGCTACCGCGGCATCTGCCAGCAGGGCGGCGTCGAGATCCTGGCGCGCTTCGCCTTCGCGGACGCCGGGCGGCGCGTGGCCGAGGAGGCGCTGGAGCTCGTCGCCGCGCCGAACTGCCCGAGCGGCACGATGGACGTCCTGCTCGTGCCCGACCAGATGATCCTGCAGATCCACGAATCGATCGGCCACCCGCTCGAGCTCGACCGCATCCTGGGCGACGAGCGCAACTTCGCGGGCACAAGCTTCGTTACGACCGACATGTTCGGAAGCTACCGCTATGGCTCGAACCTCTTGAACATCACCTTCGACCCGACCCGGCCCGAGGAGCTCGCGAGCTACGCCTTCGACGACGACGGGACGAAGGCCGAGAAGGTCCATCTGATCCGCGACGGCATCCTGCTGCGGCCGCTCGGCAGCGCGGTCTCGCAGGCGCGCGCCGGGCTCCCCGGCGTCGCCAACGCGCGCGCGGACAACTGGAACCGCCCGCCGATCGACCGCATGGCCAACCTCAACCTCGAGCCCGGCGACGCGACCTTCGACGACCTCGTGGGCAGCGTTTCGCGCGGCGTGCTGATGGAGACGAACTGCAGCTGGTCGATCGACGACTCGCGCAACAAGTTCCAGTTCGGCTGCGAGCGTGGCCGCCTGATCGAGAACGGCCGCATCGGCGGGGTGGTCAAGAATCCCAACTACCGGGGCATCTCCGCCGAGTTCTGGCGCAACCTCGCCCACGTCGGCGACGCCGACACGATGCAGGTTCTGGGCACGCCGTACTGCGGCAAGGGCGAGCCGTCGCAGGTGATCCGCGTCGGTCACGCCTCGCCGGCGTGCGTGTTCACGGACGTGGATGTGTTTGGCGGAGAGGGTTGAGGCCGCGCATGGAACGCTACTTCGATTCTCTTGCCGCCATCGTCCAGCAATCGCTGCGCGGCGGCGAGCGCTTTACCGCGACCTTCGACGCCGAGGACACCGATTTCGTCCGCCTGAACCGCGGCAAGGTGCGGCAGCCCGGGACGGTGTCGCAGCGCTACCTGTCCGTGCGCCTCATCGAGGGCACCCGGCACGGCGAGCACACGCTTTCGCTTTCGGGGGACCTCGGGCGGGACGGCGCCGCCGTCCGCGACGCGGTGTCGAGCCTGCGCGCGGCACTGCCCGACCTCGCCGACGATCCGCTGCTGCTCCTGCCTTCCGACGTACGTGGAAGCCGCAGCGTGCGCGATGGCGCGCTGCCGCCTTCGGAGGCCGTCGTCGACGAGGTGCTGCGCGCGGCCGACGGCGCGGACCTGGTCGGCATCTACGCCGCCGGTCCCGTCTTCCGTGGCTTCGCGAACTCGGAAGGGCAGCGCAACTGGCACGTCACGACCGCGTTCAACCTGCAGTGGAGCCTGTACCACCGCGCCGACAAGGCGGTGAAGACCGGCTACGCCGGATTCGCGTGGGATCCCGCGGTGTTCGGGCACAAGATGGCGAATGCGCGCGAGCGCCTTGCGCTCATCGGCCGCCCATCGCGAAGCCTCGAGCCCGGCAAGTACCGCGCCTATCTCACCCCGTCGGCCATGGAGGAGATCGCCGCCACGCTGTGCTGGGGCGGCTTTTCGGCGCGAGCGCTCGCCACGAAGCAGAGCTCGCTCGACAAGATGCAGGATGGTGCCGCGCTCGCACCCAGCGTGTCGCTGGTCGAGGACACCGAAGGCGGCGTGGCGCCTGCGTTCCAGGCCGACGGCTTCGCCCGTCCTTCGCGCGTGCCGCTGATCGAGCGTGGCAGGCTCGTCGGCTCGCTCGTGAGCCCGCGCACGGCGCGCGAGTTCGGCCTCGTCGAGAACGGCGCGAACGGCGCCGAGATGCCGGAATCGCTCGCCATGGCGGGCGGCACGCTCGCCGAGGACGACGTGCTTGCCGCACTCGACACGGGCCTCGCGGTCGGCAACCTGCACTACCTCAACTATTCCGACCGGCCCGCATGCCGGATCACGGGAATGACGCGCTTCGCGACGTTCTGGGTGGAGAACGGCAAGGTCGTCGCGCCGGTCGACGTGCTGCGCTTCGACGACACGGTCTATCGGCTGCTCGGCGCCAACCTCGAAGCGCTCACGACGCAGACCGAGTTCATCCTCGATGCCGGCACGTACCAGTCGCGGCAGCTTGCGAGCGTGCGTCTGCCGGGAGCGCTGGTGAAGGAAATGGCCTTCACGCTCTAGGAACGAACGCTCCCTTCGCGAGGTAGCCCGCGCCGAACATCGTGCTCTCGATCGCGAGATCGGGAACGTAGCGCGTAAGCAGCTTCCACGGCGCGCGAAGGTTGCGCTGCGTGGTCATGTAAGGCGCGTTGTGTAAGCGCACGTAGAGGTTGAGCGGCGCGAGATACCAAGGCAGCAATTTCGAGCCCGCCACCGCGATCCGGGCGCCCGGCTTGCACGCGGCGAAGACGTTGGCGAGCGCCTGCTCCGATTGCAGCACGTCGTGCGTGAAGTTGAACGCCACCGCGTCGAACGCGTTCGGCGCAAGCACCGCATCCTCCATGCGCGCGACGATCAGCTCCGCGTTGCGCCACCCGGCGCGCTCGATGCGCGCGCGCGCGATCTTCGCCATCTCCGGCGACAGCTCGACGCCGACCAGCCGGCCGGAGGGGCCGATCGCCTCTTCCAGGAGCGCAAACGACAGGCCCGTGCCGCAAGCGACATCGAGGACCGCGTCGCCTGGTCGCAAGCTCAGGTTCCAGACCGTGCGATAGCGCAGCGGCAGCGTGCGCAACGCGGAAGCGTCGTAGCTCGCGGCATGCCCGCGGTATTTCGCGAGCGCGCGCTGCGCGTCTGGCCCCACCAATGGCGTTATCGAGGCACCGGCACCGGCCGCGCGAACGGCGCCGGCGCGACGAGCCGCTCGCCCTGCCAGCCCTTCGGGATCGACGCCAGGAGCCGCTGCGTGTAGGGCTCGCGCGGCCGGCGGTAGATCTCGTCGGAGTTGGCGATCTCGACGATCTCGCCCTGGTTCATCACCATCACCTGGTCGGAGATGTACTTGACCACGGCGAGGTCGTGCGAGATGAAGATGTAGGAAAGGCCGTATTCCGCCTGCAGGTCCTGCAGCAGGTTGAGCACCTGCGCCTGCACCGAGACGTCGAGCGCCGACACCGATTCGTCGCAGATCAGGATGTCGGGCTTGAGCGTCAGGCAGCGCGCGATCGCGATGCGCTGCCGCTGCCCGCCCGAGAACTCGTGCGGATACTTGTAGAACGAGACTTCCGGCAGCCCGACCTTGGCGAGGAGCTCGAATGCGAGGTCGGTGCGCTCCTGGGCATTCGCGCCGATGCCGTGGATCTCCATCGGCTCGGTGAGGATCTGCCCGACGATGAAGCGCGGGTTGAGCGACGCGTACGGGTTCTGGAAGATGATCTGGATGCGCCGCTTGTACGGCATGAAGTCCCTGGCCGACATGCCGAGGATGTCCCTGCCCTCGAACAGCGCCTCGCCCGTGGTCGCCTCGTGCAGGCGCATGAGCGTCATGCCGACGGTGGTCTTGCCCGATCCCGACTCGCCCACGAGCCCCAGCGTCTTGCCCTTCGGCAGGTCGAAGGAGACGTTCTTCACCGCGACGAACTCGCGCTTGCCGAACAGTCCCTGCCGCCCCCAGAAGCTCTTGCCGAGGTTGCGCACGGACAGCACGATCTGATCGGTCGCCGAGACGCCGCGCTCGCGGTCGGGCGGGTCAGGCGGAGGCTCGCCGCCGCGCATGAAGTCGTCGATGACCGGCAGCCGCGCGGGACGGCGGTCGAGCTGCGGCCGGCATTTCAGCAGCGCCTTGGTGTAGACGTCGCGCGGGGATTCGAAAACCTGCTTCGCCGGCCCCTGCTCGCGAATCTCGCCGTGGCGCATGACGACCACGTGATCGGCGATCTCGCCCACGACGGCGAGGTCGTGCGTGATGAACAGCACCGACATCTGGTGCTTGCGCTGCAGCTGCGCGATGAGCTCGAGGATCTGCTTCTGGATGGTGACATCGAGCGCCGTGGTGGGCTCGTCGGCGATGAGCAGCTTGGGCTCGCACGCGATCGCCATCGCGATCATCACGCGCTGCTGCTGGCCGCCGGACATCTGAGACGGGAAATAGTTGATGCGGCGCTCGGGCTCCGGGATGCCGACTTCGGCCAGCACCTCGATGGCGCGCCTGCGCGCCTTCGCTCCCATGAGCCCCATGTGCAGGCGCAGAACCTCCTCGATCTGGAACCCGACGGTGAACACCGGGTTGAGCGAGGTCATCGGCTCCTGGAAGATCATCGAGATGTCGGCGCCGCGCAGCGCCTGGATCTCGCGCCGCGACAGGCTCGCGAGGTTGCGCCCGCCGTACATGATCTGGCTCTTGGGGTCGACGATCGAGTTCTCCGGCGGCAGCAGGCCGAGGATCGCGAGCGAGGTCACCGACTTGCCCGAGCCCGACTCGCCGACCAGCGCGACCGTCGTATTGCGCGGGATCTCGAAGCTCACGTTCTTCACCGCCTCGAACGTCGTGCGCTTGTCGAGGCGGAACGAGATGGAAAGGTCGCGAACGCGGACCAGCGGATCGAAGTTGGTCGTGCCCACGTCCATCAGTTATTCCCCTTCAACTTCGGATCGAGGGCGTCGCGCAGCGCGTCGGTGAACAGCGAGAACGCGGTGACCAGCAGCGCCATCGTGCCGCCGGCGGCGACGAGCTGCCACCACTTGCCGAGCAGCAGCTCGTTCTGCGCCTCGTTCAGCATCGAGCCCCAGGAGACGACGTCTACCGGGACGCCGAACCCCAGGAAGGACAGGATCACTTCCGACTTGATGAAGGCGACGACGAGGATGGAAAGCTGCACGAGCACGACGTGCGAGACGTTCGGGAAGATGTGCTTGAACATGCGGCGGCGGTTCGACGCGCCGATCGCGTCGGCCGCCTGAACGTACTCGCGGCCCTTGTGCTTCAGGTACTCCGCGCGGATCAGGCGGAACACGCCGGTCCATCCGGTGAGGCCCAGGATCAGCACGATGGTCATCGTGCCCTTGTGCTGCAGCACAGCCGCCACCGCGAGGATGAGCAGCAGGTAGGGGATGGAGCTGAAGACGGCGTAGAACCAGTTGAGCGTGTCGTCGACCCAGCGCCCATAGTAGCCGGCAACGGCGCCCAGCACCGTGCCTATGAACGTCGCCACGATCGCCGCGGCGATGCCGACGAAGATCGACGTCTCCGAGCCCTTGATCGTCTTCGCGATCACGTCGCGGCCCCACTTGTCGGCCCCGAAGGGGAGCGTTGCGCGGCGCTGCTCGGCCGAGGTGGCGGTCGACTTGCTCGCTTCGATGTCCTTCATCACGTCGGCCAGCGGATCGACCGACTTCGACTCGCCCGCGGGCGCCGCTTTCTGCGCCTCGATCTCCTTCATCACGTCGGCGAGCGGATCGACGACGGTGGAGTTGAATGCGCTTCCCGGTGTCCCGCCCGACTCCGCCGCGGGCTCCTGCGACTTGGCCGCGGGCTCCGGCGCCGCAGGTGCGGCATCCGGACCGAGGAAGGTGGGCGGCGCGTAGTTGACGCCGATCTCCCTCGACCAGTTCTTCGCGACGAGTCCCACGCCGGAAAGGATCATCAGCAGCACGAACGCCGCGACGATCGCGAGCGATACCATCGCGACCCCGTCGTTGCGCAAGCGGCGCCAGGCGAGCGTCCATAGCCCTGGCGAAACGGTGTGCGGGATCTCGCGACGGACCGCGACGGAGGGTTTGAGCGTGATGTCGTTCATGGCCGCTCCTATTTGAGCTGGACGCGTGGGTCGACCGCCTTGTACATGAGGTCGGCCATGAGGTTCACGAGCATCGTCGCCACCGCCACGTACACGGTGAGCGCCTTGATGACGGGGAAATCGGAGCGCTCCACTGCGAGGATGACCTCGCGCCCGATGCCCGGGATCGAGAAGAAGCGCTCGAGCAGGAAGGCGCCGATCAGGAGTCCCGGGAGCTGCGCCATCACGTGCGTGATCATCGGGATGGACGCGTTGCGAAGCACGTGCACCCACATGATGCGGTTCTCGCCCACGCCCTTGGCGCGCGCCGTGCGAACGTAATCCTGGTTGATCTCGTCGAGGATGAACGTGCGGTACAGGCGCAAGTTCGGCGCGATGGCCACCACGAGGCCGATCAGTATCGGCAGCGACGCGTAATGGACGAGGTTCTCCAAGAACGAGTCGCCCCAGCCCTGCACCGGGAACCAGCCGAGCTTGTAGGCGAAGACGTACTGGAAGACGATGATGTAGACGAGGATGCTTATCGACAGGCCGACCGTGCAGATGATCATCACCATACGGTCGCTGAGCGAGCCGCGCACATACGCGACTGCCAGAGCGAGGCCGAGCGAGACGAGCGTCTCGAGGATCAGCAGTGGCACCAGCACCGTGAGCGACGGGCCGAGCCGTGTCGCCAGGATCTGCGATACCTTCTCGTTCGTGCTCCAGGACGAGCCGAAGTCGGCGGTCACGATCTGCTTCAGGAAGATGCCGAGCTGGACGTAGTACGGCTGGTCCACGCCCAGCTGGCGGCGGATGTTCTCGATCTGCTCGGGATTGCTGATCTTGCCCGCGAGCACATACGCGGGATCGCCGCCGAACAGATTGAAGAGTATGAACACCAGCAGCACCACCCCGAGCATCGTCGGGATCATCTGCCACAAGCGTCTCACTACATAGGCCCACATGCTTCCTCCCCGGCCAGTCTGCGTTGTGCGCGCCGGCCCGTTTCCTTCCGCGTCTACGCCTTGGTGTTGCGCTCGCGAAATCCTAGTTGTTCGACGCCGCGACGTCGATGTACTGCCACTGCGACGGCAGGATCGGGTGCTTGCGGTAGCCCTCGATGCGCGGCTGGATCAGCTCGTTGCGGTAGCGCATCACCGTCAGGCGGTGCGGCGCGTACGCCTCGAGGATTCGAGCCATCTCCTGGTACAGCCTGTCGCGCTCCGGCCCCGGCGGCATGCGCGTGGTCTTCTTGTACAGCGCGTCGTACTCGGGAATGGTCGCGCACGCGTTGTTGCTCTGGTACGAATTGGGTCCGTAGAAGAGCTGCATGAAATTGTCGCCGTCCGGGTAGTCGGCGATCCACGCCGCCTCGCGGCTGAAGAGCTTGCACTGCCGCTCGAGCTTCAGCAGCTCCGGAAAGAGGTCGCGCTGGCTTTCCATCCGCACGCCGATCGCGTCGTACGACTTCTTCACGAGCTCCTCGAGCTGGCGGTTCTGCGTGTCGGGGCGTGCAGCGTACTTGATCGACATCGGCGTGCCGTCCGGCCACGTGCGCCAGCCGTCGGCGCCGCGCTTGTAGCCGAACTTGTCCAGAAGCGCGTTGGCGGTCGCGGGGTCGTACTTGATGGTGCTCTTCCAGTCGGGTACGTGCCCCACGACGCCGGGCGGGATCGGAAAGTTCGCCTCGACCGCCTGGCCGTTCAACACGACGCGTGCTTCCTCGGCGGCGTCGTACGACATGGCAAGCGCCCGGCGCAGCGCGATCTGCGGCTTGCCCGCGCCGCCCACGCGCGGGTCGAGCCAGTTCCAGTACATGTAGCGGATCTCGGGATCGATGAAGCGGTCGAGGCGCACGCCCTTGGCCGCGAGATCGGGCTTCAACTTGCCGTCGGCGCCGATCGCGTTCGGCGCGAGCGGCCCCTCCATGTTCATGAGGTCGAGCTCGCCGGACTGGAACGCGAGCCAGCGCGTCTGGTCCTCGACCATGATGTAGACCTCGACGCGGCCGACCTGGGGCATCTTCTTGCCCTTCATCTTCTCCACCAGCTTGTCGTCGCCGGGCTGCTGCGGCGCGTAGTCCCACACGAAGCCGCGATAGTCGGGATTGGCATCGAGCACGATCTTGTTGCTGCGCACCCACTGGCCCAGCTTGTACGGGCCGGTGCCGACCGGGTTGCTCTGCACGCGGCCGTCGGACTCCGCGTACTTGTCGACCACCTCGCGCGCGAGCACGCCGAGCGCCTCGTGCGCGAGCACGTAAGGCAGGTTGTAGTCGGTGTCGGTCATGCGGAAGCGGACCGTGTAGCGGTCCACGACCTCGAGGCCCGGGATCTTCCTGTCGTAATCGAACTTGCCGGACTTCTTCGCCGCGTCGATCGCCGCGTCGAGCCCCACGAACTTGCCCTCGACCAGGAAGGCGTACGGGGAGCGCACCTTCGGGTCGGCGAGCCGCTTCATCGAGTAGACGACGTCCTCCGCCGTGAGCTCGCGCTTCTTGCCTCCGAACGCGGGATCGGGCTGGAAGTAGACGCCCTTGGACAGCTTGATCGTGTACACCTTGCCGTCCGCGCTGACGTCCGGCATGCCGGCGGCGAGTTGCGGCACGAGCTTCGCCGGCCGCGCGAGGTAGTCGTAGGTGTAGAGCGTCTCGAAGATCGCGCGAATGATCCCGGCCGAGTAGAGGTCGTGGATCGCCGCGGGGTCGAATCCGGTCTCGGCGACCGGGAACACGTCGCGGACCACCTTGCGCGGATCGGCCGCCAACCCCTGTGTGGAAACGACCAGCAGCGCGGCTGTGACAAGCCACGCGAGCGCACGCCTTGCGCCTTGCCGATCGGTCATCACCGGGCCTCGCTCGCGTCTCGCGGCGGTTGGACGTCCATATACTGCCACTCTGCGTGCAGGATGGGGTGCCGCTTGAACCCCTGGACCCATGGCCGGAGCAGCCAGCGGCGCTCGCGCGACAGGTGCAAGCTCCAGGCGCCGTCCACCTCCATCTGGCGGGACATCTCGAGAAACAGGCGGTTGCGCTCGGGCGAGTCGGGCATCTCGCGCGACCTCTCGTAAAAGGCGTCGAACGCCTTGGATTCATAGCAGCCGTTGTTGCTCTGCCCGGAATTGGGGCCGTACAGGAGCTGCATGAAGTTGTCGCCGTCGGGATAGTCGGCGCCCCAGCCGGACTCCCACATCATGAGCTTGCAGGCCTTGGCGGCCTTGAGGTTCTCCGGGAACGGCGCGAAGTC
>Ga0335083_10011517_pt1 | contig 10620 bp, 9 predicted proteins | sample Lox_Sample_42_FD_206716 | JGI IMG/M metagenome (GOLD analysis project Ga0335083, IMG submission 206716) | Soil microbial communities from Loxahatchee National Wildlife Refuge, Florida, United States - Lox_Sample_4.2 | ecosystem: Environmental > Terrestrial > Soil > Wetlands | place: USA: Florida... | reverse complement strand
GCGATGTCATGCGATGTCAGGTAGTCCCGGAGGGCCCTTGGTATGTCGAGTCCGCGCCGCGAAGCCGGCGACGCGCTGCGCTCTGGTGACCGTGGCGCCGCTGTCACCGAAATCCGGGCTGCGCTCGCCGCACTGGGAATGCTGGACGACCCCGACGAGGATCTGACCACCGGCAAGCATGTAGCGCTCGATGTGTTCGACGCCGACCTCGACCAGGCGGTCCGCGCCTTCCAGCAGCATCGGGGACTGCTGGTGGACGGCGTTGTCGGCGAGGCCACCTACCGGGCGCTGAAAGAGGCGTCGTACCGGCTCGGCGCCCGCACGCTGTATCACCAATTCGGGGCGCCGCTCTACGGCGACGACGTCGCCACGCTGCAAGCCCGGCTGCAGGACCTGGGTTTCTACACCGGCTTGGTGGACGGGCATTTCGGGTTGCAGACCCACAATGCACTGATGTCCTACCAGCGTGAGTACGGGCTCGCCGCCGACGGCATCTGTGGCCCGGAAACGTTGCGCTCGTTGTACTTTCTGAGTTCGCGGGTCAGCGGCGGTTCGCCGCATGCCATCCGCGAGGAAGAGCTGGTACGCCGGTCCGGCCCGAAACTGTCTGGTAAGCGGATCATTATCGATCCGGGCCGCGGCGGCACCGACTACGGCCTGATTACACAGGGGCCGAACGGACCCATCAGCGAAGCAGATGTGCTGTGGGACTTGGCGAGTCGGCTGGAGGGCCGGATGGCCGCTATCGGCATGGACACGTTCCGGTCCCGGGCGGCCGATCGCAGTCCGTCGGACGCCGAACGCGCGGCGACGGCCAACAACGTCGGCGCCGATTTGATGATCAGCCTGCGCTGCGAATCCCAGAGCAGCGCCGCGGCCAACGGCGTGGCGTCGTTCCACTTCGGCAACTCGCACGGGTCGGTATCCACCATCGGTCGCAACCTCGCTGACTTCATTCAACGAGAAGTGGTGGCCCGCACCGGTTTACGTGATTGCCGTACGCATGGTCGGACGTGGGATCTGCTGAGACTGACCCGGATGCCGACCGTTCAGGTCGACATCGGCTACATCACCAACCCCGGCGATCGCGGGCGGCTGGTCTCCACGCAGACCCGCGATGCCATCGCCGAAGGTATGCTCGCCGCGGTCAAGCGCCTGTACTTGTTGGGCAAGAACGATCGCCCTACTGGCACATTCACTTTCGCCGAATTGTTGGCGCACGAACTGGCCGTGGAACGGGCCAGTCGAATCGCCGGATCCTAATCGTCTGCACGACAGCTGGTAGCCGTAGACCCGGCCCCGACCGGTTGTTGCAGTTGAGCATTCGCCAGCAACCGCTCCAGGGCGGCCTCGACTTCGGCTTTCCAGCCCAGGCCCTTGTCCAGCTCGAGGCGCAGCCGGGGAAAATACTGGTGCGGCGCAACGACGGTGAAACCCACGTCCTGTAGGAACTCTGCGTCGATGATGCAGTGGTCCACCGAACAATCGCCAAGCGCCTCCAGTACCGGCTGGACATCGCGCCCGACCGCGCGCGGGTCCTGCAACTCGGAAGCCGCCGCCGTGCGGCCGAAGGCCTCGAGCGCCCGCACCCCGCGGCGGACCAACTCGTCGATCACCCGGGCGATCAGGCTGTGCGGCAGATCGTCGGCGGCCTGCCCGGCCTCTACCCCCATCGACGTGAGCAACACGGCATCGGCGGACACCGGCCCGGTGGGAAAGCGCTGCGCGCGCGGTACCGCCCCCGGCGGGGCGTAGAGCACATACCCCAAGCACGCCGGCTCGGCGTGGCTGCGCTCGTCCGGAACCACCGTCGCGACCTGACCGCACGAACCCCATTCCAGCATCACCATCGACAACCACGCCTCTTTCTCGAATTCGGGATCGGCGAGGTGGTCGTGGTTACCGAGGGTCGCTGGGTCGACCTCCCAGAAGACGCAGCGGCGTGCGTGCTTCGGAAGCTGCTCGAAGGCTTCGAGCCGCAGCGGTGTGATTCGCGCAGACACTAGTCTCCTGGCTTCAGTGCGGTACTACAGCCCAGCTGCCCCGGGCTACGGTGCACCGGCAACCCCTCCAGGATAGGAGAGTTTGTCGGCATCGGGCCAGTTTTATCCCCACCACTTGGGCTCCCCCGCCCGCGGCATCCTCGTACTTCGCCGAGGAATCAACGCGCCGTCTACCGTGCGCCGAAATGGCTTGACGCACACCGGGTCTCCCTCAGATTGCGGTGCCTGGCCCGCTTCTGGCACGTTGCGGAACCGGCACGGTGTCACAGTGACGTAATTACACGGTATGACGGATCCTGCCCGTTCAGCCCTTGGTCGCGGTCATCATGTCGATGATGCGCTGCAGATCGTCCACCGATGCGAACTCCACGACAATCTTCCCCTTGCGTTTGCCGAGGGTGACTGTCACGCGAGTGTCGAAGGCATTCGACAGTCGCTCAGCAACGTCTTGAAGGCCCGGCATCTGAATCGGCTTGCGCCGCGGCGGCGCCGGCTTGTGCGCGTCGCTGCGGCTGGCCTCGTGGTTGGCCAGGGTGACCGCTTCCTCGGTGGCCCGCACCGACAGGCCCTCCGCGATGATCCGGCTGGCGAGTTCCTCCTGCGCTTCGGGGCCCGCCTCCAGCGACAGCACCGCCCGCGCGTGACCGGCCGACAGCACACCCGCGGCCACCCGGCGCTGCACCGGGATGGGCAGTTTGAGCAACCGGATCATGTTGGTGATCAACGGGCGCGACCGACCGATGCGGGAAGCCAGTTCGTCGTGGGTGACCCCGAACTCGTCCAGCAGCTGCTGGTAAGCCGCCGCCTCTTCCAACGGGTTCAGCTGCACCCGGTGGATGTTCTCCAACAGGGCGTCGCGCAGCAGGTTGTCGTCGCCCGTCTCGCGCACGATGGCCGGGATGGCGGCCAGGCCCGCCTCCTGGGCGGCACGCCAGCGCCGCTCCCCCATCACGATCTGGTAGCGCGCGCCGCTCTGGGATCCGCTGACTGCTCGCACCACGATCGGTTGCAGGAGGCCGAACTCGCGGATGGAATGCACCAGCTCGGCCAGCGACTCGTCGTCGAAGACCTGCCGCGGCTGGCGGGGGTTGGGCTCGATGTCGGCCGGCGCGATCTCCCGGTACACCGCGCCCATCGCCGCGCCGTCCGGCACCGGTCCCCCGATCACCACATCGGCGGCCGCCGACCCCAGCCGCGGGCCGAGCGTCGGCCGGCCGTCGGCGTCGGTGGGCCCGGTGGGGATCAGCGAAGCCAGGCCCCGGCCGAGGCCGCCTTTCCTGCGTGACGGCTGCGTCATGATCGTCCCTTCGCGGATGGTGGTCGATCGCGCTCGGCGAGTTCCCGGCTTGCGTCGAGATAGCTCATCGCCCCCCGCGAACCGGGATCGTAATCGATGATCGTCATGCTGTAGCCCGGGGCCTCGGAGACCTTGACGCTGCGCGGGATCACGGTGCGCAACACCTTGCTTCCGAAATACCGGCGCACCTCCGCGGCCACCTGGTCGGCGAGCTTCGTGCGGCCGTCGTACATGGTGAGGATGACGGTGGTCACTTCGAGTTGCGGGTTGAGGTGAGCCTTCACCATCTCGATGTTGCGCATGAGTTGGGACACGCCTTCCAGGGCGTAGTACTCACACTGGATGGGGATCATCACCTCCGGCGCGGCGACGAGCGCGTTGATCGTCAGCAGTCCGAGCGACGGCGGGCAGTCGACGAAGACGTAGTCGAAGTCGAAGTTGTTGAGCTCGGCCAGCGCGGTGCGCAATCGATTTTCGCGCGCGACCATGCTGACCAACTCGATCTCGGCACCCGCCAGATCGATCGTCGCCGGGACGCAGAACAGTCGCTCACTGTGCGGGCTGTGTCGGAGTGCGGCCTGCAATGAGACCTCGCCGAGGAGCACCTCGTAGGAGGACGGCGTGCCCGATTGGCGGTCGGTGATGCCGAGGGCCGTGCTCGCGTTGCCCTGGGGATCGAGGTCGACGACGAGCGTCTTGAGTCCCTGCACGGCGAGGGCGGCGGCCAGGTTGACCGCGGTCGTGGTCTTGCCCACGCCGCCCTTCTGGTTCGCGATGGTGAACAGCCGCCGGTGTTGTGGCCGCGGCAATGGTTCGTGAGCGGTGTGCAGCACCCGCATGGCGCGCTCGGCGGCGGCGCCGATCGGTGTGTCGGCCTCGCTCGATGTTTCACGTGAAACATCGGTCGCTGCCGGTCCCTGCGCGGGGGGCGCCGCTTCATGGACCTCTTCGCGTGGCGGCACGGTTTCCACGTATGGAGAACTCATCGAGATCGCCTGCCCGCCGTTCGTGCCGGCCCGGGCCGCGGCTGGTTCCCGCGTCGCGCTGACACCACGGTTGCGGGCGGCACCAAATAGTTCACGCCACATGAGACCACCCTGACATCAACGGCGCCCGCCGCCTCCATCACACGCCGGTGCTCCTGGACTTCGTCGCGCGCACGCTCCCCTTTGATCGCGAGCATCCGCCCCTCCGGTCGTAGCAACGCCATACTCCACTTCGTCAGCTTGTCCAACGCCGCCACCGCTCGGGACACGGCGACGTCCCGTCCCCCGATCCGGTCGCGCACTCCGCGCTCTTCGGCACGACCACGCACGACCTCGATGGGCAGTCCGAGTTCGGTCACCACCTCGCGAAGAAACTCGCTTCGCCGTAGCAGCGGTTCCAGCAGAACCATCTGCACGTCCGGGCGTGCGATCGCCAACGGCACACCCGGCAACCCGGCGCCGCTGCCGATGTCCACCACCCGATCACCTGGCTGAAGCAGCTCGCCGATCGCGGCGCTATTGAGCAGATGCCGCTCCCACAGCCGGTCGACTTCGTGCGGCCCGAGGAGCCCCCGTTCCAGTCCGTCGCTCGCCAGTATGTCGGCGTAACGCTGCGCGGTGTCCAGCCCCGCCCCGAAGACCGCTGCCGCCGCATCGGGCGCGGCGCCGGCCGTTGCGGTCGCCGCTGCCCGCTCCCCAGGGCCGCCATGTTTCACGTGAAACATTCCTCTATTCTTCGGGGGCGTCCTAACTACACGGGTGTAACTCGGTGCCCTCAGTCGCGCAGAACGACGACCCGGCGCGACGGCTCGACGCCCTCGCTCTCGCTTCGCACTCCGCTGACTGCCGCAACGGCGTCGTGCACGATCTTTCGTTCGAAGGGCGTCATCGGTGACAGCTCCTCGCGCTCGCCGGTGTCCAGCACCCGCCGTGCCACCTTGTCGCCCAGCGCCGCCAATTCATCGCGGCGCCGGCGTCGCCAGCTCGCAATGTCGAGCATCAGCCGGCTACGCACGCCGGTCTTCTGGTGCACCGCCAACCGGGTCAGTTCCTGTAGCGCGTCGAGCACCTCGCCGCCGCGGCCGACCAACTTGTTCAAGTCGTCGCTGCCGTCGATGCTGACGACCGCGCGGTTGCCCTCGACGTCGAGGTCGATATCGCCGTCGAAGTCGAGCAGGTCCAACAACTCCTCGAGGTAGTCGCCGGCGATCTCTCCCTCCGTGACCAAGCGCTCCTCCAGGTCGTCGGGTTCCCCCGCTTGGTCCTCCTGATTGTCTTGGTCGTCTTCGTTGTCTTGGTTTTTATCGGTCTCCGCTACCGCGGCGTCCTCGATCGGTGGTTCGGTATCAACCTCGCGCTCGGTGGTGTCGGCATCCGTCATGACTCTCCCTCGCCTCTCTTCGTCTGTCTTTGTCAGCCCGGTCAGCGTCTACGCTTCTTCGGTCGCACACCGGGCCGCGGCGTGCGATTGGGTGGGCTGGTGTTTCGCCCGGTTGGGCTGGGCTTGGTTGGTTCGGCGCTCGTCGCGTCCGCTTCGGCCGCCTCGCCGTCAGGGCTCGTGGTCTCCTCGTCCAGTGCCGAGGTCTCGTCGGCAACCGTCGGTGATCCGCCACTGCCGGCCGATGACGTCTTGGTCGGCCGTTTCGGCTTGGCGCCCGGCGCCGGCGCGTTGGCCGCCCGGCGCGCAATGGCTTCCTGCTTTTTCGCCTCGTCCTCTTTTTCGATCATGCCGAACACGTAGTGCTGCTGGCCGAACGTCCAGATGTTGTTCGAGAACCAGTACAGGATGATCGCCAGCGGAAGAAACGGACCACCGACGACCACGCCGAGCGGAAACACGTACAGCGCGAGTTTGTTCATCATCGCGGTCTGCGGGTTCGCCGCCGCCTCCGGGCTCTGCCGTGCCACCGACGCGCGACTGTTGAAGTAGGTCGCAATCCCGGCCAAGATCATCACCGGCACGCCGACGGCGATCACCGCGGGCCGGGAGAACGCGCCGTGGTCGGTGAACGCCTCCAGCCCGCCGCGCTGCGTCATGCTGGCGCCGATCGGCGCACCGAATAGGTTGGCGTCCAGGAAATGCCCGACGTCCTTCGCGCTGAAGATGTAGTTCGGCGTGGCGCGGTTGGCGTCCACCGACATGGCCCGCATCCCGAATCCGCTCTGAGTCCGGTTGAACGACCGCAACACGTGGTAGAGACCCAGGAACACCGGGATCTGCGCCAGCATCGGCAGACACCCCAGGATGGGGTTGAACCCGTGTTCGCGCTGCAGCTTCTGCATCTCCAGCGCCATGCGCTGACGATCCTTGCCGTACTTCTTTTGCAGCGCCTTGATCTGAGGTTGCAGTTCCTGCATCTGACGCGTGGTGCGGATCTGCTTGACGAACGGTTGGTACAAGATCGCCCGCAGCGTGAACACCAGGAACATCACCGACAGCGCCCACGTGAAAAAGTTCGACGGGCCCAGTCCCGGCACGGCGGCGAACAGCTTGTACCAGACCCACATGATCGCCGATACGGGGTAGTAGACGAAGTCGAGACTGAAAAAATCAAACGGCAAAAGGATCACTCCTGAGGTCCACCTGGTCCGCACTGCATTCGTGCCGCTCCGACCCGCGCTCCGGTATTGGGTCCCATCCTCCCCGATGCCACGGTCCGCACTTGGCGAGTCTGGCTGCGGTCAGCCAGCTCCCCCGAATCAAGCCGTACTCAGTCAGCGCGTCGACGGCGTACTGACTACAGGTCGGAACAAACCGACAGGTCGCCGGTCGCAATGGCGACAGCATGTGTCGGTAGAGCTGGATAACGTAGATCAGGCCGCGCGCAACGGTCTTCCCGGCCCTCGCCACGCCAATCATCGGGCCGTTCCCGCCAGATCGAAAGCGCGCCGCAACCCGGCTCGCAGCTGCTGCTCCAACCAGGCCGAGGACACGTGCCGACTGCTCGGCAACGCGCGGATCACCACCTGATCGGATTCATGGAGATCTCCCAGCATCGTTCGGGCGACGTGTCGCAACCGACGCGCTACCCGATGCCGCTCCACAGCCGAGCCGACCGGCTTGGCGATAATCAGCCCGACGCGGGGACCCTGGCCCGCATCAGGTCCGTTGCCGCGCCGGACATGGACGATGACGTCGGGCTGCACGGTGCGCATCCCGTACTTCACCGTCTGGTCGAACTCGGTTGACCGCCTCATGCGGTTACGTGCGGGGAGCACCGCGCAACAACTCGGAGCTGCGATCAGGCAGACAGAACGCGCCGGCCCTTGCGGCGCCGGCCGGACACGATCGAACGCCCGGCGCGGGTGCGCATGCGCAGACGAAAACCGTGCACGCGGGCTCGGCGCCGGTTGTTGGGCTGGAAGGTCCGCTTGCCCTTGGCCACGGGTTCTCCTCGTTGTATCCGGCCCGAGTTTTCGAGCCATCCGGCCGCACATGCTTCGCAACTAAGTTGCTCCGCGGGTGGGTCCGGTGCTTGTCTTGCTACTGGCCGGCGCAGTCCCCAAGGCTGTCATTTTGGCGTCAGTTCGGGTCGCAGCCGTATCGCCGACTTTCGGGCGACTTTTTGAGGGTACTGACGCGCCTTCGCCGGGTCAAACCTGGCCTCCCCCATACGGACCCCTCACCGACGACTCGTTCGGATATTTGCAGACATTCATTGTCGGCGAAGGCAACCCACGCGCGATCTCGCACGATACAGATGAACCCGGTCGTAATGGCGCATAACTGTTGGCAGCCGAACAGAAAACTGTTAGCTTCGTCCTCGGACTGGAGCGGCGGTCGGCAACGAAGCAAGGATGGCAGGATCGACGGGCGCCTGGACGACCTCCCCGGGTCGTCTCCAGAACGGGGTTCGCGAGCCGTCGCCGCCAGGCAGCGGCTAGTTTATGATCGTCCTGTCCACAGCTGTGGATAAGTATGTGGAGAGTTGCTCCGGTCACCGACAGCGGGTTGTACTCGACCTGAAATTTGCGAGAACCAGGGAGATGCGTCGTTGACCGATGATCCCGGTTCGGGTTTCACGAAGGTGTGGAACGCGGTCGTTTCCGAGCTCAACGGTGAGTTCGATCCGGACGGCACCACCACCAACGGCACCACTCTTCTCACACCGCTGACACCCCAGCAAAGAGCCTGGCTCAACCTCGTCCAGCCGCTCACCATCGTCGAGGGGTTTGCTCTTTTATCGGTGCCCAGCAGTTTCGTGCAAAACGAGATCGAACGCCATCTGCGCACGCCGATCACCGACGCGCTGAGCCGACGGCTCGGACAGCAGATCCAGCTCGGCGTGCGCATCGCACCGGCCCCCGACAACGACGCCGACGACACCGCGCTGACTTCGGCTGACACCTTCTCGCAAGCCGAGGAACCCGACGTCGACGCCTACAACGACGAAGGCTACGAAAGCGGCGAGACCCTCGGCAGTGCTCACCAAAGCTGGCCGACCTACTTCACCAAACGTCCCACCGAATCACCCAACGGCAGCGGCACCAGCCTCAACCGCCGCTACACCTTCGACACGTTCGTGATCGGCGCCTCCAACCGGTTCGCTCATGCCGCGGCTCTGGCGATCGCCGAGGCACCGGCCCGCGCCTACAACCCGCTGTTCATCTGGGGCGAGTCCGGTCTGGGCAAGACGCACCTGCTGCATGCGGCCGGCAACTACGCACAGCGGCTCTTCCCCGGCATGCGCGTCAAGTACGTCTCCACCGAGGAATTCACCAACGACTTCATCAACTCGCTGCGCGACGACCGCAAGGTCGCGTTCAAACGCAGCTACCGCGACGTCGACGTACTACTCGTCGACGACATCCAGTTCATCGAAGGCAAGGAAGGTATTCAGGAAGAGTTCTTCCACACCTTCAACACGCTGCACAACGCGAACAAGCAGATCGTCATCTCGTCGGACCGCCCACCCAAGCAGCTGGCCACCCTCGAAGACCGGCTGAGGACCCGGTTCGAGTGGGGGCTGATCACCGACGTGCAGCCTCCGGAGCTCGAAACGCGCATCGCCATCCTGCGCAAGAAAGCACAGATGGAACGGCTCGCCGTGCCCGACGACGTGCTCGAGCTCATCGCCAGCAGCATCGAACGCAACATCCGCGAACTCGAGGGCGCCCTGATCCGGGTCACCGCATTCGCCTCGCTGAACAAAACTCCGATCGACAGAGCGTTGGCCGAAATTGTGCTTCGCGACCTGATCGCCGACGCCAGCACCATGCAGATCAGCGCGGCCACCATCATGGCCGCCACTGCCGAATACTTCGACACCACGGTCGAAGAACTACGCGGGCCCGGTAAGACCCGGGCGTTGGCTCAGTCCCGACAGATCGCGATGTACCTGTGCCGCGAGCTCACTGACCTGTCGCTACCGAAGATCGGCCAGGCGTTCGGCCGCGACCACACCACGGTCATGTACGCCCAACGCAAGATCCTGTCCGAGATGGCCGAACGACGCGAAGTGTTCGATCACGTCAAGGAACTCACCACGCGGATCCGTCAGCGCTCCAAGCGCTGATCCTGCGCATTTTTTTCAAAAAACTTCTCGCACGTCCGTCACACCAGCCACAGCCCAGGTGTTGTGCACAGCGCTGTGCACAAGCGGCCCAAACATCACTGCAGCATTGGCACGCCCGTGCACATCCGAACGCGATCCCCACCGGCCCAACACGAACCACACAGCCGGCGCGGCGTTCATCCACAACCGCGCCACTCCCCTAGCAGCGCCAAGACCCGATGTCCACAGCATGCACACCGGTTATTACTAGTACTGAGATCTCTTCGTCATCTCTTCTTTGAAGAACAGGCTTGGGGACGCGCAGCTGAGCAGGTCTCACGAACGGCTCGGACGCCCTCTTGTCGGCCTTGCCGATTAGCTTTCAAGTTGACGCCGGAAGCTCTACGGTTGTGGTTCGACTGCCGTTGCGGGGCGGCTGGCGACACTCGACTCGAACTCATTGGTAGGTGAAGGGACGCTATGGACGCGGCGACGACAAAAGCCAGCCTCACCGACTTGAAGTTCCGCTTGGTTCGAGAGTCCTTCGCCGAGGCCGTGTCGTGGGTGGCAAAGAATCTGCCCAGCCGGCCCGCGGTGCCGGTGCTTTCCGGAGTGCTGCTGACCGGGTCTGACGAAGGCTTGACGATCTCCGGATTCGATTACGAGGTTTCCGCCGAGGCCCAGGTGGCCGCTGAAATCGCTTCTCCTGGAATCGTTTTGGTGTCCGGGCGGTTGCTGTCGGACATCACCCGGGCGTTGCCGGACAAGCCCGTCGATTGTTACGTGGACGGCAATCGGCTGGCTTTGACCTGCGGAAACGCCAGATTCTCGTTGCCGAC
>Ga0335083_10011516_pt1 | contig 10620 bp, 22 predicted proteins | sample Lox_Sample_42_FD_206716 | JGI IMG/M metagenome (GOLD analysis project Ga0335083, IMG submission 206716) | Soil microbial communities from Loxahatchee National Wildlife Refuge, Florida, United States - Lox_Sample_4.2 | ecosystem: Environmental > Terrestrial > Soil > Wetlands | place: USA... | reverse complement strand
GCCGCCCTCGCCTTCGGCGCCCGGTGCGTGCGCAGTGCGCACTGTCGCCGGCATATAACCGCGGCCGTGCTCGACCTTGATCTGCATGTCGAGTTTGCCGCCGGCTGCCAGGTGTGCAATAACATGCTCGGGATTGATGATTTCGACGTCGTGTTGCGCTTCGATATCGCCGGCAGTGACGGTGCCTTCGCCCTGCTTCTTCAGGTTCAGCGTCGTTTCCTCGCGATTGTGCAGTTTGAGCACGACGCCTTTGAGGTTGAGCATGATGTCGACCACGTCTTCCTGCACGCCGTCGAGCGCCGAATATTCGTGCAGCACGCCGTTGATTTTGACCTCAGTCGGCGCGTAACCGGGCATCGACGACAGCAGTACGCGACGCAGCGCGTTGCCGAGCGTGTGGCCGTAGCCGCGCTCGAACGGCTCCATCGTGACCTTGGCGTGAAACGGTCCGATCGGTTGCACGTCGATGATGCGGGGTTTAAGAAAAGTGCTGCTTTGCATGGCCTAACCCTCAGTTGATTATTTCGAGTAAAGCTCGACCACCAGCGACTCGTTGATCGTCGCCGGCAAGTCGCTCCGTTGCGGCAGGCTCTTGAGCGTGCCCTTGAGCGCCGCGATGTCCACTTCCAGCCATTCCGGATAGCCACGGCCGGCCGCGGCTTCGGTGGCGGCCTTGATGCGTAACTGGGGTTTCGCCGTGCCCGCCACTTCCACCACGTCGCCGGCGCGCAACTGGAATGACGGGATGTTGACGCGCTTGCCGTTGACCAGCAAGGCGTTGTGACGCACGACCTGGCGCGCTTCCGCGCGGCTCGCACCGAACCCCATCCGGTAAGCAATGTTGTCGAGCCGCGACTCCAGCGCCTGCAACAGGCTCTCGCCGGTCACGCCCTTCTTTTGTTCGGCGGCATGATAAGTCTTGCGGAATTGGCGTTCGAGCAGCCCGTAAATGCGGCGCAGTTTCTGTTTCTCGCGCAACTGCACGCCGTAATCGGACAACCGGCTGTTCTTCTGCCCATGTTGCCCCGGCGGATAGTTGCGGCGCTCAATCGCGCACTTGTCGGTAAAACATTTCTCGCCCTTGAGAAACAGTTTCTCGCCTTCGCGCCGGCACTGGCGGCATTTGGCGTCGAGATTTCTGGCCATGGTGATTATGCTTTCGTCAGACCCGGCGGCGTTTCGGTGCGCGGCAGCCGTTGTGCGGCACCGGCGTCACGTCGGCGATGCTGGTGATCTTGAAACCGGCGGCGTTGAGCGCGCGCAACGCCGACTCGCGGCCCGGACCCGGGCCCTTGATGCGTACTTCAATGTTTTTGACACCGGATTCCTGCGCCAGTTTGCCGGCGCGTTCGGCGGCGACCTGCGCCGCAAATGGCGTTGATTTGCGTGATCCCTTGAAGCCGGACGAGCCGGTGGTCGCCCACGACAACGCATTGCCCTGGCGGTCGGTAATGGTGACGATGGTATTGTTGAACGAAGCGTGAATATGCGCGATGCCTTCCGCAACGTTCTTTTTGGCCTTCTTGCGCACCCGTGTGCTTGCTTTTGCCATGAATGATTATCCCTTTGCCGCCACCGGCTTGATGATCTTGATCGCCGCCTTGCGCGGGCCCTTGCGCGTGCGCGCGTTGGTGCGGGTGCGCTGCCCGCGCACCGGCAGACCGGCGCGATGGCGCTTGCCGCGCCAGGTGCCCAGGTCCATCAGACGCTTGATGTTCATTGAAATCTCGCGCCGCAGATTGCCCTCGATGGTGAATTTCGCCACCTGATCGCGCAGCTTGTCCATGTCAGTGTCTGACAAGTCCTTGATTTTAGACGTCGTATTGATGCCGGCCCCGGCGCAAATCAAGCGCGCGCGGTTGCGGCCGATGCCGAAAATCGCGGTCAATGCGATTTCTGCGTGTTGGTGATTGGGGATATTGACCCCGCCGATACGTGCCATTAGGCTCTCAAAAATAAAAGCTGCGGATTATAACTTTTTAATTTCAATCAGTAAACGCCAATTGCGCCTGCAATCATCCCTGGCGCTGTTTATGGCGCGGATCCTTGCAAATGACGCGCACCACCCGCTTGCGGCGGATGATCTTGCAGTTGCGGCACATTCTTTTCACTGAAGTCACCACTTTCATGTCAGCTCCTTATCGGCTACTTGGCGCGGAATACGATGCGGCCGCGCGTCAAATCGTACGGTGTCAGCTCGACCGTGACTTTGTCCCCCGGAAGAATGCGGATGTAATGCATGCGCATTTTGCCGGAGATATGGCCGAGCACCACATGGCCGTTTTCCAGCTTGACCCGGAATGTCGCGTTGGGCAGGGTCTCCACGATTTCTCCCGCCATCTGGATCGTTTCCTCTTTCGCCATCTAATGCGTCGGCAGCACGCCGCCCTTGAAGTTCGCCTTCTTGAGCAGACTTTCGTACTGGTGGCTCATGATGTACGCCTGCACCTGCGCCATGAAATCCATCGTCACCACCACGATGATCAGCAGGCTGGTGCCGCCGAAATAGAACGGCACGTTTTTCCAGACGATCAGGAATTCCGGCAACAGACAGACCAGCGTCACATAAATCGAGCCGGCCAACGTCAGGCGCATCGTGATTTTCTCGATGTAGCGCGCGGTCTGTTCGCCGGGCCGGATGCCGGGCACGAACGCCCCGCTTTTCTTGAGGTTCTCGGCGGTATCTTTCGGGTTGAACACCAGCGCGGTATAGAAGAAACAGAAAAAGATGATCGCCGAAGCGTACAGCAGCACGTAGACCGGCTGCCCCGGGTGCAACCCATTGGTGATGTTGCCCAGCAGGTTTTTCAGCCACGGCGCCAGATTCTCGTTGCTGCCGAACCAGGTACCGACGGTTGCCGGAAACAGGATGATGCTCGACGCGAAAATCGGCGGGATCACGCCCGACATGTTGAGCTTGAGCGGCAGGTGCGACGACTGGCCGCCATAAACTTTGCGGCCGACCTGGCGCTTCGCATAATTGACGAGGATGCGGCGCTGACCGCGCTCGACGAAACAAACGGCGTAAATAACGCCAACCACCAGCGCGATGATCCCCAGCACGACCGGGATCGAAAATGCGCCGGTGCGTTGCAGTTCGAGCGTGCTGGCGACCGCGTGTGGCAACCCGGCGGCGATACCGGCAAAAATGATCAGCGAAATGCCGTTGCCGATGCCACGCTCGGTGATCTGCTCGCCGAGCCACATCAGGAACATGGTGCCGGTGGTCAGCGTGATCATCGTGGTGAGCCGGAACGCCAGGCCGGGTTCGAGCACCAGTCCGCGTTGCGCTTCGAGCGCGATTGCGATGCCAAGGCTTTGAAACAATGCGAGGCCGACCGTGCCATAGCGCGTGTACTGAGTGATCTTGCGGCGGCCCGATTCGCCTTCTTTCTTGAGCGCCTCGAGCGTCGGCGATACCACGGTCATCAACTGCATGATGATCGAGGCCGAGATGTACGGCATGATGCCGAGCGCGAAAATCGTGAAGCGTTTGAGCGCGCCGCCCGAAAACATGTTGAACATGTCGAGGATGCCGCCCTGTTGCGAGTTGAACAACTCAGCCAGCGCAGTGGGATCGATGCCGGGCACCGGGATGTGGGCGCCGATGCGGAATACCGCCAGTGCACCGAGCAGAAACAGCAGGCGTTTCTTGAGATCGCCCAGCTTGCCCTGCATGCCCAGCACTGAATTCTGGAGCGCCAAGTTTACTTGCCCTTTTTGGTTTTTTTGGCGGCGGATTTTTCTTTGCCCGCCTTGGTCGGCGCCGCCTTGACGGCAGTTTTCTCGGCTTTTACCTGAGCTCTGGCTGGCTTGGTTTCGGTCTTGTTATCGGTCTGGGTTGCGGCAACGGCCTTTTCTTCGGCAATGGTCGCGGCGGTCGTCGCGGCCCGGGCGGCGGCCTTGATTTTCGCCTCCGCTTTGCGGGCGGCTTTTTTACCATTCGCCGCAGGCGCGCTCTCGACACTGCCCGGCAATTCGACTTTGCCGCCGGCGGCTTCGACCGCCGCCTTTGCTCCCTTCGACGCCAGCAAGCCTTGCAACAGTACCTTGCGCTTCAGCTCTCCGGAAACGATCACTTTGGCGGTCAGCGCATGGATCGGCACCACGCCCGCCGCCTTGAGCACGAGTATGTCGATGGTGTCGGCATCCAGCCGGTTGAGATCCGATAACCGCACTTCGGCGGTATCGTGCTTGAGCGGCGAAACGAAGCCGCGCTTCGGCAACCGCCGCTGCAGCGGCATCTGGCCGCCTTCGAAGCCGACCTTGTGATAGCCGCCGGCGCGCGCCTTTTGCCCCTTGTGGCCGAGGCCCGCGGTCTTGCCAAGGCCGCTGCCGATGCCGCGCCCCACCCGCTTTTTGGCGTGCTTGGCGCCGGCTGCTGGTTTAATTGTGTTGAGCTGCATCTAGCCCTCGCATTTCAGCAAATAATTGACCTGATTTATCATGCCGCGAATGGCCGGCGTATCGGCCACTTCCACCGTATGGTTGAGGCGGCGCAGGCCGAGTCCGCGCACCGCCGCGCGGTGTGCGCGCATGGTGCCGATCGGACTTTTGATCAGTGTCACCTTGAGGGTCTTGCCGGACGTTTTGCTCTTGGCCATGCCTATCCCGCAATTTCTTCGACTGTCTTGCCGCGTTTGGCGGCGATTTCGCTCGGCGTATTCATCGCGCGCAAGCCGTTCAGAGTAGCGCGCACGATATTGTAGGGATTGGTCGAACCAAGGCACTTGGCAAGCACGTTGGTAACTCCCATCACCTCAAACACCGCGCGCATCGGGCCGCCGGCGATGATGCCGGTGCCGTCGGAAGCAGGCTGCATATAGACTTTGGAAGCGCCGTGGCGGCCAATCACCGCGTGTTGCAGCGTGCCGTTCTTGAGGGAGATTTTGACCATTCTGCGGCGCGCCTCATCCATTGCCTTCTGCACTGCGATCGGCACCTCGCGCGCTTTGCCTTTACCCATGCCGATGCCGCCATCGCCGTCGCCAACTACCGTCAGCGCCGCAAATCCCAATACACGGCCGCCCTTGACCACCTTGGTCACGCGATTAATCGCAACCATCTTTTCGCGCAAGCCGTCGCTGCGTTCCTCACCGACCTGCATCTTGTTCGCCTGAAGTTTCGCCATTGCGTTATCCGCCTAGAATTTGAGCCCGTGTTCGCGCGCTGCTTCGGCGAGCGCCTTGACGCGGCCGTGATATTTGTAGCCGGCGCGATCGAATGCGACCGCCTCGATGCCGAGTTTTTTTGCTTTCTCCGCGATGCACTTGCCGATCAGCGCCGCCGCCTTGACATTGCCACCGTACTTGACGCTTTTACGCATTTCGGGATCGAGCGTCGAAGCACTGGCCAGCACCTTGGCGCCGCTGGCGTCGATCACCTGGGCATAAATATGGTTGTTGGAACGATGCACAGTCAGCCGCGTAACGCTGAGCTGTGCGATGCGCGCGCGCGTCTGACGTGCGCGGCGCAGGCGTTCCTGATTTTTGTTCTTCATGCGCGGCCCTATTTCTTCTTGGTTTCTTTGAGCGTGATCACTTCATCGGCATAACGCACACCTTTGCCCTTGTACGGCTCGGGACTGCGGTAGGCACGGACTTCCGCGGCGACTTGGCCGACCACTCGCTTATCGACGCCCTTGATTACGATATCAGTCTGGCTCGGCGTTTCGACCTTGATGCCCACTGGCATCCGGTGCACGACCGGGTGCGAAAAACCGAGCGTCAGGTTGAGTTTGTCACCCTGCGCCTGCGCACGATAGCCGACGCCGACCAGTGTCAATTTCTTTTCATAGCCCTTGGTCACGCCATGCACCATGCTGGCGACCAGCGCCCGCAAGGTGCCTGCCATGGCGTTCGATGAGCCGTCATCCGTGGTCTTGAATTGCAGTGCGTTGTCCGCCTTTTCGATCTTGACTTGCGGCATCAGCGGCCGCTTCAGGGTGCCGAGGGGCCCCTTGATCGAGATCTCACCGCTCGACAACTGAACTTCGACGCCGGCGGGCAAGGCAACGGGAGTATTGGCTATCCTGGACATTACGCTTCTCCGCTACGCGACGATACACAACACTTCGCCGCCGACACCTAGGCCGCGCGCTTTGCGGTCGGTCATCACGCCCTTCGAAGTGGAAACAATCGCGATACCGAGACCGTTCATGACGTTCGGAATGCCCTTGCTCGGCTTGTAAACGCGCAGCCCCGGGCGGCTCACGCGCTCGAGTTTTTCGATTACCGGCCGGCCGGCGTAGTATTTGAGGCCGACTTCGAGCAGCGGTTTGCCGGCGCTCTCGCGCACTGCAAAATCCTCGATATAGCCTTCATCCTTGAGGACGCCGGCGATCGCGATTTTGAGCTTGCTCGATGGTATCGAGACGGAAATTTTTTCCGACTGCTGCGCATTGCGAATGCGCGTCAGCATGTCTGCAATCGGATCGTTCATGCTCATCGCATCCTCCCGCTACCAGCTGGCCTTGATGACGCCGGGAATCTCGCCACGCATCGCGATTTCGCGCAGCTTGAGGCGTCCCAGACCAAATTTGCGATAGACGCCGCGCGGCCGGCCGGTCAGTGCGCAACGATTGCGCAACCGTACCGGATTGGCGTTGCGCGGCAGCTTCTGCAATCGCAGCCGCGCTTCGTAGCGCTCTTCCTGCGAAAGTTTCTGGTTATTGATGATTTCCATCAATTGCGCGCGCCTGGCAGCGAATTTACGGACCGTCTTGCGACGTTTCTGGTCGCGCAGTTTCAGAGCAAGTTTTGACATGTCAGTTCCTGAACGGAAATTTGAATGCTGCCAGCAATGCTTTGCCTTCTTCGTTGGTTCTGGCAGTGGTGGTAATCGTAATGTTCATGCCGCGCAGGGCGTCAATCTTGTCGTACTCGATTTCGGGGAAAATGATCTGTTCCTTGACGCCGAAATTGAAATTGCCGCTGCCGTCGAATGATTTGCCGGGCACCCCGCGAAAGTCGCGGATGCGCGGCATCGCGACACTGATAAGACGATCGAGAAATTCATACATGCGGGTTCCCCGCAACGTGACCTTGCAGCCGATCGCCTGTCCGGCGCGGATCTTGAATGTCGCCACTGATTTATGGGCGCGCGTGACCAGCGGTTTCTGGCCGGCGATCTTGGCCATATCGGCGGCCGCGTTTTCCAGCACTTTCTTGTCGGCGACCGCTTCGCCGACACCCATGTTGAGCGTGATCTTTTCGACGCGCGGCACCTGCATCGCCGTCTTGTAGCCGAATTGCTTCATCAGCTGCTTGACGACGTCGTCGCGGTAATGCGCCTGCAATCGCGGCGCCGATGATTTGGCCGTTTTGGCAGCGGTCGTCATGCGTCAACCATTTCGCCGTTGGATTTGAAGATGCGCACACGGCGGCCGTCTTCGAGCTGTTTGATGCTGGCGCGATCGGCTTTCTTGGTCGCCGGATTGAACAATGCAATCTTGGAAGCGTGCAGCGGAAGTTCTTTGTCGACGATGCCGCCGGTGTTGTTTTTCAACGGGTTGGGCCGCTGATGTTTTTTGACGCGATTGATGCCTTCGACGAGGAAGCGGTCGCTATCCACCACACGCAGCACGGTGCCGCGCTTGCCCTTATCACGGCCCGCGATCACGATCACATCGTCGCCTTTACGGATTTTGCGCATGTCAGCCCTCTACAAGACTTCCGGCGCGAGCGATACGATCTTCATGAAACGTTCGCTGCGCAGCTCGCGCGTGACGGGTCCGAAAATACGCGTGCCGATCGGCTCGAGTTTGGCGGTCAGCAGCACAGCGGCGTTGCTGTCGAATTTGACGACCGACCCATCAGGGCGCCGCACACCCTTGGCAGTGCGCACCACAACCGCGTTATAGACTTCGCCCTTTTTGACGCGACCGCGCGGCGCCGCATCCTTCACGCTGACCTTGATGACATCGCCGATGCCGGCATAGCGCCGCTTCGAGCCGCCGAGCACCTTAATGCACATGACAGCGCGCGCGCCGGTATTGTCGGCGACATCCAAAATGGACTGCATTTGTATCATTTCCGTTCTCTTTAAATACCGCCCCAACTTGCTCCGCCCTTTGCTGCTTTGTGGTGGCGGTCAGTCTTGGCGCCCGTGCGGGCCGATTTATCCGCGATCCGCTGCGGAAAAGCGGGGGATTCTACTGAAATCCCCCATTCATTTCAATGCTAAATAGTACGCGCCTTTTCGAGCAGTTTGGTCGCCCGCCACGCCTTGGTCCTCGCCAATGGCCGGCATTCCTCGATCACGACCATATCGCCTTGCTTGAACTGGTTGGTCTCGTCGTGCGCATGGTACTTTTTGGAGCGTGTAATGACCTTGCCGTAAATCGGGTGTTTGACGCGATGCTCAACCAGGACCGTCACGGTCTTGTTCATCTTATCGCTGACGACGCGACCGCTCAACGTGCGCTTGTTCTTGACGGAGGTGGTCATGACTGACGCGCCTTCTCGTTGAGCAAAGTGCGCACGCGCGCGATGTCGCGACGCGTCTTCTTGATCTGGCTGTGGTTGGTCAATTGCTGGGTCGCGGCCTGCATGCGCAAATTAAATTGAGCCTTGCGCAATTCACTCAGCTCCTGCTGCAGATCGGCCGCGGTTTTGTTCCTCAAGTCGGTCGCTTTCATCGCTCAGGCTCCCACCAGACGGTGCACAAATGTCGTCCGCAACGGCAGCTTGCTCGCGGCCAGGCGGAACGCCTCACGCGCCGAAGCTTCATCAATGCCGTCCATTTCGTACAACACTTTGCCGGGCACGATTTCCGCGACCCAGAATTCGGGGTTGCCCTTGCCGTTACCCATGCGCACTTCGGCCGGCTTCTGCGACACCGGCTTGTCCGGAAAGATGCGGATCCAGATACGACCGCCGCGCTTGATATGGCGGGTCATGGCGCGACGGGCAGCTTCGATCTGGCGCGCCGTCAGGCGACCGCGCACCACCGCTTTCAGTCCGTACTCGCCGAAGCTCACCTTGTTGCCGCTGGTGGCAACACCTTTGTTGCGCCCCTTGTGTTCCTTGCGGTATTTGCGTCTAGCGGGCTGTAGCATGTTTTTTCGCTCCTGACCTTCTCTTCTTGACCGGCGCTTCCGGCGCGGGGACGGCCTCCGGCGCGGCGACCGGTTGTTCCTTCGATGTCATTACGTTACCTTTGTAGACCCACACTTTGATGCCGATCACGCCGTAGGTAGTCTTGGCTTCAGAAAAGCCGTAATCGATGTCAGCGCGCAGCGTATGCAGTGGCACACGCCCTTCGCGGTACCACTCGGTGCGCGCAATTTCAATGCCATTGAGCCGGCCAGCGCTCATGATTTTGATGCCCTGTGCGCCGAGCCGCATCGCATTCTGGATGGCGCGCTTCATGGCGCGGCGGAACATGATGCGCTTCTGCAACTGCTGCGCGATCGAGTCGGCGATCAGCTGCGCATCTAGTTCCGGTTTGCGCACTTCCTCAATGTCGATCCGCACGCGCACGCCGAGTATTTTTTGCAGTTCGGTACGCAACGCGTCGATATCCTCGCCTTTCTTGCCAATCACGATACCCGGGCGTGCGCTGTAGATCGTGATGTTGGCGTCTTTCGCGGGACGCTTGATTTCGATGCGACTGACCGCCGCGTGCGCAAGCTTCTGTTTCAGATAGTCGCGAACCTGAATATCCTGTTGCAGCATGGCCGGGAAATTACGGCTGTTGGCATACCATTTCGAGGACCAGTTATGCTGCACCGAGAGCCTGAAACCGGTCGGATGTATTTTCTGTCCCATCGCTATTTCCTTTCGTCGCCGACCGTCAGGTGGATATGGCAGCTGTGTTTGAGTATTTTTACGCCCCGTCCCTTGGCGGCGGTACCGAAACGTTTTAGCACCGGGCCTTTTTCGACATAGATACGCGTGACCTTCAGTTCGTCGATATCCGCACCGTCGTTGTGCTCGGCGTTGGCGATTGCGGATTCCAGCACCTTGCGTACGATCGCGGCGCCCTTCTTGGGGCTGAACGCCAGCAGATTGAGCGCCTTCTCGACCTTGAGGCCGCGAATCTGGTCCGCAATCAGGCGGCCCTTCTGCGCCGACAGCCGTACCCCGTTCAGTTTTGCCGTGGTCTCCATCGCACTGTTCCTCATTTCTTCTCGGTTGCCGCCGCCGGCGCGGCGGGCGCGGCAACGCTCGATTTTTTGTCGGCCGTTGCCGCAGCGGCGACGCTGCCAGCCTTCGAATGGCCCTTGAAAATCCGCGTATGAGAAAACTCGCCGAGCTTGTGGCCGACCATGTTTTCCGAAATATAGACGGGAACATGCTGTTTGCCGTTATGCACGGCGATCGTCAATCCCACAAAATCGGGAAGTATGGTCGAACGCCGCGACCAGGTCTTGATCGGACGCTTGTCGTTGGACGCGCGCACGGCCTCGACTTTGGCCATCAAATGATGGTCGACGAACGGTCCTTTCTTGACTGAGCGTGCCATTTATTCTGCTCCCGTTAGGCGGCGCCAGCCTTGGCGTGACGGCGGCGCACGATCATTCTGTCGGTACGTTTGTTCTTGCGCGTCCGGTACCCTTTGGTCAGCGTGCCCCACGGACTGACCGGGTGCTGGCCGGCGGCGGTCTTGCCTTCGCCA
>Ga0335083_10011515_pt1 | contig 10620 bp, 8 predicted proteins | sample Lox_Sample_42_FD_206716 | JGI IMG/M metagenome (GOLD analysis project Ga0335083, IMG submission 206716) | Soil microbial communities from Loxahatchee National Wildlife Refuge, Florida, United States - Lox_Sample_4.2 | ecosystem: Environmental > Terrestrial > Soil > Wetlands | place: USA: Florida... | reverse complement strand
ATCCGCACTTTGGAGCGGCAGGTGCGGCGCATGAAGGCGTCGGAATATCAGGAAGTGCGGGAACTGGCTGGCGAAATCGCCGAAGCTTGCGCCGCCGAACCGGCCTGCCGCTGGGAGGCCAGCGCATCGGCGGAAGCGGTGGCGCCGACGCTCGCGCGTCACGTGGATGTGGACCAGCATCTGGCGCGGAGCCGCGCCGATCTGCGCGCCTGGGCGAATCAAAACCTGCCGGCCCATGAGCCGCGCTACGCCGAGGCGGTGGATCTGATCAAGCCCGCCGACACTGTGGCCGATATTGTGGCCACGCTGCTCTACCCTGTGACCGAACGGCCGTACCGCGAACTCTACGAGCAGGCCCGCGCCTGGAGCCCGACACAAAGGCACGAAGTGCTGGAGGTGGCGCTTCAAAGCCGCAGCCAGCGCGACGATCTGCTGCGCAATTTCCACGGCGCTCCCTACGTCTACGACATCGTGATGGATATCGGCGCTTATCGCGATCTGCATCGTCACCGGCGCTGCCAGCAATTTCGCCAGGCTTATTCGGCCCGGCTGGGTTTTGAAATCCCGGAGGCGATCGAAACGGCGGGCCTGAGCGATTTTTACAGCACGCTGCTGTCGGATGTTACAACACGCGTCAGCCGATTGCCGCAACCTGCCGCGCAATATCTGCTGCCCTTCGCGGCGCGCTCGCGATTTCTTTTCAAAATGGATTTCGCCGAAGCCGAATATATCGCGCGAGTGCGTTCCGGCGTCAAGGGCCACTTCAGCTACCGGCGTATCGCCTGGCAGATGAAGGAAAAAATGACCGCGCTCGAGCCCGACCTGAGACGCTGGATGGAAGCCACGCCTCCCTGGGTCGAAGATCCGCTCCAGCGTTAACGGTTAAATGATGCCGGATCGACAGCCCGAGTAAAACTTTCAACTTCCTCCCTTCGAAACAAAACTACAAGCTTTTGAAAGCATAAGCCTTGGTGTTTGGCCCTGAAGCTGCGTTTTAGCGAAAACGGATTGCGGCCATGTCAGGCTCGTGAAACGGTTACACGCCGCGGGCTCGGGCGAGATGGTTCGCGTATCGCATATCTCAAGCGGGAAGGAGTTCATATGAACCGTTTAGTTGTTTTTGCGGCTTGCCTCGGCCTCACGGCTATTGCGTTCGCGCCGGCCGCTCGCGCTGATGAATGGAACAAGCGCACTGTCATGACCATCAACGAACCCATTCAGGTACCCAATCGCGTGCTGCCCCCCGGCAAGTACGTGGTGAAGCTCCTGGATTCTCCCTCGGACCGGCATATTGTTCAGATCTTCAATGCGGATGAAACGCACTTGATCACCACCATCCTGGCGATGCCGAACTACAGGCTGGAGCCGAGCGGAAAGACGGTATTCACTTTCTGGGAAACGCCTCCCGGACAACCCCCGGCTCTGCGAGCGTGGTTCTACCCTGGTGACAACTATGGGCAAGAATTTGCGTATCCGAAGTCGATGGCGACTCAAATAGCGGCCACGGCGCACGCTCCGGTGCCTACCACGGAAGCGACGCAGCCTCAGGAGATGCAGACCGCTCCGGTAACAACGACACCAGCGCCGCCTCCTCAGGAAACAGCTCAGGCGACACCGCCTCCGCCAGCCCCGGTTCCAGCCCCAGAAACCCCTGCCCCGGCTCCAGCACCTCAGGAACTGCCGAAGACTGGCAGCCCGTATCCGCTGATCGGCTTGGCGGGCTTGGGTGCGCTGGGCATTTTTGCTCTATTGCGCGCGGTCCGTTCCGGTATAAGCCGGGCCTAGCTAAAATAGAGCTTAGGATGCTTTTATGTCCTTAAGCCGCGATGTGGTTCGCATTAGCGGTGTGATAGTGCTGCTGGGGGCGGCTTTGGCCGCCGTCAGACCGCAAAACGCCCAGGTTGAAACCGGGGGTTACACCCTTCGAACCACATCGAGGCTGGTTCTTTTGGATGTCAGCGTCAAGGACTCCAAAGGTGGCTTTGTTTCCGGATTGACGCAAGATCAGTTTAAGGTCTTCGAGGATGGAAAGCCGCAAGTAATCACCCAGTTCGCCAACTCCGACGTTCCAGTGACGGTCGGCTTGATAGTGGATGAAAGCGGCAGCATGCGGCCTAAACGTCCGGAGGTGATCACCGCGGCCCTGGAGTTCATTCACGACAGCAATCCGGAGGACGAGATGTTCGTGGTGAACTTCAACGAGCGGGCGCGGCGCGGATTACCGGACTTGGTGCCCTTCTCCGATGACATTTATCAACTGCGCGCAGCTCTGTGGCAGGGCGACCCCGAAGGCCGCACCGCGCTCTACGATGCGGTAGAGCTAGGTCTGCGCCAGCTTCAACTCGGCCGCCGCAGCAAGCAAGCCCTGGTAGTGATCAGCGACGGGGGCGATAACGTCAGCAAGCACAATTTGCAGGAGGTTACGCAAGACCTGCTCAAATCGCTGGCCACCGTGTATACGGTGGGCATTTTCGATCAGGACGATCCGGAAAGGAATCCGGGGGTGTTGGAGAAGCTGGCGCATATAAGCGGAGGCGGGGTCTATTTTCCGAAGCAACTGGATCAGGTGATTCCAGTCTGCAAGCAGATCGCAAAGGATATTCGCACGCGCTATACGATCGGGTACATTCCGCCCATGGAAGGCAAGCCGGTGCGGCATATTAAGGTGCTGGCCTCTGCCCCTGGACACGACAATCTGATTGTTCGCACGCGAACGAGTTATGCATTTTCGCCCGAGAGCGAAGCGGCGGCGACCAAATGAGGGCGGGTCTGGCGCAGAATGACGACAAAGCGCGACCTGCCCTTGGGGCCGCCAGCAGTCGGGGCGAGCATGTCAGCCCACCTCGCCCACCTCAATGGGTTTCGACTGGCGAGTTCCGGCCGCACCGAGTTACACGGTCTGGGGGCCGGATACTGGCCGGTCTGGAATGGATTTTTCTCCTGTTCGGCCTGCTGGCGCTGGACTGCTACATCTGGGTCAACACCGCGGCTACTCTCGACCAAGCCTATAGCGATTGGGCGTTCGACCAAACCTTGCGAGGTTTGAAGCCCTCCATGGGTGGATTTGTGGACGATGAGCTGGGCTGGTTGTGGCACCAGAACCGTTCTAGTGTTTCCACGCCGCAGGAAAATGCCGAAAAGGCGGAGCCGATGCCACCTTCGGCCCAGACGCTGCGGCCGGGCGTACTGATAGGGCGCTTGCGCATCCCGCGGCTGAACCTTGCGGTGATGGTACGGGAAGGAGCCGGGGAATCCACGTTGCGGCGAGCTGTGGGCCACATTCCCGGGACCGGATTACCAGGGCAACCCGGCAACGTGGGCCTGGCGGGGCATCGCGACACGTTTTTCCGTCCGCTCCAGAACATCCGCAAAGATGATGCGATCGATCTGGAGACCGGGCATGGGACCGTCCGTTATGTCGTGACGGGGACACAGATCGTCTCGCCGCGCGACGTCACGGTGTTAAAGGCGTCCGGTGGGAAAACGCTGACGCTGGTTACCTGCTATCCGTTCTACTACGTAGGCTCCGCGCCGAAGCGCTTTATCGTCCGGGCTACCGAGACTTCCTCCGACGAGGGGGCGTCTGCGAATCTGAGGTCGGAAAACTTAGCGTCCGGCCGGGCTTTGTCTAAACGCGTCGGCCGCGCCGCTTACAAAAGGATCGCGTCTAACCGGCGGCGCCCACAGCAACCAGGCTCTTGAGCTTCGCCGATAGCGTGGTTCGCTTCAGGCCCAGCATTTCGGCCGCAAGTTTCTTGTTTCCCCGGGTTTTCTTGAGAGCCTGCTGGAGAATCTGCCTTTCGATGCTCCCCACCGTGCGCTCAAAGTCCAGCCCCTGATCCGGCAAGGCAATGAACGGTCCGGAAGAGAATTGCGCGACCGGATGCTGGCGCGGTGGAAGCGTAAAATCGCCCGGATGGAGAGTTTCCCGCTCGCCGCTCAGAACGATAGCTTTTTCGACCGCGTTTTCAAGCTGCCGTACGTTGCCCGGCCAGTCATGGCTTGCCAGCCGTTCCAAAGTCTCGGGCGAGATCTGTTTGACGGGAATATTCTCCTGCCGGCAGATCCTTTCGATGAAGTGTAGAGCCAGGGCCGCGACATCCGAGCAGCGGTCGCGCAAAGGCGGCACTGCGATCGGCACCACGTTCAGCCGGTAATACAGGTCTTCGCGGAACTTGCCTTCGCGCATAAGCGCGGCAAGGTCCGTATTGGTGGCCGCGATAACGCGCACGTCCACGCGAATCGTTTCCGAACTGCCCAGCCGTTGGAACTCGCGCTCTTGCAGCACACGCAGCAACTTGGCTTGCACGCCCAGCGGCATGTCACCGATCTCATCCAGAAATATGGTGCCCCGATGCGCCTGCTCGAAACGTCCCGCACGCGGATTCGTTGCGCCCGTGAATGCGCCCTTTACGTGACCGAACAGCTCGGCTTCGAGCAGCGTCTCTGGCAGCGCGCTGCAATTAACCGACACCATGTTCAGGTGAGCTCGGTTGCCGGCGGCATGGATGGACCGCGCCACCACTTCTTTCCCGGTGCCGGTTTCGCCCGTGATCAGAACCGTGGATCGCCGCGGCGCCACAAGGCGGATGCGCTCGACAATCTGGTCCATCTGGTGGCTCGATCCGATGAGCGAGCGCCTCCAGGGTTCGTTCTCCTGTGCGGGAACCGCCGGCGCTGCCTGCGCCCACTTGGAATTGGCCGCCAGGTAGAGCAGGCTGGTGGCGTCTTCGGAATGTAGTACATGAAAGGCACCCAGCCGCAGCAGCCGCACCGTTTCGGTCGAGGAAAGGGCCGGCGCGTGAATCACCACCGGTGTCCCCGGCTGCGCTTGTTGCAGTGCTTCCAGCAGGCTCTCGGGGCTGGTCCAATCCGCCAGTGGCCAGCTCACCAATATCACATCGAATTCCTGGGCGCGCAGGTGTTCGAATCCATTGCCGGGGGTTCTGGCCTCGGTGATGGAGAGCCGCTCGCTGGCGGCGACATCGTCCGCCTGACCCCCGATCCATAGCACTCTCGGCGTCACAGTGGCTTCACCTCCATCCCTGCTCATCCATCGGCAGCATAGAAGAAATGGTGAAGCAGAATTTTTGCTTAGTGCCCGCCGCCCGCCAGCAATATACCGCGCTGGGATATCACGGGCTTACCATAGGTTCAGATGGAGCAGATGGCCCTGGTTTGGGGCGCGGTCCACAAGACCTTCACCGTGGCGGAGCTGACCGCGTCCATTCGTGGCCTGCTGTCCTCCCAATTCGACGATATCTGGGTCTCGGGCGAGATTTCGGGCGCGCGCACGGTCTCTAGCGGCCACTGCTACTTCACGTTGAAGGACCAGGATGCCCAACTACGCTGCGTCGCATTCCGCGCTTCGCTGCGGTATCTGAAATTCAAGCCGCAGGATGGAGTGGCAGTGCTGGCGCGCGGACGCATCGACGTCTACGATGCACGCGGCGAGTATCAGCTCCTAGTCGAGGCGCTGGAGCCGCAAGGCCACGGAGCGCTGCAGTTCGCTTTCGAGCAACTCAAGAAGAAGCTGGCCGCCGAAGGACTGTTCGACCCCGCGCGCAAGCGTGCACTGCCTCGTCTGCCGCGCCGCATCGGGATCGTGACTTCGCCCACCGGCGCTGTGATCCGCGACATCACCGAAATTCTTTCGCGCCGCTTTCCGGGACTGCACATCCGGCTCTACCCGGCGCTGGTGCAGGGCGACGGATCGGCGGAGGCCGTGGCGCGGGCACTCGAATATTTCAGCCAGTCGGGTTGGCCCGACGTCGTGATCCTGGCGCGCGGAGGCGGTTCGCTGGAGGATCTGTGGACCTTCAACGAAGAGTTGGTTGCCCGCGCCATCGCCGCCAGCCGGATACCGGTGATTTCGGCGGTGGGCCATGAGACCGACTACACCATCGCCGATTTTGTCGCCGATCTGCGCGCTCCCACGCCTTCGGCCGCGGCCGAGCTGGTGATTTGCACCCGCGAGCAGTTGCTCGATCAGGCCGCCGCACTGGAGCACAAACTGGTGCAAGTGCTGCGCTACCGTCTGGCGATGGCGGCGCGCCGTTTACATCAGCAAGGCGTGGAGCGCGCTTCAGCGCTGCTCCACCGCGGCATCGGCCGCCTCGAACAGCGCATCGACGATTTGACGTATCGTCTGCGCGACCGCATGAGCGCCCGCCGGTCGGCCCAGCGGCGGCGATTGGAAGAGTCGACAGCTCGCCTGCGCAGCTTGGACCTGCGATTGAGATTGGCTACCGCACGCCGCCGCGCCGAAGGCTCCGAGGCCGCCTTGGTGCAAATGGTCCGCTTGCGATTCACCCGCGCGCGCGGCCGGCTGGATCAGACCTCCGCCCATCTGACGCAACTGAGCCCGCTCAAAATCCTGGAGCGCGGTTACGCCATCGTCACCAACGAATCGGGCCGGGTGGTGAAGGAAGCGGGGCAGGCGCCGGAAGGTTCGGAGATTGGAGTGCGCCTGGCGCGGGGCCGCATCGCCGCCCGCGTGTTCCAATCCGCTCAGAAGCCGGAAGCGGAGGGCTAAGCCAGGTAATCGAACAGGCTAGTCTTCGGAATCTGCGCCCGTGATTCCAGCGCCGCCTGCAACTGTGTCTGCGCTTGCGTCAACTGGGTGATGGACGCGGTTTCGTCGGCATCCTGGATGCCGCTCAACTGCGTCTGGAGCTGGGTCTGATAATTTTGGCAGTAATTCAGGCTGCTGGCTACGCGGTCCTGCGCGGTGCCATACCAGGCGAGTTGTTGATTGAGGAATTGGTCCGAGCTTTGCACGTCGCTCAAGGCCGAATTGACGCCGGCGGTGTCGTTGTTCAACAAGGCTTGTTGCAGGCTGCTGATGGACGTGAACACGTTCTGCTGCGCATTGGGGCTATCGAAGATCTGCTGTGCAGTCAGCGCGACTGAAAACGTCGACCCGTCCGGGGCCTGGATGAGACGCGTGGAGCTGGAGCCCTGATATGAGCTCACCGGGTAGGATTGCGTCGGATCATATGAATAAGGCGCGGTTTGGTCGTTGTCGCCGGCGAAAACATAACGGCCTTCCACGTTGGTGTTGGCCGTCGAGACCAATTGCTGAAGCACCGAGCCTAACTCATTGGCGAGATTCTGGCGGGTATTGGCGTCGGTGGTATCGCTGGCCCCTTGCGCGCCCAAGGTCTCGGCGCGCTCCACCAAGGTAACCGCGTTCTCCAGCACGCTTTCGGCAGTGTTCACTTCGGTTTGTACGCGGCCGAGATTGGAGTTGATCTGCTGAACTTGTCCGAGATTGGAGCGGGTTTGCCAGAGATCGGCTATCTCGGTAGGATCGTCGGACACGTTGTTGATCTTGAGCCCGGTGGTTAACTGCTGCTGCGCAGTCTGCAATCTTTGCTGGATCTGATTGAGGCCGGTGAGGAACGATTGGGATGAAGGATCTAGCGAGCTAATCGTCATGTGGTTACAACTCCCATCATGTTCATGAGTGTGTCAGTCAGGCTATTCAAAACGCCCAGCATCTTGGAGACCGCCTGGTAGGAGCGCTGATACTCCATCAGGTTCTGGGCCTCTTCATCGAGTGACACGCCGGAGACTTGTTGCCGCAGGCTCTCGGCCTGGTTAAGCAAGGCTGACTTGGTAGAGGCCGCGGACTGGGCCGACGAGAGGTCACTGCCCACCTGCCCGCCCAGATTGCCATAGAACTGCGCGAAGGTGTATCCATTGGTGCTTTTCGCGTTGGCCAGATTCGCCAGAGCGAGGGCGTTGCCGTTTCCTCCCGACGCGCCCGGAAGTGCTGCCGCGATCTGGTCCGGCGTGAGCGGATTGACTGCCAGCGACATGGCCGCGCCCGTGGTGACATCATACTTGAACAAATCGGTGGATGGCGCCGCGCCGTTCTGGTCTATGCCCTGGTCCAGCGTGTTATTCACCTGATCGGCCAGGCTCTGGGCCAGCGTGTTGAGACCGTTGACGTAGGAAGGCAGGTTGTTATTCTTGTCGTCCAGCAGGGCGCTGAGTTGCCCGCCCGTAAGTTGTGAGCTGATGTCGGCGCCCGTGCTGCTCAACACCGCAGTTTGGGGGGTGGAGAAATCGCTCGATATATCGAAGGTCTGATTGCCTACCACTAACGGTGTCTGGCCGCCAACATACACGGTTACGGTGCCGTCGGGTTGCTGCAAAGCTGTGAAATTCACCAGCTGGGAAAGCTGTTCCAGGGACGAATTCAACTCTGCATCCACACCGGCATCGATGCTGCCGTCGGGATTGACACGGTTCTGGGCATTGATCCCGGCGATAGTGTGGGCAATCTGATTGATGTTGCTGATCACACCCGTGGTCTGCTGGTTCAGGTCGGCGGCTTGAGTGAGCAAGCCGTTAGCGGCGTCGTTGAAATCCTGCGCCACCGTGCTTGCATCGGTAATCACGGTCTGGCGCGAAACGGTGTCATTGGGATTCACGCTGAGGGCCGAAAAGCTATTGAAGAGGTTGCTCAAGTCCGGCGCCAGGCCGGAGGTTGAGGACAGGTCGAAATAGGACTGCAGCGGTGTCAGGTCCGCGACTTTCTGCTGATAGTAATTGGAAGCGGTCTGTTGATCCCGAACCGACTGCTCGGCGAACGCGTCGCGCGTGCTCTGCACCGGCCCAGACTTCACGCCGCCTGGCAGCCCCACCGTAATGTCGAAGGGCAGCGCTTCGAACGTGGCTTGCTGCTTGGCGTACCCCGGCGTGTTGGCGTTCACCACGTTGTTTTCGGTAACCGTGAGTGCCTGCTGAAACACGTCCATAGCTTGCGAGCTATTGAGAAGGGAAGTGAGAAGGTTACCCATGCACCACCAGCCGGCCGGAATTGCTCGCGGGCACCGGAGCGGCGGCCCCGCACGGTGTGTAGTTGGCGGTCTCCTCTTCGGCGCCACCCATCAAGCGCGCCCAGCCTTGGTAGAATTTCCCGGCCGCCAGCATCAGCGCTTGGGCCTTGGCCATCTCGCGCCGGATGGCCGCTATCTCTGCTGCCAGCGTCTGTGCATGCAGCCTGGAGACAGGCACAGGCCGCAGGCTCTGCTCCAGATCATGCAGGCATGCAATCGCGGAGGTCAGCTCGTTTTCGCTGGCCTTCCAGGAGTCCATGCTGGGACGCTGTAGTCTCTCGCAGACCATTTCCAGGCTGCGCCGCACCTTGCGTGCTCTTTCGATTTGCTTCGTCAAGCCGCTGTTCTCTCCCCGTTAAGCCGCACTCGCGCCTACCAGACTCTCCTGGATGATACTGGCGCTGACCGCGGCTGCATCCGGCCGATAACGGCCACTCGATACGGCGTCCGATAGTTGCGATACCTTCGCGCTTTGACCGAACGAAACCGCTTGGGATAGCTGTGCCACCAGGCCCGACAGCCCGACTTGATCGCCTCTGGCCGCAGGCGCGGAGTTTTTGGCCTGCCGCCCGCCGGCGCTTTTGGCAGTTTGGACTTCCGGCGTTCTATTGATCCGATCGCTGATCTTCATCTTGGTTCATCGATGAATCGCTGCTCATCGCCTTCCTGCTTGTTTTATCGGCCGCTAACGCCGGGATCGGAGGGAATAAGGCGAGGAGAGGCAAGGGAGTACTCCTTTCGGTTCTATTAGTGAGATCGTTTGCTTCCCAGCGGCGTCTCACGCCTATGTCTCGAAATCACCCCTACCTGCTGTGGCTTCTCGGCGCCCTCGCTCTCCTGCTCGAGTCTCCGAGCATCTTGGCGCAGCCCGCTCCCGGCCCCGACAGCATCGTCTTCTCTAACGGAGACAAACTATCCGGCCACTTCATCAGCGCCACCCGCGGTTCGGTGAAATTCAAAAGCGATGCGCTCGGCGACCTCACCATCGAGTGGAGCAAAATCAAAGAACTGCGCACGGCTCAAAAGGTTGCAGTCATCCGCAAGGGGGTGAAACTGGCCAAACACGCCAATCCGGCCTCCATCCCGCAAGGCACGCTGACGGTCGAGAACCAGAACGCCCAGTTAGCGGCGCCGCCCCAGCCACCCGAGTCTATTCCGCTCAACGACACCAGCGCGATCGTGAACCAGCCAAGCTTTGAAAGGGCGGTAACCCATGCACCCGGATTCTTAGAGGACTGGGCCGGCACGGTCACTGCGGGGGCATCGCTGGTCAACGCCACGCAGGATAATCGCACTTTCAATGGATCCGTCAGCCTGGTCCGCGCCGAGCCCGCCGAAACCTGGCTCTCACCGAGCAACCGGACCAGCTTCAACTTTTCGGCTTCGTACGGCGATATCTCGCAGCCTAAGACCCCCACCGTCAAGACCTCCATCTTCGACGGCGACATCGAGCGCGACCAGTATTTCGTCGATGGCGTTTTCGGATTCGGCCGCGCGGGCTTCGATCACAACTATTCCCAGGGACTCACTCTGCAGCAGGTCTACAGCGGCGGCATCGGGTGGACCGCGATTGACCACGCCAACCAGACCCTCGACCTGAAAGGCGGCCTAAGCTATGTGCGGCAACAATTCCAGGCCGGTCCGGATCAGGATCTGATCGGCTCCATCATCGCCGAGCATCTTAAACGCAACTTCCGGCTGTTCGTACTGGACCAGCATCTGTCCTTGATGCCCGCCTGGAACAAGCTGAGCGACTATTCGGCCTTATTCA
>Ga0335083_10011512_pt1 | contig 10621 bp, 17 predicted proteins | sample Lox_Sample_42_FD_206716 | JGI IMG/M metagenome (GOLD analysis project Ga0335083, IMG submission 206716) | Soil microbial communities from Loxahatchee National Wildlife Refuge, Florida, United States - Lox_Sample_4.2 | ecosystem: Environmental > Terrestrial > Soil > Wetlands | place: USA... | reverse complement strand
GCTTGATTATGACGGTAATGCGGGCGCGCCCAACTTCGGCGGCATTATTTCAGGAAATCACTTTCTCCTCACGGCCGGGGCATCGAACGTTGCGGTCGATATCGAAAGCGGGGCGCCGACTATTGCCTCCAACATCTTTGAGGTAAATGCCGCCAGCAATCACGTCATCTTGAATGACCCGAATCGCAGCTCGACATTGATGTTGAATACTTATCTCACCTATCCTGACACGGAGGTTGCGCCGCGGCTCTCGCTCAACGGGAAGCACCAACTCCTTGAACCTGCCCGCCAGAGCGCCGTCGGGACGCTGGCGATCACCGATGTCTCCGTCGCCAACTTGGAGTTTCAGCTCGCCCAAGTGCGCAAGGCGGGGATTAGTTGCACGGCAGACTCGCAGATCCGGTTTACCGATAGTGCTGGGACCGTCGAGACACAGTTACTCATGGGCGGTGGGATTAACCATGGGCGCTTTGTACCGCTTGTGGCGGCGCTGTCCACGCCATCAGAGGCGGTCCTAGTATCGGGGATTGACGCGTCGACGGGCAATATCTTTGTCCCTGCGGCATTGACGGCAGCGCGGCTGGTTGGAGCGCCATTGAACCCCACGACCGGCCAGCGCATTACGATCACCATCGTACAGGATGGCAGCGGGGGACGCGCGGTGACGTGGAATGCCGTCTTTAAGGTTTCCTGGAGTGATACGGGCAATACGCTCAATAAGCGGAGTTCCATTGCGTTCATCTATGACGGAACGAACTGGAACCAAGATGGGGCGCAGACGCCCTACGTATGACGCGCCCTCAAGTCATCACCTTCCAGTCGAACCCGACGGACCCACAGGTGCAGGTCCTCAAGGACGAGCTCCAGCGCACCGTCGGCCGGATTTCATCGCTCGTGGATATCTGCTTGTTCTTCTCGGTCACGGGGCTCGTGGGGAATACCGTGGCAAGCGCGGCGACGATCGCGCCGCCCACGCAGCTCAAGGTGGACTTCGCGGATGCGGGGCTCGATTTCGTGCGGATTCTGGTCGTGGCCACGGGGACGGGCAACAACCCGAGCGCGAACATCTACAACGTCACCACGGGGCAGGTGATCTGCTCCGTGCCCGTGGGCGGCTCCGCTGAAGCCCTGACGACGGGCCAGTGGGTAAGCTACACGCCCCACGGCGGGGATGAGGCGATCGGGTTCTCGTTTACCAACGGCTCGGCGGGCAGCGAGTCGATCACCCTCTGGAGCGTGCACCTGCAGGCCGCCACGCTGAACGCGAAACCCTGATGGCCGGCGGCTTCGGGTTCACGTCTATGCCCGCGCGGGTCGCGCCTCCGGCCTCGGCCGTGGGGCAGGCGTTGTTGCAGCGCCGCATGGCCACGAACCCGGCGAATGCGCAGCCCGGCTTTCCGCAGATGGTGGGCCATACGATGCAGGGCCAGTTGCCGCAGGTGGGGCGGCGCCTCTTGCAGGCGAGCCCGCAAACCATGCCCGTGCCCGCTGGCCAGCAATACGGAGGGATGCCGTGAGTTCCCCATTCTCGAGCGGCGGGTACGTCGACCAGGCGCAAGCGGCGGCGGCGAAGGGCGTCCAGGGCGCCGGCGCGGCGGCGCAGCCGTACCTCATGCGGCAGGTCGGCACCACGCTCGGCGGCTTGAACAGCATCGGGGCGCTGCGCTCCGGAGCCGTGCCGCAGGCGTTGAACGACGTGGCAACGGATTACGGCCAGCAGATCGGCGCGGCGGCGCAGAAGGCGAGCGGCGAAGCCGTCGGGGCCGGGCTCGCGGCGAACGAGCAGGATATTCTCAAGCAGCAGCTCGACCTCCAGCGTAAGAGTTCGCTGCTCGGGGCTGTGGGCAGCTTGGTTGGGACGGGGCTTGGGTTTGCGATGCGCGGAGGTCTCTAGGTGGGGATCGGGTACGGATTACCGTCCCAGAGCATCTTCCGGATGCCCTACCCGCTCCAGCGCTCGCTCTACGGGGGCGGGAGCGACGTGGACCCCGTGGCGGCGCTTGTGGGGAACGCGCTCGGCTCGTTCCAGGGCGTGCGGAACGCGCGGCAGCAGGAGGCTGATCGACAGCAGGCGTTGAAGCGGCAGGACACCGCCACGGCGAACGAGAACCAGTACCGGAACGCCGACCTGACGACGCGGCTGCTCGCGGCAGGCTACGCGCCGGGGGCTAGTCCCTCGGCCCTCGGGCCGGATGCCGGGAACTCGCTCAGTACCGGGCCGACCACGGGAGCGGTAGGTGCCCCGAGTACTCCGCCCGTGAGCATGGACACGCTGCGGAGCGACCGGTTGCCCGTGGGGCAGCCTGCGGCTCCATCAGCGGCCAGCAGCGACCTCACGATCCCCGGCCTCGGGCCATTCCACCGCGTGGGGCTCTCGACGGCGGACCAGAAAGCGGCCGATACGGACGCGCGGCTCCGCACGGTCCACCAGCGCGTTGGGCATGTGCTGGCGCAGCAGCTATTCGGCCATGATGTGGATGACGATACCGCCGAAGGACTCGGCACGAACCCGCAAGCGTTCGTCGGGCTCGCAAACCACGAGCCGCGGAACATCGACCCGCTCTCCCCCGCGGGCATCGCTGCCCGGGCGCGGCTGGCGCAGATCGAGGCCAGCGAGAAGACGACGCCTGCCATGGCGGAACACGCCGAATACGGCGCGGGGGCGTTGGCCGCGTGGCAGCAGTTCGACAAGATCCGGCAGCAGAACCCGAACGTGGAAACCGAAGTGGGCGGCATCATGGCCAGCCCCGCGTTCGTCCAGGCCATTCCGGGCGTGCGCTCGAGCGCCGATATGGTGTCGCTGCTCAAACGGGCGGGGGCCTCGCCGGCCGCGCAGAACTACATGCGGGCGAAATGGAGCTTCCTCGACAATGTGATCCGCACGCGGCAGCCGGGGGGCCGGATGAGCGGCGCCCTGTTCCAGCAGGTACAGAACGAGTTCATGCCGAGCCTCGACGCCCAAGCGAATGGGCAGTTGCGGACCAACGAACTGAATGCCATCGTCTCGGCCCAAGGGCTCGCGGGGTACGACGTGAACCCGGACGTGTGGAACCGCGCGACCAAGCGGCACGGCGTGGGCAACCTCGACGTCTCGGCCCTGATGTCCGGCGGCACGGGCGATCCGCGGTTGGACGCGATCCGCAGGAAATACTAGCGTGGCGCCGCCGCTGGCCCCGCAGGACAGCTTCGCAGACCTGACCCAGCTCGCAAGCCGGATCACGCAGCACCTCCAGCAGCACCCCGGTGATACGCAGGCGCGGGACGATCTGCGGTACGTCACCGCGAAGCTCGGGACGTCGAACCAGCCCGGCAGCGCTGCGGCGGTGGCGGATGCCAACGATCCCGAGAATGCCGTCACCAATGATCCGCACCCTGGCTGGTCCATTGCTTCTGGACTGGCCAGCGCAGCCATGGATATCCCCAAAGGCGTGGCCACGGCGGTGATGCACCCGGTCAAGACGCTGGGGCAGGTCACGGGCCTCGGGAACCTGAAGCACTATGCTGATGTGCTGGCGGACCCGGACGCGAGCACGGCCGAAGCCGCCGATGCGGCGTTCCGGGCCACACCCACGAACGTGGGCTACGCGCCGGAGCGGGCCTTGATGCAGGCGACGGGGGCGACGGGTGAGCCTCCGGCGTCGCTCGAGGAGCAAGCGCACCGCGCGGGGAACGTCGCGAGCCTCGCCTTGCTCGGGGTGAAGCCCGGGGCGGTAGCGAAGGCCGTGGGCGGCCGCTTGATGGGACGCCTCGGCAGTGCGGTGCTCGATCGCTTCCTACCCGCTGGGGCCCGCAGCGGGGCCGAAGCCGCGGAAGCGGCCCCTGCCGCTCCGGCGGCGCCTGAATCCCCGCCCGCCATGGTCGGCAGCATGACGGAGCAGGCCGTGCGGGCCAGCCTCGCGAAGCAGGGCATCGCCCCAGAGGTGATTGACCGCCTCGTGGCAGAGAATACCGTCCCCACGGCTCCGGAGCCGACGGTGCAGCCCTCGCGGCCCCCGGAGCCGACGCCCAGCGCCGTGGCCCCGACGGTGCCGAGCGAAGCGCCGCCCACGCTCGAGCCCATTCCCGGCCAGCCCAAGGATTTCACGGCCGTGGGCCGCCCGACACCACCGCCTCCGAACGCGCCCACGGTCACGGAGTTTCAGGACCGGCTTGCGGGCCGCTCGAACCTCACGCTCTTGGGCAAGGGCCAAACACTGCCCTACTACCCGCGCGGCGGCGCCGCCGAGCAGGCGATGCCCCCGGGCCCGGCGGAGAGCCCGCCCCTACCGGGGAGCATCCTGACCAAAGCGGCCGCGGTGAAACACCTGCTGGGCATGTCCGCGCAGGATTTCGAGACGGCGGCCCCGAGCCTCCTGCCTCCGGAACTACTGGAGCAGGTCCGCGCGTGGCGGGATGCGGGCAAGACCCCGGCGGACGTCGATGCGGTGATGCGGGATTTCGGCGGCTACGAGGCCGAGCCCAGCGGGGCCGGGGCGGCGGAGGCGATGCAGCACCCTGCCTACCAGAACGCCGATGTGCTGGCCCGGCAGGCGGTGCGGATCGCGCCGGAGTTCGCGAAGCTTTCCGTGGAGCAGGCGACGGTGCGGCTGCGCTCCATGATCCTCGACTACGCCCGGACGCATGGCGGGCAGGTGCCTGCCCTCACGACGCTGCCCAAGTTCCTCCAACGCCTGCGAGGGCCATGAATGCACCTACCCAGCCGTCGGCTCCTGTGGGGGATCGCGCTGTACGTGACGCTGCTCGTGCTCTCCCTGTGGGGGCTGCTCGCCATCCTCCACGCTCCCGTGACGATCAACGTGACGGGCGCGTTCGTCTCGACGCTCGCGGCCGATGGGGTGGTCACCGCATGGCTCACCGCCGTCTACATGCAGGGGCGGCGATTGGAGCGCCAGCAAGCGGGCTTCGTGGGACGCGCCGAGCTCGGGCCGATTCATGAACGGCTGACAGACCTCATGGCATTGCATGCCACGACGCAGGCGCAAGTGGCCGCCGCGCACGCCCGCATGGATGACGTGGTGAGCCGGTTGACGGTGAGCGTGATCGACTCTGAGACCCGGATAACGGAGCGGATCAGCGGCTCCGAGGAAACGCTGCGCGAGCTGCTGCTCCAAGGCCGGAAGGCCGGCTGATGCGCGTGCCCCAGTGGTTCATCACCGCGGTGATCGTGGCCGCCGCGCTCATCGGCTTCGGGATGCACACGCAAGCTATCCTCAGCGATTTGCGGCAGGCCGACAAGGACGGGGCGACTGGGCGCGCGATGCTCGAAAACACCGTGCAGGACCTCGCGCGGCGGGTGTGCGTGCTTGAGACTCGCGGCGGGGCCGTGGATACCAAATGTCCGACCTACTTGTGGGAAGGAGACAGCCTACCATGACGTTGACCCAGAACCAGAAGAAGGTGCTGCACAGTGTGGAGAATGCGTTCATTATGGGCGCCTTGGCGGCGAGCCAGGAAGTGGTGCGGAGCGGGTTCACAAGCAAAGCGGCGCTCGTAGGCGCGGTATCGGGCATCATCGGCGGCGGCCTGTCCCGCGTGGCGGGATGGCAACTGGCCCGCATGGAGACGGCCCAAGCCGCTGCGGCCCCGAAGTGACGCCGGAACAGTGGGCCACAATTCGGCACTTCGCGCCGTCTGAGTTTGGCCGGCCCGACGCCATGGACTACGAGTTCATGGTGTTCCTGGACCAGGTGCGGGATGCCTGCGCGTTCCCGTTCGTGGTGACGAGCGACGCGCGCACGATCGCGGAGGAGCTGGCCCAGCCCGTCCATGCCATTCCGCCCGAAAGCGGGCTGCACGTGTTCGACCCCGCGCAGAACTTGTGGTGCCGCGCCGTGGACTTGCGGTGGCTCAGTGATCCCACGGAACGGGATACGCTGGTGGCGGCGGTCTACCGAGTGCGGGGCCAGCGGCCGACGGAACTGGAACTCGTACCCTTCACGGCCAACGCACATACGCACGTGGGGCTGTTTCGGACAGCGGACCACCCGGCACGGCTCGAGTTCTCCGCCTCATGACCGCGCCGCGGATCCCCTACCAGCTCGCGCTCGCCGTGGCCTGCGGGCTGCTCATCATGCACCTGTGGAATCAGGCAGGGCAGGCGAGCGAAGTCACCGAAGCGTCGAATGCCGCGCTGGCCTTGCACCCCAAGATTCTCCAGTGGGAAGCGAATCTCCTGGCCGTTGAGACCTCCTGGCGCGGCCGGTGGCAGGCGGCGGCGGCCCAGGCGGATTCGCTCGAGCGCGCGGCTCCGGTGATTCCCCCGGCCCCTGTGGGGGCGGATACGGCGACGTGGGTGGCCGCGAACCAGTGGAAGGCCGTGGCGGAGGCCAAGGACACCGCTCTGAAGGCGTGCAGCGAAGTCGTCCTGTCCTGCGAGGCGCGGGCGAAGCTGGCGGAGGCGGAGGCGGATACACTGACGAAGCGGCTGGCAGCACAGGTGCACATCAAGCCGCCCCGGTGCGGGTGGCAGATCACCGCGGGCGCGACGTTCGTGAAGCCCTATGTGGGAATCGTGGCGGGGTATGGCTGTCGCTTGTAGCCGCTCACGGGGTCCCCTCCTGCGGCCCGCTCGCCCGCGCAATCACAACTCGCATTGACCGAACTCCTCTAAGGCGAGGCGCGCACCAAGCGGCGACGACCATTCGAGCGCCGCGCGTAGTCGCTGTCGCCCTTCGGCGGTCCCGCGAAGGTCTATTGCTGGCCCAGTCAAGAGTTCCTCCGTTTCCCGCAACCGCCGCCGCACATGTACAGCGCGCGGCGTGCGTTCGATCCATTGGCCGCGCCCGGCATCGCCGACGCCATCTAGGGCGCGTTCCGCGAGCGCCAGCGCGACCTCCGGCGGCAGATAGTCTTTCGTTCGGGCTACGCTTGCGTGCCACACGGGCCCGCCAAAGTTGGCCTCTATTCATTCGTATCCCGAGTTGACCGAGAGCACCAGCGAGTACCGCTTTCTGCGGTGAGCGAAACGCGGGTGTGCGGTCTCAAAGCCAAAGCGACAGTGGTTCTGGATTGCCGTACCCTGTTCCGGCGTCACAACGTCCGTCCCTCCCCGCTCGCCCGCTCGGCGGCTGCCCGCTCCGCTGCGTAGGCGGCACGCAGCGCATCGGCCATCAGATTGTTTTTTCCGAACAACTCACTCTCGGCGGCGCGAACCGCCATCTGGCTCGGTTCGCTCGGCAGTGCGGGGCGTGCGGCCAGCGCCTCAAGCTGCGCCTTGTGCTGAATCATTTCTTCGATATGTGCCGCGCCATCCTCCATCCGTACCCGGTGCGCGTGGGCTAATTGCTGTTGCAGCGCCTCGACCTGCGCCCGCGCGGCGGCGGCAAGTCGGTGAATGCGGCACTCCGGTAACTCGCCTTGAAGCGCGGCAGTACTGCACGCGCACGCCTCTACTTCGATGCGGTCCAGCAATTCGCGGAGCGCGTCCCCGTCGCTCGGCTGGGTCATGGCTGGTCCTCCCGCAGCGTATACTCGGCAGATCAAGTTGCGGGCAACGCTGTCGTAGAACTTCGGGTAGTACGTCTCCGTAAAGTGAGGATCGTATGGCTCTGGCGGATTCTTGCCGCTCGGGTTATGGCGACCAGCAAGTTCGCCAAAATACTCGTAGAGTCCTTGGCGCACGCTCTCAACCACAGCATCGCTCAGTTCAGCAGCCGGTGCGGGCGCCTCGTCGGCGGCGAGCGCGGCCCTCAGTCGCTCGTTGGCTTCGAGCAAATCCTCAATGGCGGCGCGCAGCATCGGAAACTTCGTCTCGTGATGCGCCTCGATGTTGTCCACGATTCGGAGCACGTCTAGGGGCTGGCGGGTCGCGCTCATGGCTGCCCGCGCTTTCGTCCTGCGGAATTGATCGTGCATCCCACCACGCCGTACTGCCATTGACAGTTTTTCGTCGGGCAATAGTGTCCAATGGAATCCCGCTTGAGCGTCGCACCACAATACTTGCACCGATTTGGGCACTCACACCGGGGCTGGCGGGTCGCGCTCATGGCCGCCATCTCCAAACGAAGCTCAAGACTTCAGCGACCGCGCGCGCAGTTTCAGCCGCGCTTCGTCTCATTACCAACCACCAGCCATCGCGCTGCTCAAAGTAAAACTCTCCATCCTGCACGTCATGATTGTGTGGCGTTTCTACGCCGCATGCAGGGCACATATAGGTGCCGTTTAGCTGCTCTTGTGGCGTCGCACTCATGGGCGATCCTCGCGGTCGGCGTTGCACTCCAATTCGGTGTGGAAATCGTAGCAGTCCGCACAGAAGGGCCGCCTGCAACAGGTCCGCACCACGCCTACGATGTCGGCAGCGCATCGTGCGCACTTTGCCTCCGGCGGGGGCTGGCGGGTCATGGCTGCGCCCCGCGCGACGGGGCTAGAATCGGACATACCAACCTCCTTGACGCGGTTTCCACGAGCGCAACGACCACCACACGCCGAGCCAGTATTTCAGCGCAGCCCACATGTGCATCGAGCCGCCGCAGTGCATGGCGCACGTACCGCACACCTCGCAGCACACGGGCAGCCAACACCCTGTCATGTCACAACGCTTCGGCTCGCTCATTCCGGCTGCTCCGTTCTCGCGTCGGGGGCCCGCGCGTCGGGTCGTTCAATCTCCCAAGTCGCTTCGTGGATCAGCGATACGAGATCTTCACGACACAAGTCGATCAGCTCGGCATCGGCCATTCCCGCAATTTCCTCGTCGGTTGCCCATAACTCGGTAAGCGGGCATCGCAAGACCACGACCGTGCGGCTCACGCGGACGGCTCTCCGGTGGCGGCGTCGGGGGCCGGGGACGCGGGACGCTCGCACAGCATGGGGCCGATCCGCTGCGCCGCGAGCTCCACGTACTCCGGGTTCAGGTCGATGTAGACGCTGGCCCGGCCGTTGCCCGTGGCGACCTGTGCGACCGTACCCGAACCCCCGAAGGGGTCTAAGACGGTATCCCCAGGGGCGGAGCCAGCGAGGATGCAGCGCCGCGCGAGTTCTTCGGGGAACGTGGCGAAGTGCGCTTCCGGATAGGGCTGTGTGGCGATCTCCCAGACCGTGCGCGCATTGCTTCCGTTTGGGTTTTGTAATTCGCTGACCAGCGCCACGGTTTTCCCGGCTTGATGGCGCTCGTCGGTTGGTGACCCGTTGAATTGTCCCTTCCCGAAACTGCGATGTGGGTACTCGCCGCGCTCAACACTTGACGGTAAGAGCGGGCGTCGAATGGCGTCTGCGTCGTAGAAGTACCGCTCGCATTTTGAGAGCAGGAACAGGTACTCGTGCGCTTTCGTCGGCCGATCCGTCACACTCTCCGGCATGGGGTTGGGTTTGCTCCAAATGATGTCGGAGCGCAGATACCAGCCGTCCGCTTGGAGCGCGAAGGCAAGCCGCCACGGGATGCCTACAAGGTCTTTTTGTTTGAGTCCGGATGGCGTCGGAATCCACTCGGTCGGCGTCCCAGTGGGCGGCGTTATCCCACGACGCGGAATGACCGTGCCAATCTTCGATCCGTCCCTAGTAATGCTGTTGCTCGGCCCCTTCCCACTCCCCGCGTAGGAATCGCCCACGTTGAGCCAGACCGTGCCATCGTCCATGAGCACGCGCCGGACTTCGGCAAAGACGGCCACCATGCGCGCCACGTACTCCTCCGGCGTGCGCTCGATCCCGATCTGCCCCGCGACTCCGTAATCGCGCAGCCCCCAGTACGGCGGTGATGTCACGCAGCAGCGCGCCGCTTCATCGGGAAGCGTCTTGAGGATTTCGATCGCGTCTCCGCAGTAGAGCGTGGCGCGGCTCACGGCTGGGCGTCCGCCGGGGGCGCAGCCCCACGGGACTCGTTCACGGGGTCGCCTTCCCGCGCAGGGCCAGCGTGTCGTCGTACAACTTGCGGGCCAACGCCGCGGCGCTGAACCCGAACATGGCCTCGAATCGCTTGCGTCCCGCGACGTGCCACGAGCACGCGAGCAGCCGGTGATGATTGGGGCACAGAGGGATGACCTCGGAATCGTCGCCGCCCCAGCCGCGATTGGTGACGTGCGCCGCTTCGTTGAGGGCGCATTCCATTTGTTTCAGGTTCCAGCCACCGCATTTGCGCGACGACTCCAGCCCCACAAGAGGGGCGACTACGCACGGCATCGCCCGCACTCGCTCGAGGTGCTCGGGATCGCGGATGCGCTGCTCTTTCGGCGCAGTCCCCGCGTAGCTATCTGGACTCCGCTTCGTCTTCGAGCGCCGCGCCATGGGCTTCGGTCGCTTCTTGGGCGACGGCTTTGGCTTCGGGACGGGAGTACCCGGGGTCAGGTTATTCACCTACCCTGCCTGCTAACTCGGTGTCGATCTCCTCCACCTTCGTCGCCCATTTTACGGGGTCCGTCTTCACGCACCACTTCCGCAATTCTACCAGTTCGTCGCTCGGCTTGTCCTTGAGCGGCTTGCCCTTCCACGTGGCCACGGTGGGCAACGCAGGTTCGGGCTGCTGGATTGCCGCAGGCACGTCCTTCAGATCCGACGCGGCAACGGCCTTCTGTACCGCCGCCTTCACGCTGCTGGCCAGCGGGCCCTTCGCGGGCCGCTCGTCGGGGATTTCCTCAGCAGGCGTCACTTCGTAGCCCGAGAGCGCCATGACCCACGAGAACGCAAGGCGGCA
>Ga0335083_10011511_pt1 | contig 10621 bp, 9 predicted proteins | sample Lox_Sample_42_FD_206716 | JGI IMG/M metagenome (GOLD analysis project Ga0335083, IMG submission 206716) | Soil microbial communities from Loxahatchee National Wildlife Refuge, Florida, United States - Lox_Sample_4.2 | ecosystem: Environmental > Terrestrial > Soil > Wetlands | place: USA: Florida... | reverse complement strand
CGGCCACGATTGCATGGTCGTCGCGCCGGCCCTGATCCCGAAACGGGCGGGCGAGCGCATCAAGACAAACCGGCGCGGCGAGCGCTCGTCGAGGCGGCCTGGACATATCGCGATCCCGCCAGAGTCAGCGAGACCTGAGAGCCCGGCTGGAAGGGTTGCCGAAGCCCATGCGCGACATCGCCTGGGCGCCTTGTCGAGATCGGCCAACTATGGTTGATGCGCAGCGACAGCGTACTTACAGTCCCTATTCTGCGCAATGATAGTGTAATTATAGCCGATGAACAAAACGGAAGCTGAAGCCGAAAGCGGCGCTATCGATACCCGATATGGTCGCCTCAGCATTCCAGGAGGGGACGATGTCATCAGCCGGTTCCTCATGCGATGCGGCGAGTGGGGATGGGACGAAGTCGGATTTGTCGCGTCGGCGCTGCCTGAGCGGGGGCGGGTGCTCGATGTCGGCGCCTATCTCGGGACCTTTGGCCTTGGACTCTCTATTCGGAAGCGTTTGGGTTTCCTGTGCCTCGTCGAGGCGAATCAGCAGATCCTACCGCTGCTGAGAGAGAACGTCCGGGCGAATGCGACATGCTCGACGGCGGTCGTGAGCGCCATGGTAAGCGGCCCGGATCTTTCATTGCGTCCCGGGCGAGGGGATCCGAAAAACCTGGGTTCCACTTCGTTTTCTTCGGATGCCCAAGGCGAGCCCGTCACCGACTTGCCGGAGAACGCGCTGGCGTTGTCGCAACTCCGCACCCAGTACGGACACTTCGACCTGATCAAGCTCGATGTCGAAGGAATGGAACGCGACATCCTCCAGGCGGATCGGGATTATCTCAGCCGTGGGGAAGCGACGCTTTGGATTGAGTGCAATGAATCCGCAAAATCGCTTCTCGCGGCTGAGCTGGCGCTGTCATGGCGCCTCGCGGCGTGGTACTTCGCGTTTCCGTCGCACAACCCGGACAATTTTCGCGCCGAGCGCGAGCCCATCTACCCGTGGGCATACGAAGCCGGGCTGCTTGTGGCCCCGAAAATCCGACCGCGGATGGACGCGGAGCTTGAGGCGCATAATTGCATATTGCGGCCAATCGAGAGCATCGCCGACCTCAGGGAGGCGATGTGGTTCACTCCTCGGTGGCTTCCGCGAGAGCTAGCGCACGCGGAAACCTCTCAACTCGCCGCGACGGCGGGGCGCGCACTTCTCAAACAATCACGCGACAATTTTCTTTCCGAGCATTCGACGGACGCCGCCTTGTTCGAAATAGATCGGGAAGGCGAAGAGATCGCAGATGATCTGCGCGATCCCCTGACACGGGAACGCAAGCGCCGCGCGGTGGTCGAGGCGGGATTTGCGTCAGCCGAAAAAGTCGCGTTGGAGCGGCTCAGCGAGCTGACCCAAGAACGAAGACGCCGCGAGGTGGTCGAGGCGGGACTCGTTCAGGCGGAGAAGATTGCATTCGAACGCCTGGCGCAATTGAACGAAGAACGAAGGCGCCGCGAGGCGGCGGAAGCTGCGCTTGCCCGGGCGGAGAAACTTGCCGCTGAGGCCGGCCTCGTCGAGTCGGAAAAGCTTGCGGAACGCCTTGAGCAATTGAGCGAAGAACGGCAACGTCGGGAGGCGGCGGAACAGTTGCTCGCCAGCGCAAACGCGCATGCTCTTGCGCGTCTGGCCGAGTTGGGAGCCGAGCGAGAGCGCGCCGATGCCGCGGAGCGCAAGCTTCAGGACGCTACCGCTCAGTTTGCGGCTGAGCGAGCGAAGAGGGGCGGACGCCTCAGATTCCAGTTTACGAAGGCTGTCGATAAACCGCCTAGACCCGCCTCTCCGCCGAGTCGCGTGCGCAAAGCAGTTGGTTCAAGCCTCCGGGGGCTGATGCGGCGCTTGGGCTGGACAATGAGGTCGATTTGAATCAGAACGACAATTGTCGGCCGCACGACGAGCAGGAGGCCTCGGCAGTAGCTGATCACTTCGATGCGGCCTACTATCTTGCGACCAATCCGGATGTCCAGACATCCGGATTAGATCCTCTTCGACATTTCTTCAAATCGGGATGGCGGGAAGGCCGCAATCCAAGCGCCGATTTCGACGTCGGCTATTACTTGCGAACCTACCCCGATGTCGTCGCCACTGGCGTCAACCCGCTGCTCCACTACGTGTGGGCCGGCAAATCGGAAGGCCGATTGCCGAAACGACCGATGGATTCGCTCCGTTCGAATATTGAGCAAGCGCGACACCCTCGCGAGAAGGCTGGCGAGTGGGCTCGAGTGACTGATCACGGACCGTGTCTGGAACGTCAGTTGCTAACTCGCCGTCTTGCTGGAGTCCTATCGACCAAGGCTGTCGTCGTGTCGATCAGTCACGACGACTACCACAGGAACTTGGGAGGAGTTCAAAATGTGATCCGGCAGGAGCGGGCCGCCGTTGAGCGGATGGGATGCGCCTATCTGCACGTGGCTCCTGTCGCTCCCTTGCCATTGTTGGCGGAGACCGCCACCGCGCAAAAATTACACGTTCTCCTTCGGCTCGGATCCGATCATCTCGGCGCCGCGACGATGGAGGATCTGGTTGCTTGCCTTGAAACGCTGAGTGTGGCAGGCGCGCGCCTTTTTGTTGTCGTGCATCACTTGCTAGGCCACTCGCCCGAAGCCCTCGCGACCTTGGCGGCAATAGCGGCGCACGGGACCATTGTTTGGATTCACGACTACTTCACACTCTGCGCCAACTACAACCTCCTTCGCAATGATGTGCGGTTCTGTGGGGCGCCGCAGCCGACTTCGGGCGCGTGCGGTATCTGTGCATATGGCGCTGATAGAGCCGAGCACATGTCGCGCATTCGTCGCTTCTTCGATGCGACTCGGCCGCTCGTCCTTGCCCCATCCGAGACAGCCTTGGAAATCTGGCGCACTCGCGGCGCACTTCCCCATCGTGACGTAGGCGTTCAGCCGCCGGCTCGGCTCGTGCTTGCCCGCGATCCGCTGCCGTCGGTCGAACCGGACAGACAGCTCCGCGTGGCGCATCTGGGCATGCCGTTGCACCACAAAGGTTGGCCGGTGTTCGCGACGCTGGCGCGCCGCTTCGTTAAGGATCCCGCCTATGGGTTCTATCGGCTAGGAGCGCCCTCAGATGCGCAGGTTTCCGAAGGAATTCATGTGATCAACGTCCAGGTGAACCACGACCGGCCCAATGCGATGATTGAAGCGATTTCGGAGCACCGCATCGACGTCGTCGTGAATTGGTCTCCATGGCCTGAGACCTTCTGCTACACGGTTCACGAAGCGCTCGCTGGCGGCGCTTTCGTTGTCGCGAACGCCGGCGCGGGCCACGTCTCAGCCGCGCTTCGGATGATTGCGCCGGAACAGGGATGCGTATTGGAAAGCGAGGCCGAGCTGTCTTACCTCTTCGAAGAGCGCCGACTGGGGCCTCTGGTTCGCGATGCGCGCCGCCGCCGTGGCGTGCTGATCCCCGAGTCCGGGTCTACGCCGTGGATCGCGCGCGTGTTGGATGGCGATGAGTTCGCTTCGTCCGCGCCTTCGGTTGGCTCTGCGGCCGTGATGAGCCTGCAGGATTAGCGATCAATGTCTAAGGTTCACTGCTTCACCAGCGCGACCTACGCGTATCTCGATCGTGTTGGGGTATTGGTCGAAACGTTGCGCCAGCGCCATCCGGAGTGGACGTTCTGGTTGTGCCTAGCGGACGGCGAGCCCCCGGGAATTTCCATCGATCTGAGTAGAATGGGGATCGACAAGGTCGTTCGGGTTACTGAGTTGGGCATTCCGGACTTGCGGCCCTGGCTCTTCACGCACGACGTCGTCGAGTTGAGCACAGCGGTGAAGGGACCGATGCTTTGTAAGTTGCTTGATCACGACGCGACGAAGGTCGTTTATTTGGACCCGGACATCGCCGTGTTCAACAGCCTTTCTGAGGTGGAAAACCTCCTGGATAAGTACAATGTGATTTTGACGCCGCATCAGGTCGCGCCGGACGAAGGCCTCGCGGCGATCGTTGACAATGAGATCGGCTCGCTGAAGCACGGAATCTACAATCTGGGTTTCCTCGCCGTCGCCGGCACCGACGAGGGCAAGCGCTTCGCGGCGTGGTGGCGCGACCGGCTGCTGCGTTTCTGCTTTGACGACATTCCAAACGGCTTGTTCACGGATCAGCGCTGGTGCGACTTGGCGCCCGCTTTCTTCTCAGGTGTGCATATTCTCAGAGACCCCGGCTATAATGTCGCGAGCTGGAACCTGAGCCAGCGCCCAATCTCGATCGACAAGGACGGCGAGATCCGCGCCGGGGGACATCCGCTGCGGTTCTTCCACTTCACCAAAGTGACGTGGGTTGGGGAGCAGATGCTGGAGCGCTATTCCGGTGGCCGCATCGAGGTGTTCGAGCTCATCTCATGGTATCGACGCCGACTGGCCGCGCACGCACTAGCCGGCCTGCCGGAGGGATGGTGGTGTTATGGAACTTACGCCGATGGCGCGCCGATCTCCAAAAAACATCGTCGGCTCTATCGGGACCGCGCGGATCTCAGGGAGAGATTCCCCGACCCGTTTCAGGCCGGCGCCGCTGCGCTGGCCGGGGCCTGAGCTGCACTCGGAGGAAGCTGGTTAAGCTGGCAACATCACGACGCGCGGTTGGAAGCCGCTTGCAGCGGCGCGCTTCGAGCGGATGAGCGTCCGCTGGCTTTCAGTCGAAAACAGCCGGCTTGGAAAAGTATTCCACCAAGGATTGCAAAGACGAACCAATAGCCAAGGATGCAGCTCTTACCGATTTCGATGAAGGTTCGTGAAGGCGCTTTTGAAAGCAATACGGAAGGCAGGATGCCCCGGATGACGTGATCGTCAAGAAAGTTACTGAGTCTTCGACGGTCCGGATATGGCACGGCGAAGTCCCTTGTGTCCGCGAGGCTTTGTTCGGTTTTCGTCCTTAGATAATCTGTAACATGTTTCTGTTGCAATTCTCCCTCAATCTTCTTCTGCTCAACCCATTTCATCTCCAGTGAGCCGGGGTTGAAATCCCAGACTATCGCTAACACCAAGCCGAAAGCCGCGGCCACAACGAGCGGCCCCCACGGTAGCGTCCGCCGAATTGGCAATGACGCTGGAATGATTTGAACCATGCACACAAGGTTCAGGAGCAGACCAATCTGTAGGACGTAAGTATACCGCGACGAGATGACTGCCGTTTGTCCTCTTCCATACACCAGTATAAAAATTTGAAGTCCCAGCCAAACAAGTATAGACATACGAAGCCAATGGATGCTCGCTATGGGGGGACGTTGCCGCAACGTTCGGGCCGCGATTGCAATTATTGGCAGAAAGAGAACGATGCCAAATGGATAGCGAAGAGGCCAGCTTGCAAGCTGAAGACAATAAAAAATATATTCAGGGACACTGTGGGCGCGAAGCGCATCGTGAGCGTAAATATGGGGAACAAATCTCTTAATGATCACCAGACTGGCGACCAAGAGGAAACTAACGCCGATCCACTCTCCTGCTCCAACCCGGCGCGAGCTGAAAATTTGAACAGCGGAGATGAATGCTGCGGCAAGGCAAGCCAAAATGCCGCTGGCGGCGTTGAGAAAGGCGGCAATCGCCAAAAAGAATCCGGCCAGCCACTTAAGACTCCATGCCGGAGCGCTTACAATCAAAGTCAGGCTGGCTATGGAGAAGGCTGCAGTCAGGAGAAACTCCGTTCCGCCAAGACCCATTAGCGTGTTTTCCCAGGCAAACGGTATAATGCTAATTAAGATCACGGCCATCAGGAGGTACAATCTGCGTGAAGCGTCCACGCAACGTGAAAGATGCGTTACAAATATTGGAGCCAACAATGCAAGTGCGAAAGCGTTCAAAATCATTTGAAGAATGACATCGTAGTAACCGGAAACTTGGTAGACAAAGAGTATCACGAGCCTGGGGAAAAAAATGATATGTTCATTGAACGGTTCGAAGAGCGACCTTAAAGCCAGAGTCCCTTCGAGATAAGGCTTTAGCAGGGACGCGGCGCCCGCGTCCCATTCGTCCCAATACGGCGTCAAATTCGCAGCGTACTGGATGAGCCACAGATTTGCGGCGAACAGACAAAACGCCGCGCCTATTATCGCCATCGTCATCGAGGTCATGCACCCGGCGCAAATCCGGTCGGTTGAGGTGACGAGGGCGGTTGGGCAAAACCCAACGACCCTCCAATAAACGGAAAAGAGGCAACCAAGGTACGCTTGGCGTCCCGCGGAGTCTCCCTCAACTCCTCGCTTAAGTAAAACAGCCGAATCTTAGGCCGGATCGAGCAGCGCGAAGACGCTGACGAGCGCCACCGCCGCCGTCCCGAGCGCGACCTCCGCCGCGGCGGTCGCCCGCAGATAAGCCTGCGCCTCCGGGCGGGTCGCGAGCTTCGGCGCGAGGAAGAAGCGGTTCGTCGCCGCCAGCGCAATCATGAGCGCAACCAGCGCGATCTTGGCGCACAGCAGCGCGCGATAGGGCGTCGTCGGCGGGATCGGCGCGTGGTCGGAGACGAGGGCGATATTGACCGCGCCGGTCACGACGAGGGCCGCGACGACGAATTGGCCCATGAACGAGAAGCGCGCCATCGCGCTAACCGCGTCGCGCCTCAGCTTCTCGTCGGAATAGGCGCGCAGCGAGCCAATGAAGCCAAAAAGGCCGCCGATCCATGCGCCGGCCGTCAGGAGATGAACGGCCTGGTTCATCCGCTGGAACTCGCCCCAGGCGCCCGTCCGCATCGCCGCGTGCCCGACAAGGGCGAGACTCGCCAGCAAAAGCCCCGACATGAGCGCAATCGCCGGCCATCGGTTGGTCAGCGCGATCACGACGGCGAGGAACGCGCCCGCAAGGATGAGCCTCCAGACCCAGACACGGCCGAACTCGGTGTCGGCGAGCACCGCGCCGATCGTTCCGGGGTCGAACGCGGCCCGCCAGTCGTCGGCCATCGAGGCCGTCTCGGCCAAAAGCCACAAGATCGCGCTCAAGAAAGCGGCGACAGCCGCAGCCGCTACGAGGCGCGAGGCGTTCGGGGCGAGCGCCTGTCGCAAGCCTTCCCGAGCGCAGAGCCAGAGATAGGCGCTCGCGCCGAACGCCAGCATGAGGCTCGCGAAATGGACGAAGCGGCAGAGGATAAGGAGCGTCACGCCTTCGCCGTCGGCCGCGGGGGTTCCGCTCGAAGCTCGTTTCGCTCCGGACTCGCGGGCGCCCGAGGGCTCACATCTTCATTCCGCCCATGCCGCCACTCTTCATGCCGCCCTTCGCGCCTGCGGGTCCGGAGGCGCCCATGCCCTCGACGGTGAACTCGACGGGCAGCGGCGGCGCATGTTCGAAGTTTAGCGTCGCCTTGACTTTCTCGCCTTTCATCAAGGGCTTGGTCAGATGCGTGAACATGAGATGATAGCCGCCCGGCGCGAGCCGGACCGTGCCGTGCGCGGGGATGGCGAGGCCGTCCTTCATCTCGCGCATCTTCATGACCCCGTTCTCGGTCTTCATTTCATGGACCTCGACCGAGGCGAAGTCGGCCGAGCCGCCGGTCAGGCGCTCCGGCGCCGCGCCGTTGTTGTGGACGGTGAGATAGCCGGCGCCGACCTCGGCGCCTTTCGGGGTCGCGCGCGTCCAGGGGTTCTCGATGGAAATGTCGCCGGATTTGAACTCCGCCGCCAGCGACGGGGACGTGAGCGCCGCTATGGACGCGGCGAGGAGGGCGAGAAGAGAACGGGTCATAATGGATCGTCCTTTGCTGATTTGGAACAGGTCGCTGGTTGCAGATTCTCAGATGCTACTTTACGGTGAAACTGAAATTGCCCTGCGTGTGGTGCGTGTCGACCGACACCGCATGCCAATGAACGGTATAGACGCCGGGCGCGAGGGGTTTGGCGATCGGCGCGATCAGCACGTTCGGATGGCCCGCCTCAACTTTCGGCGCCCCGAGAGGCGCCGCGGCGCCGCCCGCTCCCCTCAGTGTGACCTTCGAGAATTTGGGCTCGACCCCTTCGCTGAACTCCAGGCGAATCTCATTCGGCGGCGTGACCATCCCGCCGACGGCGGGCGTCGCCTTTTCGAGCTGAGCGTGGGCGTAGGCCTGCGTCGCGGCGAGCGCGAAGGCGAGCGAAGCGGCGACTTTGAGCGTAAATATGCGCATGGGTGAGATCCTTCGGTTAGATGCCGGGGGCAATGCCAAGTCCGTGGGGGAAAATCGGCCTGCCGAGCGTGTTGGGGAAGATGTCGTCGAGGAAGAAGTGCAATTCCCCGATGACGCCGACGCCATGGCCGCTGGCGCCGTTGATCGGGATGATCGCCTCGAGCGCGACCTGCCAACTGCCGGCCTCATAAATGACGCCCGGCTGGACAGTCCCGGTTGTTATCTGCGGCGCTGCATTGTGGATTGGCGTCGAGAACGTGACCTCCACAATCGGGATGAGGCGCTTCAGGAACGCGTTGTCGATCTCGGCGACATGAGCGTTGAAGTAGGGCAGGCTGTACTGGAGGGTGAATCCCCAGTCGAATGTGGTTGTGTTCGGCTCTCCATTTGTCCAGTCCCGCCCCGGGGCGGCGACATCGAACTGGGAGGTGATGGCGAAGGGCCGCAGGTACTTCATGGACTCGGGCAGGCTTCCAAATCCGAGCCCCGCGTTCAGCACCGGCGAATAGGTGTTTTGCGAGCCGGCGCCGGCCTGAGTCCCTGTGCCGGTTCCGGCCCAGGTGACGTCGAAGCCGACGGCAAACATGAATTCGGCCTCGGGGATGCACAGGGGCTGGTATTTGATCTCCGTGTCGAGGGGCGCCCAGCCGTAACCGCCGGGATGCTGCCACGTCGGGCCGGCGCTCACCGAAATCCCGAGCCTCGGCGTGATCGTCTTGGTCCAGGCGAAACTGGCGTCGAATTCCTGCGCGCCGTCGCCGTTATTGGGGACCCAGCTAAGGGTGGGCAACGCAAGCTCGTCGTTCACGCCCGGGTCGTCGATCGCGAGCGTGGCCGGGAAAATGCGATCGCCGCACACGGAATGCGCGAAAGCAGGGGTAGCCAGGCCTGCGCCGGCGCAAATGGCCGCCAGCGCGAGGCCCCAACGAGGAGGCGATAACATAAGGAGAGCCTTCGGGTCTGAGAGAAATCGACGTCGCGCGCGCAAGCGTTCGCGACGCGGCTTAGGGGGTCTCAGACGGCGAAAGGCGGCGCTCGGGCTCTTTGTCGCTGAAGCGGCGCTGCGGAAGGCGCGACTGACTCAGGCGGGAGCCTGACGTGGGCGGCGACGAGCTCGATCCGGATCGGCAGCGCGGGAAAGTCCGGAATGACGAGGGTCGCCGCCTCCGCCGCGAAGCGGCAGAAGGGGCAGTCGTCGTCGCAGCAGCCTTTCGGGGCCTTTGAGCCGTCATCGGATTGGACGCAGAGCGCCGCCGCGTCGCCGAAGGTCGCCTTGAGCTCGGCCGCGGCGCGCGTCGGGTCCGATGCGCCGTTCGCCGGCTCGCCGAGCGCCTGATGGTAGGGAATGAAGACGAGCTGGACGATGAGCGACAGCGCGACGAGGAGGGACGTCAGCGGCGTGCCGCCGCGCGGCCGGGCGCGCTTTTCACAACCGCTTTGCAGTCGGCGGCGGGCCGATCCCGTCATGCGGCGTCCGTATCTCGGCTCATGCCGGCTTCTATCCGAATAAGAGTTAACCGAATGCGGGAGCTTGAGCAAATTCCATATTGAGGTTGAGGTCTTATATCGCGCTGCGCGGGGCTAATGCCCCGCCGCCGTTTGCCGCGGCGCGCCGAGGTTCACGCGCTGCAGCAGGAAGGCGACCGGCACGAGACAAAGCGCAAAAAATCCGAGCGCCGCGAAAATGTCGATGTAGGAGAGCAGCACCGCCTGGCCCATGACCGTCTGGCCGATCCAGGCGATGGCGCGGCGCTGCGCATCGGCCATCGAATAGCCGTGCTGCATGAAATAGGCGGTCGCCCCCTTCAGCGTCTGCTGGTAGGCGAGCGAGGTCGGACTAATGTCGGCGACAAGCCGCGCATGATGGAACTGCTCCCGCCGGACGAGCAGGGTCTGCGACAGCGAGACGCCGATGCTGCCGCCCAAGTTGCGCGCAACGTTGATGAGCGACGACGCCTGCCCCGATTTGCCGGGCGGCAGCCCGACATAGGAATAGCTCGTGATCGTGAGGAAGAGGAACGGCAACGCGGCCATCTGAAGCGCGCGCGCCCACGCGAACCACCAGAAGTCGGCCTCAGGCGCCAGCGACGTGAAACGCCACATGGCGAAGCCGATCCACAAGAGCGCCCCCGCCATCATCCAGCGCGGCTGCACGAAGCGGCTCACCTGTCCGGCCGCGATCATCGACATGAGCGAGGCGAAGCCGCCCGGCATCAGCGAGAGTCCCGCCCAGGTCGCCGTGTAGCCGAAAGTCTCCTGCAGCACCTGCGGCATAAACTGGGTCGTGGAGAACAGGATCGCGCCGACCGCCAACATGACGAAGAACGAGGTCCCGAACTGGCGCCGCGCGACGAGCCTGACGTCGACGATCGGCTCGTCCCGTGTGAGCTCCCACGGCACGAAAGCGAGAAAGGCGAGGCTCGATACGACCGCGCAGCCGACGATGAAGCTTGAATTGAACCAGTCGCTCTCCTGTCCCTTGTCGAGCAC
>Ga0335083_10011510_pt1 | contig 10623 bp, 10 predicted proteins | sample Lox_Sample_42_FD_206716 | JGI IMG/M metagenome (GOLD analysis project Ga0335083, IMG submission 206716) | Soil microbial communities from Loxahatchee National Wildlife Refuge, Florida, United States - Lox_Sample_4.2 | ecosystem: Environmental > Terrestrial > Soil > Wetlands | place: USA... | reverse complement strand
GCCGTTCACCCCGCGCGCGCCGGTCTCGCGCCTCGCGGCCCGCACCGTCGTTCGGTCCCTCCGCCGCGAGCGGGTCGGCGCGGCTGATGACCCCGCGCCCGAACCCCGGACCGCTAGCCAACAGGTCGAGCCAGGCCACCGAGTAGCGTTGGCGTTCGGGGCCGGCCATCGCTTCGAGCGTCTCGCTCAGCGAGCCGGTGCGGTCGATGTCGGCCGTCACCAAAGGCGAGGCCAGAGGCTCGGCGCGCAGGGTCGCCTGCACGATCACTCCCGTCAGGCCCATGCCCCCGAGCGTCGCATAGAACAGGTCTTTGTCCTGCTCGGCAGAGACCTCGACCTGGCCCTGCGCGGGCGTGCACAGCCAGATCGTCTGCACGTGCTTCGCGAAGGCGCCGTCACGGTGGTGGTTCTTGCCGTGCACGTCGCTCGCGATCGCCCCCGCCAGCGTCACGTGCCTGGTGCCGGGCACCACCGGCAGGGTCAGGCCATATGGCGCCAGTGCGGACATCAGCTCGGCGATGCTCGCTCCGGCTTGGGCCGTGACGAGCCGGCGCTCGTAGTCGATCGAGAGGACCCGGTCGAGGCCGTTCGTGTCCAGCACGATGCCGCCCGCGTTCTGGGCGGCGTCGCCGTAGCTGCGCCCGGCGCCCCTCGCGATCGCTCCCACCAAAGACGCCGACGTAGAGGCGAGCACCTGAAGGACGTCGTCGGCGTCGCGCGCCTCGATCACCTGGCAGCGCCTGCCCCCGGTCCGGCCCCAGCCGTACAGCACCCTTTCGCCGGTCGTCGGCGCCGTGCGCGCCGCGGGCTCGGCAGGCGTCATCGGCTCGACCGTCCGAGTCGCCGACCGGGCCTCAACCGCCGAGATCGGCGCTTTAGCGGCCGACGGAGATGTGTCGGGCGCCGTGCTGGACACCTCAGCCGCCGACATAGATGCCTCCGAGGAACAGCACGCTCCAAGCGGCGCCCAGCCCAAGCAGGACGCGGTCCCTCAGGATCAGCTCCTCCGGCGCCTGCCCGGCGCCGGTCCCGACCAGGTTCGCGTAGCGGCCGAGCCACAGCAGGAGCGGGACGATCGACAGGCCGTACCAGAGGACGTGGGCAGGCCTCGTGAACGCCCATCCGGTGTAGGCGACGACCGCGATGGCCGCCGCTGCCAGCAGGACCAGGCGCAGGTGGCCGAGCGAGTACCGCCGCAGGGTCGCCCGACCTGGGGCCGACGGCGCCTTCGAATCGGGCGCGGGGGAGGCCGCTGACGCGTCCGGGCCGGCGTGCTCGCGCAGCTCGGCATAGCGCTTGGCGGCGACCAAGAAGATGGCGCAGCATCCAGTAACGATGACGAACCAGCGCGACAAGTAGATGTCGCTCGCCACGCCGCCCGCCACCGCGCGCAGCACGAAGCCGGCCGCGATCGCCAGGATGTCGAGCACGACGACGTGTCTCAGCCACACGGAGTAGGCGCCGGTCAGCGCCAGGTAGCAGCCTCCGACGGCGGCCAGCTCGGGCCTGATCGCGGCGCCCAAAGCCAGGCCCGCGCAGGCAAAGACCGCGGCGGCGCCCAATGCGGCGCGCGGCGAGCACTCGCCGGCGGCGACCGGTCGCAGGCGCTTTTGCGGATGCAAGCGATCCTGCTCGCGGTCGCGTACGTCGTTGAACAGATAGGTCGCGCTCGAGAGCAGGCACATCATGACGAAGGCGCTCGCCACCTGGAAGGCCACGAGCGGCCGGTCGATTGCCCCGGCGGCGCAGGGGGCGGCGAGCACCAGCAGGTTCTTGGTCCATTGCCTGGGCCTGGACGCGCGCAGCAGCGTCGCCGCGAAGTCGCGGACGTCGAGCGCTTCGTCCTTCGTCTGGGCGTTTCGGGCCTCGGGCGTTCCGCTCCGCGTCGGGCTTGGCCTGGCCTCGAGCCCTTCACTTTCCAGGGTCGGGCCGGCGTGGAGCGTCCCGGCCGGCGCCGCGCCCAGCGAGACATATCCCTCTCCTGCGGCTGACTCGGTCGTCTGAATCGGTTAATTCCTTTGGGATCGAATCAGTTAAAGAAACGATAAATGTGAACCGGGAGTACGTAGGGCAAGGATTCCACACGGAAGGCCAGCGCTCACGTGAGAATCTGTTAATCAAGGGTCCCTCTCGGCTCGCCTCCGAGGGGGCCGCGTTACAGTCGACGCGATGTCTCGTGTCTCACGTCCAGCGACGAACCTGACGTCTGGTGTGCCATCTCAGAGGACGAGCGCGACGTCTTACGCTCCAGGCCCAGCCACGCGTTTGCGCCGGATCGCGCTGGTCGCCGCGACGGTGGCGCTGATCTTCGTCCTGGTCTCTTACGGCCGCGCGATGAGCCAGCCGTCCAATTCGGCTCTCGGGATCAGAACGGTCGAGTGGTTGCGCGACAACGGGGCGGCCGGGCTCGTGGCCAAGGTCGAGTCGATCTACTACACGTTCACGGCGCCCAGCAAGGGCGGCCCGACGTTGCGGTCCCTGCCGCACGTCGGCGGGGCGGTCGCGGCGAGTGGAGACGGCGGCGCGGCTGGGGCGGGTGCTGCCGGCGGAGCGGGCGCGGCGAGTGGAGGCGGCGGCGCGGGCGGGGCGAGCGCGGCCGGCGGCGTGGGTGGGGCTCCCGTTCAGGTCGAATATCGGCCGCCGCGCGTGCCTGCCCTGCTGAAACCGGCGCTGCCCGGAGAGGGCGTCTGGCACGCCACCAGGGCCAGCTTTCGGGCCGACCCGCCGGTGCTGGTCACGACCGTTCGCGATCAGCCCGAATACCCGAGGGTCGTCGCCGGCCTGGCCTGGATCGATGCCAAACGAGTAGAACTGACGCTCGACCCTGGGCGCCTGGAGCCTTCGGTCGAACTGCCGCGCGGGCCGATGGAGGTGCCGGTCGCGCACCGGCCGCGACTGCTGGCCACGTTCAACAGCGGCTTCAAGCTGAGCGACTCCCACGGCGGGTTCGTCCTGCACGGCAGCGCCTACGCGCCGATGGTCGACGGCCAGGGCACGCTCGTCGGCTACAGCGACGGCAGGGTCGACGTGATCGATTGGAGGTACGGCGCCAAAGCCCCGCCCGGCGTTTCGTTCGCGCGCCAGAACCTGCCTTTGATCGTCGACGAAGGCAAGCCTAACCCGAACATCGCCAACACCTCCGAATGGGGCGCGACGGTCGAAAACGCGGTGCTCGTGTGGCGCTCTGGGATCGGCGTCGACAGCCGCGGCGACCTGATCTATGCGGCCGGCGAAGACCAGACGGTCTCGAGTCTGGCCAAAGCCCTGATCCGGGCTGGCGCCGTGAGGGCGATGGAGCTGGACATAAACTCGTACTGGGTCAGCTTCATCACCTACGGCGAACCGGGCGCCGGCGATCCGAACAACTTGCTCAGCGGCATGGAACGCCCCGACACGCGCTACCTGGGACCGGACGACCGCGACTTCTTGGCGGTCTACGAACGCTGAGGGGCGCGCGCGCGCGCGCGTGCGCGCGCGCGCACGCACGCACGCGGGCCGTCCAAAAAATAGGCCGATGTCGGCGCCCGGCCGGTGTCGGCTCCAGGTCAATGTCGGCTCCAGGCCGGTGTCGGCGCCCGGCCAATGTCGGCGCCCGGGCGCGCGGACGCCCGGGGAGGCGGCCCCCTTCTAAGTGCCGGCCTGCGTCGGCGCGCGGTCGGCGACGTCGGCGGCGGTCGTGGTCGTCATCGCCTGGGCGGTCTTGCCGCCCATCGCGCGCCTGACGAGGCCCGGCGCAAGGACCCTGATGGCGGCGGCCAGGCCATAGCCGCGGGGCACGTAGCGCTCGGCCTTGCGGCCGACGCCGGCCTGGAAGATCGCCTCGGCGCCCTGCTCGGGCGTGGAGACCGCCCACCTCGTCCAAGGCTTGGCCGTCAGCTCGGCCTGCGGGAAGCCCTCGGTCGAGATGAAGCCGGGCAGGACCAGGCCGACGTGGACGCCGTTGGGGAGCTCCTCCATCCAGAGCGCGTCCGACCACGAGGCCAGAGCCGCCTTGGAGGCGCTGTAAGCGCCGGTGCCCTTGCGCGTGACCCTGGCGGCGGTCGAGGCCACGTTGACGATCGCGGACGGGGCCGAAGCCCGCAGCAGCGGCAGCAGGGCCTCCGTGAGCCGGACCTGGGCGTCGAAGTTGATCGCCATCGTGCGCTTCACGTTCTCGTAGCCGCCCTCCCCAAACGGCTTGCGCCAGGCGGCGCCGGCGTTGTTGACGAGCAGGTCGAGCCTCGCGTACCGGCTTCGGACGTGCTCCTCGATCCGTTTGGGAGCATCCTCGTCCAGAAGATCGACATCGATCCAAGTGGTGCGCTCCTCGCCGAGCTGGATCGCCAAGTCGCGCAGTCGCTCGCCGCGCCTGGCGACGAGGACCAGCGCTGTGTTCGGCTCCTTCGCCAACCGCCTGGCGGTCGCTTCGCCAATGCCGCTGGAGGCCCCGGTGACAATCGCCACGAAAGGCTTGCTCTGGTCTTGTGCTCCACTCATCCGGCGTCTGACACTACCGCTTCGCTCGCATGATCTGGGCACCGCCGCACGGGCGTACCTCGCGCGCGCCGGGCGGCACGGCCACGCCCGGGGGCAGCAATGCAAGGACGCTGCCGCCGAAGCCGCCGCCCATGATGCGCGCGCCCGCGGCGCCTGCTTCGCGCATCCTGGCCACCGCCGCGTCGACCGTCGGCGTCGAGATCGCCATGCGGTCGCGCAAGCTGCGGTGCGACTCGTTCAGCAACTCCGCCAGGGCCGGCATGTCCTCGGCCCGGAGGGCTCCCACTGCGCGCTCCACTCGTTCGTTATCGCCGAGCACGTGGACCGCGCGCCCACGCAACGGCTCAGGCAGCCGCCCGACCTGCTCCGGAGAGGCCTCTCTCAGCGAGCTTACGCCCAGCAGGCGGCACGCCTCGGCGCACTCGGCGCGCCGCTGGTTGTAGCCGGAACTCGCGTTCTCGCGCCGCTCGCCCGTGTCGTAGACGACCACGCGCCAGCCTTTCAAGCGCAGCGGCACCGGCTCGACGCCGATGGCCTCGAAGTCGATCAGGAGCGCGTGCTCGGGCTCTCCGTAGAGCGATGCCAGCTGGTCGAGCAGGCCTGTCCTGGCGCCGGCCCACTCGTTCTCGACCTTCGAGCACAGCCTGGCCAGGTCGGTCTTGCCGATCTCGTTCTCTAGGCCGGCGAGCGCCAGCAGCGCCAGCGCCAGGGCGACCTCCAGGGCCGCCGACGAGGACAGGCCCGCGCCGCGCGGCACGCCGCCCTCGATCCGAAGGCTCGCGCCGACGGGCTTCAGGCCGGCCTGGGCCAGCTCGGCCACCATGCCCCTCACGAACGCCCGCCAGCCTTTGGCGGCCGGCGGGTCGGCCAGAACGAACTCGTCTTCTTCGCCGAAGTCGGACGCCAGCGCCTGGACCAGCTCTTCGCCTTCGGGGCCCGGCTGAAGGCGCCTGGCCTCGACCGTGACCGACTCGGCGATCGCGAAGGCCAAGGCCAAGCCTTCGTTGTAGTCGGTGTGCTCGCCGATCAAACAGACCCGGCCGGGCGCCTTCGCCCAGACGCGGTCAGGTGGTGTAGGGCTGTTCTTTTTTGGGGTGCTCGCGTGCGCGTACGTACGCGCACGCGGCTCCTCCGGTTTTGGGTCTTCCGTGCCGGCGTCCGTGGCCGTGTGCGTGTCGTTCTCTTTTGGGCCACTCGCGCGCGCGGGCACGCGTGCGGGCGGGCCCTCCATTTCGGAAGACTCCATTACCGACGGCGCCCCCCGCCAAGGCTCGCGGTCTCGTCTAGCGGGCATCTGCGATCGCCGCCCGCAGCGAAGCGGCCGACTCCTCGGGGAGCGTGTCGCTGATGAACGTGCCCGCGCCCTGCTCTGAGCCGGCCAGATACTTCAGCTTCGCGGCCGTCCTCAGAGGCGGATAGAACTCGACGTGCAGGTGGCCGCCGCCGACCCCCTCGCCGCCAGTCGGCGCCTGGTGGACCGCCATCACGTACGGAAACGGCCGCTCGAACAGGCCGTCGTAGCCGCGCACGAGCCGCTGCAGGGCCTCCGCCAGCGCGTTCAGCTCGGCCGCTTCGCACTCCACCAGCGAAGTCCGGTGCGCCCTCAGGACCACGTGTGCTTCGTAGGCCCAACGCGCCGCCCAAGGCACATATACGACGACCTCTTTGTTCTCGTACACCACGCGCCGCCCGTCGTCCAGCTCGCGCTTCAAGAGCTCGCACGGCGCGCACCCGCCCAGCCTGGCGTCGGCCGTCAGCTCCAGCTTCGGCACCGGCGGCAGGAACGGGTACGCGTAGATCTGGCCATGCGGGTGGTGCAACGTCACGCCGACCTCGACGCCTCTGTTCTCGAAGATGTAGACGTACTCGACGTCCGGCCTTGCGCCCAGCTCCTCGTAGCGGTGCCTCCAGACCCACATCAAAGCCCGGGCTCGCTCCTGCGCGAGCGTGCCGAACGAGCCTTCGTGGGCGTCGGTATAAACCACCACCTCGGCCGCGCCGTGCGGGGCCTCGAAGGCCGGGAACCTGTTCTCGAACACCGCGATCTCGAAAGCCGGCGCCGCAATCTCGGTCGGCTCGCCGCCCGGCCTGGTCGGGCACAGCGGGCAGTGCTCGGCCGGCGGCAAAAACGTGCGCTCCTGGCGGTCGACCGCATAGACGACCTCCTCGCCGCGCAGCTCGTTGAAGCGCTGGCCGGTTCGGGGATGCGAGCGTAGCGAGCGTCTCTCGGTTCGGTCGCTCACCGCCGCGCTCCCTCCCCGCCTGTACGCCCGCGCCCGATCGCCGCCGTGGCCGGGCCGTCGCGCGCCTTGCCGATCCACGACGCTTTCGTCATCGCCGAGGCCTCGGGTCTTCTTCCCTCAACTCCTCCCCGCCGGTCTCTGCCGCCGGGGCTCTTTTGTAGAGGATCAAGGCGCGGCCGTCGTCTTTGACGTGTCTTGTCAGCGAAATCGGCCCGCAGGTCTCGGTTGGGCTGGTTCGACTGGCGTGCTGTTGTGGCTGGCTGTCTGACATGCGTAGTTAGCCGCACGAGAATCGCGGGTTTACCGGCGGAATCGCTCTTGACTGACAGAACGGTTAGCGGGATCGTAGATCGGGGAACAAAAGATGGCTGACGTCGGCCTTCCGGCGTCTCCCAGAAGAGCCAAAAAAGGAGGCGTAGATGTCGTCCTCGACGTCAGACACCGACCGGGCCCGTGAGGCCCTTGAGCGACTCGGGCACGCCGATCGCGTGCAGGATGGGATCAGGAACCCCGCCCTCCCCGGGAGCCCCGGTTTCGACCGCAGAGCATTCCTGAGACGCACCGCCTTGACGGGCGTGGCGGCGGGATCGGTCAGCACGATCCTCGCGGCGTGCGGGTCCAGCGCCTCGAGCAGCTCCAACTCGAACACCGTGTTCGGCTCTCACCCCGAATACAAATTCGTGTTCGTAAACCATGTCACCACCAACCCGTTCTTCACCCCGACCCAGTACGGCATCCAGGACGCCTGCAAACTGCTCGGTTGCTCATATGAGTGGACGGGCTCGGAATCGTCGAACGTCAACCAGATGATCAACGCCCTCAACACCGCCGTCGCCTCCAAAGCCGACGGGATCGCGGTGGCTTTGATCGACCTCCACGCGTTCAACGCGCCGGTGGAAGCGGCCCTGAAGGCGGGCATACCGGTCGTCGCCTACAACGCCGACGCGCCAACCAACCCGCGTCTGTCATACATCGGCCAGGACCTGAAACTGGCCGGTGAAAAGATGGGCGAACGGATCGTCGAAGCAGTGCCTTCCGGCGATGTCGCGCTGTTCATCGCCACGCCCGGATCGGCCAACCTGCAGCCGCGCATCGAAGGCGCCGAAGCGGCGATCAAAGCGTCGGGCAAGCCGATCAAAATCCACACCGTCGCGACCGGCGCAGCGGTGCCGGGCGAGCTCTCGACAATCGACGCCTACTGGATCGGCCATCAGAGCACCAAGGGGATGTACGCGGTCGACGGCGGTTCCACCGAATCGCTCGCGAAAGTGATGCAGAAGTACGGTCTCGCCGCCAAAGGCATCCACGCGGGCGGCTTCGACTTGACCGAAAACACCCAGAAACTGCTGCGCGAAGGGAACATCGAATTCACGATCGACCAGCAGCCCTACCAGCAGGGCTTCATCCCGGTCCTGCAGCTGTTCTTCTGGCAGGTCTCCGGCACGCTCTCGGGCATCACCGAAACCGACACCGGCCTGAAGTTCCTAAACAAAGAAACCGTCAAGCCGTATGTCGAATCGAAGACCCGCTACGAGGGCACTTCGACCGAACCGAAGGTCGTACCGATCCCGGCCGGCACGGTCGCCTGAGCGACGCAGATGGCGGGCGTGGCCGGAGCGGCCCCCTCTCCGACGCCCGCCCCCGCGGCCGAGCCTCCGGCGCCCAAGAGCCGGGGGCTCGCCGCACGCTTCGGCAGGGCCACGCTCGATCGGGCTCTCGCTTTGCGCGAGGGCTCGATCATCGTCGTGACCCTGATCACGGCCGTCTACTTCACGGTCAACACCGAAAGCTTCTTTACAGCCGCCAGCTTCAAGACCTTGCTGCCCTACTTCGCTCCGTTCGCGATCATGGCGGCAGGCGAGGTCTTCGTGATGATCCTCGGCGAGATCGACCTCTCGATCGGCGCCATGTACCTGTTCGCGCCGTTCCTTTTCTACAAGCTCAACACCGCCGGCATCCCGAGCGTGATCATGGCGCTGATCTGCTGCATGGCGGTCGGCTTCGCCAACGGTTTCTTCGTGGCCGTGATCGGCATCAACTCGTTCGTCGCGACCCTCGCGATGCTCTTCACGTTCGAGGGCTTGGCGCTGATCATCTCTCACGGCACGCCCGTCACCACGCCCGGCACGCCCGGGGCCGTAATAGGGAGCGCCGGCCACCTGAACACGTTTGCCGAGATCTTCGGCGGCGGCACCTACTCCGAGCTGATCTGGGCGCTCGCGATCATCGTCGTCCTGCAGGTCGTGCTCACGTTCACGCGTTGGGGCCTGTACACGGTGGCGATCGGCTCCAACAAGCTCGGCGCCGCCGAGGCCGGCGTCCGGGTCAAGCTCGTGACGATCAGGAACTTCATCCTCTGCAGCGTCACCGCCGGTTTGGTCGGGATCTTCGAGGCGGTGCGCTCGGGCACGGTCCAGCCCGATCCCGCAGGCGCCAACGAAATCCTGTTCCTCGCGGTCGCGGCCGGCGTGATCGGCGGCACGCTTCTCACGGGAGGCTCCGGGACCGTCGTCGGCGCCCTGATCGGGGCGCTCTTCCTGGGGATCCTCAAGGAGGGCCTGGTCCTGCAGGGCGTCAACGCCGACTACCTCTTGTTCTACACCGGCTTGGCGATCCTGATCGCGATGACGGTCAACATCTACGTGCGACGCGTCCGGATAGGCCACGGCGGTGGCTGACCGGCCCCCCGCACTCCCGGTCGAGCCGGTCGTGGCGCCCGTGTCCGCGCCGGACGACGTCCTGCGCGTCGAGCACATCGCCAAGCGCTTCGGCCCGGTCACCGCCCTTAGGGACGTCAACCTGCACCTGCGCAAGGGCGAGGTCCTGGGCCTGCTCGGCGACAACGGGGCCGGCAAGTCGACCCTCATCAAGATCATCTGCGGCTTCCAGAAGCAGGACTCCGGCCAGATGTTCCTGCGGGGCGAGTCCTACGAACCGAAAAGCGTCGACGACGCAAGGGCCCACGGCATCGAGACCGTCTACCAGGACCTGGCCCTGATCGACGAACTGTCCGTCTACCACAACCTGTTCCTGAGGCGCGAGCGCGTCCACCGTCCGCTGCCGCTCCTCGCCAACCGCCAGATGAAGCGCGAGGCCAGGGTCGCCCTGAACGAGATCGGCATCAACATCCCGAGGATCGACGTCGCCGTGGCGCGCCTCTCCGGTGGCCAGCGCCAGGCGATCGCGGTCGCCAGGACCGTCAACTCCGACGCTGACATCCTGCTCCTCGACGAGCCCCTCGCCGCGATGGGCGCCAAAGAGGGCGGCATGATCCTCGACCTGATCCAGAGGCTCAAGGAAGAAGCCAAGGTCTCGATCGTCATGGTCCTCCACAACTACGTTCACGTCCTGGCGACCTGCGACCGGGTGGCAATGATCCAGGACGGCGTCATCGCCTTGGACAAGCCCACCGCCGAGACCTCCGTCGAAGAGCTGACCGAGATCGTCGTCAACGAGTACCGCCGCGCTCGCGAAGCCGCCCACGCCGAGGAGGCCCTGCGGGCAGGAACCCGTTCGCCCTAGCGATTGGCTTCAGACCGAGCGCGTGCGGTCCGGCGCGGTCAGGTCCGCCCGGTTCTGCTGGCGCTCGCCCCTGACCTGAAAGGCGATATACAAGATGATCACGTTCACGAGCAGGCCTATGCCCAAGAAGACGACCAGTAGGCCGAAGGTCTTCGTGAACGCGTAACTGGTGGCGAGCACTGCCGCAAGCATCGCCGCGCAGCCTACCAACGATGGCCGAACGGACGAAGCCCGAGTGGTCCGGACGGAGCCCGGCCGGGCCGGACGGCGCCGAGCGGACCGGACGGCGCCGAGCGGACCGGACGGCGCCGAGCAGACCGGACGGCGCCGAGCAGACCGGGCGGCGCCGAGCAGACCGGACGGCGCCGAGCAGACCGGGCGG
>Ga0335083_10011509_pt1 | contig 10623 bp, 9 predicted proteins | sample Lox_Sample_42_FD_206716 | JGI IMG/M metagenome (GOLD analysis project Ga0335083, IMG submission 206716) | Soil microbial communities from Loxahatchee National Wildlife Refuge, Florida, United States - Lox_Sample_4.2 | ecosystem: Environmental > Terrestrial > Soil > Wetlands | place: USA: Florida... | reverse complement strand
AAAGACGCACGGCGCGATCCGGAGCATGCGTCCGGTTATAGAGGAGACCTGATGGACTGGAGCCAGGAAGCAGATCTCGCGCGGGTGGAGAGCGTCTTGATCTTTGGAGTCGAAGTGAGGGCTGGAGATCGGGTGCGGTTGTGGCCGCAGAAATCTGCGGACATCATGGACATAGCGCTGAAGGGCAAAGTCGCTGTCGTCGAAGCGATCGAACGCGACTTTGAAGATCATCTGCACTTCGCGGTGGTACTCGAAGATGATCCGGGCCGCGATCTGGGAATGATGCGCCAGCCGGGACACCGTTTCTTCTTCTCGCCCGAAGAAGTGGAGCCGCTGTCGCTGAATGGTGAGGTGAAGCATGAACGGTAAGGTGCTGGTTGCCGGAATTGGCAATATGTTTCTCGGGGACGACGCATTCGGGGTGGAAGTCGCGCAGCGCCTGGCGTTGCGACAGTTGCCTGACGGCGTCAAGGTAGTTGATTTCGGCATTCGCAGCTACGACCTTGCCTACGCGCTGATGGAGAATTGGGATCTCGTGATCTTGGTGGATGCTTTGCCTGCCGAGGGAAAGCCCGGGACGCTGTACGTTATGGAGCCAGAACTTCCGAGCGGCGAGGCAGTTGGCTCGCTGGATGCGCACACAATGAATCCGGTGGCGGTGTTGCAGTTAGTGAGTGCCCTGGGCGGGAAGGTTGGGCGAGTTCTTGTGGTGGGCTGTGAACCAGCCAGTCTCGAGCCGGATGAAGCGGGTGAGGTCGGGTTGAGCGGTCCGGTATCTGCGGCGGTGGAAGAAGCCGTTCGCATGGTGGAAGAACTGATCGAGCGCAGCCATGCAACGGCTGCTTAGTGAAGGAGATGGAAGATGGGAAAGATTTTGAAGTGGGGTACTCTTGCGGCCGCTGTTTACGGTTTGTACTACTTCCGTGGCGACATGCAGCGTTACGTGAAGATGAAGATGATGTGATTCGGATTATTCAGATAACTCCAGTTGGATTTCCTTGGCAGCGGGATCGATTCGCGCGATGCGGAAGCTGCGAATTTGCCCAGCGGCGATCGGTTCGGTCTTCTTTGTCGCAGACTGAGTTTGGCCCTTCCAGCGAGCCTGGAGCATGGAGGTGAGGGAAGAGAGATCAGCTTTCGTCTCGCTCTTCTCTTGCGCTTGCTCGCTTGCGGCGGCGCGCACCTTACAAGTCGCGTGAATACCTTGGCCGAGTTCGACGCGCGCATTCCCGCCTGACAGATCGATCACGCGCCCGGTGACCAGGTCACCCGCTTTCCGTTCCGCAAGATATTCATCCAAATCAGTGGGAACCAGCTGCTTGATGCTGAGGCGTATGTTGCGCTTCTCGCTGTCGATGGCGAGAACCTGAGCTTTGACTACCTGTCCGAGCTTGAGCACATCGCGTGGATGGGCAATTCGCTTTTCGGCGCTGATTTCGCTGACGTGAATCATGCCCTCGATGCCTTCCGCGAGTTGAACGAAGGCGCCAAAGTTGGTCATGCTGGTGATCGGGCCTTCGATGGCCGAGCCGACGGGGAACTTCTGTGAGACATCCGCCCAGGGATCGCCAAGAGCTTGTTTCAGGCCGAGCCCGATGCGGCGTTCGGCGGCATTCGCGGTGAGAATAACCGCGTCAACAGTGTCGCCGCGCTTCACGACGTCGGTGACGCGCTTCACTTTGCGCGTCCACGAGAGCTCGGAGATGTGAATGAGACCTTCAATGCCAGGTTCGAGCTCGACGAAGGCGCCGAAGTCGGTAACGCGAGAGACGACGCCGCGGACGCGTTCGCCAACTTTGTATTTGTCAGCAACAGCATCCCATGGATGCGGCTGAAGCTGCTTCAAGCTGACCGCGATCCGGCGCTTGCCGCCTTCCTCCGTGATCTTCAGAACTTTGACTTCGATTTCCTGGCCAACGGAGAGAACGTCGGAAGGCTTCTCAACACGCGCCCAGCTGATTTCCGCGATGTGGAGCAGGGCATCGACACCGCCTATGTCGACGAAAGCGCCGTAGTCGGTGAGACTGCGCACGGTGCCGGACACCACGTCGTTTTCGTTGATCTCGGAATAGCGGCGGGCCTTGGCGGCTTCCGCTTCTTCCTCAGCAATGGCGCGGCGGTCAACGACAACGTCTTCTTCGGCTACGTCGAGCTTGGTAATGCGGCAACGAATCTCGGTGCCGACAAGCTTTTCCATTTCGGCGGAGTCGCGCACGCCACTGCGTGAGGCGGGCATGAAGGCTCGAACGCCGACGTCGACGCTGAGACCGCCTTTCACGACGGCGGTAACGGTGCCGATGATGGTGGCTTTTTCGTTGAAAGCCCGTTCGAGAGCCGGCCAGTCAGCGGGACGCTCGACACGAGTGCGCGAGAGTTCGTAGTAGCCCTCTTCGTTGCGGCCCTTCACGGAGACGAGGAAGTTGTCGCCGGGCTTCACTTCCTGTCCGGCATTCTGGAAGAGAGAAAGCGGGAGCACACCTTCGGTCTTGTAGCCGATGTCGAGGAATACGGTGTCGGCGGAGACGGCGATGACGGTTCCCTGAAGCTGCTTGTTTCCTTCGGATTTATGAGAGCGTTCGAATTGCGAGAGAAGGTCGCCGAAGGAGGCGTTATCAGTATTCGGATCGGAAGAAGGTACGTTGGACATGATGAGCTTTTAGTCTACCAGTCGGTCCGCCGACAGTGATCAGAAGAGCGGAATACCCCTCCCCCCTCGGGCAATCAAGTCATTGGCATGCAATGACTTGGAGTGCAGGTTCTGCCAGTTGCCGCAAAACAAAGGAGTAAGCAGTCAAAATCTTAAGAACAAACAAGTTGCTAGTTGTTAGTTGTCAGTTGTTAGAAAGACAGAGGGGAATCTGTGGTTTCCGGAAATTTCAGCTAATTCCAGGGTAGCAATTTTGAAGGACAAGCTAGACACTTTCCCGAAATTTATATGTGGCGTTGTTTCATCGGGATACGATGAAATTAGGCGTGGAATGGGGCTTGACATCTCTAACGACGTCGGCGGTGTCAAGCACAGAGATTCCCATAGGCGAAAGAAACGGGGTCAAGGGCGCTGGACCGTTCGGGATATCTGCAGTCTAATTTGTTGTTTTCGCTTGGGCGTTTTGGGGTTGGTCATCCATTTTGTTTGGGTCCGGATTGTAGCGGAAGTGGAGCCGGAGCTTGAGATACGGACCCTTGAACTGGGTAGGCAAGGGTCCAAATGGATTCGCAGCGGTTATGGCACCCCATGCGGCGCGATCGAGATCCCTGTCGCCAGAAGAGGAAGCAAGATTCACTCCTGTAACTCTTCCGTCCACCAATATCTCGAACTCGATTGCGACATCACCCTGCTTCGATTTGGGTTTGCGCGCTGCTTCAGGAATTAGGGAATACCAGTTTATTCTCACCGAGGCGATGACCTGGTTCAGATAGCTGCCGAAATCGACGCCGAGAGTGTCAGTCAGGATCTCGATTTGAGCCGGTTTCGCCGGCCTCGTTATCGAGCTACTGGTAATGGTCGGAACCTGCACATGTGTGCAGGTCACTATATAGCAAGGATCGGAATCATCTTGAAGTAGACAATACGTGCCAACTTTTCGGCTGCTCCCATCCGAGGAGGAAGGCTGGTACAGATCGATGTTCGAACAATCCTGATACACGGACCCGGCACCGAGCTTTCTCATGACGTATTTTCCCGGTTCTGGAACGGAGCAAGGAACGACGTTCAATGAACAACTCAGTTCCATGATCCTCTCGCCGATCTGCGCTCGTGTGAGGACTACGTTCTTTTGCACAGAGTTGCTAATCACGATTATTGGTTGATCGGTTTCGGCGAATAGGCCGGTGGCGACAAATAAGAAGAAGGCAACAGCAGCAAAAGAGCGGGTGGGATGCTTGGAGGAACTTCTGAAAGGCATTATGGGCAATGTATATCGATGAACTGAGTTGCCGCAACCGATTCATCAGTTCAATCGTGCCTACGCCACTCGTACTTTTGTCGCGTGACAACCCGCCACTGAAGTGGCGGGCTATTACCAGTCGCCCGCTACGCGGCTGTTTCTGTAGACTCTCTGATCTCTTATTTGATCTGCGATTTGACACGTCAAAGGGGTGTGCCCCAGCCCTCTCTTCGACAACGGCGTGAGTTTCGTCACGCCAAAAAGGGCGGACAGGAATGTCCTCCCCACACAAACAACCCCAAAGGCGGAGCTGCGCTCCGCCTGACAGCCAAAACTGCCCGTCCCACATGAATTCCTCGCTGTGCTCGGAAGTGAGGATCAACTGATCCCACCCTAGCCCAAAAAGGGCTAGGATGGGGCACCCACTTTGGTGGTACTTCTCCGTACACGGGCGAGGCGCCGCGCCACACGACTCCCTCCGACCGCGGCGCTCACGCATGGGGTACCCCCAGCGGTTTTCTGATTCGTCGGTGTGATTTCCGGCGCGGGGGATCGCGCTGTCAGCACGGCTTCCGCAGCCGAGGGTCACCCCTTGGGGTGACCATAGTCACGGCGCAGAGCACGCATCAGACATTAAATGACGGCGTTTCTAGAAGTACGGGTCTTGGAGCAGACCCGCGAACCGTCACGTAACAGCACACGCATCTGTAGAAAGAGAGGGGTTCCCATGAGCGTTGGCATCATCAAACTTCCGGCCGACTACACAAAAGAAGTCATGGGCCTGGTGAAAGCGAAAAACCCGGCAGAACCTGAGTTCCATCAGGCAGTACAAGAAGTATTCGATTCCCTACGACTGGTGCTCGAGCGGCACCCTGAATTCATCTCCGCGAAGATCCTGGAGCGGATCACCGAACCGGAACGCGTCATTATGTTCCGCGTGCCGTGGACCGATGACCGCGGCGAAGTGCAAGTCAATCGCGGATTCCGCATCGAAATGAACAGCGCCATCGGCCCTTATAAAGGTGGGCTGCGTTTCCATCCGTCGGTGAATCTGGGCATCCTGAAGTTCCTCGCATTTGAACAAGTATTCAAGAACTCGCTCACGACGCTGCCGATGGGCGGTGGCAAGGGCGGATCGGACTTTGATCCGAAGGGGAAGAGCGACAACGAAGTGATGCGCTTCTGCCAGAGCTTCATGACTGAGTTGAATCGCCACATCGGTCCGGATACAGACGTTCCTGCGGGCGATATCGGCGTCGGCGGCCGCGAAATTGGATTCCTGTTTGGCCAGTACAAACGTCTTCGCAATGAATTCACCGGTGTTCTAACCGGCAAGGGATTGGCGTGGGGCGGTTCGCTGATTCGTCCGGAAGCGACCGGCTATGGCTGCGTATATTTCGCGCAGGAGATGTTGAAGACGCGGAAGGACACGCTGGAAGGGAAGCTGTGCCTGGTTTCGGGCAGCGGCAACGTTTCGCAATACACGATCGAGAAGCTGCTGGATCTGGGCGCGAAGCCGATCACAGCATCGGATTCGAACGGCGTTGTCTACGACCCGGATGGAATCGATCGCGCGAAGCTGGCGTGGATCATGGATCTGAAGAACGTGCGCCGCGGACGTATGCGCGAGTACACGGAGCACTTCAAGAAAGCGATCTTCATGCCGACAGACATGAAGCTGGATCACAATCCGCTGTGGAATATCAAGGCAGATTGCGCGTTCCCGAGTGCGACGCAGAATGAAATCAATGCGAAAGACGCTGCCAACCTGATCAAGAATGGCGTGAAGGTGGTGGCCGAAGGCGCGAACATGCCGAGCACGCTGGAGGCGACGAAGATGTTCCTGGATGCGGGCCTGCTCTATGGTCCGGCGAAGGCGGCGAACGCGGGCGGCGTTGCGACGTCAGGGCTGGAAATGGCGCAGAACAGCCAACGCATGACGTGGACGCGTGAAGAGGTGGATGATCGGCTGCACAAGATCATGATCGCCATTCACAAGAATTGCTACGAGACCGCCGAGACTTATGGCGCGAAAGGGAACCTGGTGCATGGAGCAAATATCGCCGGATTCCTGAAGGTAGCGAATTCGATGCTGGATCAGGGGCTGGTGTAACCGGGCTAAAGCCCCTTTTCGTCGCGAGGAGTACGCGCGGCTAAAGCCGCGCTCCTCCACGGAGGTTCCGGCCCTTTCCAGAGGAAGGAAAGGCCGGGCGTCCGGAAGTTATGCCCACTCGGGGGCGAGTGGGCTCCATTAATTCCAACAGAGTGCGGGGTGGAGTATCATCCACCCCGCGTTTTTTCAGGGGTGCAGAGTGGTACAGCCGAAGCCGATACGGACTGGGGAACTCGATGCTCAGCGATTGTTCGAGGGTTTCGAGAACCTGATGCCGTTTCGCGTGCAGGACATTCTGCTGGTATCGAGCCTGTATGACTCGTTCATTTTGCGCGAGGACGGCAGATTGAACGAGTTACTGCTTGGGGAGTCGCTCGAACTGAATCTATGGCAGGTCCCCGGGATTACGCATGTTTCCAGTGGGGCCGAGGCGTTGGCCATGGCGAAGGCGGAGCCGCGTTTCAACCTGATTATTGCCAATCTGCAACTGAGCGATATGGATGCCGCGGAATTGGCGCGGCAGGTCAAGGCCGCCGGGCTCGATGTGCCAGTGGTGGTGCTCGCCTACGATTATCGCGAGATCAAGAATTTTCGCGCGCGCAATCCTGAGACGGACATCCACCGGATTTTTCTGTGGCAGGGAAACGTACGCATCCTGATCGCGATTGTGAAGTACGTCGAAGATGAGAGAAATGTGCGGCACGACACCGAAGTGATGGGTGTGCCGGTGATCCTGGTCGTTGAGGACAATATTCGGTATTACTCGGCATTTCTACCGCTGATCTACACGGAACTGATTGAGCAGTCGCGAGGACTAATCAGCGAAGGACTAAACGTCGCGCACAAGCTGGTGCGGATGCGTGCACGGCCGAAGATCCTGCTTTCTACGACTTATGAAGATGCCGTCGAGAAGGTGTTGACGTACCAGGACTACCTGCTGGGAGTGGTGTCGGATATCGAATTCCCAAAGGAAGGAGTGTTGAGCCCGGATTCGGGATTCGACCTCGCTCGCATGGTACGAAGCGTGGTGGAGGATGCGCCCATCGTGCTGCAATCGAGCCGAACGCAATTCATGCCGCGAGCGGCCGCTGAGGACGTGTCGTTTTTGCGGAAGAGGTCGCCAACCCTGCTGCTCGATCTGCGGCGATACCTGATCGAACAGTTTTCATTTGGCGATTTTGTGTTTCGCCTTCCGGACCGGTCGGAGGTTGCGCGGGCGAAGGATCTGAATGCGCTGGAGCGACTGCTGCACGAAGTTCCGGTGGAGAGCGTGCTGTATCACAGCGAACGGAATCATTTCTCGCGATGGCTGCGGGCAAGGACGGAATTCGCGCTGGCGCAGAAGCTGAGACCAAGGAGAGTCTCGGATTTTGCCGATGGAGAAGCTCTGCGGCGCGACATTATCGAGTCAATCGCGGAGTATCGGGCCGAGCAGAGTGGGCTGCTGATTGGGGATTTCCAGGCAGCCACATTTAAGGCTTCGGAGGGAACATTTCTACGGCTTGGCGGCGGGTCGCTGGGCGGCAAGGCGCGCGGCTTGGCGTTCGTGCGGCACCTGCTCCACAAGAACGGTGCGGCTGGTCAGTTCCCGGGGGTACGGATTGCGGTTCCCGCCACACTGGTGCTCGCGACGGATATCTTCGATGAGTTCTTGAGCGAGAACGAGTTGGCGGACTTTGCGATCCGGTGCGATGACGACGCAGAGATCGTTGAGCAGTTTCGCCGGGCATCGCTTCCGGGGACGGTTGTACTGGAATTGCTGGCGTATCTGGAGCAGGTGCAGTATCCGCTGGCGGTTCGGTCGTCGAGTCTGCTGGAAGATTCGCAGTACCAGCCGTTCACGGGTGTGTACCAGACTTTCATGCTGCCGAATCAGGATGAGGATATTGCAGTCCGGATGGAGCAGCTGATGGATGCGATCAAGCGCGTGTATGCGTCGACGTTCAGCCGGCATGCGAAGGCCTACATACGCGCGACCCCGTATCGTTTGGAAGAAGAGAAGATGGCGGTGGTGGTGCAGCGCGTGGTGGGCGAGCAGCATGGGGCGCGGTTCTATCCGGATATTTCGGGAGTGCTGCGGTCGAGGAATTTCTATCCGCTGGCGCCCTCGACTTCAGAGGACGGAATCGCGACCGTGGCGCTTGGTCTGGGACGGGCGGTGGTGGATGGTGGTAAGTGCCTGATGTTTTCGCCGCGATATCCGCAGAACCTGGTGCAATTCTCATCGGTACACGATATGCTGACGAACTCGCAGTCGGAGTTCTGGGCGATCGACATGAGCAATGGGGCTTCAGCCAAGGAAAAAAAGTTTACTCTCCCCGATGCTGAGCGGGACGGGACGCTTCGCGCGGTGGCTTCGACATATTCGGCGGACAACGATGCGATCTATGACGGAATGAGCCGCCCGGGGGCGAGGGTGGTGAGCTTTGCGCCCGTCCTGAAGTATGGACGGTTTCCACTGGCCCCCGTGCTGGAAAGCCTGATGAATGTCGGGGAGCAGGGGTTGGCGAAGCCGGTGGAGATCGAGTTCGCGGTGCGACTGGCACACTCGCCGAGCGAGGTGGCGGAGTTCGGCTTCCTGCAGATGCGGCCGCTGGTGCTTTCGCGCGAAACGGCGGAGTTGAAGCTCGATGAGGTGGATCCAACTCAGGTGCTGTGCCGGAGTTCCAATGTGCTTGGGAACGGGAAGATCAGCGATATTCAGGATGTCGTGGTAGTCGACTTTCACCGGTTCGAGCGGGCGCGAAGTTTCGAGGTGGCGGAGGCGGTGTCGTATTTCAACTCAAAGCTGAACCAGGAGAACAGGCCGTATCTGCTGATTGGCGTGGGGCGGTGGGGATCGAACGATCCATGGCTGGGGATCCCGGTGGAGTGGGACCAGGTGTCAGGCGCGAGGGTGATCGTGGAGGCAGGATTCCGCGACTTTCGGGTCACGCCGTCGCAGGGGAGTCACTTCTTCCAGAATCTGACGGCGTTCCAGGTGGGATACTTCACGGTGAATCCAGATGCGGGCGAGGGATCGATGGATTGGGAGTGGCTGGCGGAACAGAGTCCGGTGGAGGAGCGGGATTGTGTGCGGCAACTGCGCTTTGAAACGCCGCTGGAAGTGGTAATGAGCGGGAGAGAGAATGCGGGAGTGGTGAGGAAACCTCTGCCAAGATAGCTAGCCTTCGGCTGGTGTGCGGTGGCGATCGATGAAGCATCTTCTGATTATCTTTGTGTTGGTTTCGGTTGCGGGTGTGGCACAGGAGTCGGCGCAGTATCGCACTTGCCTGGACAGTGCGACCAGTCAGATGGCGATGAATACCTGTGCCAGCGAAGAAGCGGGACGTGCGGAGGCTCGACTGAATGATGTGTACAGAAATCTGCTAACGCTTTCGGCGAAGCAGGTGGAGGCGCTGGCGAAGATCAAGGCTGCACAAAAAGCGTGGACGGATTATCGTGACGCGTATCTGGAGGCGATGTATCCGGCGAAGGACAAGATGGGGGAATACGGATCGATCTACCTGATGCAGGAGAATTTGATTCGGGCGAGATTAACTGACCAGCACACGGCAGAGCTGAAAGAAATGCTGCAGCAGTACAGCAACGAGGGGCGGTAGGCCGCTCCTCGTCCTCGACCTCTGTTCCTGTTCGAAACGCGCCTGCTACAATCCTCGCCAGTTGGCTGGGCGTCCTAGAAATTCTTTTCAAAATGTCAGGTTTAGGTGCGGCTCGCGAAAAGCCGACACCGCAAACTGTAGTGCTCTCAAATGCTAAGGAGATGAGATGGCGGAGAAGAAGATCATTGCGGTGGTTGGGGCAACTGGTGCGCAGGGCGGCGGGGTGACACGGGCGATCTTGAATGATCCGAACAGCGGATTCAGCGTGCGGGCGATCACCAGAAACCCGAATTCGGAGGCAGCCAAAGCACTGGCCCAGCAGGGGGCAGAGATTGTCGCGGCTGACATCGATGATCGCGCTAGTATGCGCCGGGCCTTCGACGGTGCGCACGGTGCATTTTGCGTGACCTTCTTCTGGGCGCATTTCTCCGTTGAACGAGAGATGACCGAGGCGCGGACCATGGCTGAACTCGCAAAGGAAACGGGAGTGAAGCACGTGATCTGGTCGACGCTGGAAGACACACGAAAGTGGGTGCCGCTCAGCGATGATCGGATGCCGACATTGCAGGGAAAGTACAAGGTTCCGCATCTGGATGGAAAGGGCGAAGCCGATGCGTATTTTGCGGAACTGGGGGTGCCGACCACATGGCTGCTGACGTCTTTTTACTGGGACAACTTCATCGGTTTCGGGATGGGGCCGCAGCCCGGTCCGGATGGAAAGCTGGCGATCACCTTGCCGATGGGGGACAAGAAACTACCCGGCATTGCGGCCGAGGATATCGGTAAGTGCGCGTATGGAATCTTTCGCCGTGGGAGTGAGTTCATCGGCAAGAGGGTAGGGGTGTCGGGTGAGCATCTGTCGGGGAGCGAGATGGCGGCTGCATTCTCCGAAGCACTGGGACGAGAGGTTCGGTATAACAGCATTTCGCCGGAGGCATATCGCAGCCTCGGTTTCCCGGGGGCGGATGATCTCGGGAACATGTTCCAGTTCAAGCGTGACTTCAATGAATACTTTAGAGGC
>Ga0335083_10011507_pt1 | contig 10623 bp, 10 predicted proteins | sample Lox_Sample_42_FD_206716 | JGI IMG/M metagenome (GOLD analysis project Ga0335083, IMG submission 206716) | Soil microbial communities from Loxahatchee National Wildlife Refuge, Florida, United States - Lox_Sample_4.2 | ecosystem: Environmental > Terrestrial > Soil > Wetlands | place: USA... | reverse complement strand
TGTTCGGCCACGACGCCGTGAAGGACGCCGCGGTGCACGCGGTGCCGAGCCCGATCGGTGAGGACGACGTGAAGATCACCGTCGTGCTGCAGGACGGTTCGGATCTCACCGAGGAACAACTGTGCCGGTGGGTCGCGGAGCGGGTGCCGTTCTTCGCGATCCCGCGCTACGTCGAGTTCCGCGCCGACCTGCCCCGGAACCCGGTCGGTCGAGTGCTGAAGTACCAGCTGCGCGACGAGGGCGTCACCGAACACACCTGGGACCGCGAAGCGGCCGGGGTCACGTTCGAACGTCGCTGATCGGGCGAATCGCCCGCCGCTGAGACAGGGGCCACTCCGCGCGGTTTGGTCTCAGCCGGCCCACAGAACGGGCCGATACCCGGCGATGCGCAAGTGCCGAAACTGCCGTTCGCTGCTGCTCGGCGACGTCGAATCCTGCCCGCGCTGCGGTGCACCGGTCCCGGTCGCGGTCGGGGCGGGTTCGTGGACTTCGGCCGCGGGATCGACCGCGCCGCCGAGCGCCGCTCCGGGCCCGTCGTCCTGGTCGCCGCCGCCCGCGCCGCCGGCAACGCCCGCGGCCCCCGCACCGCCCGGTGCCGGCGCGCCGATCGTTCCTTCGTACGGCCGGCTCTCGATCCCCTCGCCGGTTGCATCGGCGCCTATCGGTGCCGAGCCCGCCGCGGCGCCGGGAACACCGGGAGCACCGCCGCCGCTGCGCGAGGTCTGGCAGCCGGTCCTGATCGAAACGCCGGCCAAGGTGGCGAGCCGTCCGAAGCCGTGGGGACGCGTCGCGCTCGCCGTCGCGATCGCGTTGGTTGTCGGCGCGGGCGTGATGCATCTGCGGTCGGGGGATCCGTTGCCCGCCGGGACCAGCGAGTACGTCGCCGGGCATGGCGTCGACTTCGTGTCGCCCGACGGCACGTTCCAGGTCCAACTCCCCGCGCAACCGGAGGTCGACCACAAGGCAATCAGCGTGAACGGCGTGAACTCGACGCTGTACATCGCCATCACGCAATCGGACGCCTACGAGATGGGCGTGGCGAGTGTCGTGTTCCCGGTTCCGTTCGATCAGTCGCGCCTGAACGCCGCGCTCGACGACATGACGTCAGAAGGCGTCAAGAGCGCGAACGGCACGTCGGTGAGCAAGACGCTGACGACGCACGGCTCGGAACCCGCGATGGAAGTGAAGTTCAAAGCTGGTGACGGCTACGCGGGCCGGATGCTCGTGATCGCGAGCGGGAAGTCGCTCATCATGGTGATCGTGCACGCCAAGAGCGGCACCGACCGGCTCTACAAGGCGCTCGAGGAGTCGCTGATCATCCACTAGCCCGGCGGGCGCGCCAGATCCACTCTGCGGGCCAGCGATGCGCCCACTTGGCCGGCGCGAATTCCTCGTACGTCGTCGCCGCGGTCTCCGGCGCCATGAGCTCGATGAGGTCCTCGACGTCGAAGCCGCCGGCGCGCAGCACCCGGATCCATTCGCCCGCCGGCAGCGCCCAGTCGACCGTGCCTTCGCCGGGCGGCATCTCGCCGAGGGCGGCGTAGTCGATCTGCAGTTTGCGGGTCTGGCGCCGCTCGTCGGGGTCGTAGGTCAGATAGAGCAGCGGGTGCGTGCAGCAGAACGCGAGCAGGCCACCCCGGCGCAGGACGCGCGCGCACTCGGCCACGATGACGTCCGGTTCGCAGAAGCTCAGCGCGCCGTGATCGCAGAACACGACGTCGAAGGCCGCGGTCGCGAACGGGAGCTGCTCGCCGCTCGCATGCACGAGCGGCAGCGCGTTGTCGCGGCGGCGGGCGTGGCCGAGTTGGCGTTGCGACAGGTCGAGGCCGGTCACCCGCACACCCGCCGCGGCCAGTGCGATCGACCACTGCGCGGCGCCGCAACCGAGCTCGAGCACGGTGCGTCCGCGCAGGTCGCCGAGGACGCGCAGCTTGGTTTCCGGGATGCGGTACGCGCCCCAGGCGAGCGGTGCGCGGTCGAGCGCATCGCCGTGCGCGCGCTGATAGCCGTCCGAGTCGGCGTCCCAGAAGGCGCGGTTGTGCCGGATGTGCGAGGACGTCACCCGTCAGGCTGTGACGCGGCTGCGCTCACGCGGTCGGGACGAATCCGGCGAGCTTCATCGGCTCGTCGTGTTCGACCCGCCGTCCCTTCGACTGGATCGACACGTCGTGACCCTGCGCCTCGGTGCGCAGCGCCCCGACCGTGCACTTCTCGCGCGGACGGATCGAGAACGGGTCGTACTGGAAGAAGCGCATCGCGTTGAGGTGCGTGATCTCGTCGATCTCGTGATCGGTGAGATCGGTGGGTGCGAAACCTTCCATCAGCCGCTCGGGCGCGTTCGGCCAGATCGCGTCGCTGTGCGGGTAGTCGGTTTCGATACAGATCCGGCTCGTGCCGATCTCGCGCGCGTGGCGGGCGCCGAAGTCGTCCTCGATGAAGCAGAGGATGACGCGCTCCATGAACACCTGGCTCGGGAGCTTGTCGCCGAAGTCGGCGAACGTCCACGCCTTGTGTGTCGTGTACGCGTGGTCGACGCGCTCGAGGAAGTAGGGGATCCAACCAATGCCGCCCTCGGAGAGGGCGACGGTGACATCGGGGAACTGCTTGAAGATGGGCGAGAAGATGAGATCGGCCGCGGCCTGCACGATGTTCACGGGCGACAGCGTGATCATCACGTCGATCGGCGCGTCCTCGGCGGTCATCACGAGCTTCGACGACGAACCGATGTGCATGTTGACGATGGTGCCGACGTCGCTGCACGCCTTCCACACCGGGAACCAGTGCTCGGTGTGCAGGCTCGGGAGCCCGAGCGGCACGGGGTTCTCCGGGAACGTGATCGCGTGGCAGCCCTTCTTTGCGACGCGGTGGATCTCGTTCGCGATCTCTTGCGGGTCCCAGATCGGCGGGATCGCGAGCGGGATGAAACGGTCGGGCGCGGCGCCGCACCACTCCTCGATGTGCCAGTCGTTGTACGCGCGGTTGAGCGCGAGCGCGGCGTCCTTGTCGTCGAGCTGGGCGAACAAGCGACCGGCGAACCCGGGGAGCGACGGGAAGTTGAGCGAGCCGAGCACGCCGTTCGCCGACATGTCGAGCACGCGCTGCTCCACGTTGTACGTGCCCGGGCGCAGCTCCTCGAAGCTCGTCGGGTCGAGGCCGTACTCCTCGGGCGGGCGTCCGGCCACTGCGTTGAGGCCGACGTTCGGGATGTGGATGTCGAGGAAGCGCCACACGTCGGTGCCGTCGGGCATGTGCTCCACGTGCGGAGCGATGTCTTTGTACTTCGACGGAAGGTGCTCTTCGAAGAGCTCGGGGGGTTCGACGATATGGTCGTCGACACTGACGAGGATCATGTCGTCCAGCTGCATGCGCGGAGTTTACGCCGGGTCGCTTCCGGGCCCCACGGGTCGCTAGCTTCCGCCTTCATGCAACGATCCGTGTGCATCGCGGGAGTCGGACTTTCCGACGGGCCCGTCACGCCCGATCTCAGCGCGACCATGCTCGAGGCGCAGTCGTTCCGGCGTGCCCTCGATGACGCCGGCCTCGAAAAGGACGACATCGGGGGTCTGGCGAGCGCCGGCTACGGCGGGATGCACGAGGTGGCGCTGGCCGAGTACCTCGGTCTCGCACCGTCGTGGCTCGAGTCGTCGAGCGTCGGCGGTTCGAGCTTCGAGTTCCACGCGATGCACGCGTATCGGGCAATCCAGAACGGTGACGTCGACACGGTTGCGATCGTCTACGGCAACAATCAACTCTCGGCGTCGGGCCGCACGCTCGGCACCGGCGGGGGAGGCGGCGGCCGCGGTATGGCGCTGCCGCGGCCGATGTCGTACGAGTTCCCGACCGGCCTCACGCTGGTCGGCGCCTACGCGATGGCCGCCCAGCGCCACATGTACGAGTTCGGCACAACTCCCGAGCAGCTGGCGTCGATCGCGGTACAGACGCGCGAACATGCCGGCCGGAATCCCCGGGCGATGTACCGCGACCCGATCACCGTCGACGACGTGCTCGGCTCGAGGCTGGTCGCCGATCCGTTGCACAAGCTCGACTGTTGCGTCATCTCGGATGGCGGCTGCTGCGTCATCATGACGACCGAGGACCGAGCGCGCGACCTGGCGCACCGTCCGGTTTACGTGCGGGGCGCGTCCGGCGGGACCACGCACCACTCGATTGCGGCGATGCCGAACATGACCCGTACCGCCGCCGCGGTCAGCGGACCGAAGGCGTTCGCGGAGGCCGGCATCGCGCCGGGCGACGTCGACATGTTCGCGATGTACGACTCGTTCACGTACACCGTGTTGGTCGTGCTCGAGGACCTCGGCTTCGCGCCGAAGGGCGAGGGCGGCGCGTTCGTCGCCGACAACGGCGGAAACCTGCGCCTCGGCGGCGCGCTGCCGACGAACACCGACGGCGGGGGCTTGTCGTGCACGCATCCCGGCATGCGCGGCCTGTTCCTGCTGTGCGAGGCGACGCGGCAGCTGCGCGACGAGGCGGGCGAGAGTCAGGTCGACGGCGCGGAGATCGCGGTGGCCCACGGAAGTGGCGGCTGGCTGTCGACACAGGCCACGGTCGTGTTGGGGACGGAGGCGGCGTGACGGCCGACGAGAGGACCGACCGGAGCGACGCGCGGGACGCCGCCTGGACCGACGTCCCGAAGTGGCTGATGCCACGGCCGCAGCTCGAGGACCGTGAGTTCTGGGAAGGCGCCGGCCGCGGCGAGCTGCGCATCCAACGGTGCCGGAGTTGCGGGCGCCACCAACACTACGCCCGCATGCTCTGCAGCCACTGCGGCAAGGCGACCCTCGAATGGGTCACCGCGAGCGGGAACGGCACGGTTTATTCATTCACGGTGATCCGCCAGAACGGCGTCCCGCCGTTCAACGAGCGCATCCCGTTCGTTGTCGCGACCGTCGACCTCGACGAGCACGGCGCGCGCATGATCGCGGCGATGCCCGCGCTCGATCCCGCGGACGCGCGGATCGGCATGCGCGTGCGCGCGACGTTCCGTCCCGCCGGCGACGAGTTCGGCTTCGTCGACTTCGCGCCCGCGAGCTGACGCCCCGGCGCGTCAGGTGCGACCCGCGGCGACCGGTTCCGCGCCGGCGCCGCTCACCTGGGGCGCCGCGCTCCCGCGGCTCACGATCGACACGACGAGCTTGGCGAGCACGCCCTCGACCTCTTCGGGCGTCCGGGGTGCGCGCCGCAGTCGCTCGTAGGTGTCGTACGACGTCAAAGCGCCGAGCGCGTCGGTCGCCTCGTCCACGGTCCAGTGACCGCGCATCTGGCCGGCCGCCGCGAGCGACTCGACGAGTCGTCGCAACTGGCGCTCGTCGATGCTGTCAGTGCCCTGTTCCCCGCCGGTGAGCGCGGTCAAGGTGCGCAAACCGTCCATCCGCTCCTCGTGCTCGGCCCAGTGACGGCACACTGCGCCGAGCAGGTCGCGCAGTGCGACGAGCGGGTCGGAGGTCGCAGCCTTCGACTCCTCCATAGTGACTGAGCGGCTGATCGACGAGGCGAGCTCGTCGAGTACCGCGCGCTTCGACCGGAAGTGTTCGTAGACCGTCGCGCGTGCGACGCCGGCTTCCTTGGCGAGCACGTCCATGCTGAACCCGCTCGCGCCGCGCTCGCGCGTGAGACGGGCGGCGGCTTCGATGATCCTGGCGCGTGTCGCGCGGACGAGCTCTCGTCGAGTGGGGCTCATCGCCCTCCTCCGAGTCGCTGTTGCATGATCCATCTGCCCGTAGCTAGGCCCGCCCAATCCCATGACACGGGTGGGTCTACCCAGAATCCGCCCGGATCATCCCGCGGGTGGCTGTGGGCGCGTCTGTGCAGGTCAGACGTCGGCCAGGACCCGCGAGCCGCCGACGACGAGCTCGAGTTCGCGGCCGTAGACCTTCTCGAACAGCTCGCGCCGCCGGCGGGCGCCCCACAGCTCGAGCTCGGCGTCGTCGCGGGCGACGACCCGGACCACGACCAGGTCCTTGCCGACACGGACGTCGATGTCCTCGGTCCCGCCTCGCCGCCCGCGATCGAGACCGTCGGCGACGCGCAGCAGGGCCGCCAGCTTCCGGAGCCGGAGGCGATCGGACGACGACAGCGCCGCGAAGCGCGACTCCGACTGCTTCGGATCGCCGCGCCGATGGTGCCGTACGAGCGCAGCGAGGAACGCGACCTCGTTCGGCTCGAACCCGCGCAGCTCGCCGTGCTCGACGAGATAGGCCGCGTGGCGATGATGCCCCTTGCGCGACACGTGCTGGCCGATGTCGTGGAGCAGCGCGGCGAACTCGAGCATCTCGCGGTCACGAGCGCCGAGCTCGTGCAACTCCGTCGTCTGGTCGAACAGGCGCAGCGCGAGGAACGCGACATGCGCGGTGTGCGCGGCGTCGGAATTGCAACGGCGGGCGAGGCTTGCGATGGACGCCCGTCGCAGCGCGCGCGGATCGTCGGACCAGTCGCTCGGGTCGTGGCTGCGGACCGCGTCGAGGACGATGCCCTCGCGCAGCGCCCAGTCGCTGACGGTGAGGCCATCGAGCCCGAACCGCTCGAGCGCATGCACGAGCAGCGTCGACCCCGCGGGCAGGAGCTCGGCGCGTTTCGGCTCCTCGAGCCCCGGCATGCGCCGTCGCTCGGACGTCTTTGCCGAGATGATGCGCGTGTGCAGCAATTCGAGGTCGTGACGGGTTGCGTGCAACGCGTTCGTGCTCGCGGGCAGCGTCGGGTCGTCGGACCGGGCGGCGACGGCCATGCGCACGAGGTCGTTGAGCGTCCCACTGGTACCGACCGCCATGCGTGGCGCACGCCGCGAGATCTCGTCGGTCAGGGGATCGAGCCCCGCCGCCACGCGTTCGGTGAGTCGTTCGCGGTCGGCCTGGGACGGCGGGTCGTCGCGCACGCAGTCGGCGGTCACGCGGCCGACGCCGAGCGGCAGGCTCGTCGCCCAGCGCAGGCCCGACGCGTCGCCGATCATGATCTCGACGCTGCCGCCGCCGACGTCGATGCAGAGCGCGGGCGCGGGCTCGAGCACCACGCTCGCCCGAACGGCGGCGAAGACGAGCCTCGCCTCCTCGTTGCCGTTGATGACCTCGACCTCGACGCCGGTCTCGGCCTCGATCCGGTCGATGAACTCGGGTCCGTTCGCGGCGGTTCGGATCGCGCTCGTCGCCTTGGCGATCACCTCGCGGGCGCCGAGCGCGTCGGCGAGGGCGCGCAGCCTCCGGATCGCGGCGATCGCTCGGTCCGCGGTGGCCGGCGGGATCCGCCCGTGCCGCCCGACGTCGTCGCCGAGCCGCAGCATCTCCTTCTCGCGTGCGACCGCGGTGAACGTGCCGTCGAGGTGGACGTCGGCGACGAGGAGGTGGAACGAGTTCGATCCGAGGTCGAGCGCGGCGATGCGCATCGGACACGACGCTACCCAGCCACATAGCCTGATCCGACCATCGTGCGGAGGGAACTCATGGAACTGGCCTTCGAATCCCGGATGCTGATCGACGGTGCGCTGGTCGAGGCCGAGCGCGCCCGCACCTACGACAACGTGAACCCTGCGACCGAAGCCCTGATCGGACCGGCTGCCGACGCGTCGGTCGCCGACATGGAACGGGCGATCGGCGCGGCGCGGCGCGCCTTCGACGAGACGTCGTGGTCGACCGACCGCGGGTTCCGCAAGGAGTGTCTGCAACAGCTCAAGGACGCGCTCGACAAGCACAAGGAGGAATTGCGGCCGCAGATCGTCGCCGAGGTCGGTGCTCCCATCGGACTCACGTTCGCGATCCAGCAGGACACCTGCATCGAGGACATGCAGTGGGACATCGACCTGATCGACCGCTATGAGTGGGAGTACGAGCTCGGCAACCACGAGTTCTTCGGTTTGAACTCGAACCGCCTCGTTATCCGCGAGCCCATCGGTGTCGTCGGCGCGATCACGCCGTGGAACTTCCCGTTCATGTTGAACCTGTCGAAGCTCACGCCCGCGCTCGCCGCCGGCTGCACGGTGATCCTGAAGCCCGCGCCCGACACGCCGTTCTCGGCCACATGGATCGGCAAGATCGTCGCCGAGGAGACCGACATCCCGGCCGGGGTCTTCAATGTCGTCACGGCGTCGGACCCGGCCGAAGTCGGTGACGTCCTCACCGGCTCGCCGCTCGTCGACATGATCTCGTTCACCGGATCGACCGCGGTCGGCAAGCACATCGCGGCGCGCGGCTCCGACTCGCTGAAGCGCGTGTTCCTCGAGCTCGGCGGCAAATCGGCCAACATCGTGCTCGACGACGCCAACCTCGCCGAGGTGCTCCCCGGCGCGGGCATGGTGTGCATGCACTCCGGCCAGGGCTGCGCCATCACGACGCGTTTGCTGTTGCCGCGCTCGCGTTACGACGAAGGCGTCGAGATGGTCAAGGCGGCGTTCGAGAGCTTCCCGTACGGCGACCCGACCGACATCAACAACATGGCCGGTCCGTTGATCAACGCCCGCCAGCGCGAGCGGGTGCTCGGGCTGATCGAGAAGGGCAAGCAGGAAGGCGCGAGGTGCCTCGTGGGAGGCGGCCCGGCGAAGCAGTTCGACAAGGGCTACTTCGTACAGCCGACGCTCTTCGTCGACGTCGATCCCGATTCGACGATCGCGCAGCAGGAGATCTTCGGCCCGGTGCTCTCGGTGATCCCGTTCGAGGACGACGACGACGCCGTCCGCATCGCGAACGATTCGCGTTACGGGCTCTCGGGCGCGGTGAACTCGGGCTCACTCGATCGCGCGCTGTCGGTCGCGCGCCGTATTCGCACCGGGACGATCGCGGTGAACGGGGGACAGTGGTTCGGGCCCGACTCGCCGTTCGGCGGCTACAAGGAGAGCGGCCAGGGCCGCGAGCACGGCGTCGCCGGATTCGAGGAGTACCTCGAGACGAAGACGGTCGGCCTCCCGGCGAAGTAGCGCGCGGCGCGCGGCCGCTAACCCTGCTGCGAACGAGCGAACGCGATCGTGCCTTCGAGGAACGCGGCGACGTCGGCCGACTTGTGCGAGTAGACCCCGTTGAACCAGTCGGGCACCGACACCTCGAGTTGATCGTTCTCGATCATCGTCAGAACGGGCTCGACGATCGCGTCGACGGGAAGCATCTCGACACCCGTCGTGCCGAGCGGTTCGTTGTCGGGCAGGTGGAACAGCTCGGTGTCGATGACGCCGGGGTAGAGGACATGCATGCGAACGGGTGTGTCGCGCAAGTCGACCTGCAGACACTCGGCCCATGCGGAGATCGCGGCCTTCGTGGCCGCGTACGCGGCCTCACCGGGCGGCGACAGGCGCGCGGCAACCGACGAGACGTACATGATGCGTCCGGCCCGGGCCACGATCTCGTCGAGCAGCGCGAGCGTGAGCCGGACCGGCGAGAAGTAGTTGATGAGCATCGTCGACTCGACGATCTCGGGCGTCAGATCGAAGACCCTCTTGCGCTTCGGGATGCCGGCGTTGTTGACGAGCACGTCGACCCCGCCGAGCTCCTCGGAGGCCTTGCGCGCGAACGAGCCGAGACCGTCGAGGTCGGCGAGGTCGACGGTCCACGCGCGTGAGTCGGGCGCGTGCACCTTGCAGCGCTCCAACACGTCGTCGAGCATGTCGGCGCGCCGGGCGCAGATACCGACGGTGGCGCCGCGTTTCGCGAATCCCTCCGCGAGCGCGGCGCCGATTCCCGTCGACGCGCCCGTGACCAGAACGTGCTTACCGGCCAGGTCGTAGCTCATGCGCTTCTCCACTCTTCGCCGCGGTCAGAACGTAGCTCCCGCTAGCCTCGCCGGGCCATGCCGCTGAGTCCCGCATCTGTGCTGTTGACCGACCGGGTCGTGCTGGTGACCGGTGCCGCGCGGGGGATCGGGGCAGCCGTCGCGGGCGCGTGCGCGCGTTTCGGCGCCGACCTCGCGATCTGTGACCGCGAGTCCGAAGGGCTCGCGCACACCGCGGCGGAAGTCGAGGCCGCGGGCCGGAGCGTCACGTGCGCGGTGCTCGATGTGCGTGACCCGGACGCCGTGCGGGAGTGGGTCGACGGCATCGTTCGCGTCGACGTCCTCGTGAACAACGCCGGCGGCGGTTTCCGCGCCGCGTTCGTCGACGTGAACGCGAAGGGCGAGGACGCGCTCGTGCGGGAGAACTTCACCAGCGTGACCACCTTCGTCCGCGCGACTGTTCCGAGGATGCCGGGCGACGGCCGGGCGTCGATCGTCAACATCACGTCGATCGAGGCGCACCGGGCGGGTCCGGGCTTCGCGATCTACAGCGCCATGAAGGCCGCGCTCGCAAGCCTCACGAAGTCGCTCGCGCTCGAACTGGGTGACCGCCGGGTCCGCGTGAACTGTGTCGCGCCCGACGTCATCCCGACGCCGGGCGTCGGCGAGATGCCGGTGAAGACGCCGCTCCCGTTCTCGGGTCACGTCGACGACGTCGCCGGCGCCGTTGTCTTCCTTGCCTCCGACCTGAGCCGGTTCGTCACCGGCACCACCATCCACGTCGACGGGGGCAACCTGGCCGCCGGCGGGTGGGGCCGGGCTGCCGACGGTTCGTGGGTCACCGCGGGAGAAGAGGCGGGCGCGTGAAGTTCGGCGTCGCGCTCGGTGCGCTCAACGCGCACTTCCACCTCGAAGCGACCA
>Ga0335083_10011506_pt1 | contig 10624 bp, 10 predicted proteins | sample Lox_Sample_42_FD_206716 | JGI IMG/M metagenome (GOLD analysis project Ga0335083, IMG submission 206716) | Soil microbial communities from Loxahatchee National Wildlife Refuge, Florida, United States - Lox_Sample_4.2 | ecosystem: Environmental > Terrestrial > Soil > Wetlands | place: USA... | reverse complement strand
GTTCTTGACGCCCGCAATCAGCAGCTTGGCCACCGTGTCGGAGGCCTTCAACAGGTTCGCCTCCGTCGACGCCGACTGGGTGAAGACGAGCCGCAGCAGGTCGTAGAAGCAACCGACAAAGATGCGGGCGAAGGAGTGGACCTCCGAGCACAGCGTCTTGGGCGGCGCCGTCTCGGGCAGGCTCTCCGGCAGCGCCCACTGGAAGGTATTGAGGGCATGGCGCGGCTCGGCGGCGGGATGCGAGGCACCGTATGCCGCCTTGACCGCGGCCGACAGGTCCTCGGCGATCGCCTCGAAGAAGGACGGCTTGGAAAGGTCCTTGTTCCCCGGGACCTTGAGCAGGGCCATGCGCGTCGGCTGGTCGTCGAGCTGGGTCAGCAGCGCCACGCAGTCGGCGAAGGCTTCGTGAAAGGCGGCGACCTCGGTGTAGTTGCTCTGCCACAGGTCGGGACGGATCGAATCGAGCAGCGCGTGGCCGAACTCGTGAGAGGCGGCCTCGGTGCTGGCGCCCGAGTAGGTCAGGTTCTTGCCGGCCTTGTAGTGGAAGAAGCGCACGCCCTGGCCGTCATAGTAGGCGTTGAGCTCCGAGCCGGCGTCGATGGTGAGCTCCAGGCTCCTCGGCGCCGAGCAGCGCGCCCATTTGGGGACGGGCCCCTCGACCCGCGTCCACATCTCCAGCGCCGCCAGAATGGCCTCGCGGACCTGCCAGTAGAGGAAATCCACCGTGCCGGGGTCGGCGACTTCGCCGCCCTTCTGCTCGCCGACGTCCAGCTCGACGCTGGCCGTGCCCGTCGGCACCTTGCGCGCCGTCTGCTGGCGCATGGGCATGGCCGCGGTGGCGCCCGGATCGTTGGGGATGAAGTTGATCGGCACGGGGATCCTCGCGAGCTCGCTACGGCGCCCGGGCCGCCGGCGTGAGGTCGATCGGCACGCACCCGACATTGAGGTCGATGCCGGTGCAGAGCGATTCGGAGGAGATCGGAACGACCGGGAGGCGCCCCGACTGGATCTGCTGCTGGATGTTCACGCTGATGGCCGCGGCGAGCGCCAGGGCCATCGCGATGAGGGTATAGGTATTCATCACGATACGCACCTCGTCACTCTCCGGAACCCTATGCAGGGCCCGAGCGCGAGGATGTGGCGAAAGTCACAATTGCCGGCGGGGCCCGTGATTCCCCGTGTACAGCCCTCCCGGCTCGGCTATGCTTTGCCAATAAATACGCCGATAGGGAGGCTGCTATGGTACGCGTATCCCGTGCGTCGCGTAGAGATTTCATCAAGCGTACAGCGTTAGGTGCGGCCGGCACACTGGTTGCGCCGTCCATCGTCAGAGCGGCCGGCAAGCCGCTGACGATGATGCACGAGAGTTCGTTCATCCCGCCTTACGATGCGTTCTTCAAGAACAAGCTCGCCGCTGCCTACGAGAAGGCGACCGGCGTGAAGGTGAACTACGAAGTCGTGAGCGTGGGCAGCCTGCTCACTCGTGTCACCACAGCGGCCGAGAACGGCACCGGTCCCGACATGACCCAGATCGGGTTCAACTGGGCCTTCCTGTTCAACGAGCGCTTCGTCGACGTCACCGACATCGCAGCCGACATCGGCAAGGATGGCGGCGGCTGGTACCCCAATGCCCAGGAAGCCGTCGTGGTCGACGGCAAATGGAAGGCAATCCCGTTCGGCAATATCGGCCAGCTCATGAACTGGCGCACCGACTGGTTCCATGAGGCGGGCTACGACAAGTTTCCCGACACCTGGGACGAGCTGCTCGAGGCCGGCATCAAGCTCAAGAAGAACGGCCACCCGTTCGGCTTCGAGCTCGGCCACGGCTTCGGCGACAATCACGGCTGGCTCTATCCGCTGCTCTGGTCCTACGGCGCGCGTGAAGTCGAGGCCGACGGCAAGACCATCGTGATCGATTCCGATGAGACGGCGCGCGCGGTCGACTATTGCCGCCGGCTGTACAAGGAGACCATGCTCGAGGATTGCCTCGGCTGGACCGACGTCAGCAACAACAAGGCGTTCCTGTCGGAGCAGATCTCCTGCACCAACAACGCCGAGTCGATCCTGTGGGCGGCCAAGAAGGACTTCCCGGACATGGCGAAGGTCATCGACCAGTCGCCCAATCCGAAGGGACCGAAGGGCAGCTTCGCGATGCTGAACCCGCTCTGCCACGCGATCTTCACCCACACGCCGGACCACAAGGCCGCCAAGGACTTCGTGCGCTGGCTGATGAAGCCCGAGCAGGTCGGGCCCTGGTACGACATTGCCGTCACCTACTACCAGCCGTTCCTGCACAAGTACGACGAAGCGCCGATGTGGAACGTCGAGCCGAAGAACAAGCCCTACCGCGACACGCTCAGCACGGCGCATCTGCCGGGCTGGCCCGCGCCGCTCAGTCGGGCTCAATCCGAAACCATCGCGAAGTACGTCGTGATCGACATGTTCGCCAAGGCCTGCGCGGGCAAGTCGACCAAGGACGTGATCGCGGAAGCCAAGGCGCAGCTGCAGCAGATCTACAAGACGGCGTAAGGCGGATGACCGCGCCTTCGCTCGCGACGGCGCTTCCACACCGGCGGCCGACGTTTTCCTTCGGCCGCTGGCTGGAACGTCCCGACGTGTTCAGCTGGCTGATGGTGGCGCCGCCCATCCTCTTCCTGGTGGCGCTGGTCGGATATCCGTTCTTCTACGGCATCTGGCTCAGCCTGATGGACCGGCCGGTGGCGAGCGAAGGCACCTTCGTGGGCTTCGCCAACTACATCGCCGACTTCCACAATCCCGTCTTCTGGCAGGTCGTGACCAACACCTTCGTGTACACGCTGGTGGCTACGCTGCTGAAGATGGTGGGTGGGCTGGGCCTCGCCCTGGTGATGAACCAGGACTTCAAGTTCAAGAACCTCATCCGCGCGCTGCTGCTGCTGCCCTTCATCGTGCCGACCGTGCTCTCGACCATCGCCTGGCAGTGGATCCTCGATCCCGCCTTCAGCGTCATCAACTGGACACTGGTCCATTCCGGCCTGATCGATCCGCCCGGCCCGAGCTGGCTCGGCAATCCCCATCTCGCCATGATCTCGCTGATCGTGGTCAACACCTGGCGAGGGCTTCCCTTCTACGCCATCACGCTGCTGGCGGGCCTGCAGACCATCTCGCCCGAGCTCTACGAGGCCGCGACCATCGACGGCGCCGGCACCTGGGGCCGTTTCCGCTATGTCACCCTGCCCTTGATGAAGCCGGTCATCTTCATCGTCACCATGTTCTCGGTGATCTTCACCTTCGCCGACTTCCAGCTGATCTACGTGTTGACCCATGGCGGACCGGCCAATGCGACACAGGTCTTCGCCACCTACGCCTTCGATATCGCGATGGGCGGCGGCCAGCTCGGCCAGGGCGCGGCGATTGCGCTCACCATGGTACCGCCGCTCGCGCTCCTGATCCTGGCGATGGCGATCTACCTTCGGCCGAGCAAGACATGACCGTCGAGAATCGCGGTTTCCCGACGCGCTTCCTCAAGCTGTGGCTTCCGCTCGGCGTGTCGCTGATCTTCGCCCTCTTTCCGTTCTACTGGATGGCGGTCACCTCGCTGAAGTCGAACCAGGAGCTCTATAGCCGCAAGGTCATGCCGCTGGTCGTGCACAATCCGACGCTCAAGCACTATGTCGACCTGATCAGCGATACCGGCTTCCTGCTCTGGACCTGGAACACCTTCGTTGTCGCGGTCGTATCGACGGCGATCTCGCTCCTGTTCGGGGCCATGCTCGCCTATCCGCTGGCGCGCATCCGCTTCGCCGGCGCCGCCCTCGTGTCGTTCGCGATCGCAGCGACCTACCTGGTGCCGCAGCCGCTGCTGTTCGTGCCGCTGGCCGACATCATCAACAGCCTCGATCTCGGCGACACGCTCACCTCGGTGATCCTGACCTATCCCACCCTGCTGGTGCCGTTCTGCGCCTGGCTGCTGCTGGGCTATTTCCGCACCGTGCCGTCGGAGCTCGAGGATGCCGCCCGCATCGACGGCGCGAGCCGCCTGCAGACGCTGATCAAGATCGTGCTGCCCTTGTGCGGGCCGGGCTTCATCTCGGCCGGCATCTTCGCCTTCACGCTCGCCCAGAACGAGTTCCTCTACGCGCTGATCTTCCTCACCAAGACCGAGGTGCGCACGGTCCCGGTCGGCGCCATCGCCGAGCTGGTCAAGGGCGACGTCTTCTACTGGGGCCAGCTGATGGCCGCGGCGCTGCTGGGCTCGATCCCGGTGGCGATCATCTACTCGTTCTTCGTCGAGCACTACGTGGCCGGACTCACGGCCGGCTCCGTCAAGGGTTGAACGGGCGTAGTTGTAGCTAACGATCAGCGTTGAGCAGCTGCCTGGCGTAGTTCCAGCATCTCGAGACGCGTTTTCACATTTTTCGACACATACCGAAGCTCCACGGGAGGCGAACATGACTCGCATCGCGCGGCGTAAGCTTTTGCAGGGTACCGGCGGCATGGCCGCCATACTGGCGAGCGGCCAAGGACCGGCGCTGGCTCAGGAAAAATTCGTCCATTGGCTGCGCTGGACCGACTTCGTTCCGGCCTCCGACGCATTGCTCAAGGGCAAGATCGTGCAGGAGGCCAAGAAGCAGCTCGGCATCAACCTCAAGATGGAGACGGTCAACGCCAACGACCTGCAGCCACGCATCACGTCGGCCATCCAGTCTGGCACCGGCGCCGACGTCATCATGGCCTACAGCAACTGGCCGCAGCTCTATGCCGCAAGCGTCGTCGACGTCTCCGACGTCGCCCAGCAGATCGCGCAGGATCAGGGCGGCTACTACGAGGTCTCCAAGCAGATCGCCACGTTCGGCAACAAATGGATCGGCGTCCCCTGGACGGTCGGCGGCGGGCTGATCTCCTGGCGCGTCTCCTGGTTCAAGGAAGTGGGTCACGACAAGTTCCCCGAGACCTGGGACACCTTCCGCGACGCCGGCCGCAAGCTCAAGGCCAAGGGCCGGCCGATCGGCCAGACCGCCGGACACACGTTCGGCGACGCGCCGGGCTGGTGGTACCCGTTCCTGTGGTCGTTCGGCGGCAAGGAAGTCGAAGCCGACGGCAAGACCGTGGTGCTGAACAGCAAGGAGACGGTCGAGTCGATCAAGTATGCGGTCGCCCTGTGGAAGGAGACGATGGACGAAGGCGGCCTCGCCTGGGACGACACCAACAACAACCGCGCCTTCCTGTCCGGAACCATCAGCGCCACCAACAACGGCGCCTCGATCTACATCGAAGCCAAGAAGAAGCCCGACACTTACCAAACGGAGAAGGGCACGCCGATGTTCAAGGACATCCAGCATGCGCCCATCCCCAAGGGTCCCGCCGGCGGGTACAACTCGCCCGGCGTCTTCACCGACATGCTGATGGGCTATTCCAAGAACCAGGCAGCGGCCAAGGAGTTCATCCGCTGGATGCATTCGAAGCCGGTGTTCGACGAATGGTTCACCTCGCAGCAGGGCTACAGCTGCGGCGCGACCAAGATGTGGGAGAAGCACAAGGTCTGGGAAGCCGACCCGGTGATGCTGCCGTTCCGCGCTCTGCCCACGGCGGGCCGGCTGGTCGGCTATGCCGGACCGCCCAACCGCAAGGCCGCCGAGGTGGTGACCAAGTACATCGTCGTCGACATGTACGCCAAGGCGATCCAGGGCATGCCGCCCGAGGAAGCCGCCAAGTGGGCCCACGGCGAGGCGGCGAAGGTCTACATCTGACGGCGACCGGGGCTGCGGAAAGCACTTTCCGCACTTTCCGCAGGCGCTCGCGCGGCGGACACGGCGAACATAGGCGTCGTGTCTCGATGTTCCATTGATCAGAATCGCTGCCGGCGACATTCCGGTGTTAGACACCCCGCGAGCGTTCGCGCCAGCCTCGCCTACCTCAAGGTGTCAGGGGTGGGTGGGGTCGTCTGTGAAGGGAGTTCACAGAGTCCAAAGGAACATGATTGCTCGGCATGGAAAGAACGAAGGCGTTCCGTCATCCCGAGCGCAGCCGAGGGACCTTTCTTGTCGATGCTTCAGTGAAGAGAGGTCCCTCGGCTTCGCTCCGCTCAGGGCGCCAAGGCCCCCTTCTTGCAGAGCGCCGCGACCGTCTCGTTGCCGACGTACCAATCCTTGGCCGTGACATCGTCGAAGACGACCCAGATGTCTTCCGCGGGCAAGGCCAGCACGTCGCTCAGCGCCGCGTTCACGCGCCGGGCGATCTCGTCCTTCTGCGCCTGGGAGCGGCCTTCGATCATCCGGATGGTCACGAACGGCATCGCTTCTCTCTCCCGCTGGCTGCGGAAAGGTCGGAAAGTCCTTTCCGCACTTTCCGCAGGGGATGCGACGGTCAGCGAGCGGCGTGGGCCTCGACCTTGCGGCTGTTCTCGGCGGCGGCCTCGACGACCATGTTCTTCATGGCCTTCTGCAGCTTGTCGAAGGCGCGCACCTCGATCTGGCGCACGCGCTCGCGGCTGATGCCGTACTTCGCCGACAGGTCCTCGAGCGTCTTGGGCTCGTCGACCAGGCGACGCTCGACGATGATGTGCCGCTCGCGCTCGGTCAGGCCCTTCAGCGCCTGCGCCAGCATGTGCTTGCGCTGGCCCAGCTCCTGGCTGTCGCCCAGGCGCGCTTCCTGGTTGGGCGTCTCGTCAACCAGCCAGTCCTGCCACTCCATGTCGCCCTCGGCCTTCACGGCCGCGTTCAACGAGGAGTCGGGTGCCGCGAGGCGGCGGTTCATGTTCACCACCTCCTCTTCCGGCACGCCGAGGCGGGTGGCGATCTTGGTGACGTTCTCGGGCGTGAGATCGCCCTCCTCGATCGCCTGCAGCTGGCCCTTGAGCTTGCGCAGGTTGAAGAACAGCTTCTTCTGCGCCGCCGTGGTGCCCATCTTCACGAGCGACCAGCTGTGCAGGATGTATTCCTGGATCGAGGCGCGGATCCACCACATGGCATAGGTGGCCAGACGAAAACCGCGGTCCGGATCGAACCGCTTCACCGCCTGCATCATGCCGACATTGCCCTCGCTGATGAGCTCGGCCACCGGCAGGCCGTAGCCGCGATAGCCCATGGCGATCTTGGCGACCAGGCGCAGGTGCGACGTGACCAGCTTGTGGGCGGCCTGGCTGTCGCCATGCTCGCGCCAGCGCTTGGCCAGCATGAATTCTTCCTGCGGCTCCAGGAGCGGGAACTTGCGGATCTCCGACAGGTAGCGGGAGAGGTTGCCCTCCGGGGACAGGGCCGACGGCAGGGCAGGCAGGTTGGCGGAAACAGTACTCATGGGGGTTCCCCCTTTCTGCGGTGAACGGGCGTTTAGCACTCTCGCCCGTCGACTGCTAACCCGACTCTAGGGGTCGGGCAGGCAGTCCGTCAAGAAAATCCGACTAACCCCCTAGGATATTAGGGGCATTACTTAACGCTGTTCAGTTCGGAGACGAGCGTGGCCATGTCCTGCGGCAAATCTGTGGCGAACCGCATCTCCCGGCCGGTCCGCGGATGCCTGAATTCCAGGATCGCCGCATGCAGCGCCTGCCTCTCGAAGGATTTCAACGCCTCCAGCACAGCGCCGTTCCTCTTGCGGCCGTAGACCGCATCCCCGACCACCGGGCAGCCCAGATGGGCGAGATGGACCCTGACCTGATGGGTCCGGCCGGTGTGCAGCTTGGCCCCCACCAGGCTCGCCCAGGGCGCCAGGGGCGGGCCAAAGCGCTGTTCCAGCCACCAGTCGGTGACCGCCCGTTTGCCGCCCGTTCTGCGCACGGCCATGCGCTTGCGGTCGATCGGATGGCGGGCGATGGCGGCATCGACGGTCCCCGACTTCGCCTTGGGCGCGCCCCAGACCAGCGCCTTGTAGATGCGGGTGAGGTCGTGCGCGGCGAACAGGCGCGACAGAGCCACATGCGTCCGGTCGTTCTTGGCGACGACCATGACGCCCGACGTGTCCTTGTCGAGGCGATGCACGATGCCCGGTCGCTTCACGCCACCGATTCCCGAGAGACTGTCGCCGCAATGGGCCAGCAAGGCGTTGACCAGCGTATGGTCCGGATTGCCCGGCGCGGGATGCACGACGAGACCCGCCGGCTTGTTCAGCACGAGCAGGTCCGAATCTTCGTGGAGGATATCCAATGCAAGTTGTTGCGCTTGCGGGATCGCGGGTTCGGGCGCGGGAATGTCGATCAGGAAACGCTCGCCGATTTTGACCTTGCGGGATGGCTCTTCTACTGTCGCCCCGGTTTCGTTCAACGGGCCCGCCAGACTGACACGGCGGCTTTCGATCAAGGCTTTCACGCGGCTGCGCGTGAGCTCCGGCAAGGCAGCCGCCAACGCGCGGTCGAGCCGTTCGCCGGCAGCGCTTTCGTCGATGGTCACGAGGGGACGGCGGGCTTGGCTCATGGAGTCTTCGTGGCGCCCCCTGCTCAGGCCCGTTCTTCCCAGGCCTACGCACCGCTCTGGCTGAAGGTGCTGGTGGTCGTGATGGGCCTGCTGATCGTCGCGGGCTTCGTCGTCGTCGCGGCCGAGATCGCGCGCCGCATGTCTAGCCCCAATGCCGGCCGCACGCCAGCCGGCGCAGCCTACAGCGAGCGCGTGGCCCTTCCGCCGGGCGCCAAGGTCGTCTCGATGAACGCCGTGGGCGAGCGACTGGCCGTGCATGTCGAGGACAAGGACGGCCTCTCGACCGCCTACATCGTCGATCCGCGCAGCGGCGCGCTGGTCGGCACCATCACCTTCCCTCCCGGTCCAGGACGCTGAATGCTCGACTCCCCCTCCCAAGGTCACGCAATGAACTTCCGCAGCGACAATGAGACCGGCGCGCATCCGGCGATCATCGAGGCGGTCGGCCGTGCCTTCTCGAGCGGCTCGGTCTTCTCCTACGGTGCCGATCCCTGGACACGGAAGGTCGAGGACCGTTTGCGCGACATCTTCGAGCGGCCGGGGCTGATCGCCCATCCGGTGGCGACGGGCACCGCCGCCAACGTGCTGTCGCTTGCCTGCTGCACGCCGCCCTGGGGCTCGATCTACAGCCATCCTGCCGCGCACATCGCCGTCGACGAAGCGAACGCGCCCGAGTTCTACACCGGCGGCGCCAAGCTCGAGCCGATCGACGGTCCCGCGGGCAAGATCGATCCCAAGAAGCTCGCCCATGCGCTCGCCCAGCCGGTCTATGGCGTGGTGCATCATCCGCAGCCCTCGGCCGTGTCGATCACCCAGGCGACCGAATGCGGTGCGGTCTATGCGCCCGAGGAGATCGCCGCGATCGCGACCTCGACGCACCGCCATGGGCTCAAGCTCCACATGGACGGCGCGCGTTTCGCCAATGCCCTCTCCTCCGTCGGCTGCTCGGCCGCCGCGCGCTCGTGGAAGGCCGGCGTCGATGTGCTCAGCCTCGGCGCCACCAAGAACGGCGCCATGGGCGCGGAAGTCGTGATCTTCTTCGATGCAGAGCTCGCCCGCGAGTTCGAGTTCCGCCGCAAGCGGGCCGGCCACTTGTTCTCGAAGATGCGCCTGCTCTCCTCGCAGCTCGACGCCTACTTCGCCGACAATCTCTGGCTTGCCAATGCCCGCCACGCCAACACGATGGCCCGCCGCCTGGTCGCCGGACTGACGACGCTCAAGGGCACCTCGCTGCTCTATCCCGTCGAGGCCAACGAGATATTCGTGGCGCTCCCCGCGCACATGCACGATGCGCTCCAGGAGGCCGGCGCCCAGTACCATCCCTGGCCGTCAGACCGCCCCGGCGAGCGTGCCTACCGGCTGGTCACGGCCTTCGACACCAAGGTCGAGGACGTGGACCGCTTCCTTTCCATCGCCAAGGCGGCCTGACAGAATGGGCGCATGACCCATCAGCGTACGCTCACCGCCGCCCATTGGGGCGTCTACGAAGTCGAATACGACGACAAGGGGCAGCCGGCCCGACTGCACCCCTTCTCGAAGGATCCCGATCCCTCGCCCATCGGCCTGCACATGCTGTCCGACGAGGTGGCGCGGCTGCGCGTAAAGCGGCCCTCCTTCCGCAAGGGTTGGCTGGAGCACGGCCCCGGCACGAACAGCGACAAGCGCGGGCAGGAGCCCTTCATCGAGGTGCCGTGGGACGAGGCGCTCGATCTGGTCGCGAACGAGATCAAGCGGGTCAGGGACAAGCACACCAACAAGGCGATCTTCGGCGGCTCCTATGGCTGGTCGAGCGCCGGCCGCTTCCATCACGCGCAGAGCCAGGTCCATCGCTTCCTGAACGCGCTGGGCGGCTATGTCCGCCACCAGGACTCCTACAGCCTGGGCGCCGCGCGCGTGCTGATGCCGCACATCGTGGCGTCGATGGAAGACCTGATGTCGATGCACACGACCTGGGAGACGCTGGCCAAGCACTGCAAGCTGTTCGTCACGTTCGGCGGCGCGCCGCGCAAGAACGCGCAGATCAATGCGGGCGGCGCCATGATCCATCGCCTGAAGGACGGCCTCTACGGCATGAACAAGGGCGGCGTGCGCTTCGTCAACGTGACGCCGACCGCCGAGGACCTCGACACCGGCGGCGACGTCGAATGGCTGGCGATCCGGCCCAACACCGACGCCGCGATGATGCTGGCGCTCTGCCACGTGCTGCTGACCGAGAATCTCCACGACCGCGCCTTCCT
>Ga0335083_10011502_pt1 | contig 10625 bp, 25 predicted proteins | sample Lox_Sample_42_FD_206716 | JGI IMG/M metagenome (GOLD analysis project Ga0335083, IMG submission 206716) | Soil microbial communities from Loxahatchee National Wildlife Refuge, Florida, United States - Lox_Sample_4.2 | ecosystem: Environmental > Terrestrial > Soil > Wetlands | place: USA... | reverse complement strand
TCGCGCCGCATCTCGCGTGCCACCACGGTCTCGCTCCGGCCTTCCGCGCGGGCGATGCGCTCGATGGCGCCCCGGATGAGCATCACGTCCTCGTCGTCATGGGGGACGCCTACCCGGTAGCTGCCGCGGGCCCACAGGGAACCTGCGCGGCCGGGTGGGCGCTGTTCCCATCCTTTGCGGCGCAGGTAGGCGTGGATCTGCGCGGCGGCAGGCAGGTCAGGCATCCCTGGTACTTCCTTTCCGCAGCCCGCGGAACGGCCGCACCACCCTGGTGCCGTCCGCCCGTTCGATCGCGACGTTGCGCGGGCCTTTCCCCGCCCACTGGGCCAGGATGCGCACAGGCTGGCCGCGCTCGAAGTAGGTGAGGCCGGTGATGCCGGGACGGTCAGGCATTGTGGTACCGCTTCGGCTTTCCGCACCGGTTCGCCTGCGGGTGCGCCAGGTACCCGCAGTCCGGCATCCAGTCCACATGCACGAACTCGTGATCGGCGACCATCTGGTCTGCTGGCGGGTTCCATGCCCAGCGCAGCCAGCCAAGGAATCCCTTCCTGGCCTGCGGGTCAGCCATCGGCGCCCCCTGGCAGGAGGGCGGGCATCTGGCCGGTCGCGTACACCTCGTCCAGCCGGGGCTTCATCCACTCCCCAACGGTCCCGCCGGCAGGCAAGGCCACATGACTCAGGAATTCATCTTCAACCGTGGAAATACCCGCCTCAACGGCTTCCAATTTGGCCTTGATGACAAGCGCGAGGGCACGCCAGCGCTGACGGACGGCCTGCTCATGCGCCTCCTCCTGGCCTTTGGCTGTGCGCTCGTACTTCCCGGACGGGGTGAGGCGGAACTCATCCGCGTCCGGGTCGGGCAGCGGGAGGGTGAAACGGATCCGCCGGTTCGCCATCTCAAACATGAGCTGAGCGGCTCCTTCCTGCCAGCCGTAGGCGAACGCGGTGGCGCCGTAGCGGCGGAGGGTGCGCTCAATCTCGGAGCGGGAGCGGTCGCTGGGGACGTGGGTGGATTCGGCGTATCTAGGCATCAAGCATCCTCGCGCCCTTTCTTCTTCCTGTCCCACACCACGAGCGAGCCCGTCATCAGCACCGCACCGGCGCAGAAGATCGCATACCCGGCGAGGAATGCGTGCGTGATAACCGACCAGGGCGCGACGGCCAGGATCATCAGGAACCCTCCCCAGATCCCCGCCACATGCCAGTGCTCACGTCCCGCAGCGCGCAGGGCGAGCACCACCACGGCCGCGAGCACGAGCAGCATGAGAGCGGAGGCGGCGAGGGTCCCAATCATCGCACCCGCACTCCCAGGGCGGCGGCGACCGCGCGGACGAGCGCCGTGGCGCTGAAGTCGCCCATCTTGTCGAACTTGTACCGGTCCTCCCCGAGGGCGACTGCGAAGTCCAGGACGGCTATCTCGGTGGAAGAGGCTTTCGGGCCGCCGGCGTCTATGAATTCGCGGGCCTTGCGCCAGTGAACCCATGCATCTTCGGGGCCTATGTTGATGCAGGCTTCCACGAACTCGGGCCGGTGCAGCCACACCCCGTGCTCGATCAGCAGTTCCACCGCAGCCCGGACGTGGGGGTCGTGGTCGCGGGTCCAGGCACGGAGCAGCTGTTCGAGACGGTCGCTTTCGTCGCTCACCGCTCCCCTTCTTCCCGCAGGCCCGTGGCCACCCACACCTGCTTGCCGTAGTAGTCCTGCTGTTCGTGATCCACGTAGACCACGCCACCCCTGCGGATGGCTTTCACGGTTTCCTGCCAGACTTTCCGGTCCACTTTCCGGTGGCCGGTGGCGATGCGCCGCACGTCCCAGTAAGCGACGATCCGCGCTCCCCAGCCGAGAGTTTCCCGGTCGCCGGGGATGGTGGCACTGAAGGGATGGTCAGGCGCGTCAGGATCCGCGAGCGTATCCGGGTACTCCCTCACTCCGTCCGGGTGATGCACCCGGACTACGGTGCCTGCGGGGAGGCTGAAGACGGCCACTTCGGTGGGAGTGGGGTACAGGTCGATGGTGCTCACTGCTCCACCTCACGCACCACTGTCGCCTCCGATGCCTGCACCCCGCCGGGGTCGACGCGGGCCTCTACGTAGACCCGGACCATTTTGGACGCGCCACGGTTCGCCCGGGGCTCGCTGACTTCCAGTACCTCCACGATCGACGCCAGCCGGCCAGCGACCTGGAGACACTCATCCTCGGTGCCCATAAGCCTGATTTTCATTGCCGCCCTACTCGTCGTATCCCGGGCTCTTGTCGGCCGCCAGCCGGTCGAACGCCTCCTGGCAGGCGCGGCTGCAGAACGGGTGATCCGTCTCGCTGGCTGGGCGGCGGGTGCAGTTCAGGCACATGGCGAAGGTGCCCCTAAGACGGATCTTCACCCGGTCACCTCCCTGAAGCCAAACAGTGGCTCACACTGGGCATCCATCGCCATCTCGATGTGGCTCACGTCCTGTCCAGCGGCCCGCGCCTTCTCAACCCACGACTCCGCGTAGGCGCGCGTGTTATCCATCGCCGTCTGGATACCGGCGCCATGGTTCGCGCCGCCGCATATGCAGTCGCACTCGTCTTCTTCGGCGTTGTAGCACTTGGCGTCACAGCGGCCGACGCAGCCCTCGGAGGCGTAGCGGGCGATCAGGGTGACCACAGCGCGGCCCCCCAGTGCGCGGGCCGGGGAGCAAGCCTCCCAGCGCCCGGGTTGCGATCCCGGTCTCCCCTTCCCGCTTGGCCCCTGTCGGCCTGGTGCGCACAACGACACCCTGGGGGCCCGTCAAGGTGTCCTCCCGACGCGAGCGGCCGGGACTCGAACCCGGACTGTCTGCCTGCCGCCCTCATTGATATCCTCCCAGTTCTTAGGTGGCTGGCCACCAGCTTAGCGGGTGGCTAGACACCTCACAATATCTCTGGGAGGATTTCTTTCATGCCGAGCCAGCACAGGTACCGGGCGATCACGCCCCGGCCGCCCGACGACGTGCGCGAGCGCGCCCAGGAAGCCGTGGCCGAGGTCGGGTCAAACATGAACGCGCACATCATCGCCTTCCTGCGCTGGCTGGTCCACGACACCGACGAACTTCCCGAGCGCCCAGCACGGCCACAGCGCTAGCACGGTTACAGCCACGCCTCCGGCCACTTCATCGCCCACCGCGCGACAGCAAGCACAGCCTCTGCCGGCTCGTCATAGTCATCAGCCACGTCCTCCACGGACTCCCCCGCTGCCATGCGCCCAGCCATCGCGTCGATGACCCGGTGGCGCTGGTCAAGGCCCGGTGTACCGCAGAGCCCGCATGGCCCGAGGCGCGGAAAGAACGCATCCAGGGAAGGGTCGGCGTGGGCGGCGAGCACCAGCGCGAGCTGGGCACGGGCCTTGTGGGGACGTGCCGCGGGGCGCAGGTTCCAGGTGCTGCAGGGCTTGCCGGGCCCGGCCCGGCAGTACGGGCAGCGGGCGGTCAGCGGATCAGCGGTCATGCCGCCCGCCTCCCGGGCCACACCTCATCCAGGTACGCCATCTCGTACCCGTGCCTGCGCGCCCACCGTACGCTCACCCCCACGTCGGAGGCTGCCTGCCCGATCGTGAACCCGAGGCGCCGCAGCCGCACATACTCCCCGATCCGCTCAGCCCGGGCCGCCTGGGCGGTGGCGGTGATACGCGCCACCCTGACCCGCTCCGGCACCAGCGACGGCACGCCCGAGGAAGGCTTCCCGGCTGCCGCCCACCGCTCATAGCAGATGCTGCACCAGCCGTGGGCGCCCCGCCAGCCGCCTCCTGGGCGGCGCCTGCGGGGACGGCCGCAGTGGGTGCAGTTCACGGCCTGTACGCCACCAGTTCCGTGCCGCCCTTGACGTACAGGGGGTGGCGGGGATGCCCGGCCCTGGTCGCGCCCAGGCATGACACTCCCTGCGGGTGGGCGGCGAGGATCTCCATCACCTCTTGCGCCTGCAGGGCGGCCCGTGGGTGCGCACCCCACGCGGCGACGATCACGCTGGCGTAGGTGGCGGCACCGGCGATGAACTCACTGTTCGCCGGGCCCGCCGGGTCGGGGTGTCGCAGCAGCACCCGGGGATCGGTTGAGCGCAGGGCAAACAGGTTGACCACGACGAACCCGCCCAGGCCCCACGCTTTCGTGAAGGACTCCACCCGCGCACAGGTCGGGTCCAGCTGGAACGCATCGGCCGTGGAGGGATTCAGCATTACCCACAGTGCGTAGTCGGCGTCGGTGCCCCATGGGCGGTCGCTCCACATGCGGGACAGCCGGTACCGGTAGACCCGGTCGAGGCTGAACACGGCCTCACCGCGGCCGAACAGCAGGGGCGCGGACTCGATGTGGTACTGGGCGGGGATGGTGGTCACTGCCCGTCATCCCATTTCTGCATGACATCCTTCAGGGTGTCTGCGATACCCCGGCCACTTGAGGACCGCAGCCTCAGCGCGAACACTGGGCACAGCGCCCCGGCTGTGTCCTTGCCGGCGAAGGTGATGGCGGTGAGCAGTGACCGGGCGGGCATGCCTGGGTTCTTCCCGGCGGCGACTGCCTGCACGTAGTCCCGGTCGTCCTCGGCGCCAGCCTGGGCTATCTTGGCGTCGATCTCCGCCCGGGTCATCGACGGCGGGTTGACGCAGTACCGGTCCCACGGGCAGGTAGCACACAGCATCGCCGGGTCGGCGCCGTCTTCCAGCGCTTTCTGAACGGTGGTGTAGTCAGTCATTGCCGTCCTCCTCGCCCCGCAGGAGTTTCGCCCAGTGGCGCAGGTCGTCCTGCACATCGTGGCCACGGGCTCGCCCCAGCGTCTGGGGAAATATGATGGCCTTGAAGTCGTCGTCGTCATCGAACCACCCGGCCAGCTCTTCAAGCCGGTCCGGGCTGATCTCGCTGGCGATCCGCTCCCGCTCCCACCTCTGCACGTCCCGGGCGAACCGGGCCGTCATCTCCGACGTGAGGCCGCAGGTGTCGCAGGTGGCCACGTCTCCGGTCCAGGTGACGTACTTGTGGTCCTCGTTGAGGCAGGTCCAGAACATGATCTTCGCGTCTGCGAGGAGGGCGGCGAAGTGCTCGCGGTCAGTCATCGTCGCCCTCCCCGCCGAATAGCGGCTTCTGCCCTGGGATGACTGCGGCCACCTCAGGCTCACCGTCTTCGGGCGCGTCATCGAAGCAGAAGTCGCGGCCGTCTTTGAGGACGTGCCAGCCGGACTCCCTCAGGATCTGCTCAGCTTCGGCGCGGGAAGGGAAGTGGATGATCCCGGCCACCTCGTCATCCTGGTAGTTCTCGCCGCACTCGCCGTCGCAGCGGGCTTCCCAGCAGGGGCCGGGCCACTGACCGACCTCGGCGGTCCGCTCCGGATCCTCCTCGTGGATCTCCTTGGCGTCCCGTTTGGCTGCGTCTTCCGACTCGAAGTGGCGCAGGTTCTGGTAGTCCTCGCCGCCGGGGTATTTGGCGTACCAGCAGGGCGCTGGCAGTTGGGTGATAGCCATCAGAACGGGTCACCCTCCGGCTCGTGCCACGCCTCCCCGGCCGGGGCCTCCAGTTCGAACCGGTGCACTGGCGCCGGGTGGCACTGACGGCCGATCTTGACCGCGATCTCCTGCGTGGTGGGCGTCAGGCAGTAGATCGCCTGCGGCCCGTAAAACTGGGTCGTGCCGCCCTCGAAGCCGCCCTTCAGGGCTACGGCGGGGCCGTCGTCCTCGTCGTCTTCCGGGTGCGGGGGGCCGGGGACGTCCAGGCGGATGAAGCTGGCCCCGGCGATCTCCTGCTCGGTGACGAAACCCGCCAGGCGGCGGTGACCCATCAGTTCAACGATGGCCCACTGCTCGAACGTTTCCATGACTGCCTGCCTTTCACTCGTGGATGGATGGTCAGAACGGCGGGGCCGAATCATCGGCCGCCCACGGGTCCCCGCTGCCACCTGAGCCAGCACCCGTGTTACCGCTGGGGCCGCCACCGCTGGAGCGGTTGCTCTTGTTCACCTTGGCGGAGGCGTTGCGCATCGAGGGTCCGCAGTCGTCGCACTCCAGCTCGTAGACGGTGCGCTTCTCGCCATCCCTCGTTTCGTAAGAGCGCTGACGCAGCCGTCCCATCGCCACAATGCGCATGCCCTTGGTGAAGGTCTCGGCAGCGTTTTCAGCCATCTCGCGCCACACGTTGCATGTGATGAAGCAGGAATCGCCATCCGCCCACGAGCCGTCCGGCTGGCGTTTGCGATCGGTGGCGGCGATCCGGAAGTTTGCCACCGCCACGCCCTGCGGGGTGTAGCGCAGGCGGGGCTCGTCATCCACCATGTTGCCGACGATGGTGGTCTGGGGCAGCGCCATGTCAGTCCCTCTTCTCGTCTCTGCGCACGAGCCCGCCGAGCAGCGCGTCCGCATAGGCCCGGCCGCCCTGGCTCAGCGGCTCACCATCCACGGGGGGCCGGGACAGCGCCCCTGCCGCCTCGCGGTATGTCTGCCATGTCGGTGGCCCCTGCGGGGTGGCTGAATCGAGCAGTGCCCCCGAGCCGCTGGGCTTGTGACCTGCATGTGCCAGCTGGCCTTCCATTCGCGTCTCCTTCCTGTCCGGCGGGCCGAGGAGTTCCCCGACTCTCTCCTGGCTGGCTGCGGACTTGGCCGCGGTGCTGGCGGCGAGCGCGGCCGGCTGCCGCCCGTGGCCCGCCAGGTACCGGTCGACCGTGGAGCGGCCGAGGCCGAGCCGGGCCCGGATCGCTGTGCGGGAGTACCCGGCTTCCCACAGGCGCAGCGCCTCGGCCTGGTCGGCGCGGGTCTTTTCCGTGCGGGCTGTGTTGGAGAGGCCGCTCATGCGGCACGCTCCACAAGCAGCTGGCAGGCGTGGCGCTGCGCCTTCGGCAGTTCCCAGCAGTCCTGGCACCGCCGCTGCGGCCAATCCTCGTGAGCGGGGCACAGGACTGTCTTGTAGATGTGCTCGTGGATGCAGCCGACCGTTACGGGGTGGCCGGGCTTACCGCACGCGGGCTGGCTGGCGCGCTTGTGGAATTTGCAGGTGAGCGAGGTGGCCTGGGCGGTCATGCGGCATCACCGCCGAACAGCGGGATCTGTGAACCGGGAACTGGCATGGCGGGTGGCATGGGCTTGCCGCGACGCTTGATGCGCCGGTCGGGCAGTTGCTGAAACGCCCACAGGCCGCTCTTGGTGAACCCAACGTGCGACCATCCAGCGCGGCGGTAGCACCAGCCGGGCACTTCCTTGCCCTCGGTCTTGCCTGCGTCGACAAACGAGATGAAGCCGAGCGGGGGCACGGCCGGCCACTCAGCGCGGGTGTGTGCGACGGCCCAGGTGATGAGGTCGGAGGACAAGTAGCTGCCCTCATTCCTGAACAAGGAATTCACCCACGCCCCCCCCACTCGTGTTTGACGTATTCGGGAAACGGCCAGGAGGTCACCCAGACCGCTGAACTATCTTCGGTGCGCAGCACGAAACACCGGCCGGGGGGAACGAAATTGTCGGCTCCGATGCTCTGGCGGTTGTAGTGCCGGTCGGCGAGGATCCGGGCCCGTGGATCGGCTCGCCACGAGCGCCGCCACGGCGACTCTGCGCTGAGGCCGGTCATGCCACACCGCCGAACAGGTCGGCTTGCGGGAACGGGCGGTTGGACCACACAACCTCGGTGCGGTTGCCCCACGTCTCGGCGTTCTGGCCCGTCCCTGAGGTGAACGCAGTCCGGTGCCAGTCTGGGTACAGCTCGAGGTCGTACAGGTCTGACGGGTACCCGGACAGGACCACGGCGGCCTTCGCCTCATGCAGGGCTTTCGCCAGTTGCCGGTGGTCGTCCTCGGTCATCTCATGCCGGTAGGCGCCACTGTTGCGGGTGGAGCGCAGGTAGGGCGGGTCGGCGTACAGCAGCACATCCGGGCTGCGGCCGTACCATTCGATGACCTCAAGCGCCGGCCGGCATTCCAGTGAGACGCGGTGCAGGCGCTCCGCCGCCGCAGCCATCCGGTTCACGTAACCGGTCAGGTAGTCAGGCATGCCAGTGCCCCCCCCCGCTGGATCGACATAGTGGCGCCATCCCGTGCTGCGGAGCGTCCCGGTGCGGCCCTGGGTGAGCCGGATCCACACACGCCGCGCCTGCTCCACCTCATCGCCCGGATCGTCCACGTCCCCGGCTTCGCGGAACTCGGTAAGCGAGTGCGGGGTGAGCATGCAGGCCCGCGCCAGATCGGCGGGCCGCTCGCGCAGTACCCGCCAGAACGTCACAAGTGCCTGGTCCAGGTCGTTGACGGTTTCCATCGGCGACACCGGCTTGGCCAGCAGGACGGCCAGCGAACCGCAGTAGGGCTCGACGTAGTGGCCATGCTCAGGGAACAGGGCGCCGATGCGGGGGGCGTGCACCGTCTTGCCGCCGAAGTAGATCACCGGGGGCTTCATGCGGCACCGCCTGAGCCGAACAGGTAACCCTGCCACAAGCGCGGGGACGCCTTCCCGGCTGCGGCCATATGCAGGCCCAGCCCGGCGGCTGCCGTCAGGGCGGTGTTCCAGCCGATGAGCGCCGACGGGTGCGACGCCGCAGCCTGGCGGCGGTTCGGGCGGAGCGTGCCGAACTTCAGCCTGCCGCGGACAAAAACCACGGCGTCAGCCGACGCGGCGGCGGCCTGGAAGGTGCGCGTATCGGTGGCCGCGGGCATCAGCAGCACGACAGCCTGGCCGCGGCGCCCAGCGTCCGCGCAGCGGGCCACCCACGGCTCACGCGCCTTCCCATAAGGCGGGTTGGCAAATACCGAAGGCGTCCAGCCTGGGCCGCTCCACGGCTGCGCCAGGCCGTCATCGGTGGCGGTGTAGAACCGTGCCGCGCCCACCGGGTTGTCCTCGCTGGTGCAGGGGTCAAGGCCGATGCCGCCGCCCAGGTCGGCGCGTACCGGGATGAGCACGTAGGAGGGGGTCAGGTGCACCTGGTCTGGGTGGTCTGCGTGCCGGTAACGCAGGGCGTTGCTGAAGTGGAAGGCTGCATCCCGACCGCTCATGCAGCATCGCCTCCGCTGGGCCGTGCCTGGCTGCCCGTTTCCTTCTGCCTGGCTTCCCGTGCCCAGTGCAGACGGGCTGCCCTGCATGCCTGACGGGCACAGGGAAGCGGACGGCCGTAGATGTCGCAGGTTTCCTGCGGGGGGCTGGCGGTCACGGGTGGGCCCCTCCCGGTGCCGGGGCCATGTCCACGAACCGGCTGTAATGGCCCTGGAACGCCACCGTCACCGTCGTGGTTGGCCCGTTGCGGTGCTTGGCGACGATGAAGTCCGCCTCCCCCGCCCGGGGCGACTCCCGGTCGTAGGCGTCCTCGCGGTGGAGCAAGATCACAACGTCACTATCCTGCTCCAAAGATCCACTTTCCCTCAGGTCGGACAGCATGGGCCGCTTGTCTGTCCGCTGCTCCGGCCCCCGGTTCAGCTGGGAGATCGCCACCACGGGCACGCCGATCTCTTTCGCGAGCAGCTTGATCTGCCGGGAGATCTCCGACACTTCCTGCTGCCGGTTCTCGGTCCGCCGAGGCGACGACATCAGCTGCAGATAGTCCACGACAACCAGCCGCAGGTCATGCCGCTGCCTCAGGCGCCGGCATTTGGTGCGGATCTGCATCATCGACATGTTGGGCGAGTCGTCAATGAACAGTGGCGCGTTCGCGACCTCGGCCATCCTGGCGGCAAGCCGCGTCCAGTCCTGCTCGGTGAGCTGGCCGGTGCGCATCGCCTGCAGCGGCAGCCTAGTCTCGGCCGACAGCAGGCGCATGGTGATCTCGTTGCGGCTCATCTCCAGGCTGAAGATCGCCGCCGGCAGCCGGTGCTTGATCGCCGCTGACCTGGCAAAATCCAAGCCCAGGGTGCTCTTCCCGAGGGCCGGCCGGCCCGCGACGACAACCATCTGCCCGGGGTGCAGCCCGTCGGTCAGTATGTCCAGGTCGGCGAACCCGGTGGGGACGCCGCTCACTTCGCCGCGGACCCGGTGGCTGATCGCCTCGATCTCATCCAGCGCGCCGGGCATGACCTCCGCCAGCGGCAGGAAATCCTCCCCGGCCCGCCGTTCGGCGACGGCGAAGATCTCCGCCTGCGCGAGGTCGGCTATCTCGTCCGCGTCCCCGGACCCGGTGTAGGCGGCCTGGATGATCCGGGTGGACCGCTCGATCAGCGCCCGCCGGATCGAATGCTCCCGCACCACCCGCGCGTAACTGCCGGCGAACGCAGGCGACGCCACCCCCGCGATCAGCGTGTGCAGGTAGTCCGCGCCGCCGATCTTGCCGATGTCGCCCCGTTTCAGCAGCAGCGCCCCGACGGCTATCGCGTCGGTGGGTTCCCCCGCGGCGTCGAGTTCGCAGATGGCCTCGTGGATGAGCTGATGCGGGGGCAGGTAGTGGTCGGCCGGGCCGATGATCTCCCCCACGTCCGCTAGCGCGATCCTGTCGAGCATCATCGCGCCCAGCACGCCCTGCTCGGCGGCACGGTCGTGCGGCGGGGTGCGCGTGAAATCGGTGTCCGGGTGGTAGCCGTTGCTGATGGCGGTCATGCCGCGCTCCTTCCGTCCCGGCGGTCGCTGCCTTTCAGGGCAGCCCGGGTGGCCATCTCCCGCAGCCGCGACGACACCCGCGCGCCGAGAGCGTCCGCGAGTTCACCCGGCAGCAGGTTCGAGGTGAACAAGGTC
>Ga0335083_10011501_pt1 | contig 10625 bp, 6 predicted proteins | sample Lox_Sample_42_FD_206716 | JGI IMG/M metagenome (GOLD analysis project Ga0335083, IMG submission 206716) | Soil microbial communities from Loxahatchee National Wildlife Refuge, Florida, United States - Lox_Sample_4.2 | ecosystem: Environmental > Terrestrial > Soil > Wetlands | place: USA: Florida... | reverse complement strand
AAATCATTGATGCTGGCAATCCGGCGGCGCATGTAACCGTGCCCGTCAAACTCCCAATTTTCGTTTCCATAGGAGCGAAACCAGTTGCCGGAATCATCATGCCATTCATAAGCAAACCGGACGGCGATGCGGTTTTCCTGGAAGGTCCAAAGCTCTTTAATCAGGCGGTAATCCAGTTCCCGGTTCCATTTGCGCGTCAAAAACTGGACGATAGCTTCGCGCCCGGCCAGGAACTCTGAACGATTGCGCCAGGCGCTGTCCACCGTGTAAGCGAGCGCCACTTTCTGCGGATCACGCGAATTCCAGGCGTCTTCCGCCAGGCGAACTTTTTGGGCGGCGGTTTGCGCGTCAAACGGAGGCAATGGTGGCCTTGGGGTTTCCATAGGAATGCAGTTTACTCATCTCCATTACCGTTGCCGTTGCCATTAGATTCCCCCTTGCGCGGCCAGCGCGATTGCCGTTCCGGCAGCGTCGCATCCACCTTGGCATAATATGTTCCCTCGCCGAACTGCGTGTCGGCGTCATGCTGCAATTTCATGGAGGGCGTCACGGAATAACGCTCGTTGGCTTCCATGAAATAGATTTGGCCCGCCGGCTGCATAAAGCACAAAAATAGCGGGCATTTGCCAGGATGCGCCACCACCAGGTCGCGCACGGATTCCAGTTGCGCCGGCTGCAAATGTGCGGACTGCAACCGCAAATGGACCTGTTTCGTGAATTTCTTCGGCGCATCCTCCAGCGCCATTATTTCCTGTGGGAAAATTTTCGGGCGCTCATCGCCCACGTTGACTTCGCCGGTCACGAGAATGGCTTTGTTTACCTGGAACAGGGCGCGGAACTTCTCATAATTCTCATTCATGCAAAGCAACTGCACGGTGCCCTCTAAATCTTCGAGGGTAACCATGGAGTATGGCTTGCCGGACTTTTTGGAAATGCCGTTTTGCACGGCGGCAATCAATCCGCCGATGCGCGTCATGCTGCGATTGGGCAATTCCGCGAGCTGGCGCGTATTGGCCAGCGCGTATTTTTTCAAAAGCGGAACGTACGGCGTCAAGGGATGGCCGGTCACATAAAACCCGAGCAGTTCCTTTTCATAAGCCAGCAACTCGTGCTGTGGCCATTCGGGCAGGCCCTTTTCCACTTCAACTTTGGAGTCCGCTTTTTCTTCCAGCGTACCGAAGAGAGAGCTTTGCCCTTTTTGCTTGTCGGATTGGATGCCCGCCGCGCGCGCCAGCACGCGGTCAATTTGCGAAAACATTGTCGCGCGGGTTTGGCCGAAACAATCACACGCACCGCATTTGATGAGCGCTTCCAGTGCCCGGCGGTTGACAGTGCGCCCTTCCACCCGCTCGCATAAATCGGAGAGCGATTTGAATTTCCCGTTCTCGTTGCGCTCTTTCAAAAGAGCGTGGACGGCCACTTCCCCGACGTTTTTGATGGCCGCCATGCCGAAACGAATGTTGCGCTTGCCATTCATTTCCGGACTGCCGCCCGCGGGCTCAAAATAAACACCGCTCTCATTCACGTCCGGCTGCAGCACTTCGATGCCAAACTCGTGCGCTTCATCAATGTACCGGCTCAATTTCTCCGTGTCGGCCATGTCGTTCGTCATCATGGCGCAGAAAAACTCGACCGGGAAATTCGCCTTCAGGTAGGCGGTCTGGTACGCCACGATGGCATAGGCGGCGGCGTGCGATTTATTGAAGCCGTAACCGGCGAATTTTTCGAGCAAATCGAAAATCTGGTTCGCCTTGGCGGCGGAAATTTTATTCTTCTCAGCGCAGCCCTTGACGAATTTCTCGCGCTGCTTCTGCATTTCCTCAACCTTCTTTTTACCCATCGCGCGCCGCAAAATGTCTGCCGCTCCGAGGGTGTAACCAGCCAGCGCCTGCGCCGCCTGCATCACCTGTTCCTGATAAATCAAAATGCCGTAAGTCTCGCTGGAAATCGGCTCCAGCAACGGATGATCGTACTCGATTTTCACCTCGCCATGACGCCGTTTGATAAATTCCGGAATCAGGTCCATCGGGCCGGGGCGATACAATGCCACCAGCGCCGTGATATGTTCCACGGAACCGATCTGGAATTTGCGGCACAAATCGCGCATGCCGCCTGATTCCAATTGGAAGATGCCCAATGTTTCCGCACGGTTCAGCAAGTCGTACGTTTTCTTGTCGTCCAGCGGCAAATGATCAATGTCAATGTCAGCGCCCTGCGTACGCTTGGCCATTTCGCACGCGTTGCGAATGACTGTCAGGGTTTTTAATCCCAGGAAATCCATTTTGAGCAGCCCAAGATCGCCCACGGGATTCATCGCATATTGCGTGACCAGCGTGCCATCCTCGTCCTGTTTGAGCGGCAACAGGTTCACGAGCGGCTGGTCGCCGATGACTACGCCCGCGGCATGGACGCTCGAGTTGCGCGTCAAATCTTCAAGAATGAGCGCGGTATCAATCAGCTCACGCGTGACTTCCTCGGTGTCGTAGGCGGTTTTGAGTTCCGGCGATTGCTTGAGCGCTTTTTCCAGCGTCATTTTCAAATCGTTCGGAATCATTTTCGCCAGCCGGTCGCCATCGCCATAGCTCAGGCCCATCACGCGTGAGACGTCGCGCACGACGCTCTTCGCGCCCAAGGTGCCGAACGTGATGATTTGCGCCACGGCATCGTGCCCGTATCTCTCGCGCACATATTTGATGACGTCAGCGCGACGGTCGTCCGCAAAATCAATGTCGATATCCGGTGGATTGACACGCTCAGGATTAAGGAAGCGCTCGAACAGCAGGCCATAGCGAATCGGGTCAACGTTCGCGATCTCAAGAAGGTAAGTGACCAGCGAACCGGCGGCGCTTCCGCGCGCCACGCAGGAGATGCCGTGCTCGCGCCCGTAACGCACAAAATCACCGACGATCAGGAAGTAACTCAGGAAGCCGGTTTTCTCGATGACCTTGAGTTCCAGGTCCAGCCGGTCAAGGACGTGTTTAACCGCTTCTTCTTCGGAACCCTGGAACGTCGGCAACTGCTTCGGGTCGTCCACTTTCTCAACGATAAATTTATCGCCTTCCGCGCGCGTATGCATGCCATAGCGTTTCAGGAGGCCGTCGGCGAGCAGCTTGCGCAAATAACCTTCGCGCGTGAAATGCTCCGGCGGATCGAAGACGGGAAAATGCAAGTTCTTGCCGTCCACTTGCAATTCGATATTGCACATGGCCGCGACTTCCACGGTGTTGGTGACCGCTTCCGGCGCTTCGGAAAAACGCGCCTTCATTTCCTCGGCCGAACGCAGATAAAATTGTTCCGGAGCATAGCCGGCGCTCATGCGCTTGGGATTGCTCAGCAAATCCTGCGTGCCGATGCAAACCAGGCAATCGTGCGCGTGCGAATCCCCCTTCCGGATGTAATGGACATCGTTCGTCGCCACGAGTTTGAGGCCGAATTCCTTCGACCAATGGATCAAATGGCGGTTGACCTTCGCCTGCTCCGGGATGCCGTGGTTTTGCAATTCCAGATAAAAATTTTCCGCGCCGAGCGTTTGCTTGAACCAATCCACCGTATCGCGCGCCTTATCAATCTGGTCTTTCAGAATGAGATCGGGAATTTCACTGGCCAGGCAGCCGGACATGGCTATGAGGCCGTCCTTGTGCGCCGCGAGTATTTCTTTATCAATGCGCGGCTTGTAATAATAGCCTTTCAGGTGCGCGTCCGTGACGAGCTTGATAAGGTTCTTGTAACCGGTTTCGTCCTTCGCCAGCAGGCCCAGGTGATGGTAAACATCGCGCCCGCCCGTGCCGGTTTTCTTATCCAGTCGCGAACCGGGCGCCACGTAAACTTCGCAGCCAATGATAGGTTTGATGCCCTTTTCTCGGGCAGCTTTATAAAAATCAATTGCGCCGTAAAGCGCGCCGTGGTCGGTAATCGCCAGTGCGGGAAAGTTCAGTTCATGCGCCTTGTCCATCAGACGGTCCAAACGGCAGGCGCCATCGAGCAATGAAAACTCGGTGTGCAAATGAAGATGAACAAAGTCCGCATGCGACATAACTATAATTTAACTCCTTATCACGACAACACCAAGAAACAAGTTCAAGTCCTTGGCTGCACATTTTGCTTTTTCATTTTTAATTTTTCATTTTTAATTTGCTGCATGAACAATTCCGACTACTTCATTCACGAAGATCCCTGGCGCATTTTCCGGATTATGGCCGAGTTCGTGGATTCGTTCCAAACGATGTCTCAAGCCGGCCCGGCGGTGACCATTTTCGGTTCCGCGCGGGTGAAACCCTCCGATAAATATTATCATGCCGCCGAGGCCATCGGCAAAGGTCTGGCCAAGCATAAGCTCGCCGTCATCACCGGCGGCGGCCCGGGCATCATGGAGGCCGCCAACAAAGGCGCCATGAAAAGCGGTGGAAAATCCGTGGGCCTGAACATCGAACTGCCCCACGAGCAATCCGGTAATCGCTATTCCAATGTTCCGATTCATTTTCATTATTTCTTTGCGCGCAAGGTTTGTTTCGTCAAATACAGCCTCGGCTTTATTTTCATGCCCGGCGGGTTTGGGACGCTCGACGAATTCTTTGAAGTAATCACCCTGGTCCAAACCGAACGCATCCCGCATTTTCCCCTCATTCTCTACGGCAAGGAATATTGGACCGGCCTCTTAAAATGGGCAAAAGCCGAAATGCGCGACAAACACGGCTTTATTGGCCCCAACGACCTGGACCTCGTCACCATCGTGGACAAGCCGCAAGAGGCCATAGATTGCATTTTGGATTATGAACGCCGCGCCGGCCCGCCCGCTGCTCTGCCACAGGCGTTTGCATGATTGAACCTAATTGCCTTTAAACACGTCTAATATGCAGGTTGTTCGGCTTGACATGCCCCGCAACAGAGTTGACGTTATGGTGTTGGATATAAGAGAAAGAGTGAAGTTATGAAAACTCAAGGCTTCCAAAAAACAGCTCTTACCCTCGCGATATTCGGGGCAGCCATGTTTGCTCTAAACGTTTTCGGTCAGGCAACGCCGGCGGCTACCACCCCGGAAGCAACGCCGCCACCGCTGATGCCCAATACCCAGGCTACAGCAGGGCCTTACCTTTCTCCGGCTACCTCGCAAGTTTTGCAGCTCACCCAGGCCAAGGTCAGTGATTCCACCATTATCGCGTACGTGCAAAGTTCCACCACTATGTACGGGCTTAATGCCGACCAGATCATTTACCTGAAACAGCAGGGTGTTTCGGACAATGTCCTTAATGCCATGTTGAACCAAAGCGCCCATGTAGCCGCCAACATTGCTGCGCAGACACCGCCGCAAAATTACGGTCAAAACCCAGCGCCCCAGCAATCCACCGCCGTCGTTCAACCGACCACGGCTGCTCCGTCCAGTGTGTATGTGGTTCCGGATTCGCAAACGGCCAACTACAATGCCTGGGCGTCCCAATATTCTTATCCCGTATATTACTCTTATCCGTATTATCCCTATTACTATTGGCCGGTGACCTTCTCCTTCTACGGCGGCTATTATGGCGGCTGCTATTATCGTGGTGGGTACTATTGTCCTCCGGGCTGGCATGGCGGCTATTATGGCGGCTGGCACGGTGGTGGCGGCTACTATGGTGGAGGCTATCACGGCGGCGGCACATGGGGTGGCAGTTCAGGCTATCATGGCATGACTACGGGTGGCGGCTATCACGGTGGGGGCATGACCACGGGTGGAGGTTTCCATGGCGGCGGCGGCATGGGCGGTGGTCATCGCTAAGCGAGTTCCGCTTTACCAGTAAGCTTTCTGGCGCGTTTCGGCTGGCGAATGCGCCTTTTCGTGATTTACTTTCCCTCCGATGCGTCCGCTGATTGTGGAGATAGAAACGGCCTGTTCGCCCGAATCCCTCGTCGGGCACCAGTCCGGCGTCGTATTATTGCGCGGCAGCGGAGAGGCTTCCCGTTATTCATTTCTCGCGGCAAATCCATTTTTAATCTTCCGCTCCTTTGGCTCCCGTTGTGAAATTATCCAACCCGAATCCAACATTCCCCACGTCCAATTCGGCAATCCATGGCAGATCCTCGATGCCTTGATGTCACGGTTTGAATTGCTCGAGGAAGTGGATTTTCCTTTTCCGCTCGGCGGCTGCTTTGGGTTCTGGGGCTACGATTTAAAAAACTTCACTGAGCCAAAGCTTCCGCGCCGCGCGCTGAACGATTTGGAACTGCCCGATTGCCATGTGGGTTTTTACGACAGCCTCCTCGTTTTCGATCATCAACTCGGAAAAACTTTCGTCGTTTCCACCGGCCTGGACGCTGACGGCTCACGCAGCGAAAAGCGGGCGCGTGAAAAGTATCACGCATGGGAAAACGAACTGCAAAGTCCGGAACCCGCACAGGGGGATACAAAGATGCGGGAGGGCGAATCCTTCTCCGCGCCTTCGCCTGAAATCTGCTCGAACCTTTCGCGGGATGAATTTATTAGCAGCGTCCAGCGCGCACAGAATTATATTCATTCCGGCAATATCTATCAGGTCAACCTTTCGCAACGGCTCACCACATCATGCGCCATTAGCGGATGGGAATTTTTCCAACGATTGACCGCCGTGTCCCCTGCCCCGTTCGCCGCGTATCTGGATTGCGGAGATTTCCAGGTCGTGTCGTCATCGCCCGAGCAATTTCTCCGGCTCAGCGGCTCGCATATTATCACGCGGCCCATCAAAGGCACCCGGCCGCGCCACGCCGAGCCTACGCGCGACGCGCAACTCGCCTACGAACTGCAAACCAGCGGCAAGGAGCTCGCCGAACTGGTCATGATTACCGATTTGCTGCGCAACGACCTCGGTAAAGTTTGTGAATTCGGCACTGTGCAGGTCCCCGAACTCGCCCGGCTGGAAAAATTCGCGCAAGTGCAGCACCTCGTTTCTACGGTCGAAGGCCGGCTGCGGAAAGACATCACGCATTTTGCCGCGTTGGCCTCCTGTTTCCCCGGCGGCAGTATCACCGGCGCGCCGAAATTTCGCGCCATGGAAATCATTGACGAGCTGGAGCCCGTCTCGCGCGGGCCTTACTGCGGCTGTCATGGCTACCTCGGGTTCAACCGCGAAAGCCAGTTGAGCATTACCATCCGCACCGCCATTTGCATGGCTGACAAGGTTCATTTTAACGTCGGCGCGGGCATCGTGGCCGATTCCAAACCGGAAGCCGAATATGACGAAACCATGGCCAAAGCCGCTGGTTTTCTGGCCGCATTAAGGCAGGTTTCAGGGCATCGAATCGCCCGGGGACTGGGCACTACGTAGGATTAAAGTAGAACGTATATACTATAGAAAAACCGCGCAAAACATTGGAAATTTGGTTGTATCCCATACAACCCATGTTTCCACCTGAACAAAAACGGGTAGCCAACCAGCGCTGCGGTTTTACCCTCATCGAACTCCTCGTCGTTATCGCTATTATTGCCATTCTCGCCGCCATTTTGCTGCCGGTTCTTGCCCAGGCTAAAGAGCGCGGAATGCGCGCGACCTGCTCCAATAATCTGCGGCAAATCGCCGTCGGCATGATTATCTATGCCGGGGACAACAGGGATTACGTCGTTTCCTGCCGTCCTCTCAGCGGGGCCACGGAAACGACCCCCGGCAAATATAATCAACATGCGGTCAATCAGGCTGACGCTATCGCGACCGCCACCGTTAATATTTCGTTAACGAACGGCCTGGCGGGGTCACCGTGCGTTTGGACCTGTCCCGAACTGGGCCAGGGAGCCATCTCCTATAACCCCTCCGCCACACCAACCCCGCAATGGCAAATCGGCTACCAATATCTTGGAGGCGTTTCCTGGTGGTACAATCCTTACGCCAGTGAAATCAAGTCCGCCAGCCCGGTAAAAACCAGCTCTTCCAAGCCGGCATACGCCATTGCCGCCGATCCGGTGGTTTATGTTCCGGGCGCAGGCTGGCAGGGTGAAATTACCGGCAAAATTCCCCACCAGCGCCCGCACACCCAATTTCCTGACGGCGGCAACACGGCTACCATTAGCGGTTCGGTCCAATGGCACCGGTTCGAGGACCTGTACTTTTACAATACCTACGACTATACCGTATCCAGCTCGGGCCGGTTTTTCTATTTCTACCAGGATCCAAGTTGCCTCGGCGTGATGGGCACGCAGCCTAACGCCTCCCATCTGGCCGCATTGCGCGCGAAACCGAACCCGAGCTTCTGAATCACGCAAACGGCGGACTCAACAATGCGCCGGAGATTTTGCCGCCGTTGACCCCCAGGTGCAGCAGGTCGTCGTCGCTGCCGTCATCGTAGGAAATCTTCCAGAGCGAAATGCGCATGCCGTTCTGCGTCAACACGCCCAGGAAAACCACATGGTAGCCGCCCTTCAATTGGGGCGAACGCTGGACGCATAGTGCTTTGAATTGAGATTCCTTAATGGACTTCAGGCCGCGGTCGCCATCGGCGATGAATGCCTGGTAATCCTCATCCGCCAGCGATTTCATCACTTCGTTGGCATAGGTGGTTTCCTGCGTCGTGGCTTCGCCGGCGGAGGTTTTATCCGCAGGCACCGTCACGCTGGAAACAGCCACGTTTACCACGCCGGCGGTGAGCAATACTGCCGCGGCAATGCTCACGGCGAATTTTATTTTTGCGTATGTCATAATCTTTAGTGTTCCTTTCACAAGGGTAAGGGTGGAAACCGCACCGACCGACCCTTTCACGGCCGTTGCAGCAATCGTAGTCGCCAAACCGATGGGCGCGGCCTGGACAGAATTCGCGGAAATCAATCCGGCAATGACCGCAGTCGTGGAAACAACACCGCGCTTGGCAAAAATCCTTCTAAGTTTCTCCAATGCCCGGCTCACGCGTTTGCGGGCTGTGTCTTCGCCCAAACCCATGGCCGTCCCGACTTCCGCCAGGCTTTTATTGTCGAAGAACCGCAGCAACACAGCCTGGCGGTCCTTCTCACCCAACCGGGCGAGCGCTTCATCCAGCAGCGGCGCAATTTGGCCCCAGGCTTCATCCGTGGAGGATTCAACTTCATTTTGCATGTGCGCCTCCAGTTCGCGTTGACGGCGTTTAGCCTCGGCGCGCATTTGCGCCAGCGCGGCGAAGCGCGTGGTCCGGAAAAGCCAGCCGGTTAAAATCGTTTTATCAGAAATCTTTCCCGCCTTCTGCGCCAGGATAATGAAGACCGCCTGGGTGACTTCTTCCGCCAGATGCGGATCGCGCACCTGTCGCAACGCCGCCGAATGCACGAAATTGATGCGCCGCGAAACCAGTTCCGCAAATGCATCGTCAGAACGGCGCGAGGCATATTCGCGCAGCAAAGCCATGTCATCCATTGCCTGCATCTACTTATAAATGCCGGTTTGGGTTAAAACCGGACAAGTTAATTTGTTGATGGCTGATAGTTGATTGTTGATGGTGGGAACGCAGTGGCAATATGTATATATCGCGGGAAAGGTATTACAAGTGTTACATTGTTGATTATCAGATGTTTAACCTGTTACACAAAGTGTTACAACGCCAGCAGCAAGTGTTACATCGTTGATTGCCAATAACTTAAAGTGTTACATTAACGATAACCTTCCGCTAACGCCCCATAATCTGCTCAATAGTTGAAATGAACTGGGCGCTAATAGCCGCGTTGCCGGCGTTCGTGAAATGCGGACCGCCGACAGGTTGATAATAAATCCCGTTGGTCCATGCATTCGAATAGCCGACGTTGGGATTTAACGAAAGATTGCAGGTGAATTGAAACGCCCCGGAATTATTGGTCATCATATTCTCAAAGGCAAACCGTTCACCGTTGGTATCGGTAACCGGATTTGAAGGAGGTATGACCAACACGGGAATTTTGCCGTGAGCCGCTGCTGCGTTCGCATCCGCATAAAGGTTGTTGGTGACATTACCCAGAACGTCGAGGTTCACGTTGTCCCAAAAGAAATCAATCGCCTTGTTTGTGCCGGCCGTGGAGTAGCTGGCCATAAACAGGAAGTTGGAGAGAATGACAGCGCTGCCGGCGCCGGGTATGGCGCAATTATCAATCGTCCATCCGGGAAAATTGGTCGAGAGGTAATCAGTCAAACCACCCAGGTAGGAAGCGTTACCGCCAAACGTCATGCTATCGCCGTGAAGCACGATGGCCGGGCGCAGCATACCGCACGACTTTAATATATCATTGGCCGCCTGGTCGACTTCCGGAAACTTCCAATAATTTGTGGCCATGCCAATTTCGGAAATAGAACCCTGGAATGGCCAGGTATCATCAAAATCATTTCCGATCTTCAACATGCCCACGATTGAAACGGGAAAACCCGGAATGCCTGAGTACCCGCCGTTGGGATAATTATTTATCACCTTGCCGTCCAGGTAATCCTGCCATTGGCCATTCGTCCACGTCATGAGGTACAGATGCTCATCATCATAAGGATGTGAATCGAAAACAATGTTTCCGGCAGAAAAGGAGCCATTGTAGACCCATGAATCATCCAGGAAATTCATTCCATAAATGGTTGTGGGCGTCGGCGTCAGCATGAAATACGCCGCATTGTTGCTCATGCTGCAACTCATGATCGCCTCGCCGCCCGGCAGGGTCGCCGGGTGAGGCCACGCAAACATGGCGAATAGCGTGCCGCAATTCGTCA
>Ga0335083_10011500_pt1 | contig 10627 bp, 10 predicted proteins | sample Lox_Sample_42_FD_206716 | JGI IMG/M metagenome (GOLD analysis project Ga0335083, IMG submission 206716) | Soil microbial communities from Loxahatchee National Wildlife Refuge, Florida, United States - Lox_Sample_4.2 | ecosystem: Environmental > Terrestrial > Soil > Wetlands | place: USA... | reverse complement strand
CCGATCGGCGCGCTCGCGATCACGATCACCGTGTTCCACAACGCCTGCCAGAAGACCTCGTCGTACCAGAGGTCCTCGTAGTGATCGAAGCCTGCGAACTCGGCGGGCCTCAGGGGCGACCAGTACTCGAACGACAGCACGAAGTTCCAGACGACCGGCATCACGCGGTAGAGCAGGAAGATCGCGAGCGACGGCGCCAGGAAGCACCAGAGGAGCAGCCTCTGGCGCGTCCGGTGACGCAACACCTACGCCTTCCGCCGAAGCAACCTATCGACCGCGCGCTCGGCGTCGGCCAGCGCCTTCTTCGGCTCCTTGCGGCCAAGAGCGGCATTCTGGATCTCCGGCCAGAAGGCGTCCTTGAGCTCGGCGTCATAGGGCAGCGGCCAGTTGCCGGTGAGCTTGTCGGTGTGCTCGATCTGAGTGCGCAGCACGGCGGCCGCCAGCGCATCCGTCTTACCGATGGCCTCGAGGCCCGCCGTGTCGGCGGCGATGTTGGCCGTCAGCACGCGGCGTTCCTTGAACAGGGTCCCCGCCGACTTGTCGCTGGTCATGTGCTTGATGAAGGCCCAAGCGAGATCGGGGTTCTTCGATCCCTTGGAGATCGCAAAGCCATGGTTGGTCGGCGTCGCCCAGAAGCCGGGCAGCTCGGCCGCACCAAGGGTCTGCTCGTTGATCCACGGCCCCTGCCCCTTCACGAAGAAATAGGACGCCGAATGGGCATGCAGCATGCCGACCGTGCCCGAGGCGAAGGCACCGTTGGGCTCGACCCAGCGGCCGGTCCAGGCGATCTTGTTGATGCCGCCGTCAGCCGTCGCCTTGGCGAGCTTGTCCAGCACGTCGGCCATCTGAGGCGTATTGAAGGCCGACTTCTTGCCGTCCGGCGAGAGCAGCTCGACGCCGTTCATCTTGAAGAGCGGCCAGTAGAGCCAATCGAAGTTCAGTGTCAGGAAGCCCGTCTTCTCGCCCTTGGCCATCTTGTTGGAGAAGGCGATCAGCTCGTCGAAGCTCTGCGGCGGACCGCTGAGGCCGGCATCGCGGAACATCGTCTTGTTGTAGTAGAGAAGCGTCTTGGCGACGTAGAACGGCAGCAGGTAGGTCTTGCCCTGGTAGACCCAGCTCTTGAGATAGTCCTGGTTGAAGCGCTTGGCGACGTCAGGGTCCTTCGCAAGATAAGGCGTGAGATCGACCAGTCCGCCATTGGCCGCATAGTCGACCCACAGAGCTCCCTGGATGTCGACGACATCCGGCGACGTGCCGGCCACGATCTGCGTCTGGTAGAAGGCCGGCAGGTCGGGACCTTTCTTGTCCAGCCATTCGATCTCGACGCCGGGATTGGCGGCCTTGAACTCCCCGAACTCCGATTTGAGCAGCGCCTCCTGGTCGGCAATGTTCCAGGTCAGCACGCTCAACTTCTTTGACGACTGGGCGCGCAGATAGGCGGGAGCAGCCAAAGTGCTGGCTCCGGCGAGAGCGCCCTTGATGACGGATCTGCGCTTCATGGTTTCCTCCGGTTCTTTTGACCGACTTTAGCGCGATCCCGATTGCCTAGGTACTCTCTGGATCGGCGTCGCCGGGCGGCCAGACCAGGGTGAAACGCTCGAACACGGCCGGCAATGAGGCAGCGAAAGCGAAGCCCTCGGCCATTGCGCGCTTGGTGAAATAGCGGACATGCATGGCGAGCCAGTCGGCGCGGGTGCGATCGCCCTCGCCCTCGTCCCAGGCGAAGGCATCGTCGACCTGGTCGAGCGGCTTCACCTCGACCGTCCGGGTCCGCCAGATGGCGCGTGGCCGGTCTGCGCCGTCCAGCACCACGACATGACCACCCACGCGCGCCATCACTTCGCGGCCGCTCTCGACATCCCGCAGCAGACAGGCCGTCGCGCGCTTGGGCCCCTTGAGCACGAGCTGCAACAGCTCGTCGCCGAACGCGGCGCTGTCGCCCATGCGGCACACGTCATAGGGCTGCTCCGGCCCGCTGCGTGCGCGGCGGAATTCCCCCCAATAGGCGACGACCGCGGGCGATTTGGGCTTGTCCACCACCCGACCATCTCCGAAATGCGCCAGACCGGCAACCGAACCGCCTCTTGAAAAAGGCGCTGGAAACCACCCGAGCGGAGCCGTAAGACGCGAAGCCATGACGATAGCCGCCCGCGACATCGACCACCTCAGCATGATCGTCGCCGCCCCCGATGAAACCGCCGCCCGCCTGCAGCAGGTCGGTTTCACCCTCACGCCGGAGGGTATCGAGCCGCGCTGCATCTGCTTCCAGCCCCACCGCGACGACATCCCGAACTACATCGAACTGATCGAGGGCGAGCCACGCCTGGCGCTCGCCATGAACGTCGCCGAGTTCGAAGGCGAGACGCTCAACCACAGCTGGGAGAGCGAGGACGGTTACCCGGTCGATGCCGAAGTCGTCATTGGCAAGGGCGGCGGACCGATTCCCTGGTTCGCAGTGAGCCATCGCACGCCCGACGCCTTCATGGAACCGGAGTGGATCGTGCATCCCAATGGCGCGCTGGCCCTGGTCGCGATCCACGCTGTCGTCGAGAAGCCGACGGAGACCGCAAAGACCCTGAAGGACCAGTGGAAGGCCGAGATCGAGGAGATCTTCGACGGCTGCACGCTGGTGCGCACCGGCGCCGTCGAGCTGCTCCTCTGGTCGGCAGCCGCGTGGCAACTCGAGTACAAGGCGATCGAGGCGATGGCGCCCGAGCAGACCCCCTCGATCGTGGGCATCGCTATCGCCGTCGAGCGCGCCCGACCGCTTCAGGCGCTGCTGCGCGCCAACAACGTCAGCTTCGCCTTGGGCGACGGCAACCGCGTGATCGTGCCGCCCGAGCAGACGGGCGGTCTCACGATCGAGTTCATGCCCCAGACTTGATCAGAGCACGTCAGCGGCGACGGGCGTGGCGCTGGTTCGCCATGGTCGCGGCGGCTTCCAGCGCCTGCGAGATATCCTCGATATGGGCAGTGTTGCTCACATGGATCGGAACGACGTCGCCTGCGGCGAAGGCGACGGCGGCACGACCGAGCTGGTGGACGGCGCGTACGATGCGATTGGCGACCAGGCTGGCAGCAAGGATCGCGATCAACGTCAGGCCGAGACCGATCCCGATCATGAACAGCATGCTCTGCCACAGCGGCGCATTGACGATCGCCGACGGCACCGCGACACCCGCCGTCCAGCCGGTGACCTTGGAGCGCACGAAAGTGTTCTTGATGGCGATGCCGTCGCGCGAGACGACATCGAACACACCCCAGTGGTGGCCGCTATGCGCCGCCTCGACCATGGGCGATTGCGCCACGACACCGACGAACGTCTCCGGCCGGGCGCTACGCGCCAGGATCACGCCGCTGCGGTCGACCACACCGGCCGTCCAGGCATCGCGCAGGCCCGCCTCGCCGAACAGCGCCTGCAGCCGCTTGGGCGCCATCGCACCCGTGAGCACAAAGGCGACCTTACCATCGATCACGATGGGCACCGAGACGGCGTAGACCGACGGCCTGCCGCTGTCGAACGCCAGCAGATTCGAGACGAACAGGTGACGACCGCCGACGATCTCGGGCACACCGAAATCCTCGGCCTGTGCGAACGCCGATTGCAGATTCGCGGGCGCGGCGAACTTCACCTTGCCGTCAGGATCGAACAGTGCGAGCGCCTGGAAGCCGCGGTCGAGGGCCTCATTGGCCGCTCGTTCGATCACGTCCATGCGTTCGACCTGGAAGGCTCGGCGCGAGGCCATGCCGCTGAGGTAGCCGCCGGTCGCCTCGATGTCGCGGTCGACGAGGTAGACCAGGTTATTGGCGACGTCGAGCCGCTGCGCTTCGATCGTCTGCTGGCAGGCGATCCCGTAATACCAGGCGAGCACCGCGACCTGCGCCAGCATCGGGACGAGTACGGCCGCGATCAGCAGCATCAGGTAGCTGCGAATCGATGGAAGACCGTAGGTGGCTCGCGCCGATTGCGCGTGCAGGAACTTGTCGCTCATGAGCTGCTGGTAACCCGCGCCCTCGAGGCGCTCCCACTTTTGCGTTATGGATGAAGGCTCAAGATGCCATATCGCTTTGCGGTACCGCAAGCGCGGCGCGCTGAGCCAGGGCCAAATCCGGTCGGTCGGTTGTGAAAACATCGACCCCCAATCCAAGCAATCGAGCGATGGCGGCGGCGTCATTGCAGGCCCAGCCGCCGATCCCGAGGTCCGCAGAGCGCACCGTCGAAACCGTCTGTCGATCCAGCATATTTTGCCGCAGGCCCAGCATCGGCATGCCATTCGCCTTCGCCACGGCAACCACTCGGTTCAGGCCGAGATCGGCCTGCACTTGCGGGGTGACGAGCCACACGTGGAGCGCCGGCCGACCCGCAGCGACAGCCTCGAGCACCGTGTCCAGCTGGAAAATGGTGATGACAGTCCGATCGAGCACGCCGAGCCCATGGAGGGACTTCGCGACACGCGCCGCGTGTCCCGGATAGGGGACCCGATCGGGATCGCACTTGATCTCCACCCGCAACAGGATCGTGGTCGGACGAAAGATCTCGACCACCTCCTCCAGCAGCAGCATGCGCTGGCCGCCTGTGCCTTTCAGCGCGAGGCGGCTGAGCTCCGTCCAATCGCGTGCTGACACCGGTCCGCTGCCGTCGGTCGTACGATCGAGCGTGCCGTCGTGGATGACCACCAGTTTGCCGTCGCGCGTCGGATGGACGTCGAACTCGACCTGCTCGACGGGAAGCTTCGCAGTGTTCTCGAAGGCGATGCGACTGTTCTCGGGCCACAGCAGCGCACCGCCGCGATGGGAAGCAATATCGGTCATGACAGTTCTTATCTCAGGGTGGGATCCAGCTTGTCGCGCAGCCAATCGCCGACCACGCTGATCGAGAGGGTCGAGAGCACGATGACGGCGGCCGGGCATAGCATGATCCACGGCGCGCGCGTCAGATACTCGCGGCCGTAGCCCACCATGTTGCCCAGCGAACTCAGCGGTGGCTGCACGCCCAGCCCAAGGAACGAAAGACCACTCTCCAGCAGGATCGTCTCGGGGAAGGTGATCGTCATGGAGACGATGAGCGTCGAGGCGATGTTGGGCAGCACGTGCAGGCCATAGACCCGCAGGTTCGATGCGCCGAGTTGCCGGACGGCCGCTGCATAGCCCTGCTCGTTGGCCGAAATGGTGAGGCCGCGCGCGATGCGCGCGTAGCGCTCCCACGAGTTCAAGCCCATCAGCGCCACGAACAACACCAGGCTGTTGCCGAAGAAGGCGAGCACGGCGAGCGCGATGATCAGGAAGGGCATGCTCGCCTGGAAATCGATCAGCATCAGCACCAGGCTTTCGACATGGCGGCGGAAATGCGCCGCTACGAAGCCCAGCGTCGTACCCAGCGCCGCGGCGATCAACGTGCCGAAGAAGGCGATCAGGAAGCTCAGCCGTATGGACATGATGAGCCGCGAGAGCACGTCGCGGCCGAGCTCATCGGTACCGAGCGCATGTGCCCAGCTTCCGCCGAGTAAGATCGGCGGTGAAAGACGCGCCCGGAGATCGAGCGCCGTGAAGGAGTAAGGCGCCAGCACATCCGCGCCCAGGGCCACGACGACCATGCTCACGATCCAGGCCAGCGCCAGCAGCGTGGTCGGCGGCCAGGCCTCGAAGAAGCGCGCCACGCGCCGGCGCTGGAGAGGTTCAGCGGCCGCCGACAAGTCCCCTGCTCCTCATGCGCGGATCGATCCAGCCATAGACGAAGTCGACGATGATGTTCGCCGTCACCATGGTGGCTGCCACCAGCAGCAGGATCACCTGCACCACTGCAAGGTCACGGTTGGCAACCGACGAGACCAGCAGACGGCCGATGCCGGGCCAAGCGAATACACTTTCGACCACGACAGCGCCCGCGATCAGGGTGCCGACCATGAAGCCCACGATGGTGGTGGTCGGGATCGCGGCGTTGGGCAGCGCGTGCTCGGTGACGACCCTTCGCCAGCTCAGCCCCTTGGCCGAGGCGGCCCGTATATACGGTTGGCCCAGCACCTCGAGCATGGCCGACCGCGTGAAGCGGGCCAGGATGGCGGCGCCCGCGACGCCCAGGGTCACGATGGGCAGGATGGCGCTCGCGGCCGTGTCGCTGCCGGCCGAAGGCAGCCAGCCCAGCTTCACCGCAAAGACCAGTACCAGGACCAGGGCCAGCACGAAGCTCGGCACGGTAAAGCCCGCGACGGAGAGCATCATGGTGAGCCGGTCGGCGAGCGAGTTGCGATGCAGGGCGGCATAGATACCGGCCGGAATGCCGATCGCGAGCTTCAGCGCGAAGGCCGGCACGGTGATCGCGAGCGTCATCGGCACGCGTTCGAGCACGAGCTGGAGCGCCGGCCGGCCGTCGCGCATGGAGTTGCCGAGATCGCCCTGCAGGGCATGGAAGATATAGGCCGCGTACTGTTCCCACAGCGGCCGGTCGAGTCCCCACGCCGCGCGAAAGGCCTTCACCGCCTCGGGCGGCGCGTCGGCCGACAGGATCATCAGCGCGGGATCGCCCGAGGCATGCAGAACGAAGAAGGCGAATGTAATCACCAGGAAGATGGTCAGGAGGGCACGCAGCAGGCGGCCGGCGAGATAGCGCAGCATCAGGCGGCAATGCTGCGCGGCAGCGCTTCCGCGAGATGGCAGGCCGCCCTTCGCCCATCGGCCAGCGTGCGCAACACAGGCATTTCGCTGCGGCAGCGCTCGACGGCGAAAGGACAGCGCGGATGGAAAGCACAGCCGGCCGGCCGATCGACCGGGTTGGGCGGCTCGCCGGCCAGCACCATGCGGCGACGACGGCCGGCATGCGCCACCGGGATCGCCGAAACGAGCGCCCGCGTGTAGGGGTGCGCGGGTTGGGAGAACAGCCGGTCGGGATCGCCCTGCTCCACGATGCGACCGAGATACATCACGGCGACCTCGTGGCTTATCTGCCGCACCATGCGGAGATCGTGGCTGATGAAGAGATAAGCGAGCCCCAGCCGCTGCTGCAGCTCGAGCAGCAGGTTCACGACCTGGGCCTGGATGGAAACGTCGAGTGCCGATATGGGCTCGTCGCAAACCAGGAGCTGCGGATCGAGCACCAGTGCCCGCGCCAGCACGATACGCTGCCTTTGGCCGCCCGAAAGCTCGTGCGGATATCGATCGAAGTGATGCGGCGCGAGGCCCACCCCATCCATAATCGACAGAGCGCGTTCGCGACGTTCGGCGGGCGTGCCGATGCCGTGGATCGCCAGCGGCTCCATCACCTGGCGGCCGACGCTGACACGCCGATCGAGCGCCGCCAACGGATCCTGGTAGACCATCTGCATGCGCCGCCTGAGCGCCCGCCACTGCGGCGATCCCATCGGCGGCAGGCGTTCCCCCGCAATCCGCACCTCGCCACCCGTCGCCGGCACCAGGCCCAGCACCAGCTTGGCCGTCGTCGTCTTGCCACATCCCGACTCGCCCACGAGACCGAGCGTGCGGCCGGCCTCCAACTTGAACGACACGCCATCGACGGCATGAAGAGTCGCCCATCGCCCGAAGGGCCACGCTCCCTGCCGGACGTCGTACTTACGGACCAGATCGCTGACTTCCAGCAGCGCCGTCATGCGCGGATACAGGCCACGCGGTGACCACCGGCGATCCGGGCCACGATCGGCGGTGCGCGCTCGCAGTCGGCGATGGCACGTCCGCAGCGCGGCGCGAAGCTGCAGCCCGGCGGCAGGTTCGACGGCTCCGGCACGACGCCCGCAATAGGCACCAGCGGCCGTCGCGGTCCCTCGAGCTCGGGCAGGGCCGCGAGCAGCCCTTGCGTGTAGGGATGGCTCGGGGCACCGAAGATCGTGGCGATGGGCGCGTCCTCGACGATGCGGCCGGCATACATCACGCAGACCCGGTCGGTGTTCTCGGCAACCACGCCGAGATCGTGGCTGATCAGCACCATCGCCATGCCGCTGTCGCGCCGGATCTCGCCGAGAAGATCGAGGATCTGCGCCTGGATGGTGGCATCGAGCGCCGTGGTCGGCTCGTCGGCCACGAGCAGGTCGGGTTGGCCAGCCAGCGCCATGGCGATCATCACACGCTGGTTCATACCGCCCGAAAGTTCATGCGGATAGTCGTTCAAGCGCCGTCCGGCGTCGGCGATGCCCACGCGATCGAGTAGGCGTCGCGCTTCGGCGGCCGCCGAGGCGCCGTCGAGATCGCGATGAAGTCTCAGCGCCTCGCCGAGCTGGCGGCCGATGCGATGCACCGGATTGAGGCTGCTGGACGGGTCCTGGAAAATCATGGCGATGCGCCCACCGCGCACGTGCTCCAGCTCCGCCACGGGTGCGCCGATCAGGTTGCGGACTCCCAGTCGCACTTCGCCACCGACCCTCGCCGTGCGGCCAAGCAAACCGAGTGCAGCGAGCCATGTGATGCTCTTGCCGCAGCCCGACTCGCCCACGAGGCCCACCGCCTCGCCGCGCCCGACATCGAGATCGATGCCGTGCAGAGCGCGCACTACCTGCTTGCCGGTGTCGAAGTCGACCGTCAGTCCCTTGAGCGAAACGAGCGGTTCGTCCATCAGGCCTTGCGCCAGTGGAAATTGTCGGCCCTGAAATCGACCTGGAAGGCGGGAGCCGCCTTCCACTCGATGTCCTTGCGCTTGGCCGTGAAGGTCGCGTTCTGATGCAGGACCGTGTACGCCGGGTCCTCGCGCTCGCAGATCACCAGCATGCGCTGGAACATCGCTTTGCGCTTGGCCATGTCGGTCTCCGTCTCGAGCAGGCCCGAGAGCTTGTTCATCTCGTCGTTCGCCCACTCCTTGGCCTGCTGCTGCTGGCCCTGCGGTCCGTGCTGACCGACCAGCGAGCTGATCGGATCGTTGAAGGCCGCGCTGTTGGACCAGTCGCGCAACGCGCGCTTGCCGTCGTTCTCGAAGATCTGCTGCCAGTTCTCGCGCATCTCGATCTGCACGTTGAGACCGGTGGCGCGCCACATCTCGACCTCGATCTGCGCCGTCGCCACCTGGTTGGTGTAGTAGTTATTGAGCACGCGGAAGGGAATCGGATCGCCCTTGTAGTTGGCTGCCTTCAAAAGCGCCTGCGCCTTCTTTGGATCGTACTCGGGCACTTTCCAGCCCTCGATGAACATCGGGCCGTAGAATTCCCACTGCAGCCCCGGCGGCACCCTCGTGCGGCCGGCCCACAGGCTGTCGACGATGGCCTGGCGATCGATCGCATGCGTTATTGCCTGTCGGATGCGCGGATCGACGAACTGCGGATGATGCTCGTCGAACACCAGGATGCGGTGGTTGGTGACCAGGCCGCCCTGCACCTCGAACTTCGGGTTCGCCGCGATGGTCGCCACCTGATCGGGCGGCACGTCGCCGATGAATTCGTACTGGCCGCTCAGCAGACCGTTGATGCGGCTCGCGACCTCGGGAACGACGACGAAGCGCAGCGTCTTGATCGGCGGCCTGCCGCCCCAATAGTCGTCGTGGGCGTCCAGGATCAGGCTCTCGTCAGGCTTGAACTCGCGCACCTTGTAGGGACCGGTGGCGATCGGCTTGCGCGCCCACTCGACCCAGGTCTTGGCCTCCATGAAGCCACGCTTGCTGATGATCTCGCTCGCCGGTCCGCCGATGCGCCCCTCCAGGGTGACGTCGGGCACGCGGTTGACGAAGCGTACGGTGTATTTGTCGATCGCCTCGACCTTCTCGAGCGAGGGCCACACGCGCTTGGCAATGCCTGGCACCTCCGCCGGCAGCTTCTTGCCCTCGATGCTGTCGCGCGCCATCACCGTGGTGAACAGAGTCTTGTTCGAGCTGCTGTCGTAGTTCCCGCCGAACATGCGCTCGGGGCCGAAGGTGAAGACCACGTCCTCGGACGTCATCTCGTCGCCGTTGTGGAACTTCACGCCCTTGCGCAGGCTGAGCTCGACGGTGCGCTCGTCGATGCGCTTCCAGCTCTCGGCGAGGCCGGGGATCGGCTCCAGCTTGGACTTGAGGTTGCGCGCGATCAGGTTCTCGAAGATCGGCATCTGCACGCGCTCGCCGACATTGGAGCGCTCGCGCACGACCTCCAACGAGGCACTGGTCGCCACCTGCTGGACCGCAAAGTTGATGGTCGGCCGGTCGTCGGCCTGGCCGATCGCGAAGCGCGGCAAGGAGAAGCTGCCCGCAGCGAAGCCGGCACCCGTGAGAAATCGGCGACGATCGACTCGACGCATGTACCCTCCGATCCTGTTCGAGATGGAAGCGCGACTATGCGGGCCGATTGTTACAGCTTTTCAGAATGCCGGAACAGGCGCCTGGGGAACGCTTTTCCAGAATTCCGAATCATGGCCGAAAATCAGCTTGGCGCCGCCCTTTTCCAGCGCTTCCAGGCGGTCGAGCGAGGCCAGCATCGCCGGCCGGTCGAAGACGAACTGGGGCAGCCGGCGCTCCTTGAGCGTGCGGCAGAAATAGCAGGCGTCACCGGTCAGAACGATTTCGCCGCGCTCGGTCCGAACCTTGAGAGACTGATGCCCTGGCGTGTGACCCCAGGTCGGGATGCAGACCACGCTGCCGTCGCCGAACAGATCGTGCTCGCCCTCGACCTGCTTCACAGGATGGCCGTGGTCGTAGTCGATCTTGTGGAAACCGACCTTCGCC
>Ga0335083_10011496_pt1 | contig 10628 bp, 7 predicted proteins | sample Lox_Sample_42_FD_206716 | JGI IMG/M metagenome (GOLD analysis project Ga0335083, IMG submission 206716) | Soil microbial communities from Loxahatchee National Wildlife Refuge, Florida, United States - Lox_Sample_4.2 | ecosystem: Environmental > Terrestrial > Soil > Wetlands | place: USA: Florida... | reverse complement strand
GAAACGCGGGCGAAGTCTTGCCGAGCTCGAACATCACGAGGACTTCTTCCTCCATCGTGAGATCGAGGCCGCCATATTGCTCCGGTATGGTCAGACCGAAGAGGCCCATCGACTTCATGTCGTCGACGATATCGGCCGGAATTTCATCGGTTTCGGCCACGCGCTCTTCGTTCGGCACGAGACGCTCGCGCACGAAGCGCGCGACGTTGTCGAGCAGAACGTTCATCGTTTCCTGGTCGCGAATCATGGTGTATGCCCTGCAATCGTTGATCGGGCGGCGCGGCGCCGCCCGTGGGGAGATGAAGCCTGACGCCGCGCTCAGCGCGAGCGCACGGCGCGTTTGGCCATTTCGCGCAGCGGCTGCTTCTGCAGCTTGCCGCTCGCGGTGGTTGGAATCACGTCGATCGTCACGATCTCGGCGGGCCGCTTGTAGGGCGAGAGGCGTTCGCTCAGGTAGTGGGCAAGGTCGGCGACATCGATCGTCGCGCCTTCCTTCGCTTCGACGAAGGCCACGACTTCCTCGTTGCCTTCGGCGTCGCGCCGCCCCACCACGGCGCTCTGGCGCACCGATGCGTAAGCGTTGATGACCGATTCGACCTCGATGGGATAGACATTGAAGCCCGAACGGATGATCAGATCCTTCGAGCGGCCCACGATGAAGAGCGCGCCGTCCGCATCGAGCCGCCCGAGGTCACCGGTCTTGAGCCAGCCCTCGGCGTCGAGCACTTCGGCGGTGAGGCCCGGCTCGCGATAGTAGCCATGCATGACGCCGGGGCCGCGCACCCAGAGCTCGCCGGCCTCGCCGCGCGGGAGGTCTCGGCCGTCCGGCCCGACCACGCGCAGCTCGGCGCCCTCGACGATCTCGCCCGAAGAGACGTCCTTGCGCGGACGATCCATGCGCGTGATGAACAGCGAGCCCGCGTACTCGGTCATGCCGTAGCCGTGATGCAGCGGCATGCCGAAGAGCGCTTCGACCTGCTGCTTGAGTGTGGGATCGAGCGGACCGCCGCCCGTGTAGAGATAGCGCAGGCGCGGCGCATGCACGGCGCCGCCATGCTCGCGCACATAGGCGACGATGCGCGTGAAGAGCGTGGGCACGCCCTGAAGGATCGAGATCTCGGAGGCGCCGAGCGCCTTCACGACTTCCTCCGCCGAAAAACGTGCCGCCAGATGCAGGCTCGCGCCCGCCTCGAACGTGGCGAGCAAAAGCGTGGCTAGGCCGAAGATATGCGACATCGGCATGACCGCGTAGGCGCAGTCGGCCTGTGTCATGTCGCGCGAAGTGGCCGAAACGTGCGCGAAGTGCAGGAGGCCGCGATGCGTCGCCATCACGCCCTTGGGCTGGCCCGTGGTGCCCGACGTGTAGATGAGCACCGCGACCTCGTGCGCGAGCGATTCGCTCTCGCGCGCGGTGCGCAGATCGGGGTCGGCCATCATCAGCGGCCCGAGTCCGGCCGGTTCGATTTCGCGTGCGCGATAGCGCATGCCATGGCGCAGCGCGTCGGGCGACGCGCCGTGCGTGAACAGCATGAGACGCGGCCCGCAATGCGCGCGGATCGCTTCGATCTCGCGCTCGGAGAGCCGCGCGTTGACCACGGCCGGCCACGCGCCGATTTCCGAAAGCGCGAACAGCAGCGTCACCACGGCCGAGCAGTTTTCGGCCACGATGAGCACGCGGTCACCCACGTCCACGCCCTGCTCGCGCAGAAAGCGCTGCGCCTTTTCGACGTTGCTCCAAAGCTGCCCGAAGCCGGTCTCCACTGCGTTTTCGCGTATCGCCACGGCCTCGGGCGATACCTGCGCCCAGTGCCGCACGATGTCGCTGATCTTGCGCGCCGCTCGCCTCACCACCGTCACCTCCTGTCTTGGCCCTTACCCTGCGTGCGGCGCACCGTGGCGCGCCGCATCGCGACAGGTAGCAGTGTGGTGGAGGCGCGGCTCCCCAACAATTCGTTTTCGGTAAAGCCGGCGTTCGTCTGCCCGGAAGTCTGAATTCTCCCCGATGGCCGAGGCTTCCAGACGTTTATCGTCTCGTTCCGGGGCGCGCGCCGCCGCCATGTCCATGCGGGCGGCGCACCTTGGCCTGTGCGGCCATGCGCAGGCGCCGCCGCCAGTCACTCCATCTGCGTCGCCGCACGCTCGCCTCCCATCGCTTCCGTGACGCGCGCAGCGCCCTGATTCGCTCGACGTATCGCCAGGACGCCCGCGCGCGAGGCGCAAGCCGCTACCACTGCCGCGAGAAAGTGCGACACAGATGACCGTTGCAAATGCGACAGCGCGCATCGCGCGAGCAGTTGATACGGACCGACCCCGCTTTCGTCGGCGACGCCAATGATCGCCACCATCGTTTTCATGCCATGTCTACCATCGTTTTTTATCGCCCCGATCGTGCCGCGAACGCTACAGTTCGAGCGTCAACCGGCCGCCTTTCGCGCGCGAGCAGCAGGTCATCATGCGCGACTGCGTCTCGCGCTCGGCGCGCGTGAGCACCACGTCGCGGTGGTCGATCTCGCCCGCGAGCACGCGCACCTCGCACGAGCCGCACAGGCCTTCCTCGCAATCGCTTTGTACGTCGATGTTCGCGCGGCGCAGCGCGTCGAGCACGGTCTGGTCGGCGGCCACGTTGAGCACGAGCCCCGAGTCCTTCAGTTCGACCTCGAATGAGCGCTCCCGCGAGGGGTCGAGCTTGCCCGCGCTCGCGGCGAAATGCTCGACGCGCAGTGCGTCCTCGGGCCACGCCTCGCTGCACGCCTCTAGCGCTTCGAGCATGCGCGCGGGGCCGCAGGCGTACACGCGCGTGCGCTCGTCCACACGCAGCGCCGCGAAGTCGTTGCGCGTGCCTTCTTCCGAAACATGCAGATGGAGGCGCTCGCCGTGCAACTGCGCGAGTTCGTCGATGAGCGCCATCATGCTGCGCGAACGACCACTGTAGTGCAGTTCGTAGTCGATGCCGAGTTCTCGGGCGCGGCGCGCCATGGCGCTCACCGGCGTGATGCCGATGCCGCCCGCAATGAAGATCGCGCGGCGCCCTTCCTCGTCGAGCCGGAAGTGATTGCGCGGGCCGCGAATCTTCAGGCGCATCCCGGCGCGCAGCGTCTCGTGGATCCATGCCGAACCGCCGCGGCTTTCCGTTTCGCGCAACACGGCGATCTCGAACGCCGCGGTGTCGGCGGGGTCGCCGCACAGCGAGTACTGGCGCGAGATGCCCGTATCACCGCACTCCACGTCGATGTGCGCGCCCGGCGCCCAGCGCGGCAGCGCGCCGCCATCGGGCGCGACAAGACGCAGGCGCACAATGCCCACGGCTGCGGCGTCGATGCGCTCGACCATCACCGGCCGCGAAAGCGCATGTGCAGAAGGCTCGCCGATGCGCACCGGCATGTGCGCGCCGAGCAAGGCCGGGTTCGTGCGCTCCGGGTTTTGCGCCGGGTCCCACGCTACGAAGAGATGTTCAGGACCCCGGAACGAAGTATTGGGAACATACGTGAACTTCTGGTCCGCGAGGCGCATATGCGGCAAGCGGCGCGTGAATTCCTCGAGAAAGATCTGCATCTCCATGCGCGCGAGATTCTTGCCCATGCATTGATGCGAACCGTAGCCAAACGTGACATGGTCGCTCGCGTTGTCGCGGCGGATGTCGAACAGGTCGGCGTCTGCGAAATGGCGCTCGTCGTGATTCGCCGACGAGGTCACGATGAGGAGCTTCGAACCCGCAGGAATGTCGATGCCGCCGATCTGCACGTCCTTCGTCGCAAGGCGCCGCCAGGCGGCCACCGAACCATTGTGGCGCAGACACTCTTCCACCGCGTTCGGAATCAGGCTCGGGTCCTCGCAGAGCTCGCGCCACGCCTGCGGGTGCTGCAGCAGCAGCTTCATCGCGTTGGCCGTGGCGTTGGCCGTGGTTTCGTGCGCCGCCACGATGCCGGCCATCATCATCGAATGCAGATAGGAGTCCGTGACGACTTCCGGGTGTTCCTTCTGCTTGCGGATGCCGTACTGCATCCAGCCCGGGCCGTCGGGATTCTGGCGCATCTTCTCGAGCACCTTGCCCGCGAACTGCCAGAAGTTGCCCACCGCGTGCGCGACTTCCACCTGCTCTTCGGGGCGCGGCCGTCCCCACGTGTTGACCGTGTGCGCGATCGAATACTTGCGCAGCAGGTCCATGTCCTCCTCGGGCACACCGAGGAAATGCAGGGCCACGGTGAGCGGCACTTCCCACAGGATCTGGTCGACGAGATCGGCACGGCCTGCGTCGATGAAGCGGTCCACGTATTCGCGCGTGAGACGCCGCACCATCGGTTCGTGGTGCTTCAGATGTTCCGGCGTGAACGGCTCCATCAGCACGCGCCGGCGCGGCATGTGCGCGGGCTCGTCCTCGTTCACGAGCGTGCGGTTCAGCGCGAAACCGTACGACGCGAGCACGGCGTTCGCCTCGGGCCCCGTGGGCGTGATCTTTTCGAGCGCGATAGACGGCGAAAACGTGAGGTTGTCGCGAAAGATCGCCTTGATGTCGTCGTAGCGCGTGACCACCCAGTAGCCGAGTTGCGGGCTGTAGAACACCGGCTCCTGTTCGCGCGCCCAGCGCACGTACTCGGGCGGGTCCTGCTGGTAGCCGTCGCTGAAGGGGTCGAATGCGGCGGCGTTCTCGCTGACCGGACAGCGCGGCGCGCTCGCTCCCGCTCCGTGGGGAAACGGGCAGCGGCCGGCTTGCTGTGAGGGTGTCTCGCTCATGGGCATCTCCTGCATCCTGCATTGCATTTTGCGTAACTCTAGTACGCATTGCGTAATCCAGAGATTGGGGTTAACGTGCAAGCACGGTCGGCGCTGCGCCCCGCCTACGCGCCCTAAAATCCCGCATGACCCCAACCGACTCCCCCGCGCCCCCGCCCAGCATGGAAAGCAAGAAAACGTCCCGCAGCGTCCCCGCCGCGAAAACTGCGAAAACCGCGAAACCCCCGGCAGCCGCGGCGGCCGCGCCGCGCGAGCGACGCCAGCGCGTGCAGTCCGCGCAAACGGGCATGGCCGTGCTGAAGGGCCTCGCCCGTCTTGGCGGGCGCGCGAGCCTCTCGGGCCTCGCCGCGTGCGTGGGCGAGAGTCCCGCGAAGGTGCATCGCTATCTCGTGAGTCTGATCGAGGAAGGGCTCGTCGCCCAGGACACGGCCACACAGCAATATCTGCTCGGCGCCGAGGCGATGATGATCGGCGTGGCCGCCATGCGCCAGGCCGACCCCGTGCGTATTGCGGAGCCCGCGCTCGTGCGCTTGCGCGAAGCGCTCGAAGTCACGTCGTTCGTCGCGGTCATGGGCAACAAGGGGCCCACGATCATCCGCTTCGAGGAACCGGGGCTGCCCGTGACAGTCAACGTGCGGGTGGGGTCGGTCATGTCGCTGCTATGGTCGGCGACGGGGCGCGTGTTTCTCGGCCTGCTAGACGACACACGCGTGCTCGCGCAGGCCGAAGACGAACTCGCGCAGGCCGATGCATCGTTGCTCGCGCAACTGAGTGCCAGCGATCCGATCGGCACGCTGCGCCGCGAGGTGCAGCGCGAGCGCTGCGCGAGCGTGCGCGACACGAATCTCAAGGGGATCAGCGCCGTCTCGGCGCCGCTCTTCGATCACACCGGCAAGCTCTGCGCCGTGCTCACGGCGCTCGGCGCGACGGGCGGCTTCGATGCCTCGCCCGAGGGCCCGATCGGGCGCGCGCTGCGCCGCGAAGCCGATGCCGCAAGTGCGCTGCTGGGCTACCGGCCGGGCGCCGCTTAATACGCGGCGAGCGCCCCCGCGTTTCGCCGCACGGCGTGCGCAAAACGACTGCTTCGCGAGCGAGCGTCGTGCTTTTCCGCCCCACGGGGCGCGAACGGCTATCATGTGCATTCGAACTGTAGATGGAACGAACGAATCACATGGCCTCCCCCCAGGAAAACGTCAGCATGGCGGTGTTCTGCGACTTCGAGAACGTCGCGCTCGGCGTACGCGACGCGAAGATCGACCGCTTCGATATCAAGCCCGTGCTAGAGCGGCTCTTGCTCAAAGGCAGCATCGTCGTGAAAAAGGCCTATTGCGACTGGGATCGCTACAAGGCCTTCAAGGCGGCCATGCACGAGGCGAGCTTCGAGCTCATCGAGATTCCGCACGTGAGGCAGTCCGGCAAGAACTCCGCCGATATCCGCCTCGTCGTGGACGCGCTCGACCTCTGCTATACGAAGTCGCACGTCGATACCTTCGTGATCGTGAGTGGCGACTCCGACTTCTCGCCGCTCGTCTCGAAGCTGCGCGAGAACGCCAAGAAGGTGATAGGCGTGGGCGTGAAGCACTCCACGTCCGACCTGCTCGTCGCCAACTGCGACGAATTCATCTTTTACGACGACCTCGTGCGTGACCTGGTGCGCGAGCAGCAGGCGCAAGGCAGGGGCAAAGGCAAGGCCGAAGGCGGCGCGAAGCGTCAAGCCGGCGAGGAGCGGCAGCCCAAGCAGGACGGCGACGAGCGCAAGTCGAAGGCCGTCGCGCTCGCCATCGAGACGCTCGACGCCCTCGTGCTGGAGCGCGGCGAGAGCGGCAAGATCTGGGCGTCGGTGCTGAAAAGCGCCATCAAGCGCCGCCGGCCCGACTTCAACGAAACGCGCTACGGCTTTCGTGCGTTCGGCAATCTACTGGACGAAGCGCAGTCGCGCGGCCTGCTCGAAGTGGGACGCGACGAGAAGTCGGGAACGTGGGTGTCGCGGCTGAACCCGCCGCCCCTGGTCGCGAGTTCCTCAGCCGCCGCACCGGCAGCGCAGGAAGGCGCCGTGGCGCGTGCCGAGGAGCCGCGTTCGAAGCGCAAGGGTCGCCGCAATGGCCGCGGTGGCGGCGCGGCTCAGGAAATGCGCGAAGCAGCGGCCGAACACGCCGCCGAAGTGCAGACCGAGATTGCGTTCGAGCCCGCCGAAGCTGCCACGCACGCAAGGCATGCGCACGAAGCGCCGCCGCCCTTCTTCGCCGAGCCGTTCGAAGCGCACGAGCCTGCCCATTCGCGGCATGAGACACACGCCACGGCCCAGTCCGTGAACATCGAGGCCGAGCCCGAACCGCTCGCAGATAGGGACGCCGCGCCGGCCGCGCCCACCCGGGCACGCAAGACGACCACGCGCAAGAGCCCGGCGCGCAAGAAGGCTACGAAGAAAACGGCCGCTCCGCATGCCGACATGCAGGCTGACATGCACGCTGAACCGGCACCCGCCGACGAAGCGCCGGCCGCGCCCGCCGCAAAGAAGGCGCCCGCGCGTACACGCCGCGCACGCAGCAAGGCAGCAGCCGAAGAAAATTGAGTCGCGCGAGGCGCGCCGCTTGCCGCGCGCCTCACTCGTCGCCGAAAGGATTCGGAGGCCGCTTGCCCGGCTCCGCCTGCGCGTCGCCACCTGCGGGCTTCGCATCGCCGAAAGGATTGGCAGCGCCGGACGGTCTGGCGCCGCTGAAAGGGTTCCCCGCTGGCGCGGGTTTCGAGCCGCCGAACGGATTCTCCGCGGCAGCGCGCTTCGTGCCGCCGACCGGGTCGCGCGCGTCTTGCGCCAGGTCGGCCTCGGGCTCCTCGGCTTCGTCGGGGGCCTGCGCGAGGTTGTATTCGGCCTGCACCTGCGCGAGCACGCGCGCGATGCTCGCCTCGAATCCGGCGGCGTTGCCAAAGTGCTGGATCGTCCAGTTGCAGCCGCTGCGATCGGGCGCTTGCCGTTGCGGGCGCGGCACGCCGATCTTCACGCCGTCTTCGAGCACTTCCTGCAGCCGGTGAATGCGCCGGTGCACCTCCTCCTGCAAGCGCGAAGCATTGAGCGTCTTGCGCAACATTGCGAATCTCCTTTCCTGTGCGTATCACGTCGCGCGAGTCTAACGCAGCGCGCGCGTGACGTTAGCTGGCCGGCAAGTTCATGTGATCGAGCGCTTCGCGCATCGAATCGCTTGGCACCACGAGTTGCCCCGTAAACGGCGTGTCGAGATCGGCGATCACATAGACAGCCGACGAGATCGACACGGCGCCCAGCACAATCAGCACCATCGCGAGCGCATTATGCGGCGCGACGAGGCCGAAGCTCAGGAAGATCAGGATCAGCCAGAGTGCAAGCATCGTGAAGAACGGCCGCGAGATCGTGCCGTGGGCTTCCTCGATGAGTCGCCAGCGCGTGTCCGTCACGCGGCCGAACAGTTGCGACAGCGTGCCGGCGAGCGTCTGATGGTAGGCGTCGTGGGGCGCGAGCCTGTCTATCTCGTGCCCCACCGAGTCGAGCAGCGCGCCGAGCGGCCGGCTTTCGAGATCGTCGTTGCTCACGGCGGGGTCATGCGGATAGTAGTTACCGGGCGGCGGCTTCTCCTGCGTCCACGTCGAAGCGATAGCGCCTGCCGTGTAAGCGCGCAGCAGCGTGCGCGCCGAAGCCGCGTCGGGGCCGTAATCACGCAGACGCTGGTCGAGCTGGATCAGGTCGGCGGCGTACGCGCGCATGTCGTTGGTCGCCGTATCGAAACTCGCTTTCGCGGACGCGGTGAGCAAGCTCAGCACCAGCGCCGCGAACGTCACCAGCATGCCGATCACCAGTTGCACGAGCTGCACCGTTTCGTGCTTGCGATGCTCCTCGGGCAGTAGCGGCCGCAACAGCACGCCAAGCCCCGTGCCGCCGAGCAACAGCACGAACACGAGCAAGGCAGACTCGATCTCGGTCATGACGACGGCCTCCGGCCCTCCCCGCTCACGAGACGGATGCCGCCGCGCGCGACGCCCCATGCGGCAAGCCGCATCGATCCGGAAATCGACCCGCGTCGCTTCGCCAGCAGGAAACCGCTCAGGAAGGGGATGGGGATGACCATCGCGTGTCGCCGTCACGGCACCGGCAGCCACACCACCGTCAGCGATCGCACGCCTTGCGCGCCCTGGATCAGCACGCCCTCGATATCGGCCGTCGCAGAGGGCCCCGTCACGAGCACTGCGTAGCGTGCGCCGCGAAAATCGTCGCGCCGGTACGCGTCCTGCAGCCCCGCCACCAGTTGCCTCGGATCGAGCAGCACCACGAGATGCTGCACGAGGTAGCCGAGCGCGTTCACCACGTACTCGCGCTCGCTGAACCACACCGAGCCCGTTTCCGCCACGCCGAAGCGCGCGCGCACCACGCCCACGTCGACGTCTTCGAGCGAGGCCGGCTTCGTGTCGGCAGTGATCTCGCGCGTGCCCTCGACCTCGGGCGTGGCCGAGGCGATGCGCGCCTCGCTGCCGAACCGCTGCAAGATCCATGCGCGCACATCGGCAGCCGTTTCCACCTGCGCCTCGCCGCCGCCCATCAGCTTGAGCGCGGCGCCAAAGCGTTCGCGCAGATCGCCGGCGGGCGCCGCGAATAGTGGCACTTCGGGCAGCGGTTCGTGCGCGGGCTGCGCGGCGCGCACGCGCGCGAGAAACGCTTCACGATCCGCCATTGCCGCCTCCCTTGCGGTTCTTCCGGTACCACGCATGGAACGTGGTGTGCGGCACGTGCGGCAGATCGCGCTGCTTGCCCCAGATGTTGAGCGGGTTGTAGAGCATGAAGTTAGGCATGCGCCGCAGCGCGCCTTCGAGCGACGCCACCGCGCCGCGATAAAGCGTCGGACTGCCGAGCAATCGCCCCGCCATCTTCAGCACTTCCTGCTTCACGAACGGCAATTCGTGCTGCGCTGCGATCACCTGCCGCCACTGGTAGATCTGCTCGTGGATATTGATCTTCACCGGGCACACATTCGTGCAGCTGCCGTTGAGCGTCGAGGCGAACGGCAACGCGCTGAAGCGCTTGAGATCGAAGGTGGGATTGATGATCGCGCCGATCGGCCCCGCATAGGTGCTGCCGTACGAGAGGCCGCCGCTGCGCCGGTACACGGGGCACGTATTCATGCACGCGCCACAGCGGATGCACTTGAGCGAATACCAGAACTCGGGCATCGCGAGACGCTCGGCGCGGCCGTTGTCGACGAGCACGAAGTGCACTTCCGCACCCGGCCGCGGCGCGCGGAAATGCGAGGTGTATTGCGTGATCGGCGAGCCGAGCGCGCTGCGCGAGAGCATGCGGATGAAGACGCCAAGATCGGAAACGCGCGGAATCAGCTTCTCGATGCCCATCGAAACGATGTGCAGCGGCGGCACGTTCGCGGAAAGGTCGGCGTTGCCTTCATTGGTACACACCACCACCGTGCCGGTCTCGGCCACCGCGAAATTGCAGCCGGTCATGCCCGCCGTCTTCTCGCGCACGAACCATGGCCGCGTGTTCATGCGCTGGCTCTCGGCCAGATAGTGGATGTCGTTGTTGTGCGGATCGGTGCCGATGGTGCGGCCGAAAACCTCGGCCACGTCGTCGCGCAGCTTGTGCACGGCGGGCACGACGATATGGCTCGGCGGCTGCCGGTCGAGCTGCTGGATGCGCTCGCCCAGGTCTGTCTCCATGACCGAGATGCCGCGCGATTCCAGATACGGGCGCATATCGCACTCGTCGGTGAGCATCGACTTGCTCTTCACGAGCGCCGTCATGCCACGTTCATGCAGGATGCGATAGACGGTTTCGTTGTGCTCCTCGGCCGTATCCGCGAAATGCACCTGCACGCCGTTGGCCTCGGCCACGCGCGTGAACTGATCGAGGTAGTCGGCGAGAT
>Ga0335083_10011495_pt1 | contig 10629 bp, 8 predicted proteins | sample Lox_Sample_42_FD_206716 | JGI IMG/M metagenome (GOLD analysis project Ga0335083, IMG submission 206716) | Soil microbial communities from Loxahatchee National Wildlife Refuge, Florida, United States - Lox_Sample_4.2 | ecosystem: Environmental > Terrestrial > Soil > Wetlands | place: USA: Florida... | reverse complement strand
ATGGCGCAACGACCAGAGGAAATAAATGAGCGGAAGCAGGTAGCCCACGCCCAGAATGCTGGCGCCGGCGGTGGAAAGGACGTTGTAAACCTGGAATTCCGGCGCGTATTCATGGACGCGGCGCGGCATGCCGAGATAGCCCAGGACGAACTGGGGGAAAAAGGTGAGATTGAATCCGATGAACGTGACCAGCGCGGCAAGTTGGCCGAACCGCTCCGGATAAAGGCGCCCGGTAATCTTCGGCCACCAATAATGCAGGCCGGCCATGAACGCCGTCACCATGCCGCCGACCATGATGTAATGAAAATGCGCCACCACGAAATAAGTGCCATGCACATGCACGTCCACGGCGAGCGTGGCCAGGAATAAGCCGGTCAAACCGCCGATGGTGAACAGGCCCATAAACCCGAGGATGTAAAGCATGGGGGTATCAAAGGAAATGGAGCCGCGATAAAGTGTCATCGTCCAGTTAAAAACTTTAATCGCCGAGGGAACGGCCACCAGAAAACTTAAAATTGAAAACACCATGCCTGCGTAAATGGACTGGCTGCTGACGAACATGTGGTGTCCCCAAACCAGAAAGCCCAGAACCGCGATGGCCACGCTTGAAAAAGCTACGAAATGATAACCAAAAATCTTTTTTCGCGAAAAGCAAGTGATCACTTCGCTCACGACCCCCATGCCCGGCAAGATCATGATGTACACGGCGGGATGGGAATAAAACCAAAACAAATGTTGAAACAAAACCGGATCGCCGCCAAGTGCCGGGTTAAATATGCCCACGCCCCACAGGCGTTCTACGGCCATCAGCGCCAGGGTGATCGCCAAAACCGGTGTAGCTAGCACAAGAATAATGCTGGTCGCGAACATGGACCAAATAAACAACGGAAGCCGGAACCAGGTCAGGCCCGGCGCGCGCATTTTCTGGATGGTAACGATAAAATTCATCCCCGTGATGATCGAACTAAATCCGGCGAGAAAAATTCCAAATGCCATTTCGACCACGTGGGAATTTGAATAGGCAGTGCTGTACGGGGTATAGAACGTCCATCCCGTATCCATGCCGCCCAGGAAAACAGCCCGCAAGGCGAACAACCCACCAATGATAAATAAATACCAGCTCAGGAGATTCAGCTTGGGGAAAGCGACGTCACGCGCGCCAATCATCAAGGGAATGACAAAATTGCCCAGCACCGCCGGGATGGAGGGGATGAGAAAAAACCAGACCATGAGCACGCCATGGATGGTGAACATTTTATTGTAAGTATCCGGCAGCAGCAGGTCACCGCTCGGCGTCAGCAGTTCCAGGCGCATCATGGCTGCTGCCGCGGCGGCGATGACAAAAAAGATCAAAATCGAAAACAAATATAAAAGGCCAATGCGCTTGTGATCCGTCGTCAGGAGCCACGACTTCACCGTATGGCCCGCTTGCAGATAGTTCTCCCGGCTATCCGGGATTAATTCGGGCTGCGTCGCCTCCGTTGGATTTTCCGCGTTCATGGTTGAGATGGATTCGTAGGTTCGGCACCGATGCTTTTGATATATGCGATGAGTTCCAACAATTGCTCTTCGCTAATTCGACCTTCAAATGAGGGCATAATGGGTTGGTAGCCTGCGGGGACCTCGGAGGCAGGTATCAAAATATGATCACGGACATATTTATCATCAACGTGCGCAAATGTGCCGTCGCTGAGAGGGACCAGTTTTCCATAAAGTCCTTCCAGAGGCGGCGCATGGACGGTGAAACTATTCACATGACAGCCGCTGCAGCCCATTTCCCGAAATAATTTTTCACCGGATTGAGCGAGCGTGTCCGGCGGCCGGCCTTCCGCCTGCCATTCTTCATATTGCGCGGGGGCCATCACATAAACCAATCCCCGCATTTTAGCATGGTCTGCGCCGCAATATTCGGAGCAATAAAAGCGATAAACACCCACCCGGGTGGGAGTAAACCATTCCGTCGTGAAGCGTCCCGGCACGACGTCCTGCTTTACGCGAAACGCTGGGACGTAAAAACTATGAATGACGTCCTCCGACGCCAGGGTGAGCTTGACTGCGCGATTCACCGGCACGTGTAGCTCGTTGATCTCCCGGTTGCCTTCCTGGTGCTGGATCTTCCACATCCATTGTTTCCCGACCACATTGACTTCCAGCGCGTTGGCTGGAGGAATTTCCTGGTAAAAATAAACGTCCGCTCCCCAGGCAAATAGTCCCATCGCAATAAATGTCGGAATGAAGGTCCAGATGAGTTCGATTTTCATGGTCGAAACCCCGAGCGGCCGGCGGTTGGCCTTTTTCCCCCGCCGGTATTTGAACAGGAAATAAATCATCGGGAGAAAGACGATGGCGAGAACCAAGACACTCAATGCAAGTAGCGCAAAATAAATTTCGTCCACCCGGGTGGCCGTGGTCGAGGCTTCCGGTGGGAAAAAAGGCAAATTCATTTCAACGCCTCCGGTTTGGGCCGCAATGAACGAAAGAAGAACATGCCGAGCGCAAGCAACGTCACAAGGCCGCCGACTCGAACCGTGGCCATCACCAGGTTTCCATATTTGCCGCGCAGGGGGCTATATTCACAGCAAAGCAGGACGAATTCCTGGACGGGCGAGCCAATTTTCTTCGCGCTGGCCTCATGCAATGCCGCGGCCACTTCGTCCGGCGAAAAAGTAACGCCAAAAAAATAATGGGCGACTTTTCCGTCCGGCGTTAAGACCGCAAATCCGCTCGGATGGGCGAATTGTTTCAGCCCAGTGTCATAGGCAAAGCGAAAACCAATCTCGTCCGCAAGCGTTTGGACGGATTGGTCCTCGGGCATTAAATCTCTGGCTGGGCGCGTGGTCGTTGCGGCAGTAAGAAAATGCCACCCATTTTCCGAACCGAGGCGGCCATAAACCCGCACGTAAGTTGCTTTCTTTTCGGCGGCCAGCGCCGGTTGCTCAGCCGGGTCAATGCTGACGAAAACCACATCGAACTGTTTGCCAACACTCCATTTTAAATCGCGAAAACTATCCATCGCGCCGTTGAGAACGAGCGAGCACAGCATCGGACATTGGTAATAACCCAAAATCAAAACAACAGGCCGCTTTCCCAAATAATCGCCAAACCGCACCGACTGACCGGCTTCATCGCGAAAAACTAAATCGGGCGAAACATGCGAATTCAACTTTTGATCAAATTTAATCTGGAGCAACTGGGTATCTGTCAGTGAGCTATTGGCCGCGACAAAATTCACCGAGGCGCAAAGGAAAAGGATGGAAAGCAAAGTTGTTTTCATCATTGCTCTTTCCCCTCCGAGTTTAGCCATAGCGGTGACTCGGTTGATGAAACGTCATTGGTTCGCGACGGCAATCCGCGTTGAATCATCAAATCTATGGCCCGCGCAATGGGTATACGGACGATGCCATTGCTCCGGTCCACCCAACCATACGTGTTCAGTTTCGCACTTTGCGCGGAATAAAGCGCGGTCATTTGGCCATGGTCATCATCAATTTGAAGATTAGGTTGGGGAAAGCGCTCAAGCGGCGCGGTGTTCGGCGCGAGAATGATGCCCAGTGTCGTCATTTGCTGCATGGGGCGTTTCCTTGCCAGCTGATGAATGGCCAAGCCACAAATAAGCAGGCTCAAAATGAGAAGAAATGCTGCTCCACCGCCCACGAGCAATACATTCCGAACGCTTTTCTCGCTAACTTCGTGTCTGCGTTTCAGCGATTCTCTCGGAACCGGCAATGGTTGTGTGTCACTTGGCATGTACGGTTTCCGTATTTAAATTTTCCAGGCGCGGATCCTTCAGTGCCAGGAGTGGGTGCTTGCTTAGGTTTCGAAGAAAAACGGACAGCCAGATTCCGCCGAGGCCAAACCACGATATGAAATCCATCCAATGAACGTGAATGTGAGGATAAAACGTGGGGGCAATGGCCCAAAACATTTCAGTCGCCTGGACAATTAAAATTACGAAAGCGATTGCAGTCAAAAGGCGGATATTCTTTTTCACCCGGCGAAACAGCAGAAGGAAAAAAGGAACAAGAAAAAGAAACAATGCGATAAAGCCAGCCAGCCAGATCCAGCCATTGGCGTTGCGACGGAGATACCAGCCGATTTCTTCGGGCAGGTTGGCGGAATAGATGATGAGAATTTGTGAAAAGGCGACATAAGTCCAAAACATGACGAATGCCAGCAAGAGATTCCCCAAATCATGAAATGGTTTCTGGCCAAAGCTTCGGAAAGAAGATTCATTTTGTGTCCACGCCAACATGATAATCGCAAAGGCAATGGCCATAAGTATTTGGCTCGATAAAATGATGACGGGAAAAACCGTCGAAGACCAATCAGGCTCGATGCTCATAGCCCAATCCACGAAGGCAAATGACGCCGTGAGCGGAACAATCCCAATGGCCGGTCCGCTTAAAGCCCTTATTTTTAGAGTTGGCGCTGCATCCGCACTGGCATCCTGCTGGAGCGACCACTGGCGAAGGCGCCATGCAATGAAAGTCCATATCGCAAAACAAACCAGAGCGCGCACGATGAATGCCGGAGGATTTTCAAAGGCCGCCCGTTGCTGCAAAATTTTATCGGCAGCGACGGTTTCTGGCCGTGCCCAGGGATACAATTCATGAAGGCCAAACAGGATCGGCGCAAAAAAAACGGCCATCAACGGCAAGGTCATAAATCCGGCTTCTAGAAAACGGCGCGCAGGAAATCCCCAACGTCCCCCGGTCAAGTAATGAATCATGGCGGCGTAGAAGCATCCTAGCGACAGCGAGAGCCAAAACAGAAATGCGATCAAGTACGAAATATAGAATGCCTGCCGCTCAAAAATAAAACCCGCGCAACATCCCATGAGTCCCAAAATGCCAACCGCGAGGCTAACTCCTTTCAGCCTGTTGAATTTTAAAAGAGTTTCGTTCATTTCATGCTTTCAAGTTGAGCGACTTCGTTGGTTGGCACATCGGCAAGTGTGGCGTGCTCGCTTAATTGGAGCGCGCGGATGTACGCGGCGATGTCCCAACGTTCCTGCGGGGTGGTTCGTGACGCAAAGGAATACATGGCCCCGTAACCATGCGTCATTACATCGAAAAAATGTCCCACCGGCGCGTTGCGCAGGCGTGCAATGTGATACGACGGAGGCGTGGGAAAGCCGCGCTGAACAACGATGCCATTGCCTTCGCCTGCTTCACCATGACAGGGAACGCAATTGATTTCGAAGCATATGCGTCCACGTTCGAGAGAGGCGCGAGTGATCGGATATGGGAATTCGGTCGCCGGGTTAGTGCCGACCATTCCCGTATAAAATGTGGCGTCATTATTGAAGTTATCACGAGCGATGACATGAGGCGGGAGCGGACGCGAAGCCGCACCGTCCTCGAAAAAATCGCTTTTACTAAGAGGATTTGATTTGGGCTGGCTAAACATATCCCGGCGACAGGCGGTCAACAGGCAAAGCATGGCCGCAGTAAAAATAATGTTGAGATGCGCTTTCATTGGGCTGGCACCTCCGCAATCAATTCTGGTTTTAACGCAGCCAAAAAATTCCGTGTAGCCCGCAAATCAAATTGGGGATCAACCGCTTCAATGCAGAGGAAAAATTTATCCGCCGAGGCGCGCTCAAACTCCGGAATGTTAAAGACTGGATGATAAGGTTCGGGTAACCGATTCAGTGCCAGCATCGAGATGATAGCGGCAAAAGCCGCTGATAAGATGGTCAGTTCAAAGGTGATGGGAACATAGGCCGGCCAGCTGTTGAGCGGTCGTCCGCCGATATTGAGTGGGTAACTCACTGCCATCGCATACCATTGCAGGAAATAGCCGCCGATGCCTCCGCAAAGTCCGGCAAAAAAAACAATAAGCGGTACGGCAGTTTTCTTTCGGCCTAAGGCTTCCGCCAGACCATCTACGGGAAAGGGTGCAAAGGCATCCATCCGGCGATAGCCATGGCTGTACGCGGATTTTACTGCCGCGAGGATTTCTTCTTCGCTCGCGAATTCTGCCAGCAGGCCGTAAATGTTTGGGGTTTCGTTCATTTGGTCTCGGAAACAAGCCCGCGTGTTTCAGACATGGCAATCAACGGAAGAAAACGGACGAATAAGACAATCAAGGTCAAAAACAAACCGAAGCTCCCGAGCATCGTCGCCCAGTCCCAAATGGTTGGGTAGTAATTTTTCCACATCGAGGGAACAAAATCGTGGGTCAAGCTCACGACAATAATAAGAAAATGGTCTACCCACATTCCAACATTCGCTGAAAGTGCCACGAAAAACAGCAGGACCGGGCTGGTGCGCACGCGACGTGACCATAACGCCTGGGGGATCAGGATGTTGATGACAATGAGTGCCCAAAAAATCCAACCATAAGAACCGAACGCGCGGTTGGCCATGGCAGTTTGAGTGAAAATATCACCGCTATACCATGCCATGAACGCCTCCATGATATAGCTGTAAGCCACCATATTTCCCAGGACCAGCATTACGTTACCGATGTTGTTCAAATGGCGGGAGGTGATAAGTCCTTCCAGGCCATAAAGTTTGCGAATGGGCAGGACCAGGTTCAGCATCATCGCGAAGCCCGAAAAAACCGCGCCGGCGACAAAGTACGGAGGGATAATGGTCTCGTGCCAGCCCGGCAACATCGCGACGGCAAAATCAAGTCCCACCACACTATGGACCGACAAGACCAGCGGCGTGGCTATCCCAGCCAAAAGCAGGTACGCCGCCTGATGCCGTTGCCAATGAAGGGCTGAATTCCGCCAGCCGAGGGCGAGGACGCCGTAGAATAATTTCTTCCCGTGAGTGGTGGCGCGGTCGCGCAAGGTCGCTAAATCGGGAAGCAAGCCGGAGTACCAAAAAATCAGCGAGACCATGAAATAAGTTCCCACGGCGAACATGTCCCAAACCAATGGACTGCGGAACTGCGGCCAAAGACCCATCGTGTCAGGATAGGGCGCGAGCCAGAAAAAGACTCCCGGACGCCCCAAATGGAGCAGGGGAAATAGCCCGGCGCAAGAAATTGCGCAAAGCGTCATCGTCTCGGTAAAGCGATTGATGGATGTGCGCCATTTCTGGTGCAGCAACAACAGCACTGCCGAGATGAACGTGCCCGCGTGCCCGATGCCGACCCACCAAACGAAATTCACAATCGCAAATCCCCATGCCACTGGAATGTTAATCCCCCAAATGCCCACGCCTCGATAGAGCAGCCATGTAATCGCAATGAAAAACAACATCAGCAATGAAAACGCAATGGCCGCAGCAAGAAACCATGCCTTCGGCTGCCGTTGATGGGGTTTCAAAACTATCGAACCGATGGTTTCGGTGACCGATTCCAGATTTTCGCCGGCTCCGAGTAACCGGGCTGGATAGCCGAGGGGGGGCGTTTCTTTCAACGATCCATCGGCCAGGTTGGTTGGTGAGTCGGTCATTTAGGCTAATAGTTTCGGATTGGGGTTCCGCAGCTTTGCTAGGTACGTCGTCCGTGGATGGGTGTTTAGTTGGCCAAGCATCAAAAAATTTAGCGGATGCGCTTTTAATTTTGAGACGCGGCTGTTCGGGCCATTTAAATCCCCAAACACGATGGCATTGGCCGGACAAACCTGCTGGCAGGCCGTTTGGATTTCACCTTCGCGAATCTGCCGGTTTTCATTCTCCGAATTGATGCGGGCAGCGCTGATGCGTTGAATGCAATAGGTGCATTTTTCCATCACGCCGCGCCAGCGCACCGTCACGTTGGGATTCCGCATCGGTTTGAGGCTGGGCGTGTCGTAATCCGCATATTGGAAAAAATTGAAGCGCCGGACTTTGTAAGGGCAATTGTTCGAGCAGTAGCGCGTACCAATGCACCGATTGTAAATCTGCAAATTCAGCCCCTCCTTGTCATGCACCGTCGCGTCCACCGGACAAACCACCTCGCACGGCGCATTTTCACACTGCATGCAAGGTACCGGTTGATGGGTCACTTGCGGATTACCCGGCGCACCGCGGAAATACCCATCTACCCGAATCCAATGCATAATGCGTCCCGCTGCCACCTGGTCTTTGCCAACAATCGGAATATTGTTTTCAGCCTGGCAGGCAATGGTGCACGCGCTGCAGCCGATGCATGCGCTCAAATCGATCGTCATGCCCCACCGATAGCCATTGTATGGAAATTCTTGCGGGTTGAAAAGTGTTTCGGATTCGGGCGGCGATTCGGAATTTTTTTCTACGAAATTTGGGTCGCTTTTAAATTGGTTGAACGTGGCTTCGCGAAGGATTTGCCGGTCTTCAGAATCAATCACATGCTGGGTTTGCGTTGTAACCAGGGGATAGCTCCTGCCGGTTTTCTTTAGTGCGGCACCGTTGGCCGACCATAGCGCATTGGATGTCCGCGATAAGTAAACATTAAAACCTGTTTGCTTCCCTACGTTTCCTACGCGGCTACGTCCATAACCGAATTGAAGTCCGATGGAATGCTCCGGCTGTCCTGGCGTAATCCAAATTGGCAATTCCAGCGTATGGTTTTGAAGTTTGATTTCAATGACATCGCCATTGGCAAGCCCTTCTTTTGTTGCAAGGGCAGGGGAGAGCAGGGCGGCATTGTCCCATACCAATTTGGTTATTGGTTTCGGCAGTTCCTGGAGCCATCCGTTATTGGAGAATCGGCCATCGTAGAGTGTGGGATCAGGCCGGAAGGTAATCTCCAAACTTTGGGAAGGGGTCGGCGAGGAAGCGGGAATATCTGGAAGGCGTGGTTTTAGATCCAAAGGAGGCAGCGCTGTATTTTTAATGAACCCATCATGCAACGCCTGCCGCCATTGGCTTTCAAAATGGTCGCCTGGATTTTGGGATTTCCAAAAGTCATGGACGATGTCGTAATCACTTCGCCCCAGCGGTGAAATCATTACATCCAAAATTTCATGCGCGGATTTTCCTGCATAGAGGGGGAGGATGAGCGGTTGTACGATGGAGATAGTCCCATCAAAGGCACGCGCGTCGCTCCACGATTCTAGAAAATGATTTTGCGGGATGTGCCAGGTACAGACTGTTGAAGTCTCGTTAACGTCCGGAGCCAAGTGAACACGAAATTTTGCTTTCGCCAAATTTTCCGCAAATCGAAAATCCGCCGGAGCGGTGAAAACCGGATTACCGCCGATAATTATAAGCGCATCGACCTCGTTTTGCTCAAGTGCATCGACAAGTTGGCGCAGATCCAGAATTTGATTCACCGGATTCGTTTCCGCTGTTTCAGTCAATGTCACCGTCTTGCCTAAATTACCTAAATGATGGTTCAGCCAATGAGCCAACGCATGGACCTCCGGGGGTTGATTTTCGCCTGCAATAACGATACCCTCGCCTCGGTTTTCCTCCAAATCATCAGCGATACCCGAAATCCAATCGGCATTCAAATTTTCGTCCGTGAACGACCCACTTGGAATCGGGATGCCCAAGCGTTGTGCTAATGCCCATGCAAATTCTGCAATTTCAATCGTGCGCAAAGGGAGACGGTGGTCGGCGTTGGAACCGGTAATGGTGGGCGTGCTTTCGACAACATAAAGCCGGCTCATTTCCGTTTGTGGAAATCTTGCGCGACGCATATTCGCAAAATCGTGCGCGTTACGGACGTTGTCCGGATGCCTACATAAAAAATCCGAATCGAGAGACAAAACGATCTTTGCCTTTTCAAAGTGGAATTGCGTTTCAACAATCTGGCCATACGCCAGCTTAGAGCCTTCGCGAGCGTTATCGCGATTGACCGGCTCATATTGATGCCATTTTGTTTCCGGAAACTTTTTGAGCAATTCCTGAATTTGAAAATACAGCGTCGGCGAGGTGATCGTTTCAGTCAGGAGCCTCAAGCCCGCACCCTTTTTCTCTTTTTGCGCTGCTAAAACGTTGAAAATGGCCGCGACGAAATTTTCCCACGTATCTGGCTGCCCATCTTTCAAGACGGCTTGCGATCGGTCCGGGTCGTAGAGGTCGAGCAGTGCAGCCTGATGAAAGATGTTTGTCGCTCCCAGGCTCGCCGGATGTCCCGGATTACCTTCGATTTTAGTCGGATGCCCTTCGTGGCTTTCAACGATCAATCCAGTAGCAAATCCGCTGAGCGTCATCGCCGTAGCAAAATACATCGGCTTGCCTTGCACCAGGTCTTCCGGTTGCCGGACATAAGGAACAATTTTTCCAATGGGCTGGCGGGTACAGGCAGGCAAACCCGCCAGCGCCAGGGACGCGCCCATGAGCTTTAAAAAATTTCGCCGGTTAAAATTTTTAAGGCCGGATGCTCCCGGCGCAAACTCGCGATGCAATGATTCCTGAAACCTTTTGGATCCACTCAATTCTTCGAGGCTGCGCCAAAAATGGGTTGAAGATTCGGCTTTCATCGGTGGCACATGCTGCAGTCCGTGAGTTGTTCCGTATGGACGTGATATTGGGCTGCCAGTTGTTTTCCCAGGACGACTTGATTAGTGGCAATCCAATTTAAATTAAAGACCTCTCCACGCGGGCGAATATATTTTTCTGGAGCACGATGACATTCCAGGCACCACTTCATATAGAGCGTATGCGATTTCCACGTCATGGGCATTTGATCGAGTTGTCCATGGCAAGTGACACAGCCAATGCCATGGTTTAAGTGAACACTATGGTCAAAAAAAACGAAGTC
>Ga0335083_10011492_pt1 | contig 10630 bp, 9 predicted proteins | sample Lox_Sample_42_FD_206716 | JGI IMG/M metagenome (GOLD analysis project Ga0335083, IMG submission 206716) | Soil microbial communities from Loxahatchee National Wildlife Refuge, Florida, United States - Lox_Sample_4.2 | ecosystem: Environmental > Terrestrial > Soil > Wetlands | place: USA: Florida... | reverse complement strand
TTCGGAAGTTGTACCCGGTCGAACCGGCTGAAACCGTTTGTGATCGCGATTTTCTCAATGGCCTGTTTTGCAGCTCTTTGCACGGCGCAGCAAGCCGGCCAGAAGACATTTCCATCGGCCGAAGATGCCAGCAACGCTCTGGTCGTGGCGGTCGAGAACAACGACGAAAAGGCAATGATCGAGATCCTGGGAGCGGAGGGAAAAAAAGTCATCTCCTCCGGAGATGAAGTCGAGGACGCCCGCGCTCGCGCCAGTTTCGTGGATGTGTACCGAGAAATGCACCGGCTGGTTGCGGAGCCGGATGGGACCACGAATTTGTATATCGGTGCGAAGAATTGGGTCACTCCCATACCGCTGGTGAGCAAAGGCGGTTCGTGGTACTTCGATACCGCGGCAGGAGAGAAGGAAATCCTGTACCGGCGAATTGGCCGGAATGAGATGTCGACCATTCGCGTTTGCCAGGAACTCGTGGCGGCACAAAAGGAGTTCAGCGCCACGCAGCACAACGGGTACGCTCAGAAGATCCTGAGTGCTGAAGGGCAGCACAACGGCCTCTATTGGAGAGCTGCTGCCGGCGAACCCCAGAGTCCCATCGGGCCCCTGATCGCATCAGCCGTGGCTGAGGGCTATGCCAGAAGGCGAAATGGCGCTCCGACTCCTTACCGCGGTTACCACTACCGCGTGCTGACGCGTCAGGGAAAGGGTGGCCCGGGTGGCGCGAAGAACTACATCGTAAATGGCAAGATGACGGAAGGGTTTGCTTTCTTGGCCTACCCCGCGGAATACAGATCGTCGGGGGTGATGACCTTCATCGTGAATCAGGATGGCATCGTATATCAGAAGGATCTCGGCAAGAAGACCGGCGTTCTCGCCAAAGCCATGAAGGAATACAATCCCAACTCCAGTTGGGAAAAGGCGGAAGATCAGCAAGCCACGACGTTTGGTGGGCCGACAGCACGGTAAAGCGATTCGGGCTTTGTGCTCGACGTATCACCGATGGCTTGCAACGACCTCGGCGCGGCCGAGATTCCCTGGTTGCCTGCAGGCTTGGGGATTCTCGCTTTTATCGCTTGCTGCATGATCCGGGCATTCCCCTTTAACTACCTGTGAACAGGTATCGGACCGTCCAGACCCACCGCCCGTCCCGTTGAGCAAGACTCGGTCATGGCCTCGAGTATCTGCAGCGCGTGACAGGATTCCTGCAGAGTGGTTCCGACGTTTGTTTGGCCGTTGAGCAATGCGATGAAGTCTTCGACTTCGTTTGCGTATAGGTTCACGGGCGCGAACGTCCGGGTGACTGTCTCAGCAGGCGAGACGATTTCCATTCTGGTGAAGGACTGTTCGGAGAGGGCATGGGGAATGTGGAATGTGCCCCCTTCGAAATCAAGCGTCAGGCTATTGAGTGGGCATCGAGTGGATTGAGACGCGCTGAGTTCGACGATTGTCTCGCCGCAAAGAACGAGCGCCGCAACATTGTCAGCCGTCGCCCGAAATCGCCACTGCTGTCCGATGGCGGTTACCGTTGTCGGGCGGGGCAAGAGGTGCAACATCAGATCGATGGCGTGAATTCCCGCATCGTAGAAGGCGTTGGGTCCAGCCGTCGAAGGATCAAGTTTCCAGCTTGCATTCGGAGCCTTCTCGTTCAGCCAAAAACCCCACTGCATGGCAACGCGCAGAAGTTTGCCGAGTGTATTGCCGGCAATGATCTCGCCAAGCGCAGCGACTCCAGGCTGATGCCGGAGGTGGTGCGCAATTCGGAAAGAGATTGGATGCGGCGCCAACAGCGACTGGATCGTTGTCGCCTCCGACGTCGACAAGCACAGAGGTTTCTCACACAGGATCGGAATTCTTCTTTCGGCACACAGCCGAATGTGTTCCTGATGCAGGACCGGAGGAGACCCGATAAAAACAAAGTCAGGTTTGGTTTCATCGAGCATTCTCCCGGCGTCAACAAAGGAGCGAGGGATCCCGTTCTGAGCCGCGAGTGCCGCCAGTTTGCCTGGATCGCGTCCGTGAATGGCTGCGATTGCGCATAGGTTTCGCTCGCGCACCGCGGGAATCACCCGCTTTCTGGCAGTGCCGGTCGCCGCGATGATGGCCATGCGTACGTCGTTCACGAATGCCCTCCGGAGGCAAGCCGTCTTCTTTCTGGTGGTGGATCATCCCATACAGGTTGCGAGCGGAGACCCAGAAGTACTCCGCTTGACGGCGGAGAGCGCCGATGGGATCTGAGGTTGCGACAAAAACGAGTGCCTCGTCAGCCTGCGAATGTGCAACTCAAGGACAACGATCGTGACCATCAACAGGATCAACCAGCAGATCACGATGGTTGTGTTTGCCGTTATCGGTTTTCGCAGATTTGCGTGTCCTGTCTGCGTCGGATTGTGGAGTCCGGCCAGCCTAATACCTTCGGATTCGGCGTGTTGCGAAGATGTCCTGCCGGAATGTGCTCGCACGGTTGCGTTGGAAGCCGCCGTCCAGCCACCTCCGGTTGTACTCTGTGACATCGTGCGTCCTTTCCCCATTTCGTATGCGACTCGCTGAATGGACGATCAGTGATTCGTATGTCCCAAGGCCCGATCCAGATCGTCTCGCGCCAACAGGTAATTGAGGCTTGCATCCAATAATCCGGCCCGGGCCTTTATGGCCTGGGCCCGCGATGCGTCGCGCTGCGACACCAGCACGATGCCCTGCTTGAACTGGTCTTCGGAAAGACGGGCGCTTTCCTGCCGCGCCGCCAGGTATTCTTGCCTGACTTCCACCATGGCGCGTGCTACTTCGAGACGGTTGTAGATCATGTTGATGCGGACTTCGACCTCGTCCTTGACGCGCTGCAGGTTCTCTTCGGCCGCGGATATTTCGTCGCGGCGTTCGCGAATGAGCGCCCGGCGCTTGCCGGCATCGAAGATGTCGTAGCTCAAATGAATGCCGAAGGTGCCGAAGTTCCGATCCACAAACGGCACCCCGTTTTGATAGCTGTGCCGGGCAAACGCAGTGACATCGGGTATGTATTCCGCCTTGGCTGCAGCGTGCGCGGCCCGCGCTTTGGCAAGCGCCTGCACCGCTTCTTTGATTTCCGGGTTGTCGTTCACCGCCGTCTTCAGCGACTCCTCGCGTGGTGGCAGATCGAGCGCCACGTCGACGTTGGGATCGAGCACAAGCTTCGTGTTCAGGGGCAGTCCGAGTACATCGTTCAACTGGATGGTAAGGTCGGCGATCTGCATGTCTGTGGTCAGCAGCACCTGCTGGGCTTCGAGCAGGTTGGCCCGGCTCTCAACCCGAGCCACTTCAAGCAGACTTCCGTGCTTGACCTGCTCGGTGCTCTCGTTCAAATTCTCGCTTCCCGACGTGATCTGCAACTCGGCTGCTTGTTTCTGCAGTTGACTGGTCAGGACGCGATAGAAGAGTTCATGCACGCGGAAAACTACGTCCGTCGACGCTTTCTGCAACGAGGCCTGGGACAGGTTTACGTCGGCGGCCGCGATTTTATTGGCCTGGTGGATCTTGATCAGCTGCGTGATCGGCTGGGCAATCATGGTTCCGCTGGTTTCGAAGGTCTTCGTGCCTTGGGTAAGAAAAATGTTCGATGACGGAATGCCCGGACCGAAGGCCCCGGCGGGTACCTCGACCCGTTGCAGATCAGTGATGTGGAGAAGCGTGGATTCGTTCGTGATCGAGGGAAAGTAGCTGGACCTGGCGATCCGTCGTTTCTGTTCTTCCGCTGCGACCTGGTAGGTTGCGGCTCTCAGGCCATGATTTGCGCGGAGCGCGAGATCGATGGCCTCCTGGAGCGACAGCCTGCGTTCCTGACCCTGAACAGATGAGATCAATGCGCACGCGCATGCCATCACGGCGATCCAGCGGAGAATTGCGCGGTTGAGCTTTTTCATGAAACATTCCTCCAGCAATGTGCAAGGCACAACAGTTGAGCCTCCAGGCAGACTTGCCTGCGGGCGAGCGATCGGAAGCGCGAAGGCCAGGCGCGGGTCATCATGAAGTCGATTCCTTGGGCTCGGACGATGGTTGCTGAAACGTGGGGAGGTCGCCGTAGTTCAGTGGCGACTTGCGCAGCAATGCAGTCAGAAGGAGACCCACAACGCAAGACCATGCCACCAGAACGAAGCCATCATTGAGACTCAAGGCGTATGCCTGAAGGCGCAGCCGAGCTCCGATCAGATCGACAGCACGGGCGCCCGCCGCAGCTAAACTGGATGATTTCGCATACACACCCGCAGCCATGCCGTGAAGATTCGCGTCAGTAATCCAGTTGCCCGAGGTCACGTGCAGACCCAGTAGGTTCGAGTGCAACTTCTCGCGCTGGTCGAGAAAGTGGGCCATGTAGATGGCCCCCGCTTGTCCACCGAACAAGCGAATCGTATGAAAGAAGGCAGAGAAGGTCAGAATCCACGGAGGTTTCGCCAGACCGCCCGTGAAGACGCCCTGCAGGATAATGCATCCGACCAGCCCAATCAGAGAGATGGCTTGCCCGACGCCCGTCAGGAGTTCGGTGCGATAGTAGTTCGCCGCCGACCAGGCGGTGGTGTACTCGGAGTTCAAGAGGACGGCGAAGGCGGTGCAGGAAAGGCCCGCCGCCAGGACCAGCCGCGGATCCAACTTGCCGAGCATCAGAAGCCCGGCAGTCAACGCAATCAGCAACAGGGGAGCTGCGCTCCAGATTATGGCCGGACCGATCTGGCTGGCTTCGAAGCCGTGAATGGCCAGCGACTGCGGAATAAGGATGATGGTTCCGGTGAGAGTAAACCGAAACCAGAAGAGCAAAGATCCGAGCAGGATTGTGTTCCACTTCCAGAGATACGGCAGCGCCACCAGCGCGTTGGGACCGCGCAATCGCCGGATGAGCGCGCACAGTGTCAGGAACGCGCCGGACCAAAACAAGCCGGTGAATACGCCGGAGCGCCACCAGTCGAGCCGCTGGCCTTGCTGGAGCGCGATGAACATTAGAGCCAAGCCGGCGCTCAGGTACAGAAATCCGACGAAGCTGGGCGCAGGGCCGCTCTTCTGTCGAGCGGGGGCTTTCGGGATACCGAAATAGATACAAGTCAGCATCACCGGCGCAATGAGGGCTGAATTCCAGAACATCCAATGCCAGGAAAGATGGTCGCGATACCAGCCATAGAGGGAAGGCGCTACATTGACGGCACCATCGATAAAGGTTGCATAGAACGCCATCGTGATCGGCAGGAATCGTAGGGGACTGATGCGAAGCGCGTAAGTCAGCGTGAGGGGATAGAAGGTGCCGGATGTGAGCCCCGCGACAATCAAGGCCGCGACCAGCAGACTGTAATTGTGAATGAACGGGAGGAACGTGCAGGTCACGGTGAAAAGTCCAGCTGTAAACAGCAGGACGCGGCGTGGACCGAGCAAACCTCCCAGGAAGACGGTAAAGGGCCCGATAAACATGAGGGCCCCGTTATAGGCGCTGTCGAGCCATGCCCCCTGGTCGTAACTGATGCCGACGTGGCCCTTCAGATCGGCCATCCCGAGCGAGAGCATGCGGCCGGTGAGGGTGACGAGGCCGGCTCCGATCAGGACCCCGATGATCCCCAACAGAGGCCGGGTCGAGAGTTCCGAGGGGATCGCGGCAGCCGTAGCGCGCGCAATCTCCACCGGCGCGGGTGGACGAGTTGTAATCGTTGTAGCAGCCATGACGCTCCGGCTATCGTTTCGTGCGCACTGTCGCAATTACGGAAAGACCTGGTCGCAGTGCAGGTGCCAGGCTGTCATCATCCAGGCCGATCTTTACTGAAACGCGTTGCACGACCTTGGTGAAATTTCCGGTGGCGTTGTCGGGCGGCAGGAGAGCAAATTGCGAACCGCTGGCCGGCGCAATCTCAATCACTTTGCCGCGGAAAACTTTTCCGGGATACGCGTCAATGCGGATCTCAGCGGCATCACCAACTTTCACATTCGTGAGTTGTGTTTCACGATAATTCGCCTGCACCCATTTCAATTTGTTGACGAACGGGATCACCTGCGTGCCCGGCGAGACCAACTGGCCGGGGCGGACCTGCCGTTCACCGACAGTGCCGTCCGCGGGAGCCTCAATCCTGGTGTAGCCCAGGTTCACCTGTGCCACGGTAAGCGCGGCTTCTCTGCCATGGAGGTCGGCGATGAGTTGGAGTTCCTGGGAGTTCAGAACGTCGAGCCCGCGGCGTTCAGCGTCGACCGCCGATTGGCTGCTGGATAACATCGCCCTGGCCTGCTCGAGCGAAGCTTCATGGCTGAGCAGTTGGGCGCGTGAGCGCTCTTCATCGGCCACGACTTGCTCAACTTTCTGGGGCGTAGTGGATCTGGTCGCGATGAGAGCCTCCTGGCGGCGGCGTTCGGGAAGAGTGCGGCCCAGGTCGGCCTGCGCGGCCGCAATTCCCGCTTGCGCCGCGGAAATCTCGGCTTGCGCCTGCGATACCCCGGCGAGCGCGCGGTCAATTTTGGCTTGCTGCAGTTGTTTCTGGCGCCGGTTGTTCTCGATAGCGGCTTTTGCCGCGGCCACCCCCGCGCTCGCCTGGCCTACCTGTGCCCGGTAGTCGTCATCGTCAAGCTGAACCAGGAGATCTCCCTGGCGCACAATCTGGAAATCGGAGACCCTCACCTCACGAACGATGCCGGCAACCTTGGTGCTCAGCGGTGTCAGATCGCCGCGGACGTACGCATCGTCGGTAACCTGCTCCGCTTTGCCGCCTTCCCAGGAATTCCAGTTGCGAAAGATCGTGAATACGATGGCGGCAGCCAGCAGTACCACCAGGACCGGGGTTAGATACTTCTGCCAGTTAGGCCTGGATGGAGCCGGAAGGTGGTCAGGCTCGGCGGGTCGGGCTGCAGCAAGCGTAGGCTTCGCGGGTTCGGTGATGGCGATACTCGCAGCTTCTGGGGCCACGGTCTACCTCCTGTCAAGATGCGGCATGATGCCAGAGTACGTGGGTGCACGAGGCCTCCCCACTGTGCAGCGGTTGTTGCATTCCCGGTGCCAAGACCAAAACCTGTTGATCAGAAGCAGTTTCCCCCGTTTGGAATTGCTCGGGTTGTTTGTCACTTGACAAAGAGTTTGTCAAACGCGAACAACCGGCGACGCTATCCAAGCAGCGGAGCTAAGGAGGCGTCGGCAAAAACACTTACCGCTGGGGTTTCAAGACAGGTTGTTCTGAGCGTCCCGTTCAGCAGAGTGGCTGGTGACTTGCATCAGCAATGCTAGGTCGAGAAAAGGTGGGAGTTTGAACAAATGAATGCTCAAGGACAACACAAGTGCGCGTACTCGGCGTGCCAATGTGCAGTGGCGGATCCAGAAACGTACTGCAGTGACTATTGCTCGGACGCCGCCGGCGTGCACGAGACCGAAATTCAATGTGATTGCAAACACACACCGTGTGCACTCGACTAGGTTGAAGCGAGGGTGCGCTGAAGGTGCGGGGCAAAAACCTCGCGCATTCTTTTGCGTGCTGGCAAAAACAGATGGCATTCCCTGATCGCCGTACCGCGGACGTCTTGCTGACCATACTGTTCTTTGCCGTGGTGTGCGCAGCCGTCTATAGCGCACGGCGCATCATTCTGATCTTCGTCCTCGCCGTATTCTTTGCTTATTTGATTGATCCGGCGGTCAAGTTCCTGCAGCGCCACTCCTTGTTCTTCAGAAACTTGAGAGGTCCGGTAGTGGTGGAGGTCTATCTCGCCTTCGTAGTGCTGATCGCCCTGCTGGGCTATTCACTGGCGCCCGGTGTCGCCCGAAACACCGCTAAGTTGCTGGATGAGGTGCCGGTTTTGCTTGACGGCCTTTCGACCGGCGACATCGCGTCTGAGCTGAGAGGGAAATACGGTTGGAGCGAGGAACAGGAATTTCGCTTCCGGGCCTTCCTGGCGAGACACAAAGAGGACATCCAGGACCTGGTGCGAGTCGCAGACCATTATCTTTCCAATCTTGCAGAGGTGCTGGCGTGGCTGCTGCTGATTCCCGTCCTGGCAATTTTCTTCCTGCGCGATGGCGACCACATCACCGATGCGCTGATCCAGACGTTCTTTCCAGCGGACCGGCGCCGCGGCATTCGGGGCATAGCCAACGAACTGCACCTCGTGCTCACCCGATATATCAGGGCCCAGGTCCTTCTTTGTATCCTTTCGTTCGCGTTCTATGCCGCGGCCCTGCTTGTTCTGCGATTTCCTCACGCCATCGCGCTCGCCGTGTTGGGGGGATTGCTGGAGTTCATCCCGGCGTTTGGCTGGATGAGCACGTTCGCTGCGATTGTCAGCGTTGGCATAGTCAATCACTCGCACTGGATCTGGATGGCTGCCTTGCTGGCGATTTGGCGAATGGTTCAGGACTATTTCACTTCTCCGCGGATCATGGGGCGCAACCTGGCGATCCATCCCCTGGCCGCGATTTTCGCGGTACTGGTCGGCGGAGAGATCGGTGGAATCGTCGGTGTTTACTTGGCGGTACCGTTCATGGCGTCGATGCGAGTGATCTGGCGTGCGCGTGGCGGCACCGAGCGGGACTATCCATTTGCCCCGGTGCTTACCGCCGAAGGTCGTTCCAGCCTTGCCGAGACCGCTGCGGATTGAAGGTTGCGAATTTACCGTGTTCCGGCGTTCAACCAGAGATCTGCTGCTGTCAGATCACGAAACGGCTGCACTTCGCAGACGTCTTCGACCAGAACCTGGAACACTCTCATGATTCCGTAGGCCACATCGGTCGAGACCACGACCGCGGTTCGGCCCAGACGGTGGCTGCGGGCAAGGGAGCGCAACAATCGGACAACCTCCTGAAGCTCAGACGAGGAAAGTTTCACGACCGCATGGCGAGCATCGATCAACTCCCGGTACGGCAGCGCAAGGTCGCTTTTCTCCCGGTTTAGGTGAGCGCGGACTTCTTCGAGCGTGACGGTTCCTTCGGCCGTTGTGGTCACCTCGTTGCGTTCAGCGTCCACCGTGTGAGAGAGAGCCGCAGGCTGCGGCGGCAGTACCCTGGCGGGGACTCGGGTTTTTCCCGCCTTCAAAGCTTCAATCAGCCAGCGATTGGCCAGTCCGCTAGCCACGAGCTCCGCGCCTTGCCCCAACATCGCCTCGAGCAGCGGATCGGCACTGTCGTCGATCAGCGTCACATCATTGAGGTCGACGATGGGCGTGCGGTTGCCAAGTTGATGCAGTAGGTTTTCCCAGACTTTCTGCAGCGCCCCGATCCATGGTCCCACGAGTTTCCCGTACAGTACGAGGCGCATTTCAGTCGGGGTTTCGACGACAGTGATCTTGAGCATAATTACCCAACCAGTTGCGCGCAGGATGCAGGAAGCAAGTGTCGGCCCAAAACGGCGCTCGGACACGGAGAATCCCCAAGTCACTGAATGGACGAGGTTCGAGGGCGTGGATGGGATCGCGATCAGGAACAGGAGTGGGCGGCGCCAAGAGCGCCTTTGACAGGTGCCAAATAAGGCAATGGGCGGTTCGGCGGGAAACGCCACAACGTCAAAGCTGTGCGCGGTCGTTTTTGAAGTGAATGCCGAGTTGCCCTCGCCGAGCCAAATCTGGACCGCGTGCGGTCTCATTTGGGGAGCCAAACTGTTATGTACCCGATTATGCAGCCGAATCTGGAGCGGGCACTGTTTCCTTACCGAAAAACCACTGGAAAATCACCAGTTCCGACCGTGTCGCGCAGTACCGTTAAGGCGCACTCTACTGGTCCGGCCAAATGCGAGGACAGCAAGTCTATGAGAACGCTAGAGGCAATGGCGAAGTCGTCCATCATTCCTCCGGGCCTGCGATTGGCGGCGGATGCCATGGCCCGCGCCGCCCCTCATGCTCCGCCTTGCCCTTCACGCTCTTCGCCCACGCTGGACACCAGAGTTCTGGCGCTTGAAGTAGAACGAGAAGATCACCAGTTGGATAGAAGCCTGGGAGTCGAGATGAGACGTGCATTTGTCCTGCGAGTTGCGCCCGGTTTCGACTTTGACAACAACAAAGTGGAGGGCTGGGTGGAAGACGTGGATACCGGGCGGGAGCTGAGATTTCGATCTGCGCCCGACCTGCTCACGTTCTTGTCGAAGTGCGTGAAGGAATCGGCAAAAAAGAGAAACGAAGATCAGGAAGGCCAGCCTTCCTAAGGAGATCCCATGGCACAGAATATCTCGTCCGACATTGTGCGGCAGGCTTCGACCCTCTCCATTGTGTGGGGGGGGTTGCTGATTGTTTTCGGGATGGCGGCGGTTGCCGCGCCATTCCTTGCTGCGGTGGCGGTCAGCGTGGTGATCGCGTGGCTCATCGTCCTTGCAGGCGTAGTGCACCTGATGCTCGCCTTTCGTGCTCATGGGGCCGGCAGCATGATCTGGAAGGTCTGGTCGGGTTGGCGTATCTATTTTTCGGCGTCTACCTGATCATGCATCCGGTGCTGGGTGTGGCATCGCTCACGTTATTGCTGGCATCGCTGTTCCTGATTGAAGGTGTCCTGGACATCATTCTGTTTTTCCAGATGCGCTCGATGGGAGGATCAGGTTGGGTGCTGGTGGATGGAATCATCACTTTGCTTTTGGGCTTGATGATCTACCGGCAATGGCCGTCGAGTTCCGCCTGGGCGATCGGCACTCTCGTCGGTGTGAGCATGATCATCAGCGGCGTCACTAGGGTGATG
>Ga0335083_10011491_pt1 | contig 10630 bp, 8 predicted proteins | sample Lox_Sample_42_FD_206716 | JGI IMG/M metagenome (GOLD analysis project Ga0335083, IMG submission 206716) | Soil microbial communities from Loxahatchee National Wildlife Refuge, Florida, United States - Lox_Sample_4.2 | ecosystem: Environmental > Terrestrial > Soil > Wetlands | place: USA: Florida... | reverse complement strand
GCCCCGGCCCTGATCGCCCTCAAGGAGGGCTTCTTCACCAAGGCCCTCGGCTCGGCGGGCACGCTGAAGGCCACCGCGTTCAGCGCGGGCACCGAGGAGACCACGGCGCTGCTGGCCGGGCAGCTCGACGCCGCTTACGTCGGGCCGAACCCGGCCATCACCGCCTGGCAGAAGGCCAGCAACATCCAGATCATCTCGGGGGCCGCCACCGGCGGCGCGTCGATCGTGGTCAAGAAGGGCATCACCTCCGCCGCCCAGCTCAAGGGCAAGTCGCTGGCCACGCCGTCGCTCGGCAACACCCAGGACGTGGCCCTGCGCTACTGGCTCAAGCAGCAGGGCGTGACGACCAACATCACCGGCGGCGGCGACGCGTTCATCAAGCCGACCAAGCCCAACTCGGCCGCGGTGCTCGAGTTCAAGTCCGGGCAGATCGCCGGCGCCTCCGAGCCGGCTCCCTACGACATCCAGATGGTCGCCGACGGCGGAACGGTGCTGCTCAGCGAGCCCGGCGTCACCACCCTGCTCATCGTGACGAAGAGCTTCCTTCAGGCCCACCCAGACGTCGTGACCGACCTGCTCAAGGCCCAGGTCCAGGCGAACGACTTCATCAAGTCCAACCCGTCGCAGGCACAGCAGGACGCCAACGCCGAGCTGGCCTCCTACACCGGGAAGCCGCTCAAGGAGGACCTGATCGCGGCGTCGTTCAAGGAGATCACCTTCACCAACGACCCGAACGCGGCCTCGCTGAAGACCGACGCCTCGCAGGCCGTGGAGCTCGGCCTGCTCAAGCCGGTCAACCTCGACGGGATCTTCAATCTCGACCCGCTCAACAAGATACTGGCCGAGGTCGGCCAGTCTCAGGTGAGTTCGTAGCCCATGGTGAGGCAGGTGAATTCCGTGACGGTCACCGACCGCCGCGCGGCCCCCCTGGTAGGGGGATCGGTCACGCTGACGTCCGTGTCCAAGGTGTTCGGGCGCGGCAGCTCGGCCGTGCGCGCGCTCGACCAGGTGTCGCTCGAGGTGCCGCCCGGGGAGTTCACCTGCCTCATCGGGGCCTCTGGCTGCGGCAAGTCCACCCTGCTCTCCCTGGTGGCGGGGCTGGAACAGCCCACCTCAGGGGAAGTCTCCACCGGCGGGGGCCGGGTCGCATTCATGTTCCAGGAGCCCGCGCTGTTCCCCTGGCTGACCGCGGCGGGGAACGTCGAGCTGGCGCTGCGCGCCCGCGGCCTCGGCAAGCCCGAGCGGCGGCAGCGGACCGCGGAACTGCTCGACACCGTACACCTGACCGGGTTCGGCGCCAAGCGGCCGCACCAGCTATCCGGCGGCATGCGGCAGCGGGTCGCGCTGGCCCGGGCGCTGGCCCAGGACGCGGACGTCCTGCTGATGGACGAGCCGTTCGGCGCGCTCGACGCGATGACCAGGGACGTGCTGCACGACGAACTGGACCGGATCTGCGCGGAACGGCAGCTGACCGTCCTGTTCGTGACCCATAACGTCCGCGAGGCCGTCAGGCTCGGGGACCGCGTGGTCGTGCTGAGCAGCCGGCCCGGCCGGGTCATCGCCGAGTACGACGTGCCGATCGAGCGGCCCCGCCGCATCGACTCGGCCCCGGTGGCCGAGCTGGCCGCCCAGGTCACCGACCGGCTGCGGGAGGAGATGAGCCGCGTTGTCAATCGATAGCACGCCGCCGGTCTCGAACACCAAGGTACCGGGCTACGTCCAGCGGCTTACCTACCTGGAGTCGCTGGAGGTGCCGTTGGACCAGCGCGGCCGCCGCGTGGCCACCCGGGCCTGGGGCGGCGTGTGGCCGGTGATCCTGGCCGTCCTCATCGTGCTGGCCCTCTGGCAGCTGATCCACCTCAGCGGCTGGAAGAAGGCCATCTTCCCCGGCCCCGGCGCCACCCTGGCCAACCTGTGGCACGAGCTCGGAACCGGCCTGCTGTGGCACGCCATCGCCACCACGGCCCAGCGCGCGGTCGTCGGGTTCGCCCTGGCCGTCCTGATCGGCGCGGTCGTCGGCGCCATGGTGTCGCGGATCAGGCCGCTACGGGCGGCGGTCGGATCGCTGATCACCGGGCTCCAGACGCTGCCGTCGATCGCCTGGTTCCCGTTCGCGATCATCCTGTTCGGGATCTCCACCCAGGCCATCTTGTTCGTCATCATCCTGGGCGCCGCCCCGTCGATCGCCAACGGCCTGATCGCCGGGGTCGACTACACCCCGCCGCTGCTGCTCAAGGCGGGCACGATGATGGGCCTGCGCAAACTATCGCTGTACCGGTACCTGATCCTGCCGGCCTCGCTGCCGGCGTTCGTGGCCGGGCTCAAGCAGGGCTGGGCGTTCGCCTGGCGCAGCCTGATGGCGGGCGAACTGCTGGTCATCATCGCCAACCACCCGTCGCTCGGGGTGCTGCTGTCCACCGATCAGGACCAGTCCGACATGGAGAGCGCCACCGCGATCATCATCGTGATCCTGATCCTCGGCGTCCTGGTGGATCAGCTGTTCGGCGTGGCCGACCGGGGCATCCGCCGTCGCTGGGGCCTGACCAGCAGCAACTAGGCAGCTCCGCGTTAAGTCGGCACCCGCTGGGCCGGGAGGCGGCCGCTAGGCCAGCAGGCGCCGCGCGGCCGCGGCGATGCCGTCGGCGTCGATGCCGGCCTGGGCGAGCAACTCCGGGGTGCTGCCCGAGCCGGGCATGAGGCGTACCGCAAGGTGGGCCACGGCCAGCTCGGTGCGCCCGGCCCCGGTCAGTGCGTCGACGACGGCGGAGCCGAGGCCGCCCTCCGGGTGGTGGTCCTCGGCGATCACCACCCGGCCACCGGTGGCGGCGGCGGCCGCGGTGAGCGCCGCGGTGTCGACCGGCTTGACCGAGTACAGGTCGATCACCCGCGCGCTGATGCCCTCCCCGGCCAGCTGATCGGCCGCCGCCAGGCAGGTGTGCAAGGTGATCCCGGCGCCGATCAGGGTCACCTGGTCGGCGTCCGCCGACCTGACCACCTTGGATCCGCCGACCGGGAACGGCTCGCCGGAGTCGTAGAGCACCGGGTAGCCGCCCCGGGTGGTGCGCATGTAGGAGACCCCGTCAAGGTCAGCCATGGCCTGGACCAGGGCGGCCGCGCTGGTGGCGTCGCTGGGGTACAGCACGGTCGAACCGTGCACGGCGCGCATCATGGCCAGGTCCTCCAGTGCCATCTGGGACGGGCCGTCGGCACCGATCTCCACCCCGGCATGCGAGCCGGACAGGCAGATGTCCGCCCGCGAGACGGCGGCCATCCGGATGAAGTCGTAGGCCCGGGTGAGGAAGGCCGCGAAGCTCGAGGCGAACGGCCGGTAGCCGCGCACGCTCATCCCGACCGCCGCGCCCACCATCTGCTGCTCGGCGATGTACATCTCGAAGTACCGCCCGGGGTGCGCCTGGGCGAACAGGGAGGCGTACGTCGAGTTGCTGACCTCGCCGTCCATGGCCACGATGTCGGGGCGCGCGCCGAGCGCGGCCAGTGCCTCGCCGTACGCCTTGCGGGTGGCGACCTTGGCGCCCCGCTCGTAGACGGGCAGCTTCACCTCGGCCTGGTCACCGGCGGCGGGCCGTGGCCGCGCAGCCGGAGGTCGCGGGCCGCGGACCAGCAGGTGACGCTCGCCGCCCAGCTCGGCCACCGCCCGCTCGGCCATGTCCGCCGGGAACGGCTTGCCGTGCCAGTCCTCGGCGTCCTCCACCTCGGAGAAGCCCTTGCCCTTGACGGTACGGGCCAGGATGACGGCCGGCTGGTCACCGCTCAGATCGCCGGCCTGAGCCAGGGCCTGGTCGATAGCGGCCACGTCGTGGCCGTCGACGACGAACGTACGGGCGCCGAACGCCTCCGCCCGGCGCTGGTAGGCGCCGGTGTCCCAGCCGAGCTCGGTGGGACCGCGCTGACCGAGCCGGTTCACGTCGACGATGGCGATCAGGTTGGCCAGCTTGTAGTGGGATGCCTTGTCGAAGGCCTCCCACATCGACCCCTCGGCCATCTCGCTGTCGCCGCACAGCACCCAGACCCGGTAGGGCAGGTCATCGAGGTACTTCCCGGCCAGCGCGACGCCGACGCCGTCCGGCAGGCCCTGCCCGAGCGACCCGGTGGCCACGTCCGTCCAGGGCAGGCCGGCCGGGGTGGGATGGCCTTCCAGGCGCGACCCGAAGCGACGGTAGCCGGTCATCAGCTCCTCGTCGGAAACCACCCCGGCTGCCTTGTAGATCGAGTAGACCAGGGGAGACGCATGCCCCTTGGAGAAGATGAGGTGGTCGTTAGCCGGATTTCCCGGGTTATCCCAGTCGTAGCGCAGATGCCGGCCCATCAGGACGGCCATCAGGTCGGCGGCGGACATGCTTGACGTCGGGTGCCCGGATCCGGCCGACGTGCTCGACCGGACGGAGTCCACCCGCAGCTGCTGACCGAGTTCGGCGGCGAGTGCGAGGTCGACGTCGGTGGATGGCGTGGGCACGGGGCACCTCCCGGTGGGCTGGCACGGCATGAGCGCAAGAGCATTCCGTACCCTCGTGCACCCGCTTAAACACCCGCGATCACTGCCAGGGGATATCCAGCTCCTGCAGCAGGGTCTTGAGCGCGCGGGCGGCCCGGGTGAAGGCCTCGGGCCCGCTGAACCCGCCGTAGCGGCCGGCACTGGCCAGGTGCGGTTCCAGCGACATGAAGCCCTCGAAGCCCGAGTCCCGCAGCGCGGCCAGCGTCTCGCGGACCTGCCCGTCGCCCTCGCCCGCCGGCACCACCTGGCCGGTGGCGGCGAGCGCGTCCTTGACCTGAAGATAAATAAGGAACGAACGGAGCTGGTGGTAAGCGTCGGTGAACGGCCTGACGCCACACTGGACGAAGTTCGCCGCGTCGAACGTCGCCCGCAGGGCGGGGGAGCCCACCGACGCGATCAGGTCGGCGCAGCGGTCCGGGGTGTCTCCGAAGATCTCCTTCTCGTTCTCGTGGGCGAGCACCAGATCTTCTCCGGCGGCTATCGCGGCGAGCGCGGCCATCCGGTCGATGACCTCGGCCCGGTACCGCCCCGGCGGTTCCCCGGCCGGGATGAAGAACGAGAACACCCGCACGATCGGCGTGCCGAGCTCGTGCGCGGCGGCGGCCACGCGGCGCATCCGGTCGAGTTCGGGGCCGAGCGGCGCGCCGACCGGGATCTTCCCGACCGGCGACCCGATCGCGGAGACCCGGACCCCGGCGTCGTCGAGCAGGGCCCGGAACGCGGCCAGCTGCGCGGCGGTGAAGTCGGCTACGTTCACCGACCAGGCGCTGCGCAGTTCCAGGTGCCTGATCGACTCGGCGGCCAGCGTAGCGAGCTGCTCCCGCGGGTCGGGCGAGATCTCGTCGGCGAAGCCGCTCAGCGTGACCGTCATGAGCCCAGAGGTACGGTGCGGCCGGTGCGGGCCGACTCGTACACGGCGCAGATGATCTCGAGCGCGTCCCGGCCGTCCTGGCCGCCGACGGCGGGCTCGCGTCCCTCCACCACGGCGGCCAGCAAGTCGGCGAGCTGCGCGGCGTGGCTGGCCACCTCGATCGCGGCCGGGTCGGCGGCCGCGCCCGCGCTGGTGGCGCCTGGGCTGGCCGCAGCGGGGTCATCCTGCCCGGTGAGCGCGCGGCGGGTGATCCGGCCGTCCTCGACGATAACCGTGCCGCCGGTCCCGGTGATCTCGAGCCGCTGCGGGAAACCGGGATAGGCGGCGGTGGTGGACATGATCGTGCCGACCGCACCCGACGCGAACCTGACGAGGGCCAGCGCGGTGTCCTCGACCTCGACCTGGTGCGCCTGCGTGGCGCAGACCGCGGTGACTTCGGTCACCGGGCCCATGCACCAGCGCAGCAGGTCGACGTAGTGGACGCCCTGATTCATCAGCGAGCCGCCGTCCATCGCCCAGGTGCCGCGCCAGGCGGCGCTGTCGTAGTACGCCTGCGTGCGGTACCACTTGGTGCTGGCCTCGCCGAGCACGAGCCGTCCCAGGGCGCCCTCGCCGATCAGGCGTTTCAGCTCGATCAGGCCGGGATCGAAACGGTGCTGGGAGATCACGGTCAGCGCCACGCCGGCGGCGCGGGCCGCCTCGATCAGCCGGTCGGCCGCGGCCAGGGTGACGTCGACCGGCTTCTCCACCGCCAGGTGCTTCCCGGCCCGGGCGGCGCGGACGCCGATCTCGGCGTGCAGGCCGCTCGGGACGCAGACGCAGACCACGTCGACGTCCGGCCGGGCCAGCAGCGCGTCCAGGTCCGGTTCGGCCGCGCAGCCGCGGCCGGCGGCGAACGTCCCGGCCGCGCCGGGCACGACGTCGGTGACGGCCGCCAGCCGGGCTCCGGGCAGCGTCTTGATCGCGGCGGCGTGCAGGGCCGCGATCACCCCGGTGCCGATGATCCCGAAACCGGTCATCACGACGATCCTAGCCACCGGGTCAGCAGGTCCAGGTGCTGGGGGAGCGCCACCTCCGGCTCCTCGATCCCGGGGTGCCAGCGCTTCTCCCATTCCACCGAGATCCAGTGCGGGTAGCCCGCGGCCCGCAGCAGGCCGAGCATCTCGGCCACCGGGACCTCGCCCGCGCCCAGCAGGACCAGTTGCCATTCCCCGTCGGCGGTGCGGCGGGCGTCCTTGACCTGGGCGAGCAGGATCCGCGGGCTCAGGTTGGCGAAGACCTCGGCAGGCGTCTCGCCCACCCGGTGGGGGTGATGGCTGTCCCAGACCGCGCCGACCTGTTCCGAAGGCACCAGGGCCAGCAGTTCGGCGATGGCCGCGGAGGCGGAGAAGTCGTCGTGCGTTTCCACGCCGATGGCGACGCCGAGCCGGGTGGCGAGCGGGACGGCGTCCTTGAGGACCCGCGCCGCGGCCTGCAGCCGCTGCTGGCGCAGCGGAGGCGGGCCCAGGGCGCCGCCGAACACGCGGACAAGCGGGGCTTCCCAGTCGCTGGCCAGCTCGAGGAACCGGCGCAGTTCGGGGCCGGGATCGTCGCCGGTGACGCGGATCGAGCTGTCGACCGCGACGACGGGCAGGCCAGCCAGGGTCCGCCGGACCTGCGCGCGGCGGCCGGCGGGCATCGACGGGTCGATGAGCTCGCCGTCGATGAGCCGGAGCTCGATACCCGCGTAACCCCAGCGGCGGCCGAGGGAGACGGCCGCCGCCAGGGTGGCGTCAGGGAACGCGAGGGTACTGAAGGCGATGCGCGGCGGCATGCTCCTCCACGGTCGCGTGTCCCTGCTTACTAGCTGGGCTTACGAGTTGGGTTAATGTTCTGAGTGGGGTGAGGCCCGCCCCCGGTGGGGGGGTTGCCAGGGGCGGGCCCGCTTGCGTGCCGCGGAACCGGTCTCAGCGATCGGTTACCGCGGAACGAGGTGGAGGATGACTACCTCGTCGGTGCCGGAGCCCGGGCCGTTGTTGGTGCCGGAGGGCTGACCGGTCTCGTACGGGTTGTCCTGCGTCGGCCAGCCGGTGTAGTTCTGCGAGTTGAACTCGAACCACTGCGACGAGGTGGTGGTCGGGATGATCGGCAGGTTGGCGGCGACGTACTTGGCGATCGGCTCGAGGGCCGCCGTCTGGTCCGCGGTCGACTCGGCCCCGGCCAGCTTGGCCAGCATGGCGTCGACGTTCGGGTCCTTGAGCCGCTCGTAGTTGCCGGTCGCGGTCGAGCCGCTGGACAGCGCGCTGTCCAGCCAGCCGTCGTACATGTTGTAGGGGGTGATCCCGCCGTTGGACCAGTGCGAGGTCAGCTGGAAGTTGCCGGAGGCGACGTCGGCGTTCCAGGCGTCCACGGACTGGCCCTGGAACTTGGCGTCGATGCCGGCCGCCTTCAGTTCCTGCGCCACGATCGAGTCGACCTCGGCGTAGTCCGTGTAGGCGGACGGGTTGGTGATCGTGATCGAGACCTTCTTGCCGTCCTTGGCGAAGATGCCGTCAGATCCCTTGGTGTAGCCGGCCTTCTGCAGGATCTGCGCCGCGGCGGCCGCACTGCCGGTCGGGGAGACCTGCATGCCGGAGACCGGGCCGCCCCACGCGTCGAACAGGGGCGAGGTCAGGCCGGTGGAGTTGAGGACCGGGTTCTCCAGGCCGGCCTCACCCTCGGTGGCGAGCACCTGGCGGTTGATGGCCGCGCTGATCGCCTGCCGCACCGGCAGCTGGTTGGTCGGCCACTTGTTCAGGTTCGGGACCAGGCTGTTGGTGCCGCCCGGCGCCTCCCAGTAGTGGTGGAACTGCGGGTTGGGCTTGACGAAGCTCTTCTCCAGGCCGGGGATGAAGTTACCGGTCCAGTCGATCTGCCCGGCGAACAGGGCGCTCAGCGCGCTGGTGTTCGAGGTGTAGACCGGGAAGAAGACCTTCGGGACCTTCAGCTGGGAAGCCTGCCAGTAGCCGGGGTTCTTCTCCAGGGTGAAGCCCTGCGGCGTGAAGCTTTGGAGCTTGAACGGGCCGGTGCCGACCGGGTTGGGGTCGGTGAACTTCTCCGGCGTGGCCTGCGAGCTCCAGATGTGCTTGGGCACGATCGCGGTACCCGCGATGGACTGCAGGTTGGTGAACTGCGGGGTCGCGAAGGTGAGCACGACGTTGTCGCCGGACGCGGTCACGCTGCCGTACTTGACGCCGTTGAGGTTGACCGCCGCGTCGGACTTCAGCATGTTGAAGGTGAAGGCCACGTCGTCCGCCGTGAACGGCTGGCCGTCGTTCCACTTCACGCCCTGGCGGATCGCGAAGGTGAGTGTCTTCCCGCCGTCGGACCACTTGTACGAGGTGGCCAGCCACGGGTAGTACTTGGGCGGGGCGGCCAGGTTGAACTGGATCAGCGGCTCGTAGATGAGCCCCGTCGCGCCCATGCCCCAGGGCGCGCCGGTGGGAACGAACGGGTTGAAGGTCTGGGTAATGGTGGACTCGGGGGAGCTCTCCATGACCAGGGTCTTTCCCGTGGCGGCGGAACTCGTGTTCGAGCCCGTGCTTCCTGAGCTCGTGCTGCTCGACGAGCATGCGGCGAGCCCCGCTGCGAGCAAGCCTGCGGCACCTACTGCGAAGAGCCGTCTATGGCTTTGCATTCTCCTCATCAGTCTCGTCTCGTCTTTCTCTTGTGTTTCGGCGGTGGATGGGTTATCGGGTGGTGTTACCTCCGGGCCGCCCGGCGACCAGCTCCGGGGCGGCGGCGTCCAGGCGCCAGCAGGCTGCGCCGCGTGTGTCGGTGATGGGTATCAGGGCCGGGTCCTCGGCCCGGCAGCGGTCCTCGGCCAGCGGGCACCGCGGGCTGAACGGGCAGCCGGTCGTGGCCACCTGCCCGGCCTGCTGCGGCTTTTCCCGCCCGGCCCCGTTGCCAGCTGGACCGCCTCCCCGGCGCAGGGTGCTGCCGAGGTTGTCCGGGTCCGGGGCGGACGCTACGAGAAGCTGCGTGTAGGGATGGGCCGGGCGCTGGGTGACTTCCTCGGCCGGGCCGCGCTCCACGATCTCCCCGGCGTACATCACCAGGACCTCGTCGGCGAAGTAGCGAGCCGAGGCGATGTCGTGGGTGATGTACAGCATGGCCAGGCTGAAGCGTTTGCGCAGGTCGTCGAGCAGAGCCAGCATCTCCAGCCGGATCGAGACGTCCAGCATGGACACCGGCTCGTCGGCCAGCAGCACGCTCGGCTTGGCCGCGAGCGCCCGGGCGAAGGCCACCCGCTGGCGCTGGCCCCCGGATAGCTCGTGCGGGTACTTGGGTAGGAACTGCCGCGCCGGGGTGAGCCGCACCTGCTCCATCAGCGCGGCGACCTCGGCGTCGAGGTCGACGCCCCGGCCCTGGTGCAGCTTGACCGGGCGCTCCAGGTGATAGCGCACCGTGTGCACCGGGTTGAGCGAGGCGAACGGGTCCTGGAAGACGTACTGGACCTGGCTTTTGTAGTGCCGGAAGTCGCTGCGGTTCGTCACCTGGACCGGCTTGCCTTCCAGGTTGATCGAGCCGGACGTCAGCCGCTCCTGGCCGGCCAGCAGCCGGGCCGCGGTGGACTTGCCTGACCCGCTCTCGCCCACCAGCGCGACCACGGCGCCGCGGTACAGGCTGAAGGACACGTCGCGGACCGCGTGCAGCGTCTGGCCGTGGCCGAGCTTGAAGTCCTTGCTGACCGCGAGCGCCTCCATGGCCAGCGGCCCGCGGGTCGCGGCGGCAGAGGTCACCGTGCCCGCCTGCCCGCTGCTCGCGTGCCCGTTGCTCACGCTGTGCTCGCTCATGCCCCGGGCTCCTCGGTGGTGTCTGCCTGCCTGGCCTGGGCCTGCCTGGCCGCGGGCGGGGGTGTCCCTGGCAGCACGAACGGGCACGCCGTCACGTGGTCGGGGTCCTTGGAGGTGGACACCGGCAGCAGGTGCATGTCGACGTCCTCGCACGCCGACGTGCCGTAGTCGCACCGCGGCAGGAACGGGCAGCCGGGCGGCGGGTCGCGCAGGTCGGGCGGTGAGCCGGGGATGCCGGCCAGGTCGCGCCGCGGCCCGCGGAGCGAGGGGAACGAGTTGAGCAGGCCCTTGGTGTAGGGGTGGGACGGCTCGTGGTGGATCTCGCCTGACGTCCCGATCTCGAGCAGCTGGCCGGCGTACATCACCGCGATCCGGTCGGCCAGCTCGAGCAGCAGGGACAGGTCGTGGGTGATGAACACGATGGAGAAGCCG
>Ga0335083_10011489_pt1 | contig 10631 bp, 13 predicted proteins | sample Lox_Sample_42_FD_206716 | JGI IMG/M metagenome (GOLD analysis project Ga0335083, IMG submission 206716) | Soil microbial communities from Loxahatchee National Wildlife Refuge, Florida, United States - Lox_Sample_4.2 | ecosystem: Environmental > Terrestrial > Soil > Wetlands | place: USA... | reverse complement strand
GGCCGGGAGAACCTGTGCGAGAACCTGCAGTTCTTCGGCTGCGGCTATCCGCAGGGCGGCATGGCGGACTACTTCACCCTGCCCGCCGACCGGCTGTTCCCGGTGCCCGACGCCCTCGACGACCACAGCGCGGCGCTCATTGAGCCGCTGTCCACCCCGGTGCACGCCGTCCGGCTGGCGGGCGACGTCACCGGCCGTTCCGTCGCTGTCCTCGGGGCCGGGACCATCGGGCTATTCACCCTCGCGGTGCTCCGCGCGCACGGCGCGGGGACGATCGTCAGCACCGACCCGAACCCCGGCAAACGCGAGCGGGCCGAGGCGCTCGGCGCCGACGTGACGATCGACGCGCGCACAGCGGACGTCACCGGGCAGGTGCGAAAGGCTCTCGGCGGAAGCGCGGACATCGTCTTCGACTGCGTCGCCGTCCAGTCGTCGATGGACCAGGCGATCGCCATCGCCGACAAGGGCGGCACGGTCGTCGTCGTCGGCGTCCCCGCCAGCGCGGTCACCATCCCGCTGCCGATCGTGCAGGACCACCAGATCCGCATCCAGGGCAGCGCCACCTATCTTCCCGGGGACTACAGGGAATCGGCGGACTTGCTCGGCCGGGGCGCCATCAGGGCCGCGGACTTCGTGACCGCCACCCTGCCCCTCGCCCAGGTGGCCGACGCCTTCGAGATCGCCGCGTCGGGAAATCACGTGAAGGTCCTGCTGACCGCAGGCGAGCCATGACCGTCGGAGCCGGCTCGGTCAGCCCGGCGCGTCACCGGCCCGGTAACGGCCGGGCGTGGTGCCGATGACGCCGGCGAAGGCGGCGATGAAGCTGCTCGGGTTCGCCCATCCGCAGGCGTGGGCCACGTAGCTGGTGCCGTGGCCGCCGGCGAGCAGGACGAGTGCGTGATAGATGCGCAGCTGCGTGCGCCATTCGTAGAAGGTCATGCCGAGCTCGTCGCGGAACAGCCTGCTGAGGGTGCGGGCGCTGGCTCCCGCGGCCTGCCCGAGTCCGGCCAGTGAGGTGTTGTCCGCGGGGTCGGCTTGCAGCATCCGCGCCACGGCCTGGAGCCGGTCGTCTCGCGGATGCGGCAGGTGCAGCGGCTGCTCGCGTGCCTCGCGGAGTTCGTCGACGAGGATCCGGCGCAGGCGGGCGAGCGCGGCGCGGTCATAGCCGTCCGCGCCGCTGCCGTCGCCGCGCGGGCCGGTGAGGGCGAGCAGCACCTCACGGGCCAGGCCGGAGACCAGGAACACCGCGGGATGATCCGGCGCGAGCCTGGCCAGTGACGCGGGCAGGAAGACGATCCGCATGTCGGTGTCGCCGTGCGCGCGGTGATAATGCGTGCACTCGGCGGGTGTCCACGCGACGCGGTTGGCGGGCACGATCGACGTGCCGCGTTCGGTGTGCACGGACAGCACGCCGCGGGCGGCGTACACCAGGTGCCCGCGGCGATGAGTCTGCACCTGGCTCGTTCCGCCCGACGGCCACAGGTGGGCACCGCCGGACGGCCACAGCCGCGACGCGGGACCGGGCTCGGGAAGTCGGCGGCCAACGAGCATAGGCTGGCATTCTAACGGTGGCCAGCCACGCGGCCCGGTGGCGACAGTGGAGGCATGCGACCCACAACCATGCGCCACACAACCATGCGCGCGGCGGTCTGTCTCAGGGCAGGCGGACCGCAGGTGCTTGAGATCCGCGAGGTGCCCGTCCCGGCCGTCCGGGATGGCTGGAGCCTGGTGGAGGTGAAGGGCGCCGGCCTGAACCGGTCGGAGCTGCGGACCCGTCAGGGGCATTCGCCGCACGTGACGTTCCCGCGTGTGCTCGGGATCGAGTGCGTGGGAATCGTGGCGGCCTCCACCGATCCGATGCTGCCGGACGGGACGACCGTCGCGGCGGTGATGGGCGAGATGGGGCGGCAGTTCGACGGCGGCTATGCCGAGTACGCGCTGCTGCCGAACTCGCTGCTGATGCCGGTCACGACCACGCTGCCCTGGGACGTGCTTGCCGCGCTGCCGGAGACCTACCTGACCGCACAGGGCTCGCTTGACGCGCTCGGCATAGCGCCTGGCGGGCAGGGCAGGCTGCTGATCCGCGGCGGGACCTCGGCGACAGGAATGGCGGCCGTGTCGATCGCGTCCGGCTGCGGAATCGAGACCGCCGCCACGACCCGGCGGCGCGATAGGACTACCGCGCTGAAGGCGGCGGGCGCCGACCACGCGTTCATCGACGGGGACGGATCGCTGGCGGCGAGCGTGCACGGGGTCTGGCCAGAGGGACCCGATTCCGTTCTGGATCTCATTGGGACGGACACCGTCGTCGACTCGCTGCACCTGGTCCGCCGCGGCGGGATGGTGTGCGTGACGGGTTCGCTCAGCGGGTGGACGATCCCGGACTTCGAACCGATAGCGATGATCCCGCCGGGAACCAGGCTCACTGCCTTTCACAGCGACAGCCTGAAGGGCAGCGCCGGCGCGGCCGTGCTGCAGCGGATCATCAGCCAGGTCGAAGCCGGCGTCTGCCGGCCAAGCATCGACCGCGTCTTCGGCCTGGACGACATCGTCGCGGCCCACGAGTACATGGAGGGCAACCACGCCGCGGGCAAGCTCGTCGTCCTGCCCTAGCGACGGCCAGGCCACCGTCACGGTCACGTTCACCGGTATCGGTCAGGCGCAGATCATCAAGCTCCCGCCGACAGGAACTGGCTGATCGCCTCGCGGAGGTACGTTCTCGCCTGGTCGCCCCGCTCGGCACGCCAGCGTTCAGAGAGGGGCGGCGGGTTCTCGTAGCGCCGCTGGAAGATGTCCCGGAGCACGCCGGGAGGCGCGCCCAGGCACGCGAGGACGTCAAGTGCCTCTCGCTTGGTGATGAGCCGTCCCTCCCGGAGCGTCACCGTTGCCCGCGCGAAGGTCAGCAGTCCCAGGTCAACCCAGATGTCCCGCAGCCACAGCTCGGGCATGGCGGTCTTCGGGTACCAGTAGTCCCGCATATCGAGCCGCACGTAATCCGCGAGCTCGTCGTCGGTGAGCGGCGGAACCACCAGGGCCGGGTCGGGGCCGAGCAGGGACAGGCCGCCCTGGCACAGCTCCCGGCGGGTGACGGGCGACACGATCCGGGCGAACAGCTCGCCGTGGGCCCAGGTCAGGTGGCTGCGGTTGGTGTCGCCGAGCTCAGTCCCGACGACGTACGAGCAGTGCAGCTTTTCCGCAAGCGGCACCTGGCCGTGCAGTGCCTCGTGCACCCGCCGCAGGTCATGTTCCTGCTCGACGGTCAATCGTGCCCCGGTCAGCGCGATGAGGTCCAGGTCGCTGCGCCCTGGCTGGTAATCGCCAAGCGCGAGGGAACCGTGCGCCCACAGTGCCGTCAGCGGCAGCACACCGCCGGCATCAGCGGCGAAGCGGTCGAGCAGCGGCTGGACCACGTCAGGCGGAGGCACAGACCGACGATACCTTTGCGGACCGTCGTACTATTGGCGTCCATGTCTGAACGTGTGAGGGTCGCGGTCGTCGGGGTCGGCAACAACGTGTCCGCACTGGTGCAGGGAATCGCCCTGCACCGTGCCACGGGGAGCATGGTCGGCATCAGCCGGCCGGTGCTCGACGGGCTCAGCGTCGCGGACATCGAATTCGCGGCGGCCTTCGCCATCTCGCCGGAGAAGATCGGGCGGGACCTCTGCGAGGCGATCTTCCTGCCGCCCAACAACTTTCCGCGGCTCGCCGGCGAGCTGCCCCTGTCAGGCGTCATAGTGCGCGGCGGCCTGACTGGTCCAGAGCCCGCCGAGGTCGAGCGCATCGCCGGTGACCTCGCCGGAGCCGACGTGGTGCTGTACGCGGCGCCAAGCGGCCGGCCGGAGACGGCACGGGCATACGCCGAGGCGGCGCTGCTCGCGGGGGCGGCGTTCATCAACACGACTTCCGACGCGGTGGCCCGCGATCCGCAGCTGCTTGACCGGTACGTCGCGGCCGGGCTGCCCCTGCTCGGTGACGACCTGGCGAGCCAGTTCGGCACCTCCGTCGTCCATCACGCCCTGCTGCGGCTGCTGGAGGAACGGGGGCTCACCCTGACCAGTTCGTACCAGGTCAATCTCGGGGGCACCGAAGACTTCAAGAACCTGGTGGAGAACAGCAACACGAAGCATCAGTCCAAGCTGAACGCTCTCGCCGCCATTGGATCAGCCGCCGAACGGGTGCAGGTCGCACCGCTCGGCTACCTGCCTCACCTGGAGTCGCAGAAGGTGGCGCACATCAACATCGAGGCCCAGGCCTGGGGCGGGACCTCGGTGAGCCTGGACGTGAAGCTGAAGGTGCATGACCCGGCCGGCGCCGCGGGGGTGCATGTCGACCTGATCCGCATCGCGGCCAGCGCGCTGCGGCAGCGGCTGGCCGGCTATGTGTCCGAGGCCGGGCCGCTGCTCAAGTCCCCGCCCGGGACTTCCGTCTAGCCCTAGGTAATTCAGTTGCCCGGGTGCCGGGCGGCAAGCAGAATCACGAGCGTGCTGACAGCCGAGGAGGTCGAGCGGTTCATCGCTGACGGCTTCGTCTACCTTCCCGGGGCGTTTCCGCGAACCCTTGCCGACGAGTGCCGCGCATTCCTGTGGCGGGAAACTGGTCTTGACCCCGATGACCCGGCAACCTGGACGAAGCCGGTCATCCGGCTCGACGGCTACGGCGGTGACCTGTTCAACACCGCCGCCAACACGACCGCGCTGCACGAGGCGTTCGATCAGCTCGTCGGGACCGGCCGGTGGGTCCCGCGCGACGGACTCGGCACGTTCCCGATCAGGTTCCCGCATCCCGACGATCCCGGCGATGCCGGATGGCACATGGAAGGCAGCTACACGCTCGAGGGCGAGCAGGGGTACTGCCTGAACCTGCGGTCCAGGGGGCGGGCCCTGCTGATGCTGTTCTTGTTCTCCGACGTCGGACCCGATGACGCCCCGACCCGGATCAAGGTCGGCTCCCACCTGGACGTGCCGCCGTTCCTCGTGGCGGCGGGCGACCGGGGCATGAGTTTCTACGCCGCGTGCGCGGACATGAACGCGGCGGGCAAGCTCGACTCACCCGACCGCGCGCTGGCGCTGGCCACCGGCCAGCCCGGGGACGTGTACCTGTGCCACCCGTTCCTGATCCACTCCGCGCAGTCGCACCGGGGGCGAAAGCCCAGGTTCATGGCTCAGCCGCCTCTGACGCCGGTCGCGCCGCTGGAACTGCGGCGTTCGGATGGCGCCTACTCCCCGGTTGAGCTGGCGGTGCTGCGCGGCCTCGGCTGATAGCGCCGATTCGGCAATTCGGGTACCGTCTTAGGCATGTTCCTCCTCTGTGCGTAGACCGGCATCCCGCGGCTGTTGACCGCGCCGATGCCGTGTCCGTGCCAGCGCCGATGGCGCTGTTTTCTGAGGAACTCTCGTGTCTTTTCTTTCGCCCTACCGGGCTGTTCTGTGCACGCCGTATGCGCGCGCCGCGTTCGCCGCTTCGCTGGCCGGACGCCTGTGCTACGGGATCGTCTCCCTGTCCCTGATCCTCACGCTGACGGCCGGAGGCCGGAACTACCGGTTCGCCGGGTTCGTGATGGCACTGTTCGGCCTGTCCGTCGTCCTCGCGTCCCCGGCGCGTGCCTGGATGGTCGACCGGCACGGGCCGCGCCGGGCGCTACCGCCGATGGCGGCAGGCTTCGCCGTCGCCCTGATGGCCGTGGCGGTGGTCCCGGCCGGCTCCGGTGCCGGCGACGCGGCGATCGCGGTGCTGGCAGTCGCGGCCGGCACCGCTCCTCCGGTCGCCCGCGCTGAGCCGCCAGCAGTCCTCGGCCGCCAGGTCAGTCAAGGACTCCCCGGGAGCGGCCGCCGCGGAGCCCGGCACAGGACGCGCGATCGTCGCTCTTGCGCTCGCGACTGGAGCGATCGGGCTGTGCCTGGGCGGGCTCGGGCTGGTCGTCGTGGCATTCGGCCAGGCGCGGCATGACCCGGCGGCGGTGGCGTGGATCGAGGCGGCCCTATCGGCAGGCAGCGCGCTTGGCGGCCTCGGCTACGGGGCGGTGGCGTGGCGTATCTCCGCGAGGCACCGCCTCGTCCTGCTGGCCGCTGGGCTTGTCGTCATCTTGCTCCCGGCCGCGCTCAGCCCGGGTCTGCTGGCGCTAGCGCTGCTCGTGGGCCTGGCCGGGGTGCTGGTGTCTCCCGCCCTCGCCACTGCCTACGTCCTCACTGACAGCCTGGCATCGCCGCGCGCACGGAACCGCGCGGGCAACTGGGTCAACAGCGGCTACAACGCGGGCATCTCGGCCGGTTCGGTGCTGTCGGGACAGCTGGTCGGACGGATCCCGCTGACCGCCTGCCTTCCGCTGCTGGCGGTGCCGACGCTGCTGGCGGTGCTGCCCCTGCTCCGGCTCCGGCTCACGGTGACGGCGGAGCATGCGGTCTCCTCCGGTGATTCATGCGGTGTCGGCGCAGGGGTGACCGCTGAACGCGGATGCTGCTAGCCGGAAGGGATCCGCGCGGGACATGCCGCGCTGGTCCGCGCGCTGCGCCGCCGCGAACGCCGGCGTCACGGTCACCGGTGAGCAGGACGTCCTAACGTGCTGGAAGTCCGCGGTCCGGGTGCGCTGGGGCTGAGCGACCGCATCGGTTCAGGCGTTGGGGGGTGTCGTATGCCTCGCGGTTGGCAAGCACGTCGTCCATGTGCGTCTCGGCCCAGGTCTTGAGGCCGCGCATCAGCTGATGGTGACCGTGACGGGCACAGTCGGCGTCGCGGTGCGGGTGACCAGGCCGTCGCGCTCCAGGGAGCGCAACGTCTGGGTGAGCATCTTCTGGCTGACGCCGGCCAGCAGGCGCATCAACTCCGAGTAGCGCATCGGCCGCGGCTCTCCTGCGCAGTCGGCACCTGGCTCAGGCGAGCCGCCGCTGCCCAGCGCGGCCAGGATCAGCGTGACCCACTTGTCGGAGATCCGGTCCAGCAGCTTGCGGCTGGGACACGCCGACAGGAAGGCGTCGTACTCCGCCTTGGCCTGTGCCCTCTGCTGGGCCGCGGTCATCGTGGCCACCGGCCGGTCCTCTCACTCACGGGTACCTTACGCACTTTTAGGTGCCTACTTCCCATCAGGAAGTTACCTGGCCTATACCGATCGTTGCAAGGAACCGTCAGACACACCACCACCTGGCTCAACAGAAAAGGCAGAGGCATGAGCACGCTCTCCACTTCGCTTCCCGGCGGCACCTGGGCGCTGGGCGACCTGACCGTCACCCGATTCGGCTATGGCGCCATGCAACTGGCCGGCCCGTGGGTCATGGGGCCGCCTGCCGACCACGACGGCGCACTCGCCGTGCTGCGCGCGGCCGTCCGCCTCGGCATCACCCACATCGACACCAGCGGCGCCTACGGGCCGCGAGTCACCAACGAGCTGATCCACGAAGCGCTGCACCCCTATCCGGAGCCGCTTGTTATCGCCACCAAGGTGGGTGCGAACCGCGACGCACAGGGCGGCTGGCCCACGGCCCGGCGACCCGAAGACCTGCGCAAGCAGGTCCACGAGAACCTTCAGTCCCTCGGAGTCGAGGTCCTCGACCTGGTCAACATGCGCATGGGCGATGCCGAAGGCCGCCGGGCCGGTTCGCTCGCCGGGGCATTCGAGGCGCTCGCCGGACTCCAACAGGAGGGTCTGATCCGCCACCTCGGGGTCAGCAACGTCACCGCGGACCAGGTCGCCGAGGCGCAGGGCATCGCGCCGATCGTATGCGTGCAGAACATGTATAACCTCGCACACCGCCACGACGACGACCTCATCGACCGGCTCGCCGCCGACGGCATCGCATACGTGCCGTTCTTTCCGCTCGGCGGCTTCACACCACTCCAGTCCGAGGCGCTCTCCGGGGTCGCTACCCGGCTGGCGGCGCCCGTGATGTCCGTCGCGCTCGCCTGGCTGCTGCAGCGGTCGCCGAACATCCTCCTCATCCCCGGCACCTCGACAGTGGCGCACTTGCGCGAGAACATCGCCGGCGCCCGGCTCGCGCTATCCGAGGAGGATCTCGCCGAGCTGGACAAGATCAGCCACGAGGCCGGAACACCCAAGTAAACGGGCAATGGATGGCCGCCGTACGACGCGAGCCGAGGTTATCCTGCACGCGTGGACAGGACGGCTGCTTACCGTCGGGCATAGCGATCAGGCAATCGCCGCCTTCACCGCTGAGCTGGCCGGGACGCTTTCTGCGGTCAGCCCCGTCCTGGTCTACCTGGATGGCAGCGCCAGGACCGCCCTGGGGCGAGCGGCGGAGCGCGAGGGGCCGCAATGGCTCGACGGCTATATCGGCAAGCTTGCCCGCTACCGGGTGCGTCCCGCGGTCAGCGACCTGGCATCGGCCATCGGCTACCTCCGCCGCGAGCGCGCCGTTACGCTCGCAGCCGTGCGCCGTATGGGCTGGCCCTTGGTGCTCGTCGACGGAACCACCGAACTGTCTCCGGCCCAGGTGCTGATAAGCGCACAGCAGGGCCTGCGCCCCTGGATATCTCAGCTTCGAACGCAAGCACCGCTCGACGGCTCAGGCGATCAGCGTGCGAGGCCGAGATAAGCGCCGCCCCAAATGACCAGTCACTTCGTTAGGGCGGGGTACTGAAGGGCGCACTGGAGGTGGTGCTCGGCCACGCCGGCGAACCACTCGCGCTGAGGGTGGCTGGTGTCCGCGATTCGCAACGGACCCGCGACGAGGTCCAGATGCATGCAGAGCTGGTAGAGCCTGAGGCGGTCCTCGTCGAGGTCGACCTGGCTGAGACGTGCGTAGTGCTCACCGAACCTCATGCGCATCCAGACGTGCTCTGCCTCGACGTCGAAGTACATCGTGCCCTCGATGTCGATCAGCACCGGCTCGCCGCCGCGGTCCAGAAGGACATGGTCGGGCCCAAGTTCGCCGTGCACAAGTGCCGTGGTCGTGCGCGGCATGATGGGCTCGGTTAGTGAGCACAGGGTTTCCTCCAGCCGAACTTGTGCGGCGGCAGCGCGCCGGTCACGCCCCGCGATCTCGGAGAGCTGGGCCAGTGCCCGGTTAAGCATGACCCCCTCGCACGACACACCGCGAGAACGGCCGCCCGCGTCGACGAAGGCCACCTTCCCGAATGACGGCGAGCGGATGTCCGCCATCGCTGTCAGCCAGTCGGCAAGCACCGACAGCGGGCGCTCCGCCGCCACGGGATCCTGCTCAAGCAATGCTTCAAGGCTGCCGCCAGCAACGTCCTCGACCACCGCGATGTCCGCCGGATACAGGTCCCTGGTGCGGTCGGTGAGCAGAAGCTCAGGACAGCGGACGCCCGCGGACGTCAGGCGACGCGCCGCGGCCTCGAACAATACGAGGCCGGACGCATGCGAGAACGGGTCGGCCGGATCGTCGGCGCCCTCGGGAAGCACGCCCTGCCAGTAGTCCTCGGAATCGTCCCAGGCATAGACGAGCACGGTGCCGCCGTCATCCATCGTCAGGCGGTAGGCACCCTTCTTCGAACCGCCAGCCAGCCGCTCGACGTCACGCAACGACCGGTCCTTGCCGAACGCCGCGCGAACCACCGGGCGCAGGCTTTCGGTATCCGCGAACTTCCGTTCGTCGGCCACAACGGCCCCTTTCCAGGAGAAGCGAACGGTTTGATTGAATCAGGCGCGATGCTTCACGTACTCGCGGGCAACCCGGGACCGCAGACGTCTCCGGTAACCGTCATCGTCGTCGTAACTGTCCTCGTGCTGATCGTGGGCGGCGCTTTCGGCCTTGCCGCGCTGGCGGGTTCCAGCTGGCACAAGAGTCAGGCGGGTGCACGTCAAGAAGCCCTAGCAGAGCCCATCACCATCAGCTGGCCAGTCAAGATGCGACGTGAAGGCTCTGTCGTTTTCCACGGTGCCGGCTTGGAGGAAGGGCGGGTCAGCCTGCGCGGCGGATTCATCGAGGTCGCCCACACGTGGGCGGTCGGGCGGGCGCTGAACAGGGGCGAGTTCTACTTTCCCGCCAGGGAGACCCAGCTGTGGGTGGAAAGCAGCGCCTTCGGCGGGGAACGGCTTGTCATCAGCGGATTCTCGGGCGGGCAGCCCGCTGTCGTCTGGGTCACCCCTGCCAGCCGGGCGGCTCTCGAGAAGATGTGGCATGCCCTGATCGCAGCAGGCGCGAGCCGGCTCAGGTAGCCGCCCGGCGGCGCTGGTCCCGCCGCACATCCGCTGCTAGGCTATAAATTCGAAAGCATTACTCATCAATGCACGGAACCGACAATAATATCGAGAGCGGGAGTAAGCAGTGGATGCGGGCGTATTACCGGAGGACGACGAGGATCTCGCCTTCACCATTTTTGGCCTGCCTGGCCCCGGTCGGCGGCACATCGGCAGGGAGGGACCTGTCACATGGATCACGGACTGGACGATGACCAGTGCCGGGATGTCGTGGGCCCGGCTCAACGAGAAGGCGGCTAAGACGGGCCTACGGCCCTTCCTGCTCGCCGATATGCCTGGGGAACCTGGACGTCCGTGGGGTACTCCGGGAAGCGTTCGCAACGAGGTGATAGACACCCCGCTCGACATCGCGACTATCGACCGGCTAGATGCCGCGGCGATTCTGGCGAGCTACTGGTGGGCGGACGACGCGGACTTGGCAGAAGACGAAGACCTTCGCGGGATCGTCGCGCCGTTCGGC
>Ga0335083_10011487_pt1 | contig 10632 bp, 7 predicted proteins | sample Lox_Sample_42_FD_206716 | JGI IMG/M metagenome (GOLD analysis project Ga0335083, IMG submission 206716) | Soil microbial communities from Loxahatchee National Wildlife Refuge, Florida, United States - Lox_Sample_4.2 | ecosystem: Environmental > Terrestrial > Soil > Wetlands | place: USA: Florida... | reverse complement strand
TCAACCCCTCCGGTTCACGTAACTTGGAGTTTGACCCATTCAAAGAAATCAAAGTGAAGTAGCGGGTCGCCACCGTGCAGGGCCGCTACCAAATCCTGGCTTGCGATGCCCAGCCGCGCAGCAAGGCTTTGGGCGCCGTGCCTGATGTGTCTAACGCCGCGTTTGCAACGTCGCAGAATTTGCAGGATACGAGCATTTGGCCTCGAGATATCTTCGCACCGGACAATCAGCCGAAAAATCAATATGCCGAGCATCAGTGGCATAGCGCTGAATTCAGGTTCACGAATGCCGACCAGGAATATTATTGGCAGCAAATAATGATTAAGTTTGGCAATGTGCCAAACCCACTTCCACAAAAACTATGAAAAAAAGATTATATTTTATAGGCATTATCCTATTTTTTCTGGTTTTTATTACATGGCGTTTCATTGCAAGCAAAGAAAGAATTTCCGGTCAAGTTGACCATCGATCTGAGGCAAATGCGAATTCAACTTCAAATAAATCAGTTTCCAGTAACCGACCGGATTTGTCTAGCCTGTCTCCGAAAAATTATCCCGGCGGATTGCCGCCTGTGAAAGACTTTGTTGATCCTAAAGTGGCGAAAATTGTGGCAATAATGGCATCAGAGAATGCCCAGGCCCAGGATTTTTACGGCAAAGTAGTCGATCAATACGGAAAGCCAGTAATAGGAGCCACAGCCTTGGGCACACTCCTCTGGGTTCAAGGCATAGATATTGGAGAAAAAAGGGAGCAGCACACAACGCAGACAGATCAAAACGGCGAATTTCAGTTTACCGGATTTCATGCATCGCGATTGGCTGTAGCAATCACAAAAGAAGGTTATGAAATGGGGCGTGCGGCGGGTGTTTACACCGCCCCCAATGAGCAGGATAAAACCAGCGCTACGGAGCGCGCCATTTTTCACATGTGGAAGCTCAGAGGCGCAGAGCCGATGATAGCGTATGCTATAAGCACTGCTATACCATGTGATGGGACTCCAACGAGCTACGATCTTTTGACCGGGAAAAAGGTGACTGCCGGAGGTGATTTGATCATCAAATTGGTACGAAATCCTGTTAATATTAATCGCAGCAAACCCTTTGACTGGTCGGTCACCTTGGCAATCCCTAGTGGTGGACTACAAGAAATCAACGATCTTTATCCAAACGAGGCTCCTGCTGATGGCTATCAGCCATCAGTCACGATCAACATGTCCCCGGAAATGAAAAATTGGCAGGCGGCGCTAACTCATTCTTTTTATTTCAAAAGCGAAAACGGGCAAGACTACGGAAGAATGACCATTAACATCCAAGCGGATTTTCAACCTCCGCCGACTTATTTTGGTGCTGATATTTATATCAATCCATCCGGGTCACGAAATTTGGAATTTGATCGAACCAAGCAAATTCGACTGAAGTGAAGAGAAGTGCCTGACGTGTCCAAAGTGGCTTTTCGCCATCGTAAAATTTGCAAGATCAGAGCATATGGCTCAAGGACACCTTCGCACCGGACAATCAAGTTCTTGCCGAGCTACGAACTCTTGCTCGACCAACTGCTTCTCTTCTGGTGTGAGCTGGTGCTGCATACTTTTGTCGGACGCTGGGATGACACTGACGCGGAGACAAGCGTGGCAGCCGTGGAAGCTATTTCTGCTTCTTCAGCAGATCGCGGATTTCCTCAAGGAGCACTTCCGAGCGCGGCGGGGCGGCCGGCGCGGCTTCCTGGTGCCGGCGCAGGCGGTTGATGCCTTTGACGAGGATGAAGACGGCCAGGGCCACGATCAGAAAATTGATCACGGTGTTGATGAAGACGCCGAGATTGAGCGTGACCGCGCCGGCGGCCTTGGCCGCGGCGAGCGAGGCGTAGGGCGCGGGCGCCTTGGCTCCTTCCTTCAAGACGACAAAAAGATTGGAAAAATCGACGCCGCCGACGAGCAGGCCGATGGGCGGCATGACCACGTCGTTGACCAGCGAAGAGACGATCGTTCCGAACGAGCCGCCGATGATCACGCCCACGGCGAGATCGACGACGTTTCCCTTGATGGCGAACTCCTTGAATTCCTTGAACATGATGGCTCCTTGGTCGGCGGTGGTCGGAGGACGGCGTGAGAGGTGCAGCGAGGGATTTGCCGCCCCGGCGCGGGCGAGGCGAGCAAATTGTACGCCGGACCGGGAGGGAACCGCCGGCGATTTGGGCGGTTGAAAGAAGTGGCGCCTTCGTGGCATCATGCGCCGTCGATGATTTCGTCGCTCTACCGCTTCGCCAAATGGCTCGTGCAAAAATTCGCGCTGGGCGTGTTTATTGCGGTGCTCGGGCTGGCCGCCTACGGGCTCTGGCTGTTCTTGAGGGACAACGTCGATTTCGACGCGGTGCGGCGGCAGTTTCTGGCTCAACTGAACGGGGACCGGCGGCATTTCCGCGCGGTCCTTGACGACGCCGACAAGCGCATGGCGGAAATTCAGGCCGATCTCGCCAAGCAGCAGGCGCGTGCCCAGACGACGGGCAAGGCCATTGCCGGGCTGGAAGGTTTGCAAAGCACTTGGGCACGGTTTTTCGGCGACAGCGAACAGCAGCGCGCCTATGCGGAACAACTGGCGCACATGCAGCAGCTCAAGCACGACGCCGAGAAACGCGCGGTCGATCTGCAGGAGCAATTGGTGCGGACGCAGTGGGAAAAGGACGGGATCGAGATCGCGCTTGGCAAGCTGGACAGACGCATCCGCACGGAGGAGGCCAACCAGTCGCGCGTCGTGCACTATCTGCTGCTCGCCTGGGACAAGGCGAAATGGTACGTCGCCGCTGTTTTGGGGCTTTATTTTTTCGGACCGGCGCTGGGAAAAATTTTCATGTTTTTCGGCCTGGCGCGGCTGATCGAAAGCGGCCGGCCGGTCCGACTGGCCGAGGATCCGGCCGCGCTCCCGCAGGTGAGCGAGAGCCGGCCGTCGCTCGACGTCTCGTTGTGGCCGGGTGAGCAGCTGTGGGTGAAGGAGTCGTTTTTGCAGGCCTCGGATGAAGGCTTGCGCCGGCGCACGCGCTTCGTGCTGGACTGGCGCCTGCCCTTCACCTGCCTTGCCTGCGGGCTGGTCGAGCTGATCGAAATGCGCAACACCCGCGCCGGGGAGGAATTTCGCGTGACCTTCTCGCATCACGACGATGCGACGGTCGAACTCGCGCTCGTGGCCCTGCCCGACGGCGGCTCGATCGTGCTGCGGCCGAGCTTTCTCAAGGCCGTCATCGTCGCGGGCGACAATCGCCTGAAAATCCGCCGGCACTGGCGGTTCTTCACCTGGCAGTCGTGGGTCACGCTGCAATTCCGCTACTTCGAGTTTGCCGGGCCCTGCCAGCTGCTGGTGGCGGGCAGCCGCGGCGTGCGGGCGGAGCGGCTGAAGGAACGCGAAGGCCAGGAGCGGCCGGCGCGCCGCGCCAATCAGGACGTGACCATCGGCTTCACGCCCAACCTCGAATACCGGCCGGTCCGCGCCGAAACCTTCTGGGCTTATTTCCGGAACATGAACCCGCTTTTCGACGATTTGTTCGCGGGCGTGGGCCTGTTTTTGTGCCAGCGCACGGCCGCCAGGGGTCCGGCCAGTGGCGCGCGCCGATTCTGGGCCGGCCTGTGGGGCGGCGTGCTCAAGGTCTTCGGCCTGTGAGAGCGCACGTCTTTCCGAAAAATTTGGAAGCCGCGCGACTCTGACTGGTGTTTCCGGGTTTCCTGGCTTCCCTCTTCATCAATCATGCTCTTCAACCTCAAGGCCGACTACGCGCCGACCGGCGACCAGCCGCAGGCGATCGACGCGCTGGTGAAGTCGCTGCAGGCGAAAAACCGCCACCAGACGCTGCTCGGCGTGACCGGCTCGGGCAAGACGTTCACCATGGCCAACGTCATCGCGCGCTGCGAGCGGCCCGCGCTCATCATTTCGCACAACAAGACGCTCGCCGCCCAGCTCTACTCGGAGTTCAAGAATTTTTTCCCCGACAACGCCGTCGAGTACTTCGTCAGCTATTACGACTACTACCAGCCCGAGGCCTACCTTCCGTCGAGCGACACCTACATCGAGAAAGATTCGTCGATCAACGAGGAGATCGAGCGCCTGCGCATCTCGGCCACGAGCTCGCTCGTCAGCCGGCGCGACGTGATCGTGGTCGCGAGCGTGTCCTGCATCTACGGTCTGGGCTCGCCGGAGGACTTCACCACGCTGCGGATCGAGCTGCGGCGCGGCGCGGCCCTCGGCCGGACCAGGCTGCTCGAGCGCCTGGTGGACAACCTCTACGAGCGCAATGACTATGAGCTGAAGCAGGGGCGCTTCCGCGTCCGCGGCGACGTCATCGACATCATGCCGGCCTACAGCGAGAACGCCCTGCGGGTGGAATTGTGGGGCGACGAAGTCGAGGCCATCAGCGAGTTCGAGCCGCTGACCGGCGAGACGCTGCGGCCGCTGGAGCAGTTCGATCTTTATCCGGCCAACCAGTACGTGACGACGCGCGGCCGCCTGGAAAACGCCATCCCCGCCATCCGGGCCGAGCTCGACGAGCGCGTGGCCTTTTTCGAGAAGAGCGGCCGGTACCTCGAGGCCCAGCGCATCCGCATGCGCACGAACTATGACCTCGAGATGCTCTCGGAAATGGGCTTCTGCAACGGCATCGAGAATTACTCGCGCCACCTCACCGGCCGCCAGGCCGGCGAACGCCCGTTCTGCCTCATCGATTTTTTCCCGAAGGATTTCCTGCTCTTCATCGACGAGAGTCACGCGACCGTGCCGCAGATCGGCGGCATGTACAACGGCGACCTCGCGCGCAAGAAGGTTCTGGTCGATTTCGGCTTCCGCCTGCCCTCGGCCCTCGACAACCGGCCGCAGAGCTTCGCCGAGTTCGAAAAAATCACCGGCCAGAGCGTCTACGTCTCGGCCACGCCCGCCGCCTTCGAGCTCGAGCGCTCCGCGGTCGTGGCCGAGCAGCTCATCCGCCCGACCGGTCTGCTCGACCCGGAAATCACCCTGCGGCCGACGAAGGGGCAGGTGGAGGACTTGATCGGCGAAATCAAAAAAGCCGCCGCCGCGGGCGAGCGCGTGCTCGTGACGACGCTGACCAAGCGGCTGTCGGAGGATCTGACGGCGTTTTTGCGCGAGGCCAAGCTGCGCGTGGAATACCTGCACAGCGACATCGACGCGATCGAGCGCGTGGAAATCCTGCGCAACCTGCGCCTGGGCAATTTCGACGTGCTCGTCGGCATCAACCTCCTGCGCGAGGGGCTCGACCTGCCGGAGGTTGCGCTCGTGGCCATCCTCGACGCGGACAAGGAGGGATTTTTGCGCAGCGAGACGAGTCTGATCCAGACGGCGGGCCGGGCGGCGCGGCACGAAAAAGGCCGGGTGATTTTCTACGCCGACCAGATGACCGGCTCAATCCGCAAGACCGTCGAGGTGACCGACTACCGCCGGGCCCGGCAGATCGCCTACAACCAGGCGCATGGCATCACGCCGCGCAGCGTGCAGCGGGCGGCGCAGGCCAGCCTGCACACCTACGATGGCAGCGGCGAGCGCGACGAGTCCGCCGTGGCCGAAAGCGTGGACGACGTCGCGGCCGTCATCGCCGAGCTGGAGGACGACATGGCCGAGGCGGCGGCAAAGCTCGAATTCGAGCGCGCCGCGCTGCTGCGCGACCAGATTCAGGCGCTGAAATCCGGCGATTTCAAGAAAGCAGCGGCCCGGCCGCGCGAGTACCGGCGGCGGCCTCTCTCGTCCTGACCATCCGGCAGGTTCAAGGACGGCCGCCTGAATGCGCCGGCCGGCCGGAAATTTTGCAAAAGACCTCCTTGCCCAGCGCAAAAGGTACGCATGAGTTGCCAAATGATGCGGAGTCGGGAAGGGCGGATTTCGGTCATAGTGGATGCGTCCGATGATCTCGCCCAACGAACAGGCCATTTCCGCTCCGCTCGATCCCGCACTGATCCGCAAGTATTCCGTGCCCGGGCCGCGCTATACGTCCTATCCGCCGGCGACGCAGTTTCAGACCGAGCGCGAGGCCTGGGGCCTGGAGGAGGCGCTGGCCGAGGACAACCGGCACGGCGGCCCGCTGTCCCTGTATTTTCATCTCCCGTTCTGCGAGACGCGCTGCTGGTTTTGCGGCTGCAACACGGTGATCACCCGCCGGCGCGAGGCGGCGGCGGAATACCTCGATGATCTGGCGGAGGAAATCCGCCTGGTGGCGGCGCATCTCGACCTAAGCCGGCCGGTGGCGCAGCTGCACCTCGGCGGCGGCACGCCGACCTTTCTGCCGCCGGAACAGCTGCGCCGGCTGGGCGCGCTGGTGCGCGAGCGGTTTCATTTTTTGCCGGGCGCGGAGATCAGCGTCGAAGTCGATCCGCGGCGGCTGACGCGCGAACATGTGTCCGCCCTGCGCGAGCTGGGCGCGAACCGCGCCTCGCTCGGCGTGCAGGACACCGATCCGCGGGTGCAGCTCGCCGTGCACCGGCTGCAGCCGCACATGCTCAACTACCAGGCGGTCGGATGGCTGCGGGCCGAGGGATTCCAGTCGATCAACGTCGATCTGATCTACGGCCTGCCGTTGCAGACGCCGGCGTCCTTCGCCCGCACGCTCGACGATGTGCTCACGCTCGAGCCGGACCGGCTCTCCGTTTTCAGCTACGCGCACGTGCCCTGGCTCAAGCCGGCCCAGCTGATTTTTGAAAAACGCGAGGAGCTGCCGCCGCCGGAGGCGAAACTGGAGATGTTCATGGAGGCGCATGCGCGGCTGACAGCCGCGGGCTACGTGGACATCGGGCTCGATCATTTTGCGCGGCCGGACGACGAGCTGGCGCTGGCGTTGCACACCGGCACGCTGCACCGCAACTTCCAGGGCTACAGCACGCGGTCCGGCGCGTCGCTCTACGGTTTCGGCATGTCGGCCATTTCGCAGACGGCCGACACCTACCGGCAGAATTTCAAGTCGCTGCCCGAATACCGGGCGGCGCTGATGGAAAAGCGGCTGCCGATCGAGCGGGGCTTGCGGCTGACGGCGGAGGACCTTCGCCGCCGGACGATCATCATGCGGATCATGTGCACGCGCCGCCTCGACTACGCGGCGTTGTCCGCCGAACTGGGGGTGGATTTCGCCAAGGCCTACGCCCGCGAACTGGATTCGCTGCACGACCTGGAAAGCGACGGCCTGATCGAGCGGTCCGCCGCCGGCCTGAGCGTGACGCCGGCCGGCTCGCCTCTGCTGCGCGTGATCGCGATGCGTTTCGACGCCTATCTGGCTCCGCCGGGCACGCGCCGCCACGCCCAGACGGTCTGAACCGGGGAAAACTTCCGCGGCGTCTCACGCCCACTCGGGCGGATTCTGCAGGTGCGGCTTGAGCACGCCGATGCAGGGCAGGTTGCGGTAGCGCTCGGCAAAATCGAGGCCGTAGCCGACGGCGAACTTGTCGGGAATCTTGAAACCGACGAAGTCGGCCTCGAAATCAACCTCGCGCCGGCCCTGTTTTTCGAGCAGCACGCAGGTGCGGACCGTGGCCGGGCCGAGCTTTTTGATCGACTGGACGACCATGGCGAGGGTTTTGCCGGTGTCGAGGATGTCATCGACCAGCAGCACGTGGCGGTTGCTGACGTCGAGGGTGAAGCTGTGCAGGATCTGCGGCCGGCCGACGGACTTGGTCTCGTTGCGGTAACTGGAGATGCGGATGCAGTCGAGGCGGACGGGATTCTTGATTTCGCGCAGCAAGTCGGCGGCGAAGAGGATGGCGCCGTTGATGATGGCGAGCGCGGTGATTTCATCCTTGCCGTAAAGGGCGGAGATTTCGGCGCCGAGCTTTTTGAGGCGGCGTTTGATCGCGACTTCGGAGACCAGGACCGTTTCGAGGTCGGCGTGGGTGAGGAAAGCGGAGGCTTTCGACATAGGTGACGCACCCACTAAGCAGGGAGCAGGCCGGTTGCGCAAGGGTTCCATGTGAAAACGGGAAGTTAAATTTTTTGACTTTGGGCGGGGCGGTGATTTGCCTGCGGAACTGCGGTGCCCGCGCATGATTGCCATCCAGATCAGCCAGTTGACCAAAAAGTTCGGAGCAACGACCGCGCTGAGCGGGGTGGACCTTGACATCACGGCGGGCGAGTTGTTCGCCCTGCTGGGGCCGAGCGGCGGCGGCAAGACGACTTTGTTGCGCAGCCTGGCGGGCTTTCATCTGCCGGATGCCGGGCGGATTTTTTTCGACGGCGAGGATGTGACCCGGCTGGCCCCGCACAAGCGCGGCACCGGGATGGTTTTTCAGAATTACGCGCTCTGGCCGCATCTGACGGTGGCGGAAAACGTCGCTTTCGGCCTGGAAGAGCGCCGGGTTCCGCGCGGTGAGATCGAAAAGCGCGTGGCCCAGGCGCTGGCCACGGTGCGGATGGAGGCGTTTGCCGGGCGGAGGCCGGGCGGGCTCTCAGGCGGCCAGCAGCAGCGGGTGGCGCTGGCGCGGGCGCTGGTCGTGCGGCCGCGCTGCCTCCTGCTGGACGAGCCGCTGTCGAACCTCGACGCCAGCCTCCGTCTCGAGCTGCGCGCGGAGATCCGGCGCGTCTGCAAGGAATTCAAGCTGACCACCGTCTATGTCACGCATGACCAGAAGGACGCGCTGGCGGTTTCCGATCGGCTGGCGATCCTCGACGGCGGACGGGTCCTGCAGGCGGGGGCGCCGCGGGACGTTTACCGCCGGCCGGCGAGCCGGGCGGCCGCGAGCTTCATCGGCGAGGCGGATTTCATTCCGGCAAAAATCATTTCCGCCGGCGCGGCGCGGGCGACGGTGGAGTCGGCCGTCGGCCGCTTCGAAGGGGTGCCGGGCCGCGGCGTGGCCGGTCTGGCCGCGGGCGCGAGTGCGATCCTCCTGATCCGCCCCGCCTGCTGGAGGCTCGGGCGGGAAGCCGTTGCCGGCTGGAATCACGTTTGCGGCCGGATCGGCCCGGCCGTCTACCTCGGCGAGACGGTGCAATACGATTTTGTGGTCGGCAACGTGGCGCTGAAAATCACGGAATTGAATCCGCGCTTTGCCGAGAACGAAGAACTGGTGGCGAGTGTGGCGCCGGACGACGTGATCGTGCTGGCGGAGTGACCGCCCCGCCGTGCTCCCGCCATCCGTTCAGGCGGCGACCGGAATGGGTCTCAGCCGGCGGCGCTGCCAGAAGAAGAGGACGAGGGCGACGGCGGTGAAGAACGCGCCGTAAGTCGCGGGCTCGGGCACGGGCGTGATCTGGTGGTCGTTGTCCGGGCCGTCCGCGTAGTTCAGCCACTTGGTGTCGCTGCCGGTGTAGGTCGGGGGATCGAACACGATCTGGGAAAGGGAGGTCAGGCCGGGATTGTTCGAGGAATAGAAATAGTCGACGGCGTTTGCCCAATTGGTGATGGTGAGGGTGATGCCCGGATCGATGATAAAATTGGTGGTGTCGAGGATGGAGGCGAGGCCGCTGCCGAAATCGATGGTGGAATTGCCGGTGATGTGGAGGGTGCTGACGTTGAGATTGAAGCCGTTGAGGGCGAGGGTGCCACCGGCCAGGTCCAGGGTGCTGTTGAAGATCTGGTTGGCGCCGAGGGCGAGCGTGCCGGTGTAAGGATTGCTCGTGCTGTAAGTATTCGAATTGGCACCGTTGAGGAGGATCGTGCCGGCGCCGCCCAGCTGGCCGGCAAGGGTCAACGAGGTGCCGCTCTCGATGTCGAAATTGGTGGTGCCGTTGATCGTCATATTGCTGTTGATGGTCGACGCACCTGATTCATTCAGGACGGTGTTGGCGCCAATGAACGCCATCGCGGTCGTGACCCTGCCTGCGGTGTTATTCCAAAGGCCGAGGGTGGTCCCACCATTGAAGGTGAAGGTACCGGTGCCTTGGGCAAAGGTGCCGGTCTGGATGGCCAGCTCACCCTGATTGACGACAATGTTGCCGTTGCCGCTGATCGTGCCAGCCACGATGCTGACTTGGTTCGAGCCGGTTTTGGTCAGCGTGTTGTTTCCGAGGGCGAGCGTTGCACTGCCACCGCGGATGTCCCACCGGCCGTTTTGGGTATTGCTGCTGCCGTCGCCGCCGCCGATCGTTGCATCGCCGGTCAGGGCGACGCTCTGGAAGGCGTTGGTCTGTATGACGGTGGAGCTGTTGGTGATGGCGCCGTTACCGCCGGCGCCGGCGCCGGAAATGTTGAACTGTTTGGCGCCGAAATTCACCACGCTGGCGGTGACGCCACCGAGATCGAGTGTGCCGCTGCCGGAAATATTGACCGCTCCGCCGGTATTGCTGCCGAGCCAGGTGGTGTTGGCGGCGCCGGCAATCTGGAGCGTGCCGCCGGTGATATTGGTGGTGCCGGTATAGGTGTTGGTGCCGGAGAGCACCCATTCGCCGGTGCCGGTTTTGGCGACGGAGGTGGCGCCGCCGTTATCGCCGATGACCGCAGCGATGGTGTTGGCGTTGGTGTTGGTGCCGGTAAGCGTGAGGGTGCGCGTACCGGTCTGGCCATTGAACGCCATGCTGCCGGTATTGGTAAAATTGACCGCGCCCGAGCCGGAGGCGTCAATCGTGCCACCTGCCGTGCCGACCGAGAAAAGCCGGTCGGTGCTCACAGTTCCGCCGGTGTACTGAAGCGTGCCACCATTCAGCACGAGGTTGGTGGCGGCGT
>Ga0335083_10011486_pt1 | contig 10632 bp, 7 predicted proteins | sample Lox_Sample_42_FD_206716 | JGI IMG/M metagenome (GOLD analysis project Ga0335083, IMG submission 206716) | Soil microbial communities from Loxahatchee National Wildlife Refuge, Florida, United States - Lox_Sample_4.2 | ecosystem: Environmental > Terrestrial > Soil > Wetlands | place: USA: Florida... | reverse complement strand
CGCTCCGAAGTGGCCAGGAGCTGGCATATAGAAAGAGTCCTCCGTGTCACCGTCGTCGCGGCGTACGAGGACGGCTGCAAGGATGGATCCGCACCCAGCGCACTACTGGCGCCCAGCAGGACCACCACGACTATCCTCAGGCTACGGAGCATAGAGCACATCGAAGTTGAGCTGTGATCCAATCGTTCGAACAATTGGTCCGAGATGGGCATACGGAATGGACTGCAAGAGCATGAACCCGGACCATGCATCGTCAATGTGATTCTTTTGGGCAACATAGATTCGCCCATTCCGCGCTCGCACCGCGAGTGCGAAATGGCCGCCACCGATGTCGCTCGCGTACGAAACCGGGCCCGTTGTGTACCCGCACAGGCCGCTCGTAGCGGAAATCGAGCCGGCCGCTAACGTCCCATCGAGTTGAATTGTAAACTTCCAGCCGCTCAAGGTCCGAGCGCCGTCTCGCCCCGTAATGAACACTTCGCATCGGACGTAGGTCCCTTGGTCCTCGCAAGCCAATGCTGGTGGACCGTAGCCGCCGGCATTGTACATGTTCGTCGCATAACCGAGAAACAACCGAAAACAGTTACCGATTCCGCTGGTCGTATCGCTGCTCACTACACAGATATTGATGTCTCCGCTGCAACCATACGTGTCGGGGGCCAACGAGCACCCGAAGACTCCCCAATCTGTCTGAAAATTAGACACCGCAATAATTACTGAATGCAGCAAAGGGCTATAGACTGCCGCCGGAACCGTTCTACTGCGAATTGCGAGGGTCTGGGCTACTCCTCGCAGTGGCGCCACATAGGAAATGTAAGGGCTTAAAGGCGGTGCCGTGGCCCAAATACCGAGCTGATCATTTGTGGAAGGATCGCCCGCGAGCAGCGGGGCGAAGAGGAGCCACTTGCTCGGCGAGGGAACGTAGACGGCAGCGGGTGCGCGTCCAAGGTTGCCGGGAAGGGAACTCGTATACGTGGTGCCAGCACGATAGTCCAGTTCTTGAAGGTTCCGTAAGGCAGTGCCACCAACCCCGCTGTAGAAGACCGATTGATTATTCGTCGCCCGCGCTGCGTCGCCGAAACCTCCGGTGACAGAGAGTGTGGCGACGGTTGCCGGAGCGCTCCAATTCTGTCCCGAGGGGAGTGGCCAAGCCGACGATGTCGTGCGGGCAAGACCGACCGTTGGGTTTCCGGCAAAGCCTAGGCAATCTCGAGAATCAGGTTTGTATCCAGTTTGGCGCCGTCTCAATTCTTGCTCGCTGGCAGCCCCTTCGGCCGCTATGTGGCCCGGCCACCCATTGAGAGAGCCTGCGCCCGAATCCCTATGGTGCCCTTCAACATCCACACGACGCGCCACACCTACGCGAGCCACCTTGTCCAGCGCGGCGTGCCTCTGGCGACCGTTGCGAAGCTGCTCGGCCAATCCGTGCTGACAGTCACCGGTCGCTATGCCCACCTCGGTCGGAGCGACCTCCACGATGGAGTCCGAGTTCTGGAGGCGCGGTCGCCTTTCCGACCTCTTCCGCTCCTCTCCAGTACATCAGAGGAACATGCGAGAAGCGCTGCGAACCACGATTTCGAGATTCCCGAAGGATTTCTAGGGCGACCAACCGGGGTCGAACCGGTAACCCCCGGAGCCACAGTCCGGTGCTCTGCCAGTTGAGCTATGGTCGCCGTGAAGCGGCGTTGGAACTAGCGGAAACGCCTCCGCGCTTCAAGTCGGCAGGGTGAGCCAGAAGATGCGGTCCTAGCGGCTGAGGGCAGCCCGGGCGCGCTTCGGCGCGATGTGCCGCCAGGAGTCGACCAGCAGCTCTCGCATCAGGGCTGGGTCCACCTTGGCCAGCCGGATGCCGAGCGACCCGTGGCGGACGCTCCAGGCGCCGTGGTCGAAGAAGACGTCCGGCCGGCCGGAGAGGAGGGCGAAGAGCCGCTCCGGAGGCGCCACTCGCACCATGACCTGTGCACCGTCGGCGGTGAGCGTGGCGAAGATCTTCTTTCCCATCCGGAAGGAGGCCCGGTCGAAATGAGGCTCCTCGTGGCTCCCAGGGAGCGCGAGGGCGAGCTTGCGGAAGGCGGCGGCGGTCACGGCGCCTCGAGCACGAGGACCCAGTCCCCGTCGCCGTCCCCGTTCGGCCCGGGCGGGGTGAAGGCGTGCGAGCCGGTGTTCGCCAGGGGCGACCCGGAGATGGCCGCGTAGGCTCCGCGGCTCGGGTCGTACCACCGGGCGGTGGTCGACCCCCGGAGCTTGGTCATGTCCACGGTGATCGTCCGCTGGGTGGGGAGGTAGGCCAGCACCAGGCTCCCATCGGGCGTGCGCGCCGCGGTGACGTAGTCGCTGTCGTCGACGTTGCCGCTGCTGGTGAAGGTGCCGTACCCCGCCGTCACCACGGCATGGGTCTGATCCGGCACCAGCGCGTACCAGGCACGCGGCTCGAGCAGCGCCCTGAGGTACGGCAGCTGGCGGGCGCCCGGGCCGTCCAGCACCCCCTGCCAGCCGGTGGTGAAGGTCCAGGTATAATGACTTCCGTAGAGCTGCCCGGTGGCTCCGCTGAGGTCCGTCCAGTACTCCTGGCGCCGCAGGGTCCACGGCGTGGCCTCGCTGGCCTGGGCGTTGGATTCGTACTCGTACACGCCCTCCACCAGGAACACGGGGAGTGGCGCGGCGCGGTTGTAGCTCTTCAAGACTTGCGCGTAGGTCGGGTAGTAGGTGTACGCGGCGTCGAGCTGGATGAGCGGCACCCAGCTCGGGTCGTCGCTGGAGCTGCTGGTGAGGTAGTCGAGCTCCACGGTGTGGATGTGGCGGTGGTCGACATCCCTGATTCCCTGCGCCACCGCCTGGGCCGCCGCATCGTCGGAAGCCGTCCTCCACGACTGGAAGTCGTTGCCGCTCATCCAGATGATGTTGTCGAAGCTCTGGTAGCGGCCGCCGAGGTACTGGCCGTAGGCGCGGGCCTTGGTGACGCCGTTGGCGACGAGGACGCTGAGCCAGCTCCCCGTCTCGGCCGGATCGAGCAGGACGTTGAGGCCGTGGCCGGCGGCGAGCCGGAGCATGTGGTCCACCCGGGTGAAGTACGCCTCGTTGGGCGTGGAGAGGTCTCCCGGGGTGGTGAAGGGGGCGATCCCGTCGAAGGTGGTCCCGTCCGCCCGGCCGGCGGTGTAGGTCGCGCAGAGGAGGTTGATCCACAGGCTGTTGAAGCCGAGCGCGGCGCGGTCCGCGAAGTAGCCGTCCGCCTCCGCCTCGGAGAGATTGACAATGAGCGACTGCGGAGCGTCACCGGCGATGAGGAAGGGGGCGCCGTTCTGGTCGACCAGGTACCGGCTGCCGGGACCCACCTTGAGCGGATAGACGACCCCGCCGTCGCCGGATGGCCCGCCATCCGGGATGGGGCCGCCGTCGATTCCCGCGTCCGTCGATGCGTCGGACGGGCCGCCGTCGGCCGGGCCCACCTTCCCGCTGCAGCACACCCCCGCCGCGCCGAGGACGACGGCGGCGAGGGCGAGGCAGGAATGCCGGGGGCGCATCTTCACGCTCTGCGCGGAGCCTATCGCGCCCGGGCGCGGCGCAGCGTCACCCACATGTCGTCAGCGAGCGCGCCGGCGATGCCCGGAGGCGTAGCCTTCTACTCACGACCGTCGCCGATCGTTGTGCGACATGGAGACGCGATAAGAGGTAAGCGGTCGCGCGCTGAGCGATGCTGCGGCAGAGGAACGCGGGTCTTCGCGACCCCCGCGCTGCCCTGCGGAATTCGACCGGAGCGCGTCTGGCGGGCGATGATCGGCCCGGAATGCGCGGCGCCGGAGCGATCCTCGTGGCGACGGCGCTCGCCATGGCGAGCGGCTGCCCGGCCGGTAACGTCGGCGGCGGCACCACCGGAAATCCGGACGGCGGAGCGCCCGACGCGGGGGCTCCCGATGCTAGCGCTCCGGACGGGGGCACGGTGGCCAGAGGCCCGCTGCGCGTCCTGACCGCCAATCCGCGCTACTTCACCGACGGGAGCGGAAAGGCGGTCTATCTCACCGGCTCGCAGACCTGGGGCAACAACATGGACCAGGGGCTCACCTCACCCCCGCCCGCCTTCGACTATGCGGCCTGGCTCGACTTCCTCGTCGCACACAACCACAACTTCTTCCGCCTCTGGACGTGGACCCTCCCGCACCTCTCGGATCCGTACCGCCCGTACACCGCCGGACCGTTCCCCTGGCCACGGCCCGGGCCCAGCATGGCCTCGGACGGGATGCCCCGCTTCGACCTGGGCCAGCTCGACCAGGGCTACTTCGACCGGGTCCGCGCCCGGGTCATCGCCGCCGCTCAACGGGGCATCTACGTCTCGGTGATGCTCTTCGAGGGTTTCGACCTCCAGTTCTACACGCTGCCCGACGACGGAGACCCCTTCGCCGGCGGGAACAACGTGAACGGTATCGTCTGCGGCGGCACCTGCCCTCACACCCTGCCTCAAGACGCGGCGGTGTCCGGCGTCGAGCAGGCCTACCTGCACAAGGTCGTCGACACCGTGAACGACCTGGACAACGTCCTCTACGAAGTGGCCAACGAGGCGGGCGGGTACTCCACGGCGTGGCAGAACTGGGTGATCGACTTCGTCCACTCCTACGAGGCGACCAAGCCGAAGCAGCACCCTATCGGCTTCACCTTCGCCTACTCCGGCGGCTCGGACTCGGACCTCTACGCCAGCAACGCGGACTGGATCTCACCGAGCGCCCAGCTCCCGCCCGAGGCGACCGGCGCGAAGGTGGTGGTCAACGACACCGACCACTCCTATTACTGGACCGGGCTGAAGGCGGACGGCCAGGCCGCGCAGCGCGCCTGGGTGTGGAAGAACTTCCTGCGGGGCAACAATGTCCTCTTCATGGACCCCTACCTGGTCGTGTGGTCCGGCCGCAATGCGCCCTCGGGCTCGAGCGTCGACCCGTACTGGGAGGTGCTCCGGAGCGCGATGGGCCGTGCCCGGAGCTATGCGCAGCGGATGGACCTGGCCTCTGCCACCCCCCGGGGCGCGCTCACCTCCACCGGCTTCTGCCTGGCCAACCCGGGCGCCGAGTACCTCGTCTACCAGCCGGGAACGGGCGCCTTCACGCTGGAGATGGTCGCCGGCACCTACGCCATCGAGTGGTACGACCCGGTCGCCGGCACCGTCCTCTCCACCGGCAGCGTCACCGTCACCGCCGGAGCCCAGGGCTTCACCCCGCCGGCCGCCGGTGAGGCGGTCCTCTACCTCAAGCGCCAGTAGCCCTGGGGTCCGTTCCGGGTGGTGGCATGCCCGAGCGATGCCTGCTGAACATTGGTCCGTGCCGGGCGGTCTCGCTTGGCGATACGCTCGCCGCCCCGAGAGCGATCCCGCGCTCGGATGCCGAGGGGCCCATGGACACCACCCACGATGGACAGGTTTGCATCCACGCCAGTCGGCGCGGATTGCTGAAGCTCGCCGGCACCCTGACTGCCGGCGGAATCCTCGGCGTCGGGACCTTCACCTCGGTGGCGGCGGCCGAGGCACTGACCAAGGCCCAGCGCGACGCGATGACGCCGGAGGACATCCTGGCGATGATGAAGAAGGGGAACGAGCGCTTCCGGAAAGGAGTGCGTCAGGAGACCCGCAGCTTCCTGGCACAGCAAAAGGCCAGCGCCAAGGGACAGTACCCGGCCGCGGTGCTGCTCAGCTGCATCGACTCACGCGCACCGGCCGAGACGATCATGGACCTGGGCATCGGCGACATCTTCAACTGCCGGATCGCCGGCAACGTGAGCAACGATGACATTCTGGGCAGCATGGAGTTCGCCTGCAAGCTGGCCGGCGCGAAGGTGGTGCTGGTGATGGGGCACACCGCCTGCGGCGCGATCAAGGGCGCCATCGACAACGCCGAGCTGGGGAACCTCACCTCGCTCCTGGCTCGGATCAAGCCCGCGGTCAGCGAGACGGTCTACACCGGCGAGCGGACGGCGAAGAACTACGCCTTCGTGGACGCGGTGGCCCACAAGAACGTCGAGCTGACCATCGGCAACATCCGCCAGCGCAGCTCGGTCCTGGCGGGGATGGAGAAGGCCCACGCCATCGTCATCGCCGGGGCGATGTACAACCTCGAGACCGGCGCGGTGGAGTTCTTCCCGCTGAAGTGACGGTGCGCATCACCACCCCGGCCGCTGCACGGGTGAGCGGCCGGGGTGCCCGAGCTCACAGCGCGTTGACGAAGGCGACCAGCGCCGCCTGATCGCTGGAGGAGAGGTTGGCGAAGCGATCCCGCGCCCGCCGTCCCTGACCGTCATGGGCCAGGATGGCATCCGCGATGGTCGTGGCGCGGCCGTCGTGGAGGTAGCGCGTCACCGCCGAGATGCCCCACAGCGGCGCGGTCCGGAACTCGTTGCCCTTGCCGTCTCCGACGACGATCCCGTCCCCCAGGCTCCCCATGTCGTGGAGCAGGAAGTCCGAATAGGGGTGGAAGACGGTGCCGCTCAGCGAGTCCACCTTGTTGTAGCCGGTGCGGAACGTGGCCCAGTGGCAGTGCGTGCAGCCGGAGGTGGCGAAGAGAAGCTTGCCCTTCAGCGCCTGCGCGCCGAGCGGCGACCGCGGAGGCGGCGCCAGGAGGGTCATGAAATCGGTGAAGGCCACCACGCCCGAGCCGTCGTCGTTCAGATCCGGAAGAGGATTGCAGGCGGCGAGGAGAGCGCAGTCGCCGTTGGGGCAGTTCTCGTTCGGGAACTCCGGATTGGTCACGCCCATCTCGTTGAGGTAGGCGTCGCCGCCGAACTGGTGCAGCGTGGGGACCTGGCTCTTCCAGCCGAAGCGCCCCACCGCGTCGCGGTTGTGAGCGATGTCGTGCACCGTGGCCGCCCGGCCCGCCTCGTTGGGGAAGAGGGCTGCTTCGATGCGCGCCACGTACCGGAAGGTGCTCTCCGGGACGGCATCCACCAGGCCCAGCCCGAAGAGCGGCGTGGTGCGCCGCAGCGAGGTGACGACGTTGGGGACGGAAGGCACGGTCTCACCGGTGAAGTCGCACGAGCCCGCCACACCGATGCCCTGCGACTGGATGAGAGAGCCGCCGAATTGTGCCAGCGGGTCGAACACGCCGTTGTTGATGGCGCCGAAGCGCGTTTCGAGGATTGCGCTGCCCCCGCCCGAGGCCGGGTCCGAGTGGCACCGGGAACAAGAGGTATTGTTGAACACCGGTCCGAGACCTTCGGAGGTGTCCTCGTCCTGCTCGAACTCCTCCTTGCCGGCGGTGAAGCGATCCAGGTCGGCCTGACGCAGGAACGGCATCGGTTTCCCGAGCGCCGCCTGGACCGGCTGATGAAGCGCATTCACCGCCGAATCGACGTCCGTGTCGGCCTCGAAATCGGCGGGAGGCCCGACGATGCCTGGACTGCAGCCAGCACCGGACAGCAACAGCGCGAGGCCGAGGATCTTCTGTCTGTGGGTGACGTGCATGGACTCCCTCGCTACGGCCCCCCTCCGCGCGGGAGACGGAGAGATGCCGCCTCCTCGTGGAGCCCCGTGTGAACCTCTTGCTTGTGCGAACTCAAGGCTCGCGGTGGGAGCAAAACGCAGTGGGCTGGAGCCCTCAGCGATCAGCTCGGGCATCGAGATCGTCGTGGGCTCGAGACCTCATCGATCGATCGACCGTCGAGATCCGTGGGACGCCCACCACGAATCGCTTCGCCTTCGGGCGAAACGTCCAACGTCACGAGCCACTGCGCGACGCGCGGAACGAATGCGTGGAGCTCAGTCCACGGTCGTCGCGTTCAGGCAGTGCGCGGGGCCGCCGCTCGCTCCGACGGAGTGTCGTGCTGGAGATACTGGTGGACGAAGGCGATGGCCATGCTGCCCTCGCCCACCGCCGAGGCGACGCGCTTCACCGGGCTGGAGCGCACGTCCCCGCACGCGAAGATTCCAGGGACGCTGGTCTCCAGGAGGTACGGGTCCCGCGCGCGCGACCACCGGCCGTCCTGCGCCACGTCCACGCCGGTCAGGACGTAGCCGTGCGCGTCGCGCGCCACCTCGGCGGGCAACCAGTCCGTCTGGGCATCGGCGCCGATGAAGACGAAGAGGCCGCCGCAGCTCCGCCGCTGGACTTTCTGGCTGGCTCGATCGACGACGTCGATGGCGGTGAGGTTCGCATCGCCGTGCACCGCGGTGACCTCGGCTCCGAGCTCGACCCGGACGTTCGGCTTTCCCCGGAGCTGCTCGACGATGTAGTGCGACATGGTCTTCTCCAGACCATCGCCGCGAACGAGCAGCGTGACGCTGCGGGCGAAGCTGGCGAAGTAGAGCGCCGCCTGGCCGGCCGAGTTCCCGGCGCCGACGAGGTAGACGTCGAGCCCCTGCGTGTTGCTCGCCTCGCTGCGGGCCGCCCCGTAGTAGATGCCCTTGCCGATCAGCCGGTCGACGCCCTCCACGGCCAGCCGCCGCCAGGTGACGCCGGTGGCCAAGATGACCGTCCGCGTCCGGATCACCTCGCCGTCGTCGAGGACCACCTCGCGCGTCGCCGGATCGATCCGGTCGATGGTCCGGGTGACGACGATCTCCGCCCCCAGCCGCTTCGCCTGCTGCAGCGCCCGGATGGCCAGCTCGTCACCGGAGACGCCGTTGGGAAAGCCGAGGTAGTTCTCGATCCGCGACGAGGTCCCCGCCTGGCCGCCGGGCGCTTCGCGCTCCACCACCAGGGTGCGAAGGCCCTCGGAGGCGCCATAGACGGCCGCGGCCAGCCCGGCCGGACCTCCCCCGACGATGACCGTGTCGTACGTCGAGGAGCGGCCGCTGGTCTGCAATCCGAGACGCTGGGCCACCTCGCGGGGCTGCGGCCGCGACAGCAGCACGCCATCCGAAAACCCGAGCGCCGGCCAGGCGGTCTCCGCCGAGGGCTGCGCCGGCCAGCGGGCGGCCACCTCCGGCGCCTCGGGCGTCAACCAATCGAAGACGACCTGGTTGCGCGCCAGGAACCGGCGCAGGTCGTGGCAGGTCGTATCCCAGCGATGCCCGATCACCGTCACCTGTGCGGCCGGGGGCGCGGCGGCCAATCCCTGGAGCCCGCCCAGCCGCTCGCGCGCCAGCGCGCCGACCCGCACGGTGAGCTCCGGCGAGGCAGCGGCCAGCACGTGGTACTGGCGCGCTTCGACGCGCATCACGCGCGACGGCTCGGAGGCTCGAAAGTTTCCGGGGAACGCCGTGCCCAGGGTGATCGGCACCTCTCCGAAGACGTGCCCCGGGTTGCGCCAGCCGATGTTACGTTCCACGCCGTCGATGGTCTTGGTGACCTCGATCTTCCCCGAGACGACGGCGAACAGGGCGCGCTCCTCGCCCTCGTGGACGGCGTATTCCCCGGCGACCAGATGCACGTCGGCGGCAGCCTGGGCGACGTGCTCCAGGGCGTCGGAGGAGAGCCCGGCGAAGAGCGGGATGGCCTTGACCTCGTCGGGGGTCAGCATCTTTTCTCCAGAAGGCTCAGGCGCACTGACCACCGTTGGGTATCGAGGTCGGGCTCGTCTCCGACGGACAGGTGAGGTCACAGGTCGAGCCGCTCTCGCAGCTCACCGAGCACTGTCCGGTGCAGGTGACGTGACACGTCGAAGGGTTCTGGCAGGAGACGCTGCCGCTCGCTCCGACGGTCACCGTGCAGGTCGAACCATGGCTGCAGGTGATGCTGCACGACTGCCCGCACGAGCCAGTGCACACGTTGCTGCTGTTGCAAAACAGCTCGCAGCTCATCGAGCCGCCACAACTGTCCTGGGAGAAATCGCACGTGTTCTCGCTGATGCAGATACAGCTCGCGCCCACGCAGCTCAGCGGGTTGCTGGTGCAGCCAGCGAGGAGCATCAGCGGGAGGAGAAGGAGGAGGAGGATCAGTCCACGCATGATGACGGCCCAGCCTCGGCAGACGCTCTGCAGATACCACAACACCGTCCGAGGGTTCGGCTCATGAAGCTCCCGGGATCACCGTTCGGAATCGTGCCAGTCCAGGACGAGGACGGTGCTCATCTGGACGGTATACGTGAAGCCGATGATGCGCTCGTCCGGGGACACCTTGAGCCGCGGCATCCAGGTGACGCCGGTCGATTCGGGCGGGCTCACCGTGGCAAACAATCGCCGGTCGCCGGTCCGCGTATCCAGCCGGAACACGCGCGCCGGCATCTCGTAGAGCTGCCGGACGAAGAGGGTGCCGTCCTCGGCCCAGCCCGCCGGCACCCACGGCGGCGCTCCGAGTTCGGGAAAGGCAACGGGCTTCCCCCCCTCATCGACCGGGTACAGCGTCAGCACCCCACCTCGCCCGACCGTGGCCGCCTTCTTTCCGTCCGGCGAGAGCTCCAGGAAGTAGCCACCCAGGTCGGGCGGTGAGATCGGCCGGGAGCGCCCCGTCTCGGCGTCGACCAGATGGGCAGCGAAGCCCTGGGACTCGGAGGCGCGGGCGATGACCGCCAGGTGTTTCCCATCCGGGAAGAAGCGCCCTCTCCGGATGATCTCCAGGGGTGTGACGTCGATGGTCCGTGCGAGCCCGGCCCCGGTGGGCAAGAGCAGGAGCTGCCTCGACTCCGGCATCTCGTGTGCGCGAATTGCCAGCGCCCACCGGGCATCCATCGAGAGCCCCAGCGCCTTGGCATCGGCGAGATGGACGGGCGGTGTTCCATCGG